>JAEEGI010003803.1_pt1 | contig 35816 bp, 27 predicted proteins | sample 8958751 | NCBI WGS metagenome assembly JAEEGI01 (sample SAMN16246545, study PRJNA631951) | gut metagenome | biome: gut microbiome; feature: rumen; material: KS-attached | host: Bos | place: Iran: Karaj | collected 2018-10 | reverse complement strand
GCCTCCTCTTTTTTACCAAGCTTTGCGCGGCGCTTCTCAGCATACTCCACAGCATACTTGTCAAGTTTAACTGTCTGGAAACGGATCACTTTCTCGTCACGACGGAAAGCAGTCTCCAGTGTCTTAATCACTGATGGCTCAGCCTTGAACTCTACCAGGCAGTAGAAACCTGTAGATTTCTTCTGAATAGCATAAGCCATCTTCTTCAATCCCCAGGCCTCTTCGTTAATGATCTCTGCACCCTTATCGGTCAGGACCTTCTTGAATTTTGCGGCCGTTTCCTTCATCTGTTCATCAGACAAAACGGGAGTTAAAATGAAAACGGTTTCGTATTGATTCATACTGAATTAAAAAATAAAAAATTAATAATGTGCTTCGAAAAGCGGGTGCAAAGGTACGAAATTTAGTGGAGAGTGGAGAGCAGAGAGAGGCGAGACAACCAACTTTTAAGATTATTTAATACTTTTCACTCTTTTTCTGCTGTCGAATGTGCTGCACGGCACCGATGATGATGAGAATCAGGCCTGCGAGCAGAACCAGATTGCTGGAGGTCCATCCGGCGATGTACCCAACTATCAAAAGGAGGGCGCCGACCAAAATCAGCGCCACTCCCATGTATGATCTAAGTCCCGACATCATGCCTCCTGATCAGGGGTGATGAGCTTGTAGCCCTTGCCGTGGATGTTGATGATCTCAATCTGAGGATCGTCCTTCAGATGCTTACGCAGTTTGGTGATATAGACATCCATCGAACGTGCATTGAAGTAGTTGTCGTCAATCCAGATGGTCTTCAGGGCAAAGTCGCGCTGCAGGATCTCGTTGGCATGACTGCAGAGCAGTGCCAGCAGCTCATTCTCCTTCGTGGTGAGTTTGGTCTGCTTGTCGTTGATGCTCAGCAACTGCTTCTGGGTGTCGAAGGTGAAGTTACCGATGCGATAAACGGTAGATTCCTTGGTCTTCTTACCCTTGGTGCGGCGCAGGATGGCCTCAATACGGAACACGAGCTCTTCCATTGAGAAGGGTTTGGTGATATAATCGTCGGCACCGATCTTGAAGCCTTCGAGAATATCTTCCTTCAGTGTCTTGGCAGTGAGGAAGATAATGGGCACGTCGGCATTGGCAGAGCGGATCTCCTGAGCCAGTGTGAAACCGTCTTTCTTCGGCATCATCACATCGAGCACGCAGATATCGAACTTGTTTTTCAAGAAGGCCTTGAATCCGGCATCGCCGTCGGCACAGAGTTCAGCCACAAAGCCTTTGGCCTGCAGATACTCACGGAGCAGCATTCCGAGGTTCTCATCATCCTCGCAAAGCAAAATTTTCAGTTTCTCTTCCATAATTGTTCTTATTTAATTGTTAATACTATGAATTATCTTCTTTAAGCGTGGGGAGGGTGACGGTGAAGGTGGTGCCTTTGCCAAGTTCACTCTCGCACTTGATGTCGCCCTCATGGAGGGTGATGATCTTCTTGACGTAGGCCAGACCCAAGCCAAAGCCTTTCACATCGTGGACATTACCCGTGTGGACACGATAGAACTTATCAAAGATCTTCTTGACGTTCTCTTTCTTGATGCCCAGACCTGTGTCGCGGATTGAGAAACACAGACGGTCTTTGTCGTTCCAGGTGCGGATATAGATATCCAAAGGCTCTTCGGGCTTACGGTATTTCACGGCATTGTCCATCAGATTGGTGATGGCATTCTGGAAATGCACCTCATCGACGAAGATGGCAGAATCTACAGCTTCGATCTCGGTATAGATCTTACCACCCGTATGCTCCACACGAAGCGTGAAAGAACTGGCAATCGTCTCCAAGAGTTCGTTGAGGTCGAGTTCCTTCTTCTTGAAGGTGGCCTGCTTGCGGTCGAACATCGACATCTGGAGCACCTTCTCCACGAGGAAGCGCAGACGTTTCGACTCATCGTTGATGACACCACCCAGATGCTGGAGCATGGAGGGGCTCTTCGTGACAGACTCATCGTTGAGCATCTGTGCTGCCAATGAGATACTGGAGATAGGCGTCTTGAGCTCGTGGGTCATATTGTTGATGAAGTCGTTCTTGATCTCATTATAGCGTTTCTGACGGAAGATGACCACAATGGTGAAGATAAACGTGATGATCAGCACAATCGTGAACACCATTGCTGGAATCATAAAGCGGACGCTGGAGAAGATGTAAGAGTTCATGTCGGGGAAGTGAATCATCACGACACCCATCTTCGGGGAAGGGTCGTTACGGAAAAGCGTCTGCTTATAGGTATATTCCTCACCTTCCTCAGAGTAGTCCGGACAACGGTAGATTTCTCGACCATCTGCAGTCTGCACGCGGAAGTGATAAGGTATATTAACGCCATTGTTCATGAGCTCAGCACGGATATCCTGATCGAGCAATTTGAAGTTGATACGTTCCTTCAAGGGTTTGTCGGAGGCTGTATAAAGGATATTATATACCACCTCATCGAGCAGGGCCTTCTGATAGACATAGCGGTTGCGCACAATCTCCTGCAGCGACTTCGAAGCCTCAGAGATAGAGTTCTTGTCGGTACGTAGGATCATGGCCTTAGGCACATTGGCGGGCTTGATGGCGAATGTCTTCAACTCGAAAGAGGAATAGACGGTACCGTCGTCGGCAGCCACAGCAAACTGATGGCTCTGCTTGATGGTACCATCGAGACCATCGACCATTACGGAGTCCTGATGGAAGGCCTTGCGCTCTGTCTGCTTCACATCCTTCTCCAGATAACGAAGCGTCTCGTTCATCTCCAGGTTACGGGAAGCCTGATAGAGACTGCGGTTGACAGACTCATCGAACTGCTCCTTCTTCATCTTGGTCATCTCTTCGATATATGAGATCTGCAAGAACAGAAGGCCTGCAAACGAGAAGCCCATGACTATGGCGATGATCCAAATTGTACTTTTCTTCATTGCTATCTTTAATATTCATCTGCAAAAGTAAGGCAATTCTTAAAATAAAGAGTGTTATATGTTAATTATTTATTCGAATTTTACCATCATTAACAATAAACACACTTTTTGATTGCATATTATCAAACATAAAAATTCCCCGCAGGCGTAAACCCACGGGGAAACCTATGTTTTCAGAATCAGGATTAATCCTCTTCCTTCATCTCAGCCTCATGCTCCTTAATCAGCGTCTGCTGGATATCGTTCGGTACAAGCTCATAGCTTGAGAAGCTTGTGGTGAACGAAGCACGACCACCAGTCAGTGAAGACAGGGCGATAGAGTAGCTAGCCAACTCCTTGAGAGGAATCTTAGCAGTCAGCTTCTGGTAACCGCTCTCTGAGTCCATACCCATGATGATGGCACGACGACCCTGGAGGTCAGACATCACATCACCCATATAGTCAGCGGGCACGAGTACCTCGAGATCATAGATAGGCTCGAGCACCTTAGGACCAGCCTCCTTAAAGGCTGCAGAGAAGGCGTTACGGGCTGCCAGCATGAATGAGAGCTCGTTAGAATCTACGGGGTGCATCTTACCGTCATAGACAATCACGCGAACGTCACGGGCATAAGAACCTGTCAGAGGTCCTTGCTCCATGCGCTCCATCACACCCTTCAGAATTGCAGGCATGAAACGCGTATCGATGGCACCACCAACCACTGAGTTGATGAAGACGAGCTTACCACCCCACTCCAGATCCTTCTCTTCCTTCGACTTGATATTCATCTTGAACTCCTGGCCATTGATGGTGAATGAGGTAGGATCAGGCATACCGTCGGTGTAAGGCTCTACTATCAGATGAACCTCACCAAACTGTCCGGCACCACCAGACTGCTTCTTATGACGATAGTCGGCACGAGCCATCTTCGTGATAGTCTCACGATATGGAATCTTCGGCTCCTGATATTCAATCTGGATCTTCTCGTTATTCTCCATACGCCACTTCAAGGTACGCAGGTGGAACTCACCCTGACCATGAACGATGATCTGACGGAGCTCCTTAGACTGCTCAACAACCCATGTGGGATCCTCCTGGCGCATCTTCTGCAGAGCTGCCATCATCTTCTCAGTCTCTGCCTCGTTGACAGCCTTGATGGCACGAGAGAACTTAGAGTTAGGATATTTGATGAAGTCGAACTTATTGTCGGTATCCTTGCCATTCAGGGTGTTACCAGTCTTCACGTCCTTCAGCTTCACGGTACAGCCGATATCACCGGCACGCAACTCGTCAACCTGAATACGGTTGGCACCAGCGCAGGCATAGAGTGTACCCATGCGCTCCTTAGAACCACGATCAGCATTCGTCAAATCGTCGCCACTCTTCACAACACCACTCATCACCTTGAAGTACTGAACCTCACCGATATGAGGCTCAACACCAGTCTTGAAGAAATAGAGTGATGTGGGAGCAGAAGCATCGGCAGGAACATCCTTACCGGCAGCATTCTTAACCACAGGCATCTCGCTGACGAAAGGAACCACGTTGCCGAGGAACTCCATCAGACGACGAACACCCATATCACGACCTGCGCAGACACAGAATACGGGGAAGATAGAGCGTGTTACCAAGCCCTTGCGGATACCCTCACGCATCTCATCCTCTGTGAGGTCCTCGCTCTCGAAGAACTTCTCCATCAGTGTGTCATCGCCAGCGGCAGCAGCCTCTACGAGAGCAGCCTTCCACTCCTTGGCCTTCTCCATCTGATCAGCAGGAATATCCTCAATAATGGGAGCACCACCCTCGGGCTTCCAAGAGTACTTCTTCATCAACAGCACGTCAATCACACTGTTGAAGCCAGCACCCGTCTGGATAGGATACTGAACGGGAACACAGTTAGGACCATAAACCTCTTTCAACTGATTCAGGATCTGGTCGAAGTCGCAGTTGTCACGATCCAGCTGGTTTACCAGGAAGATCACGGGCTTCTTCAGCTTCTCTGTGTTACGGAAAGCATTCATGGTGCCTACCTCAGGACCATACTGACCGTTGATGAGCAGCACAGCCTGGTCGGTGACATTCAGGGCAGTGATAGCACCACCTACGAAGTCATCGGAACCCGGACAGTCGATGATGTTCAGCTTCTTGTTATTCCACTCTACATGAAAAACAGTTGAGAACACCGAGTAGCCATATTCCTGTTCAACAGGGAAATAATCGCTCATGGTGTTCTTACCCTCTACGGTGCCGCGACGCTTGATGATGCCGGCCTCGTAAACCATTGCTTCGGCAAGAGTCGTCTTGCCGCTACCCGCACTGCCAAGCAGTGCAATGTTTTTAATTTCGTTCGTTTGATAAACTTTCATATCAATTTAGCTTTAGGTGAATAATTCTTTTTGTGGGCACGAAATTAGGCATTTTCCCACAAAATACCAAAGAAATCTTCCAAATATTAAACATTATTAGTAATTCTGAGCTTCGCTCGAAGATACTCACGCTCGAAAATACTCAAATACATTTGGTTTTTTGCTCGCTTAATCGTATCTTTGCGGTGAAAATGGCAGGTTTATACATTCATATTCCATTTTGTAAGAGCCGTTGCGTGTATTGCGGCTTCTATTCCACCACGGGGCTAGAGCTTCGTGAAAGATACGTCGATGCCCTCTGTCGGGAGATGGAGATTAGAGGAGAGAGGAATGATATAGAGTCGATATATTTAGGTGGGGGGACTCCGTCGCAGTTAAGTATCGAGCAATTACAACGCCTCTTTATATATATTAATAAGGTGAAAGAGGATGCTGAGATCACCATCGAAATGAATCCTGATGACGTTACGGCAGAATTTGCTGCTGAGTTACAGCAGCTCGGTGTCAATAGAGTGAGCATGGGCGCACAGACTTTCAACGATGAGAGATTGCGTTTTCTGCATCGCCGGCACAGTGCCAAGCAGGTGCATCAGGCTGTAGAGACATTGCGCCAGGCAGGTTTCAAAAATATCAGCATCGACCTGATGTACGGTTTTCCAGAAGAGACGCTTGATGACTGGAAAGCAGATATCGAGGAGGCACTGTCGCTGGATGTAGAGCATATTTCCACCTATTGCCTGATGTATGAAGAAGGCACCCCACTCTATCAACTTCTGGAACAAGGCAAGGTATCGGAGGTTGACGAGGAACTGGAGCGACAAATGTACTACACATTGAAAGACCGTCTAGAAGCTGCAGGCTATGAACACTACGAGATATCGAACTTTGCCAGACCTGGTTTCCGAAGCCGTCACAACAGCAGTTACTGGCAAGGTATCCCCTATATCGGCATCGGAGCCGCCGCCCATTCCTACGATATAAATACACGCAGCTGGAATATCGCCGATATCCGCCAGTATATCACAGGTATAGAGCAAGGACAACGACTCTATGAATCAGAAACGCTCGACGAAGTTACTCGTTACAATGATACCGTGACAGTTGCATTAAGAACTTGTGAGGGATTAGACTTAAGCAAACTGACATCCAAGCAACGCACTTATTGCTTAGCAAACGCCAAAAGACACATTGATGCAGGATTATTGAAACACATTGGCAATCACCTATCACTCACCAAAGAAGGGCTCTTTGTTAGTGACATGATTATGAGTGATTTGATATTTGTCTAAACGCAAATACGTAATAAGCAATCAGAAGCGGATAACCTATATAATATAAGGTGGTAATGCTAAACACTACATAGCAGACGGCACAGACAGCACCCAGACCTATGAGATAAAGAATAGCCTCACCAAGTGGAAGCATACGGGTAACATCATCGACGGTGGCAATCGCTACGATAATAATGGCCCATACCGATGTAATGAATACACCCAGCCAGAAAGGCAAGGCAAAAGGATTTAGTGAAGGATGATAGTAAAAATGGCGCCACGTTTCAGGACCAAACAGTTGGATGCTGCTATACAATACTGCCGACGATGCAATCAGCAAACACAAGGCTGTGGGATAAAACGAGGGGATATCATTGAAGTGAACAATCTTACAACCCTTACGCTTCAGACGACGCAGACCATAGACAGCAGCTGTCACCACACAGAATGCCAGGAATACCAACAGATGAACATTTGAAAACTGATCGATGAACTGACTGATAGGATCATCGGGCGACACCTTTTCCAACAGTTCATTCTCATGAATCCATCCGAAGGTGAGCTGATCGCGCGCCACCTTCACCCATACAGAATCGATGGTATCAGCTGGTAGCGTCTTGATATCTGCCACAACGATACGCTCATGCTTACGGATGGTGATGGAGTCCTTCTGCAGTTCACCCGTCTCTGACTCTATCTCCATCGATACGACATCGGGCACAGACATATCTTCAGGTTGCTGAGCCACCAGGACTAAGGAGTCGCCAGTCACCACGAAGTTGTAGTTCTGCGTGTAGTGATGGGTGGTATAGAATGAGATGGAATCGATCTGCTGACTGGTAAGATCCCAGGCGTCAGGTGTGATTGGCCCACGGTTGTAGCAACCGCTCAACATCAGTACGAGGCATAACAGACTAACGAGCTTCCGCATAGACATTCATCTGACAATGTTGACAATCGAACTCAAGACGGAAGCGACGACCATCGCCTAAAACGAGAGAAAGCGGTTCATGCCATGAAGGACGTTTCCCACCATGTTTGACACAATAGCCCAGACTATAACGGATGCAATGACGGCACTGCATGATAGGTCCATCCCCACCCTTCAACTCATAGGCCGTCAACGACGCTGCGCCATAGAACTGCAGAGAGAGACGGTTTGCAATATTATATAAATAAGGATAAGCGTATTTGCCTTCTCCACCCTTTTGTTTTTCTCTTTGGGAAACAGGCGTTTGGGGGCGAGACTTTTCCTTCGACAATTCTGCTACCAACTGACGACGCATCTCAGAGAGTTGGCTATTGGGAATGAAATAATTAAAGTCATCAGGCACATCAACTTCCGTACACACATAGATAGTATCGCCCAACTTTGACAGTTGTCGTATCAGATTCTCACGAGGCGACTTCTGTGCCAACTGATGTTCGGCAGCAAAATGCGCAGTCACATCACCAGCACTCAACTCGAAACCATCGTCAACGGCACGTAAGGCGATACGAACAGGAATCTTTCGTGTAGCACTAGGCTTGTCGAGCATACGTTCAAACTCCTGATCGTTATTGCGATAGAGCGCCATCCCAGGGCGTAAGTTACGAGGCATCTTAAAAGGATAGATACGATTGCCTTCCACACGGTTGGCTCGTAGTCCCTCAAACTTACGTTCCTCGTTCAGGAAACAGAGTCCGTCGCCATTGGCGAAACTCGTCACACCAGCCACATTAAAGGAGTTTCCACGAATCTCCTTCACCGTACCCACAAACGCTCCCACTGCCTTAGGACTGTCAAAAGAGGCAATATCCGGCTGACGACCATTCAGGAAGTATGAGGTATAACCACGATTGAAGGTGCGGTTGAGATCTGGTGTAAAGGTGTATTCGCAAAAGCCCTGTGAAGCACGACGGTATTTGTCCGGATGCTGACGTATGATAGCATTCAGTCGCTCACTATAGGCGGCAGTCACATTCTTGACATATGCCACATCCTTCAGGCGTCCTTCAATCTTAAAAGAAGTGGCACCAGCCTCCACCAGTTTCTGCAAGTTGTCGCTCTGGTTCATATCCTTCAGCGACAACAGATAACGTTCATGTTCTATCTCCTTACCATCAGCATCAACTAATGAAAAACGCATGCGGCAGAACTGTGCACACTCACCACGGTTGGCACTGCGATGAAAGCAATGTTCTGAAGCATAGCAGATACCAGAATAGCTGACGCACAACGCACCGTGGACAAAGACTTCAAGTTCGATACCAGGCACCTCACGATGAATCTCCGCAATCTCCTCTACCGACAGTTCACGGGCTAGGACTGCACGTGAGAATCCGATATCCTGGAGCCAGCGCACTTTTTCCGGTGTACGATTATCCGTCTGCGTGGATGCATGAAGTGCCATCTGGCTCTGTTGTTCCTGGAGCATCGTAAGTACAGCCATATCCTGTACAAGGATAGCATCTACCCCAGCCTCCTCCAACTGACGAATGATTACTCTGACAGATTCTATCTCGTCATCATAGATAATGGTATTAAGCGTGACATAAACCTTAGCCCCAAACTGGTGGGCGTAATTGCACAACTGGCAGATATCATCAATACTGTTGCCTGCTGCCGCACGTGCTCCAAAACATGGTGCACCGATATAGACGGCATCAGCGCCATGATCGATGGCTGCGATACCACATGCCAGATTCTTGGCGGGAGCTAAGAGTTCTAATGATGTCAAGTCCGAACGCTATTTAATTTCATCAATATTATAAGGTGTCTCCTGATAGACATAATAGTTGATCCAGTTGGCATAAAGAAGATTGGCGTGGGCGCGCCAGGTGACCAAAGGCGGATTATCGGGGTTGTTGTCAAGATAATAGTTCTTTGGCAGATCCACATCATCACGTATGCCCTTGTCGCGACGGTATTCCGTATCGAGGGTATTAGGCGCATATTCCAGATGACCTGTGATATAGAACTCTCTACCTGCTCTGGCCATCACAATACTCACACCACAATCAGGAGACTCAGCAATCAACGTTAAATCCTTATTTGCCAAGATATCCTCACGATGAATCTCCGTATGACGGCTATGAGGCATCATAAACACATCATCAAATCCGCGGAAGATAGGTAATCCCTTCTCCAACGAATATTGTGGAAAGATGCCGAACATCTTCTTCTCCAAAGGATATTTGGGGATACCATAATGATAATACAAGCCAGCCTGAGCCGCCCAGCAGATATAAAGCGTACTGGTGACATGAGTACGGGCCCAGTTGAAGATATCCGTAATCTCATCCCAATAGTTCACCTCTTCAAAGTCGAGTGTCTCTACAGGTGCACCTGTGATAATCATACCATCAAACTTATCGTTGCGCATCGACTCGAAGTCACGGTAAAACATCATCATGTGCTCGATAGGCGTATTCTTGGAGGTATGACTACGCAGTTTCATAAAACTGATCTCCAACTGCAGAGGTGTATTAGAAAGGAGACGGATCAAGTCCGTCTCTGTCGTTATCTTCAAGGGCATCAGATTGAGAATCACGATACGGAGAGGGCGGATATCCTGCGTTGTAGCCCTCGAATTGTCCATCACAAAGATATTCTCATTCTTCAGAATATCAATGGCAGGTAATCTATCTGGTAATCTTAAAGGCATCTTTGTCTATACAGTATTATTTAATTTCGATGACGCAACAAGAGACATTGTCTAATCCTCCTGCTACGACGGCCGCTTCGCACAGTGCATTAGCATCTGCGCCATTAATCAACAAACCTGTAATCTTCTCATCGGGAACCATATCCGTCAGTCCATCAGAGCATAACAGATATTTATCTCCTACTCTCACATCAAACGTAACTTGTTGGACGTCAATGTAGGATGAAGAACAACCTCCGCCGATACAATTGGTAATGATATTGGTATGCTTCTCCTCACCAAGCATCTCGTTCAGTGAATGATCGGTTGTGAGTTGTGTCAGCTGCCCGCCACGGAAACGATACAGACGGCTATCACCACAGTTAAGGGTATAGAAGTCTCCATCATAATATGCGAGAGCAACTAATGTAGTACCCATGCCCTGATACTGTTCATCGGCACGTCCTTTGGAAGCCACAAAATTATTGATAGAGTCAAGCCATTCTACGATAGCCTCATAAAATTCGCTGGTTCCTAATCCCGTCGGGAGGTCATGATAATAAAACTGGAGATTCTTCAGGACATCGCTACTAGCCACATCACCACGATTATGGCCACCCATGCCATCGGCAACAGCAACGATAAATTTGTCCTGATGATTGAGCGATACCTGAGTGCTATAGTCATCATTACGAACGTAATGATTATCGACAAGTATCATATCCTCATTCTGTCTTCTTACACAGCCAACCCTACTGGCTGATGTGATATCATATATAATTATCATGGTTCTAACTGATTATTACTTGGAGATTGACATTCGCGATAGTAAGGATATCGCCATTGTTCAAGGTCATATCAATTTCGGGCTGAATAGGACGCTGATTCAGCATGGTGCCATTAGACGAATGCTTATCAACTATACACCACCCTACACCTGGCGTATATTTCAACTGGGCATGCACGCCAGAAACATAACTCTGATTCTCAAAGAACTGAGTATATGGGCCTTTACGGCGCCCGATAATAGCACCATTCATACCATTGATACGAATATTCAAACTATCATTGATAAGCGCCAATACCGGCATGGCTCTCATGGAACTAGTAAGTCCTTCTCCTCTGGATGATCCATAGGACATGAATCCCGGCATAGACATGCCAGTAGATTGTCCCCGCTGGCTGACTGAGCCATCAGGCGACATCATCAATCCGCCACAATGCGTGCAGCGGCGTCCTACTCCTACTCGCCCACACTGGTTGCAGAAATATAATTTCTGCCCACACTGGTCGCAGTAATGGGAATCATCGTCGATCTCTTCTCTACACGTTGGACAAATAATCATCTTCTATATAAATATATCTAAATATCTTCTGGTAATATAATCTGATAAGTTTCCTTTGTCACCTGATCAGGCGGCAACTGCGACACACGGACCGAAAGTTTCTGGATCGTCGAGTCGAGCAGGTTACGCATCTCACGGGCATTGCCCCACGACTCGTCTTTTGCCAACACCATCTTGTAAATAGTATCAAGCAACTTGAATTCGGCTGTCTGAGAAAGGGTGTATTGCTCCTTCTGAGCCATCGACTTGAAGATAGAGAGCAACTCATCTTCATTATAGTCGTCGATGTGTAGCTTATGAGTAAAGCGACTGGCCAGACCAGGATTCATCTGCAAGAACTCCTCCATCTTGTCCTTATAGCCGGCAGCAATCACCACAAACTTACCGCGATCGTCCTCCATACGTTTCATCAGGGTGTCGATAGCCTCCTTGCCATACTGGTCACCACCATCGCTGAGTGTATAGGCCTCATCGATAAAGAGGATACCACCCATCGCCTTGTCGCACATGTTGTTGACAATCTTCGGTGTCTCACCCATATATTTACCAATTAAGGTAGCACGGCTCACCTCCAGTACACGAGACGTGGGCAGAATGTCCATAGCCTGAAGCACTTCACCCATCTTACGCGATAACGAGGTCTTACCTGTACCGGGATTACCTGTCAAGACAAAGTTCATTGCCATCTGCTGAACCTGACCAGCACCCATTGCCGCACGTTGTTTCATAAACATGCTCTGTACTGCCAGACGACGGATAGAATTCTTGACGGTACGCATGCCGATGAATGCCTCCAGTTCGTTAAGCACTTCATCAAGCGGACGGGCAGCCTCACTCTGAGCCATAGGCAGATCATCCTGTGTGAGACTGAACATATCACTCTCCTTGAATGCAGGATCATTCATCAGTTTGACAAGACGCTGACTCTGTCGCTCAACAGCCTCATCGAAGATACGACGTGCTTCTCGGGCATTGCCGAAGTTCTTGTCTCGTCGCAGATATAACTGTTCAAACTGACGATGGATGGCACCACGCATCACTTCATCGACAGTGAAGTTCTTCTGACTTGCCAGATTCAGGAATATCTGTGTCAGTTCATCTGGTGTATAATCGTCGAAATGTATCGTTTGTGTGAATCGACTCTTCAGACCAGGGTTAGAGTCAATGAAGTCATGCATCTGATCGGTATAGCCTGCCACGATACAGATAAACTTACCACGATCATCTTCTAATCGTTTCAGAAGCGTATCAATAGCCTCTGCACCAAACGTATCTCCATCATTTGACTTCAAGGTGTAGGCCTCGTCAATGAAGAGCACACCACCCAAAGCCTGATCTACGAGTTGATTAGTCTTTATAGCTGTCTGTCCGGAATAGCCTGCTACCAACTTAGAACGGTCTGCCTCAACCAACTGTCCACGGCTCACGATACCTAATGTCTTAAAGATATCAGCCATGATACGTGCCACCGTCGTTTTACCTGTACCAGGATTACCACTAAATACATAGTGCTTACCTTGGAAGGTGTTGGTCTCTCCACGCTTAATCTGGAGATTGAGATAAGAAGTCAGGTTTGCCACCTCCTTCTTAACAGCTGCCAGACCAACAAGTCCGTCAAGTTTAGCCAGACAGTCTGAAACATCAACAGCCTGCGGTGCCTCATAAGGGATATCTGCTGCCTTGATAGTCATCAGTTCCTCATTCGACATCGTAGAGATATCCTCACCCTGCAGACGCTGTGCCTGTCGCTTACAGATCTGATCAAAGAGCGTACGCATCGTACGTCCATTGGCAAAGTCATTGCCACGAGAGTTATACAACTCCGTAATCTGCTTCTTAGCCAACTCCTCTGCCTCTGGAGAGAAGATATATTTCTTCTCCTTGGCAAAAACAAGCATAATCTGATATAACTGATCAGGCGAGTAGTCCTTAATATCCAGGAAGTATGTGAAGCGGCTCTTGAAACCAGGATTGATGCGGAAGAGATTCTCCATCTCCGTGCGATAGCCTGCTGCAATCACCACGAACTTACCACGATCATCCTCCATGCGTTTCATCAGTTTCTCTAATGCCTGAGCCCCCTGATTATCACGTTCACCCGCAGCATTCTGTGGTGCCAGCGTGTACGCCTCATCTACAAACAGGATACCACCAATGGCCTTATCACAGAGTTTATCCACCACCTTGGGTGTCTCACCCTGATAGGGACTCACCATCTTTGCACGGTCCACCTCAACCACATGTCCACTATCAAGATATCCAATGGCAGCCAGGATCTCTCCTAACTTTCGTGCGATGGTGGTCTTACCGGTTCCTGGATTACCTGTCAGGATGACATGCATCGACATCTTCTCCTGTTCTCCGAGTCCACGTTCTGCACGCTCGATACTGTTCTGAACAGAATAGGCGATCTCACGCACAGCACTCTTCACCTCATCCATACCGATAAAGTTGTCGAGATCCTTCAGGATATCATCAACGCTCCGCTCCTCAGGAACATAGCCTCTAATATCACTCTTCTCTACTTGGACTGCATCTGCGCCACGACTGATAAACTGAGTGAAGATATCCTCAGAGGTCTTAGTGGCAAGATGTCCATTACCAAACGTTTCGTCCTTGATCTTAACCTGGTATTTGAAGAAACGTGTCAGTTGGTCATCAGCCTCTGGCGAGAATCTGGTAACACCATACTTCGTACGCAGGTTTAACTTACAGATATCTGTCAGTTCCTGATAACCTGGCGTCGGCAGACGAAAAGTATATTTGAAACGATTGGCCACAGCAGGATTGCTCTCCAGGAAGTCATCCAGACCCTTGGTCAGACCAGAGATGATTACAATCGGATTGTCCTCCCATTTGCTCATCTCCACAAACAGCTTATCCAAGGGATTCACCTGATTTGAGTATTTATCAGGCAGCAATTTCTGGACATTATCGAAGAAGAGAATACCATCCTTTGCCTTCTTGACATTATCATCCCATTTATCTACAAAACGCTGGTAATCGACGGCGTCAACCATTGTCAACTTCGGCTTCGGGATAATCTTATGTTTATAGAAATAATCACGAAGGATCTCAGCCAGCATTGTCTTTCCTGTTCCCGTTTCACCAATCACAATAGCATTTACAGAGATACTGACATTGGATATATCCTTACGGGAACGCAGATATGAATAGGTATTAACAATCGTTTTAAGCTGACGTTTCACTTCGTCAAGCCCTACCAGTTTGTCAAGCAAGTCCTGTGAAGCAATCGGCTGACCGCACCACTTACAGAACTTTGCTAATAGTCTGTTTTCTTTATGACAGTTTTCGCAAACCATTATTCTACGTCTCTTTCTAATTGCTTGAAAATTGCAGAAGGTGCCGATTTCAGGTTATCTGCATCAGGGTTAGCTACATTTAATATCTTCGGACTGAAGATTACGAAATCGAGTACGAATATCAGTGCCAGTAAGCTCCACAGAATATAATGCAGCACACTCTCACCACTGATAGAACGCACCTGATCCGTCACATCGTTCAACAGTGCAAACTTTGAACCGTTATATTTATATGACTTTGTCTTAAAGGTATAGTATAATGGTTCAAGGAGCAATGACTTGATATCGTTCTCCAGTACCTCCGCTATCAGTTTACTGTCAGCTTTCTCATCACCTCGAAAATCTGTCAGGTGACAAACCAGCATATAGACCAGTGTTATCACCACGATGATTATATTGAACAAGTTTGGATGAGACTGTCCGAAATACTTTAATATTATAATAGGTATATAGGATGAAGCCACACCTAAAAGTCCCCAAAGCAGAGAGAAGAAGACATCATAGCCTCGGAAGAAGGCTCTGGTACCTACTATGATACCCGTCATTCCACCCAATGGTAATCCAATGGCAAAGAGTGCATGATCAAGCAGATAAGTACGGTCTTCCACACCTAATATCAGAATTAACAGAATCCAGATGCCACAGAGACCATAGAACATGAAGCGCCACAGTTTCTCCCTGCCTTTAGCACGTTTCCAATTATCACGGACACTTTGTACTCGAGACTGAGTCTCCTGACGTGCATCCACAAAACGCTTATAATAGTTCTGCGTCTTGTCTATCTTTCCTAATTCCATCAGCCAACTCTCCAAGGTCTTCTCGTAAGCATATTCTTCAGAGAAGTCGGCAAACGGATCTTCATGATAGAAGATAGACATCCATTGTGCAAATGAACCGTTACGGATCTCCGTTCTGATCTGTGAGTAATTCTTCATATCAAGCTCACGTCCATCAGTCAGCTCTTTTCCATCAGGCATCAGATAGACTGGAGACGTACCTAAAATACGACAGAAACGATAGACCGCCGTCTTATAATCATAGGCGCCAAGGCGTTCACGATTCTCTTCGCTTGACAAGTCAAAACATCGATGATGCTCATTCAGGACCTCATTCCATCCATGCAACTGCGCATAGTAGCTGAATCTACCATCCAGTTCTACAATATCAGACATCGCATTCTTAAAGCCTTCTTCGTCCAGATGCTCTACACCTTTCATACGTTCACAGATCTGTTCACCGATCTGTAAAGGTGTAAAGGCAGACTTGAGGTCGTAGCCAGCCTCGCGATCGAGATTATACAACACCTTATAAGCCAACGACTCCGAGTATGGCTTGCCCTGCGTCAGGATACGCATACTCTCACAAACCATTTTCTCTTCATGACTATACATCCATGCGAGCAGTCTGCCGTCAGTCAGACTATGCCAGTCATCCTCTGTCAACTGTTCTCTACCGAAAGAAAGAACAATCTCCTTCAGATTAGAAGATGGATAGCGCGCCAACAAAGGAATGTCAGGATCAATCTCATAGATCGTCTTCAAGACAGCAATCTGCGACCCTTTCTTATCCGTCTTAGAGAAATAAGAACGGAGTCGCTCAATATTACAAGTCGTGTGAGCCTCCAGATAGAGGAATAACGTATCATTAGGATTGGTCAGCAAGATTGCATAATCACTCTGATAACTCAGCAATGACAAAGCGATGCTATGAACGTCTTCACATAGATTACCCTTCACATCTTTATAGGCGAAGGAAGGCTCCATGTTATAAACGGCCGACATCAGACCTGCACGCTGGTCCACAGGATAGCGATTCGTCACGATGTCCTTCATAATCGTGCTGAGTTTACCATTACCTGATGCCTCCAGCCATTGACTGATACGACCATTATAAAGATAACCGATTGCAAGTTTCTCATTGTCGAGCAGCAGCGGAATCAGTTCATGGATATTGTCTGCAACCAGGTTCTTATCTGGATCAACAATGAAACTCTTATATTTCAGGAACGGTGATGAGAGGTCCACCTTCGGGCTACCACCCAGGAACCATTCCTCTACCTCCTTATATCCCCAACGGTTGGCAGAGTTGACAACCGTCAGACCTTGTATCAACAACCTGACACGATTAGGAAGTTCAAGGATATGAGGTAAGCGTCCTTCACTCTTCTGACGCATCATCACACGCTCGTTCGAACTCAGCGGCGACTCACCCAGCCACAAGGCCATCAGACAGATACCAAATGAATAAAAGTCTGCCGCAGGCGTCACCTCAACCACACCATCAATCACATCGGTATACATTTCTGGTGCGGCATAGATAGGCGTACGAGCCTGTGTGGTCTTATGGGCTTTTCCATCCTGATCCAGGATACTGGAGATACCGAAGTCACCAAGCACCAGTTCTGTATGTTCCGGATCGCGGAAGAAGAAGTTACCTGGCTTAATATCCTTATGCAGGATATTACTCTGATGACAGTAGGCCAGCGCAGCAGCACCCTGCAAGGCAATTCTACGGAACTTATCCATATCGCCATTAAGACGATACTCCTGCATCGTGCCGCCCTTGAGATACTCCATCAGTTCATAATATCTGTGTTTACCATCAACATAAGTCTTGCCAAAGTCGAACACCTTGACAATCATCTCAAAGTTGAAGTTATAAACTGTCTGAAGAACTTTCTTGTTAACGTCAAAATTAGGATAATAGATCTTCAGCACGTATTTCTCTCCATCGCGCTCAACCAAAAACACCTGAGCCTCACCAGTATCTGCACTCAACGACTGGAGATTCTTATACTTATTGCCTTTCAGCAGGAAGAACTGATCATCTACATTATCATCCTGCGACGCGAAGCCGTTAGGTCTGGTAGAGCCTCCCATCATGGCAGAAGACCGTATCGTAGCTGAAGCGGGTCTTATCGTAGAAGAAGCAGGTCGTACTGTTGAGGGGCCTACATTAATGCGACGCGTCGCATTCATATCCCCTTGCTGAGCGGGATCGAACGTTCTATCTGTATTCATTATAAATCGTCTTTAATTTCCTTTCTCGTATTCTTACCAAGAATCACCCATTTGCCACCCATTTGAGGTTTGGCACATCCGCATGGACTGGAATGAAGAGCATGCTTGAAGTTACACTCCCAAGCCAGTCTGACACCCTGCGGACGACATGCCATCGCGTAATTGCGCACCTGGGCAGGTCTGGGCTGTGGCTGCTGCGCCAGCCTATCTAGTAGATCTGAAATCTTATCTAGGTATTCTTGTTTCTTCTTGTTATACTCTTCCTTCGACAGGCGTTTGTTATCTGATTCTGGAATAATCGGATCGGGTGTTCCCCTATCCTGTGCCAACAGAGTCAGCACACGCTCACGCAACTTGGAGTTTTCCTCATCACGAAGTTTCTCATGCTCTGAGGCATAGGGGATCATCAGATCCATCTCCTGCAGATCATCTGCTAACTTCTTCATCTCGATATATTCCGGCATCTCGCGTACTTGCTCTAGAAGCATCGTGGCATCTTCCGTCAATGGTGCACCACACTGTTTGCAGAAAGCGAAGTCGTTCATCGTATGGCAGACAGGACAGACGATACCGCCTCTCGGACTACCACACTCAGGACAGAAAGCCTCATTACCGTCCAGATGGGCTCCACAGAAGGAGCACACATCCTTACGGACATAACGACGACACGTCTCACAGAAATCTGCATCGGCATCCAGCTCTGCACCACAGTTTGGACACGACATCCTGCCGATCTGACTGCCGCAGGAAGCACAGAACACAGCTTCTGGGTCATTGATTGTACCACAATGAGGGCAAACAACACCAGAAGCAGCATGCATATTCATCTGCATCTGCGGTCCCATCTGCATGTCATCAGCACGCTGCATAAAGAGATCTTCATGCTGCATCTGCTGCGTCCCTCGATTCGTTCTCTCAGGATTTATAGTAATATCTTCATTCATAACCTATCACGTGTTAGAGTATTAACTAAGGTGCAAAATTAATAAAAAAAACAAATAAACAAAAAAAAACCGCCGTAAATTTACATTTACGACGGCATTTTATCATTTTTTTACCCGATTACCATAGTTGCAGACGTTCTGATTTCGGAATAAACATCTTATCACCCTCCTTTACACCGAAGGCATCATACCAGGCATCAACATGTGGCAAAGCACCATTGACACGCCAGCGACCCAGTGAGTGAGGATCACTCTTCGTACGATTACGGATCTCCTCATCAGTGATGTTACCAGCCCACACACCAGCATAGGCGTGGAAGAAACGCTGATCTGCTGTCAGACCATCTATCTCACCAAGCGGATTGATTTTGGTGGCATTCTTATAGGCCGTCCAAGCGACCTGCAGACCACCGTGATCTGCGAGATTCTCACCCAGGGTCAGACGACCATTAGCCTTCAGGTCAGGCAGCACATTGATAGCAGAGAAGAAGTCGGCATACTTATCCGTACGTTCTGTAAAATTCTTTCCATCAGCTTCCTTCCACCAGTCATGCATGTTGCCATCCTTGTCGTAACGACGACCCTGATCATCGAATCCGTGTGTCATCTCGTGTCCGATTACCACACCGATAGCGCCATAGTTGAAGGCATCATCAGCTTCCATATCGAAGAACGGATACTGGAGAATACCTGCAGGGAAGCAGATTTCGTTAGTCGTAGGATTGTAATAAGCATTAACCGTCTGAGGTGTCATGTACCAGTCATCACGGTCAACGGGTTTTCCAACCGTATGTTCTATACGCCAAGCATTCCAGAACTTGTTACACTCCTGGATATTTTCGTAATAGGATTTCTGAGGATCAATCTCAAGTTTCGAGATATCAGTCCACTTATCAGGGAAGCCCACCTTTACATAGAAGGCATTCAACTTCAAGAGGGCGTTTACCTTCGTAGAATCGTCCATCCAGTCCTGGGCAGCAATACGCTCACCAAGAGCTATCTGCAGGTTCTTCACCAGTGTAATCATACGCTTCTTGGCAGCCTCAGGGAAATACTTCTCTGAATAGATCTTACCCAGAGCCTCACCCATCACACGCTCCACCTGAGCAGTACTACGCTTCCAAAGCGGATGATTCTCCTTACGACCAGAACGGATCCTACCATTGAAGTCGAATTTCTCAGCAACGGTAGCATCACTCAGATAGTTGGCTGCATCAGAGATAAAGCCCCACTCCATCACGTCGCGATACTCAGCAGGCTTGATACTACCCACGAGTATGTTGGCGCCCTCAAGGAATGCAGGCTGACCTACCACCATCTCCTGCAGATACTTAGTGTCGATGCCCTTGGCATTCATCACTTTCACCAACGGCAGGTTGGGATAGTTGGCCTCAAACTCCTTCAGCGTCATCTTATTGTAGTTGGCTTCTGGGTCGCGGAGTTCTGTGTTTGACTTAGAGACCTTCGCCAAAGCTGTCTCCACCTTCATGATGTTCTGCATCTTCTTGGTGGCTGCACTCTTACTGAAGCCAAAGAGCTGGAACATCTTGACTATGTGTTTCTTAAATGCCTCACGGATATCGGCCGTAGCCTTGTCGTTATCCAGATAATACTCCTTCTGACCGAGCGACAGACCACCCTGATAAACGTTCAGGATATTCTGCGTAGCATTCTTCTCGTCGGCGCCAAAGGAGCAGAAGAAGAACTCCTGCTCACCATAAGGAGCCAGCTCCAACTGGATATCCAACAACTGCTTGTTGGTCTTGGCAGCTTCCAGCTTCTTGATCAGCGGCATCAACGGTGCCACACCTTCCTGGTTACGACGTGTAGAGTCCATTGCCAACTTATACAGATCGCTCAGTTTCTGTTCGATAGTACCCTTCTCGTAGGTATTGCTTTGCAGTTCTTTCAGGATCGCGTTGATACGCTTGTCGTTATCTTCCTGCAGACGATCAAAGCTACCATAACGGGAATAGGCAGCAGGCAGCGGATGACTTTTCATCCATCCACCACAGGCATACTCGTAGAAATCATCGCCAGGACGTACGCTCTTGTCGAAATCAGCGACATTCAGGCCTGATCCTAAAGTACTTTGAGCCATTGTCATCATTGAGATTGATGCCATTGTCATCATCGTTAAAAATCTTTTCTTCATTGTTATTATTTAATTTGATATCATTGATTCCAAAGTTTCACTGAGTTTCTCCCAGCGTTCCACCTCCTCATCCAGACACTTCTTCGTAGAGGTGTATTCCGTCACGAGGGTCATATCCGAAGCGTTCTCAGGCTGCATCAGCAGTTCGTCGAGTTCCTTGATGCGCTGTTCCATCTTCTCGATCTTCGCCTCCGACTCTTTCACAGCCTTCTCTGCTCGGTTCCTACGCTTCTGCTGCTCCTTCCGCTCGGCATAGCTGAGTGCTTTGCTAAGGACTTCCTCCGATTTTACAGAAGGCTCGTTTTTTGTTCCCAACGTGGGAATATTTTGTTCCCAGGCTGGGAACGTTTTGTTCCCAACGTGGGAATTATCTACGTTCTTGCCGAGCTCGTTGAGCTCTGTTATCTTCTTCTCCTGAAGGAAATCGTAGATGCCGCCCAAATGCTCTCTGACCTTTCCGCCTCCGAACTCATAGACCTTCGTCACCAGACCATCGAGGAACTCACGATCATGACTCACGATGATGGCTGTACCATCGAAGGCCTTGATAGCTTCCTTCAGCACATCCTTCGAAGGCATATCGAGATGGTTCGTGGGCTCATCGAGGATCAACAGGTTTACTGGTTCCAGCAGCAAACGGATCATCGCCAAACGACTTCTCTCGCCACCACTCAGTACCTTCACCTTCTTATCACTTTCCTCGCCGCCAAACATGAAAGCACCCAGGATATCGTTGATGCGCAGACGGATCTCGCCTTTCGCCACATGGTCTATCGTCTGGAAAACAGTCAGGCTCTCATCGAGCAACTGTGCCTGATTCTGGGCGAAGTAGCCAATCTGGATATTATGACCCACCTTCAAGTCACCCGTAAAGGGAATCTCACCCATGATACATTTCACAAGGGTGGATTTGCCTTCACCGTTCTTACCCACAAAGGCCACTTTCTCGCCTCGTTTGATGGTAAGTGTCACATGATCGAAGACGGTATGAGCCCCATAGTCCTTACGCACCTCGTCGCAGATAATCGGATAGTCGCCGCTTCTGAGACAAGGCGGGAACTTCAGATGCATCGCGGAGTTATCCACCTCGTCGATCTCGATGGGTACGATTTTCTCCAGCTGTTTGATTTTCTGCTGCACCTGAACAGCCTTCGTAGCCTGATAACGGAAACGCTCGATAAACGCTTTCATATCCGCCATCTCCTTCTGCTGGTTCTCGTAGGCTCTCAGTTGCTGTTCACGACGCTCCTTACGGAGTACGACGTATTCGTTGTATTTCACCTTGTAATCGACCACCCGTCCACAGGAGATCTCCAGCGTACGGTTCGACACATTATTGATAAAAGCTCTATCATGACTCACCAATACCACAGCACTCGAACTCTGCGCCAGAAACTGCTCCAGCCACTGGATTGACTCAATATCCAGATGGTTCGTGGGCTCATCAAGCAACAACACATCAGGCTTCTGCAACAGGATCTTCGCCAGTTCGATACGCATACGCCAACCACCAGAGAACTCTGATGTGGGACGCTCGAAGTCCGTACGCAGGAATCCAAGACCCAACAACGTACGTTCCAACTCTGCCTCACGACTCTCAGCACCCATCATCATATAACGTTCATGTTCAGTGGTGTATTTCTCAATCAGGGCCAGATAGCTCTCACTCTCATAATCTGTGCGCTCAGCCAGTTCCTGATTCATATTGTCGAGCCGTTCCTTCATCTTCGTGATGTCGGCAAAGGCTTTCTGGGCTTCCTCACGCACGGTGGTATCATCCTGCAGGATCATCACCTGAGGCAGATACCCTACTCGGCAGTCGTTGGGCACACTCACGATACCAGCTGTCGGCTTCTGCTGTCCACAAAGGATCTTCAGCATCGTCGATTTGCCGGCACCGTTCTTGCCGACAAGGGCAATACGGTCTCTGTCGTTGATGACGAAACTCGCATCGACGAACAAAGGTTTTACCCCAAATTCCACTTTCAGTCCTTCAACCGATATCATCGTTTATCCACAAACTTATATTTGCTGAACTTCTCCTTAGGGAAACGAAGCATCTCGTCGGTGATGCCGCCAGAATGGAAATTGGAGATCTTGACGGTAGTCCATATAAAGGCAACCTTGATACGCAGACTGATAGGATTATAGGTATTTCGCTCCACCAAAGCATGGATTTCCTTAATACCCTTCTTACCCTTCTTGGCTTTCAGTGTCAACATCAGGCCCCCGTCTGCCTCAGCCACACTATAGTCAAAGTTCTCTGGTTCAAACTTGAACTTACGAGAATACTTATCCGACTTGTTGTTCTGGGCACTGTGAATCTCTATCTCCCTTTTCTTCTTGTTCTTCTTGAGGGTATAGACAGTCGTACCGTCGTTCCAGGAATACATCTTATCATCTTCAAACTTACTTTTCTTGCCTTTATACCAGATGGTACCGTTAGTTTTATAGATACCGATGATGTTGACGTCATAATGCAAAGTAGCTCCCTGCTCGCCAAACACCTGCTGGTACGCCTGATTGAAAATACGGCGTGCCTGACGCGAATTGGGCGTCTCGTCAGCATGGACAGAACAGAGGGCTGAGAGCATCAGCAAAATTATCAAAACAATCTTATTTCTCATTCTTCTCATAATTTGGGGTGCAAAATTACACATTTCTCGTGGAATTTCATTATTTTTGCACACAAATTTAACGTTTTTACTAAAGATTATGGAGAAGAATATCTTTGCCCGTCTGATTGCTACTGCCCTCAACCTACAGGAAAAGGCAGTTGCCAACACCCTTGCTTTACTTGAAGAAGGCTGTACGATTCCTTTCATCTCACGCTATCGTAAGGAGCGGACTGGTGGACTCGATGAAGTGCAGATTGCAGCGATCAGCGATCGCTTCGACAAGCTGCAGGAGATTCAGAAACGTAAGGAAACAGTGGTAAAGACCATCACGGACTTAGGGAAGCTGACACCAGAGTTGCAGAAACGTATCGACGGCTGTTGGGATGCCACAGAACTGGAAGACATCTACCTACCCTATAAGCCCAAGCGTCGCACACGTGCCCAAGTAGCTCGCGAACAAGGATTGGAGCCCCTCGCCAAGATTCTCATGCTTCAGCGAGAACGCGATCCAGAACGTGCCGCAGAACGCTTTGTCAAAGGCGATGTGAAAGATGTAGAGGCTGCCCTCAAAGGAGCTCAGGATATCATCGCAGAGACGATCAGCGAGGATGAACGCAGTCGTCAACAATTACGCAATGCCTTTGCCCGTCAGGCTTTTATTACCTCGAAAGTAGTGAAGGCAAAAGCTGACAGTGACGAGGCAGCCAAATATTCTGATTATTTCGATTGGGAAGAGCCTTTGAAGCGCTGTTCCTCTCATCGTCTGCTTGCCATGCGCCGAGGCGAGAGTGAAGGTATCCTCCGCATCAGCATCTCACCTGACGACGACGAAGCCGTAGAACGTCTGAAGCGCCATTATGTCTATGGCAACACCCCTTGTGGGAAACTCGTAGCAGAGGCTATCGATGATGGTTACAAACGACTGTTCAAACCTGCTATCGAGACAGAATTCGCTGCACTCAGTAAAGAGCGTGCCGATGAGGAAGCCATAAGGGTCTTTGCAGAGAATCTGCGTCAGTTGCTCCTGGGTGCTCCACTCGGACAGAAACGCGTCATGGGCATCGATCCTGGATTCCGTACAGGTTGTAAGGTGGTATGTCTCGATGCACAAGGCAACCTGTTGCATCATGATGCCATCTTCCCCCATCCGCCTGTAAACAAACGTACGGAGTCGGCTATCGCCATTCAGAAGATGATTCAGAAATACAAGATCGAAGCCATCTCCATCGGTAATGGTACTGCCAGTCGTGAGACCAACAATTTCATCAAGGATGTGCTGGCAGGTCGCTACAATATCGACACCAAGAAACAGACTGATACCTCCCAGCCCCAAGTCTTTACTGTCAGTGAGGATGGTGCCTCTGTCTATTCTGCCTCGAAGATAGCCCGCGAAGAGTTCCCAGATGAGGATGTCACTGTTCGTGGAGCCGTCTCGATAGGACGTCGTTTGATGGATCCACTGGCTGAGCTTGTCAAAATCGACCCCAAGAGCATCGGTGTGGGTCAGTATCAGCATGATGTGGATCAGACACAACTCAAGCACTCACTCGATCAGACAGTCGAGAGTTGTGTAAATCTCGTTGGTGTGAATCTCAACACAGCCTCCCAGCATCTGCTAATGTATGTCAGCGGACTGGGTCCTACCCTCGCTAAGAACATTGTGGATTATCGGCGTGAGAATGGTGCCTTCACCTCACGTGCCCAACTGAAGAAGGTGCCTCGCCTCGGCCCCTCTGCCTTCCAGCAGTGTGCAGGTTTCCTCCGCATCCCTGACGCCAAGAATCCGCTCGACAACTCTGCCGTCCATCCTGAGAGCTATGCCGTTGTGGAACAGATGGCGAAGGATCAGGGTTGCTCTGTGGCTGACCTTATTAAGAATAAGGAGAAGCGCGAGGCTATTGACATCAAACGTTATGTCACAGCAGAGATAGGCATCCCCACCCTGACGGATATCATGCAGGAGTTGGAGAAACCAGGTCGCGATCCTCGCGAACAGATTGAGGAGTTTGAGTTCGATAAGAATGTCTCTACCGTCGATGATCTCGTAGAGGGCATGATCCTGCCTGGCATTGTGACTAATATCACCAACTTCGGTGCCTTCGTGGATATCGGTGTCCATCAGGATGGTCTCATCCACATCTCCCAGATGGCTAATCGTCGCATTGCCCATCCGACAGATGTGGTGAAACTCCATCAGCACCTGCGTGTCCGCGTCATCGAGGTCGATCGTAGGCGCAATCGCATCTCCCTTTCTCTGAAGGGCATCTGATAGACTAATAGCTGAACGCCATGTAGGAATGCGGTTTCAGGGAAACGGCAAACTTCGTGGCGCTCTTTTTGTGCCAGCCCACCCAGTAGTCCTCCAACTTGCCATCAATAGTAGTCTCGTCTTCGAGATTCTTCAGACGCTTAAATCTGTCAGGCTCACAAACCAGTTTGATATCCACAGGTTCATCATTGAAGTTCTCAACAATCAGCGTGTGGTTGTCATAAAGGAAGAGGCTCACCTTCGAAGGCCCATCCAGATAGAAGTCCAGATCCTGACTCATCACACGACGGATCTCCGTGAGTGCTGCAGCTGGATAGTCATAGAGATTACCCATATCGTCAGGAATCGTCAACACATAGAGATAGGCGTTCATATATTTCGCCTTATGGAGAATGGGGAAGCCAGAGACGCCACCCGTCAGCGGACGGCCTGCACTCACAACCTCCCAGCTGTCATTAGTCTGATAGCGCACCTGTGGGATCAGGAACTCCCGATTACTCTTCCCGTATCTGCCAAAATCATTCACGATGGCTTTCAGATCCGAACAACGCAGTTCACATACCTCCGCTATCTTCTCTGGGATCGCCTTCAGCAGACCGCTGGTGATGATGACATCTCTCCCACTTTGCAGTTGGGCTTTAATCTTCGTCATGATATCCTTGTCGCCGGCAGCCTGCTCCGTCAGCAGTACGATCTTCTGATCGTTGGCAAAGGTGGGATAGATATCCATCGGCAGACCGATCATACCCAGATAGTTCTGCAGGAAATCTTCACCCAGCGCATGGAAAGGCTTATAGGACTTGATGCCAATAGGCGTTCCCAACTTCCCCACCAGATGGTCTGCTTTTCGTAAGGTGACATCAGCGATACGGGCCATCGTGGTAGGTGTCACCGTCTTATTACCATTCTTAAACGGTGCCTTCATCTCGTCATAGCTCCAACTAGTTCCCATATCCTGCCAAGGGGTACGCAGACGGTCGTTCAGGGGCACATCCAGCAACTGATGATAGGCAAAGAGCATCACATCTCTCGCCTTGGCGATAGCTGTCAGATGCAACTGTTCCGCATAGCGGTCCATACCCATCTGGATACCGCCAGCATCCACCCAGCCGCCTCCATTATAGCCAGGACGCAGATTTTCGAAATAGCGGATGATATTGTAACTCAGGTAGTTCTGCAGATGCTGGGCACTGGCAGGATCACGCGTCTCCGTACCCGTCCAGATGCCATCGAAGAGTTTCGGACCGTCTTCCAGGTTAAAGCCAAGTCCCTGGAAATGATCATACCAGTTGGGATATTTGATGATGACTTTCACCTTCGGATTCACTGCCTTCGCAGGACCTAACACCAGATTCTTAGCAGCATCATTCATCAGCTGCAGACGATAGGCCGTCCAACTCAGATTCCCCTTCGCCTTGACCTCCACCTCACTCTTACAACTGGTGAAGAAGAAATCGTCGAGTAGGAACTCATCGAAATGCTTCGCAGTCGTCTCGGCAATCTTCTGCACCATTTTCCGATGCTCCGGATCAGAGTAGCAGAAGGTCTCAAACTCATTGCTCTCGTCGATGGTGAAGGTGATACCACCTGCCACTTCAATGCCCTGTTTCTGGAAGAATTTCTTCGCCTTCTCGATGGTGGCATCATCCACAATCAACATGTCACGATGCGTCTCCAGATAGATCTTATCCACATCCAACTGACTGGAAATCGTTGCCCACGATGATTCGAGCCACTGGGTGTCCTTCATCTTCTGCACCTCGGCGGCACGTACATAGACAGAGACCTTGAAATGGTCATGTTTGGCTTCTGCAGAGAATGGCAGCAACAGACAGACCATCATGCAAAGCGCGCTTCTAAGTAATGAATGATTCCTCATAAATAATAAGTTTTGGTTGGTGATTATAATGATTCTACATATTTTCTTTGGGTTCTACATGAACGGCCACGTGGGTATCCTCACCATATCTGGCCCTTAGCAGATCCTCCACCTCAGAGGCCTTGTTGTGGGCTTCGTGTAAGGTGATGTCGCCATCCATCAGGATATGCAGTTCGATGGCATAGTGATTGCCGATTTTTCTCGTCCGCAGATCATGCGGATACACCACACCGGGCACCTCCTCCACGATTTCCAGCATCTCCTCTTCTATGTTTCTTGGCAGCGAATGTTCCATCAGGTCATCGATACCACGATGCAGCAGATCGACAGCCACCTTGACGATAAACGCACCCACCACCAGCGAGGCAATCGGATCAAGCACCGTCCAACGCTGTCCTAAGAAGATGGCACCACCGATACCTATCGCCGTACCCACTGAAGAAAGCGCATCGCTACGATGATGCCATGCATTAGCTTCTACCACCTGAGAGTTCAACTGACGGGCCTTCACCATCGAATACTGATACACACCCTCCTTCAACAAGACCGACAACAGGGCAGCCCAGAGCGCCAACATACCAGGGGCCTCCAGCTGTTCGCCATTCATCCAGGCAACGATCTTCATCGCACCACTATAGATGATACCGATTGCCACTATCAGCAGCGCCACACCGATCAGCGTCATCGCCAAGGTCTCATACTTCCCATGCCCATAGTCGTGCGACTTATCCTTGGGTTTGCTGCTGATATGCACGAACACCAGTACGATGACATCCGTCACGAAGTCCGACAATGAGTGAACGGCATCTGCCACCATCGCAGCACTATGCCCCACGATGCCTGCCACAAACTTAAAAAGCAGCAGCACCACGTTGACGACGCCACCCACCAGCGTCACTTGATAGATCTCTTGATTCCTTTCCATTGTTATTTGCCTGCAAAAATACAAAATATTTCGATACGTTGTTATACATTATTGAAAAAAATGCGTATCTTTGCCACAGAAATATGAAAGAAATAAAGAATATCGCATTTGACTTTGGAGGCGTGGTGGTGGCATTAAGTCTCCAGGGAGCCATCAAGGCCTTTGAGAAGATTGGCGTCAAGGATGCCAGTCAGCGTCTGGATGCCTTTCACCAGAAAGGTGTGTTTGAGGATTTGGAGTCAGGACGTATCACCATGGAGGAATTCCGCCTGGCGATGTGCCAGCTCACAGGTAAGGAAATATCCATGCAAGACTGCTACGAGGCTTGGCATGGATATGTGGGCTTTGTCCCTCAGCGGAACCTCGACACCATTCTCCAACTGCGTCAGAAAGGGTATCAGGTGTGCCTCCTTTCAAACACCAATCCCTTCATGATGAAGTGGGCAGATAGTCCAGAATTCGACGGACAAGGGCATCCTGTCAGCCACTATTTCGACCGTCTCTATCTCAGTTATCAGTGCGGCATCATGAAACCTGCACCGAAGATTTTCCAGATGATGCTCGAAGGACAGAACGCCCTGCCTGAAGAGACCCTCTTCATCGACGACAGCGAGACCAACGTCAAGGTTGCCCAGTCCTTAGGCATCCACACCCTCTGTCCCCACGACAATGAAGACTGGACCGTCTTTCCCGAGATTCAACAACTGCTTGAGGAATAGCGCTTGAGTGATTGCTCCAGAAGCCTCCTGATCCGTTCACGAAGATCAGCAGGCTGCAGCACCTCAAGCCCCACATCATACGACAGCAACTCACCGATAAAGTCGGCTGTCGGACGGATATCAAAACAAAAATCGGTATAATCCTCTGTGCTTTTCACCTCCCGCTGCGAAGGATGAAGTGGCAACGTACGCAGATAATTCGACGTACGTCCATAGGCACGCACCACCACATGAGCCATTGGTGTCTCATCCGTCAACACCCCGAAATACTCTGCGAAATAAGCCTCTGGCGAGAAATCCTCAGGCATCTCAAACGTCTCGTCCGTCATCTCCACCGACAGCATTCGGTCAAGAGCATACGTGGCGATATGATGACCTGTAAACACCAGCAGATACCAACGCTGCTTGCAGAGTCGCAGGGAATAAGGTTCAACCGTCTTCTCATAAGGTTCCCCGTCGAAACGCTGATACCCCATCACCACCCTGCGGTTCAACTTCATCGCCTGAATCAGCACAGGCAGGTAATACTCCCCCGCAGGCACATTCTCAAGGATAATCCGATCCTTCACAGCCACGCTGTCAGAGAGAATCGTACTGACGGTGAGCGTCGAAAACAACCAACGCTCGATAGAGTCATCCTCCAGCACCTCAGGATTGGCGATGTAATACTTATAGCCATTCGCCTGATCGCACTCGATGATCAGTCCCACGATATTCAGGATGGCATCGCGATGACGGTTGAACGTCGAGCGCTGCAGCGGATTCCCATCCGTCACCTGATCCTCGATCCACTTCTGGTTGAGTTCCTCAAACGTCATGCGCCTGTATCTCCGTATGGTGGAGATCAGCCACACGTATTGCTGAAAAATCTGCGATTGCTTCATGGGCTATTCATATTTCATTTGCAACTGCAAAGGTATAAGAAATAATCCTAAAACCTGCATTCACAACACAAAATTTTCATCATTCATTTTAAGATAGTCACTGAACATGTTTGCAAGAGCAACGGTAGCAACGAAGATAATAAATAATCCAGCCATCATTCAAAAGTTTTTTAGTTCGACATTTAATTTTGATTTCTGGCTGCAAAGTAAAAAGAGGGCTGTCCCAAATCGCAGGACACCCCTCTTTGAATTAACTCTTATTTAGAATATAAGCGCCAATTTTACAGATTTTAAGACTCTATACTATCAATCGGCGTTACAAAGCAAGTGGCTCATAGGGCAAGCCGAAGACATCGGCTACAGCCTTAAACACCACCTTACCCTCTACGATATTCAGGCCCTTGGCCAAGGCTGCATCATCCTTGCAGGCTTTCTTCCAACCCTTGTCTGCCAAGGCGATGGCATAACGCAGGGTGGCATTTGTCAGTGCCAACGTCGAAGTGTTGGGCACCGCGCCTGGAATATTCGCCACACAGTAATGCACGATACCATCTTCTATATATACAGGATCGCTGTGGGTCGTAGGTCTGGAAGTCTCAAAGCAGCCACCCTGATCGATAGCCACATCCACCAATACCGTTCCAGGCTCCATCAGTTTCAACATCTCCTTCGTGATCAGATGAGGCGTCTTGTCGCCAGGCACCAGCACACTACCCACCACGATATCCACTGTTGGCAACTGCTGACGGATATTGTGCTCTGAGGAATAGAGCGTATGCACATTGGCTGGCGTCTCGATATCCAGCTGGCGCAGTCTGGGCAGTGAGATATCTGTAATGGTGACATCAGCACCCAAGCCGGCAGCCATCATCGCAGCAGCCTCACCTACCACACCACCTCCAAGCACCAACACCTTGGCAGGACTCACACCAGGCACGCCACTGATCAGCTTACCCTTACCACCCTTCGTCTTCTGTAGATAGTAGGCACCATTCAGCGTCGCCATTCGTCCAGCCACCTCACTCATCGGCTGCAACAGCGGCAGAGAGCCATTCGGCAACTGCACCGTCTCATACGCCAGACACACGGCCCCGCTCTTCAGCATGGCATCCGTCAACTCCTTCTCACACGCGAAATGGAAATAAGTGAAGATCAGTTGCCCTGGGCGCACCAGTTCATACTCCGGTTCGATGGGTTCCTTCACCTTCACGATCATCTCGCACTCACGATACACGGCCTCAATCGTCGGCAGGATCCGAGCCCCGGCAGCCACATAGTCATCGTCGGAGAAGCCACTGCCCTCACCAGCCGTATGCTGCACACTCACCTCGTGTCCACGACGTGCTAACTCTGCCACTCCCGCAGGCGTCATACCTACGCGGTTCTCATTGTTCTTAATCTCTTTGGGAATTCCTACTTTCATAAGCTTTTCAGTTTTAAGTTTGAAGTTTCTTGCTGCAAATATACAAAAAAATTCGATACGTTGTTCTCTTCAATCGAAAAAAATTGTTTCTTTCACGACACGATCTAACCCAATTCCTCTACTCTGTCGCAATACGTTCCCCTTGTCGCAACAACTCCGACAAGAATCTGGCTAATTCTTTGGAATCAGCCCAAAATCACCGTACCTTTGCATCAGTAAAAGTTCATACGTTAGTAATTTTCTTTTTTCATATTTGTTTTAGGTTATTGGTTATTTGGTTAGTAATGTAGCATATAGGGTTCGCTGAGACAGCGAGCCCTTTTGCTGTCAACACCCCATTCCTCCAAACTTCTATGCTAAAAAAGTCAAAAAAATAAACTGCACCCGGGCGATGCTCGGATGCAGTGGTAGAGAGAATGTTGTTAGACCTTGATGAAGCCACCTTTCCTTCGGTTATCTTTCGGCTTCACGGCGAAGTGAATCCAATGGCTGCCTGATTTATTCTTCTCGATGAAGAGTTCATCATAATCCCGCTGGGTGCCATCCGAGATATCCAACAAGATGGAGGCATAGCGGATGGCCTGCTCAAAGCCCGTTACATGGATATCCACGGCACAGCCCGTCAGGTGGTTGCTCGTAGGAGCGCCCCCAGCCAACTTATTCACCTCTGGCGAACGATAACCCGAATTTATCACCAAGGGCGACTCGGGTTGCCTCTCATACAGCGTGTTATAGCTGTACCGCAGATCCTCCAACCAGTTCTCACAGAGATTCGTCAGATTCTCTATTGCCTCGCTTGATGGAAAATTCCCATCCTTCGTTACATAATTGGTCTTGGTTACTTCTCCGAGCGTAAAGTGCTCACTTAATTTCATATCTTTATTCATCTTTACTTTTCCATAAATAAACAAAATCACTAAAACACTAAAACACTAAAATCATATTGCTTTCGCCAGTTTACGGTACTTGCCTTTTTCCAACTTCTCAACCGCGCACTGTCTCTCAAGGCTTTTAATGCGTTGCGATGCATTGACGATCTTTGAATATCCCCAGACACGCATCACATCTTGCGTGGAAAACTCATCGGGCAGCATGGCATAGAACTTCGCCGTCTTGTCATACACCCTACGGAGCTGCGTGTCACGGGCCTCATTGTCGAACATATCCTGCAGGAGTTGACCGAACAGGGCATCCTCGCACTTGTTGATGATCTCACACATCAGGTCGGCAAAATCCAGATGATGCTGTTCAATCTTTACCACCCCCGTCTTCACGAACTCCTCCCAGGAGGGCTGGGTGGAGATCACCTGAGGGATGCACACCGCCATGATCTTATCCTGCAAGCGCTTACGTTCCAGATTCAGCACCTTATCCTCATTGATGCGGGCTTCCTCGGCGAGAGCGGCACAAAGGTCATACACATGCCTCACCAGTGGTTCTATACCCTTGATCTCGCATTTCAGCTGATCGAACCGAGCTCCCCACTCTTCCATCTCACGAGCAGGCGTATCATCCCGCCTCGTAGCACGGTAGGCATCCGTATGGAAATCCTCTTCCGGCATCACCCAGGGTGTCATTCGGGTTGACATGCCATCACCGATATTACGGGCATTGATAAACTGCTGTAGCGAGGTTCGGGTACAGGTAAACACGCCCGAAAACATCATCGGCATCGAGTCGTTCACGGAGTCCGAGTTGGCATAATCCACACCGTTGCGCTCATTATGAAACGACTGCAGCATGATGTCACGCTTCTCTTGGAAACCGCCCTTGGCATTCACCAACGAGAGCAATTCCGTGGAGAACATATACTGGTGCAGGAACCACTTCTCACCGTCGTGACCTATTTCCACATTATTCTCCGCGTGCTTATAGAAGCGGTTGTTCGACACCTTCACCACATTATAGCGGATGATGCCGCCAGGCTCCTGTAGGGCCTCTCCCTTCTGTGCTTTGCTCGATGTGCCTCGCGCGTTCCTTTCTTTCTTATAGGCTTTCTCAGCATCACGGGCAGGCTTGTCGCTCTCGCGCATCGTCAGCATGATATGGTCGTCCTGCTCCTTAGCCAACGACTTGCCCGAGGCGGGATCGCCCTCCACCAGCACCAGTGAGTTCAGGCGTTGCATATTACCGCGCCAGTTCTGATAGTCGCAGCGTGTCAAGAGCACCGAGTACATGCCCGAGGCAGAAATCACCCCACCGGGCTTCACCCTCGGATTGTCGATATGGGCGATGGCAGACTCATAGCAGCCCAAAGGCAACTGCAACAACCGTTCAGCCCAGTCATCATAAGGCAGGTTATTCTGCACCGTGTCCTTCTTCGTATATTTGATGCCGAAGCTGTCGAGGGTCTGCGCCAACTCGTCCGACATCGCACCACGGGGACGGTACTCACAGGCATCTGCAGCCAGCTTCTCCAACTCCTGTTGTCTGCCCTCCTTCACCAGTTCTTCAAACACATCCGTCTGCTGCATCAACCAGAACACATTTTGAGGACGATTGTCCATAATACGGCGCAACTCACCAGCCAGCTCTAGCATCCGCTGATGGCGGTCTCCGATACCAGGTTTGCCACCTTTCAGTTCCCACCATTTTGCCAGCAGCTGGGTATAAGGCACGCCATGATAGCAATAAACGCCTTCCTCATTCTGCTCCAGTTCGAGCTCTGCACTGGCTTCTGGCACAACTGCCGATGTTTTTGACTCGGTAACAGAATCCGACTTACCTTCCCGATAAGCCTTACCATACTTCTCATCATACGCAGGATTATCATAACCGAAGAGCTCATCCTCGTTGATATAGAGAATTTCATCCCATTTTGGAACATACGAAAGCCTTGAAGAATCCTTACAACCGCTATCAATAGTCACCTCCAATCCCAGCTTCTTGGCCATGGTCAACTGGTTATCTACAAGGTTGAAATTGATATCAGCTTTGAACACCACTTTCAGTCCATCCCCACCCGGAGTAATGAAAGCTAAAAGAATACCAAGTTCCTGGGCTTTGGTTTGGAATGCTTCACTGCGGAACTCCTCACTTTTCTCTTTTAACTTCTCACTGCCCACGTGGTCGAAGTCGCACATCACAAGACCGTTCAGGATGCACTGGCTCTGCAGGCGCCAACGCCCCATCTTATCCTTATTGAATTTTGCCTCGCCTTTGCTGATCAGCACCTCTTTCGTCTGATACAGACAGCCTGGCAGCGAGTCCTTCTTCTCCCTGGCCTCTTTGAGCTTGCCGCAGGCCTTCAGCCTGCGGTGCTCATCGATGGTTTCTGCCGTTAACTGAGCCTGTGTCAGACTCTTAAATACTTCTACTGGGCACGGCTGGCACTCAGCAGACTTGTTCTGTTGGAAAGTAAACATCTTCTCAATTCTCCTTCTAAGTTACTAATTTCTGTACTATAATCGGTGTGCAGGTCGAGCTTCACCGTCTTCTTCACCACGAGCTCATGACGCTCTTTTGAGATCCAGACCTCCAATCGCGGATCATTGGTCTTCAGCGGACGCTCCATCGGATCAGGACTAGGCGTACCGCCCATCTCCAAGACAAACTCGTCAAACTGCTTCTTCATGTCACCGATCAGGTCACCACTCTTCTCGGGAGCCATCAACTGGATCACACGCTTGGGGTTCCGCTTGCCTGTCGTGGTGTACATCTGACTTTCGCCACGTTCCACCACATCCTTCTTGGCGGGCTTCCCCTGCGCCTCTGGTCTTACGATAATTTCGTCAGTACCAGCCTTCACTCTTACCTTTGCACGATAAGTTATATCCTTATCAAAAATTTTGTCACTCATAATTCTTTTACTTTTTTACCTTTTTACTTTTTAATAAGTTCCGTTGCCACGACATCCATAAACATTTGTCCGTTGTACTCACGACTCTGGAATCTCAGCGTAGCGATTACGATGTCGCCCTCATCAAACTGGATCGTAGCCAGATTACCCAGGGCAGTCACCACATAGCAGTTCGCATACTTACCGCCCAGTTCCTGAAGCACCAGCGTCCGTTTGTTCAACACGCCATCATCACTCTTTTCACTCTTTACAGTAAAGCACTCTCCGCACTTCACCACTCTTAAAATCATTTCATTCATAATTATTATACCTTTTTATTTTTTAAATCCTTTTTCCACAAGACTA
>JAEEGI010003796.1_pt1 | contig 35851 bp, 30 predicted proteins | sample 8958751 | NCBI WGS metagenome assembly JAEEGI01 (sample SAMN16246545, study PRJNA631951) | gut metagenome | biome: gut microbiome; feature: rumen; material: KS-attached | host: Bos | place: Iran: Karaj | collected 2018-10 | reverse complement strand
TTACAGACGATAAGATAAACCTTTCTACCAAGCCTGTACTGGATGATGAAGGAAAGGTGCGACTGCCAGGACTCGACAACCATACAATGGGTACCATTTTTGAAGAACTGCTTCGTAAGTTCAACGAAGAAAACAACGTGACTGAGGCGGGTGAACACTTCACACCTCGTGACTACGTAAAGCTGTTGGCAGACCTCGCCGTACTGCCTATTGCCGACAAGATTACCGACAACACCTATCACATCTACGATGGGGCGTGCGGCACGGGTGGCATCTTGACTATCGCACAGGACCGTATCTTGGAGATAGCCAATGAGCGAGGCAAGAAGGTACAGGTCAACATCTTCGGACAGGAGTTGCAACCCGATACTTTTGCTACCTGTAAGGCCGACCTGATGATTTCTGAGAATATCAAGTCGTTCCAATATCAGCATGGAATGGAGTCTCGTGAGTATATTGCTTTCGATAGTACCATCAGCCGTGACGGACATGCTGGCGAGACTTACGATTTTTGCATCTCTAATCCTCCATTTGGCACGCCTTGGAAAGAGGACTTAAAGAAACGTGGCTTGGGTGAAAACGAGAAAAAGAAATTTACGGATAGTCGTTTCACCATTATAGATAATGAGGGTAAGGAATTGTCTTTCATTCCTGATATTGGTGATGCGCAGATGATGTTCTTAGCCAACAACCTTTCTCGCATGCGTGAGGACACGGCTCTTGGTACTCGTATCGTGGAGGTGCATAATGGCTCTTCGCTCTTTACGGGCGATGCTGGTAGCGGTGCCAGTAACCTGCGCCAGTATATCATTGAAAACGACCTACTGGAAGCGATTATTGCGATGCCTGAAAAGGACTTCTATAATACGGGTATCGGCACCTTTATCTGGGTTATCACGAATCGCAAGGAAGAGCGACGCAAGGGCTATGTGCAGTTGATAGATGCAACGGAAATCAAGTCGCCACTTCGCAAGAACTTGGGCGAAAAGAACTGTGAGACGACAGAGGAAGATCGCGCTCAAATTATGCAGTTGTTGATGGACTTTAAGGAAACGCCCCAGAGCAAAATCTTCCCCAACAACGAGTTTGGCTATTGGAGCGTGAAAGTCTATCAGCCTCAGCGTGATGAACAGGGGAACATCATCCGTAAGAAGGGTGTTCCTGTGATAGACAAAAAGAGCAAAGATACGGAAAATATTCCGTTCCGTTATGAGGGAGGTATTCAAGGATTCTTCCAAAACGAGATTCTTCCTTATTCTCCTGATGCCATCCTCGACAAGAGCAGTATTGAAACTGGCTATGAACTCTCGTTTACGAAATACTTCTATAAGCCAAAACAGCTACGCACTATCGAGGAAATCTCTAACGATATTCGCGAGATAGAAGAACGTACAGATGGTTTGTTGGACGAAATTCTGGGAAAGTGATGGAGAGGTATAAGGAATATAAGGATAGTGGTGTTCAATGGATTGGCAAGATTCCAAGTCATTGGAAGCAAATAAAGATGAAATACTGCTTTAAGGAGCGTTCTGAAAAGAACCATCCAAATGAGCCTGTTCTTTGTGCAACTCAATCTCAAGGTGTGATTCCCCAATCCATGTATGCTAATAGGGTTGTCGTTGTTAATAAAGGATTCGAAGGCCTTAAATTAGTAAAAGAGGGAGATTTTGTTATAAGCCTTCGCTCTTTTGAAGGAGGTATAGAGTATGCTTATTATCAAGGTATTATTAGTGCAGCATATACTGTCTTAGAGCCCAATAATCCTAAGGAATCCAATTATTGGAAATATCTCTTTAAATCCCAGCCTTATATTCAATTGTTACAGACTTGTGTGACTGGCATCCGTGAAGGGCAAAACATCAATTATCCTCTTTTGGGTAGGAAAATGATTCCTGTCCCTCCTATAGTTGAGCAGAAGAAAATCGTGAGCTATCTCGAAAGCAAAACCTCGAAGATTGATGAGTATATTGTAGAGAAGGAGAAAGAGGTACAGCTGCTGAACGAACTCAAAGAAGCAGAAATCGCTAAAGTCGTCACACAGGGCTTAAACTCGAATGTGAAGATGAAGGATAGTGGCATTTCTTGGATTGGGATGATTCCAGAGCATTGGGAAGTAAAACGTATAGCCAGTTTGTTTACAGGCAAGGTTAATACCAATTCTGATTTTGCATATAAACACGCTTTTAAATTCAATTATGGAACTCTTGTTCCCAAAGATGAGGTTGGCGATGCTGAAGAATATAGAGATACCTATATAAAATATCAAGTTGTTCAGAAAGATGATATTCTGATTAATGGCCTCAACTTGAATTACGACTTTGTGTCGCAAAGAGTGGCTATAGCACCTTCAGATGGCATTATAACATCAGCTTATATTGTTGCTCGACCAAGAAAGGAAACAAATGCGGATTATTACAATTACCTATTCAAAGCAATGGATAGTAAAAAGCTATTTCATGGAATGGGTACAGGCATTAGACTTACGCTTTCTTTCGATGAACTAAAGAAACAGGTAGTTGTATGTCCACCTATAGAAGAACAACGCGCCATTGTTGCCTATATCAACGATAAGATGGCGAAGGTGGAATCTCTCATTACAGACCTTCAGGCAGAAATAGAACACCTGAAGGAATATAAACAGCGACTAATAGCTGACTGCGTAACAGGACAAGTGAACGTTCAAAACGAATGAATTATGGCAGGCGAAATTCTATTAGGCCTTTTGTGTTTAGGGCTCTTGTGTATTGGCCTCTATCTTCTCCATATCTATATGATTAAAGAAGCAGAAAAAAGAGAACACTACAGGGAACTTGCGAAATTTTTTACTGAACGCGAGTTGGGCCTTCTTCGTACTAACAGACAAAAGAAAGAGGATCCTGACGATCTTATCAGACTTTTTTTTAAGAGCCATCCAGATAAATTAGCTGAAGCAGAACAAAAATTAAAAGAGAAAAAAGAAAGTGTTAGACGAATGAGGGAATACTGGAAAAGAGAATTAATAAAACAACGCGTTTTCGCCTATGATTATGAAGAAATGCTTTTTCAAATCTATGCGCCATCTGCAAAAGACTCTTATGAGGATTGGATTCCCGAGTGGCTGTCAAAAGATTATGTTGTGCAACGTATTTCAGAGATTAAAAATATCTCAATAGATGAAGCATTAAACACTTTTAATACACTTAAGAAGAAACTTATATTAGTTGAAATACCTGATTTAGGAGTTTCCTTAGCTAAAATGCTTTGTGATGATACCGATTATAAAGATCCTCAATGGAATGTTGTATGCGATATTGATATGACATTGAATAAGTGGATGGATGCCCACGGGTATAAACATAAAAACAATTGACTATGCCAACAGACGTAAGTGAAAAGCAATTAGAAACCATTCTCGTGAATTATTTGCGAGATGTTCAGGGATATGAACAGGGCGTTTCTGACGATTACAGCAAAGACTATGCGCTGGATACGGCGCGAGTGAAGCGTTTTCTGCTTTCTACGCAAAAACAGAAGGTGGAGAATACAGGTTGCTTTGCCGGCGAGATAAACGAACGCAAGTTCTTTATGGAGTTGGCTAAACAGTTGGCTAATCGTGGCGTGACGGATGTATTGCGCAAGGGCTTCCGCTTTATATCAGAACTCTTTGACATGTACTATCCGTTGCCATCAGAATTAAATCCCACAGCACAGGAGCTATACAAAAAGAACATTTTCTGCGTAACTCGCCAGCTATTCTATAGCAAGGAGAATCAGAACAGCATAGACGTCATGATTTCGCTGAATGGTCTGCCATTGATGACATTGGAGATGAAGAATCACTATACAGGACAAACTGTAGAGAATGCTGTGAAGCAATATCAAACGGACAGAGACCCTAAAGACCAATTGCTAGCTCCAAAGCGTTGTGCTGTTCACATGGCTGTAGATGATGACGATATCAAGATGTGTACTTGGCTGAGTGGTAAAGCGTCGTGGTTCCTGCCATTTAATAAAGGTGTAAATGGTGGAGCAGGAAATCCTGTAAATCCGAATGGTGTGAAGACAGCCTATCTTTGGGAAGAAATACTGGCAAAGGAGTCGCTATCGGACATCATAGAGAACTACGCTCAGGTGGTGAAGAAAAAAGACGAAAAGACTGGTACGGAAAAGCAGAGTGTGGTTTGGCCTCGCTATCATCAGCTGGATTGTGTGCGAAAGTTGCTGGCTGAAACAAAGGCTAAAGGCGTAGGCCAGCGTTTCTTGATTCAGCATTCAGCAGGCTCAGGCAAATCAAACTCTATTACTTGGCTGGCTTATCAGTTAGTGGGTTTGCTGGATGGTACACAAGCACTCTTGGATAGCGTCATCGTTGTGACAGACCGTGTGAACTTGGACACACAGATTAAGAACAACATCGTTGCCTTTAAGCGCCTACAGAACTTAGTAGCATGGGCTGATAGTGCTGAGGCTCTGAGGAATCACTTGGAAAGTGGCAAGAAGATTATCATCACCATTGTGCATAAGTTCCCCTACATATTGGAAGCTATCGGTGGCGAGTTGAAGCACAAGCGCTTTGGCATCATCATCGATGAGGCGCATAGTAGTCAGAATGGTTCACTAAGTGCCAAGATGAATATAGCTTTAAGTGGTAATGTTGGCGATGACGATATGGATTTGGAAGACCGTCTGACAGCTATCATCGAGGGGCGCAAGATGGTGAAGAATGCCAACTATTATGCCTTCACAGCTACACCTAAGAACAAAACGCTGCAGATGTTTGGCACGCCCTTCCAGCAGCCAGACGGAGAGATAGGTCATAAGCCCTTCCATGAATACACCATGAAGCAAGCCATAGAAGAAGGTTTCATCATGGACGTGTTGGAGCACTATACCACCTATACCTCTTTATATAAGATAGTAAAGGCTGTAGAGAATGACCCCATGTTCGACAGGAAAGAGGCTATGAAGAAGTTGCGTGCTTTTGTGGAGAGCAGGCCAGAAACTATTCAGCAGAAAGCAAATATCATCGTTGAGCACTTCCATACACAGGTCATAGACAAAGGAAAGGTTGGAGGACAGGCCAGGGCGATGGTTGTGACAAGTAGCATACTTAGAGCGATAGAGTTCTATTATGAAATATCACGATTGTTAAAGGAACGCAAGAGCCCATATAAGGCAATTGTTGCATTCTCTGGTTCCAAGAACTATGGTGGCAAGGATGTGACAGAAGCAGACATCAACGGTTTCCCCTCAAAGGATATTGAGGAGAATATGGAGCATGACCCATATCGAATTTTGGTTGTTGCTGATAAATTCCAAACGGGCTATGACCAGCCCCTGCTACATACAATGTATGTGGATAAGGTGTTGACGGACGTGAAGGCTGTTCAGACACTATCCCGTTTGAATCGTTGCCATCCTAAGAAGCGTGATACTTTCGTACTGGATTTCGCTAACGATGCTGACGATATACAGAAATCGTTCCAAAGGTTCTATAAGACCACAATCCTCTCTAAAGAAACAGACCCCAATAAACTGAATGAGCTGCTGATGCAGATAGAAGAGGCCAATATCTACACAGAGGAAGAAGTAAGGGAACTGAATGAAAAATATTGGAGCAATGCACCCAGAGAAACGCTCGACCCAATAGTGAATAAGGCGGTAGAACGATTCAAGGCTCTTGATGATAATACGCAGATAGCTACGAAGAGCAGTATAAAGGGATTCCTTCGTACCTATCCTTTCATTGCAGCTGTAATGCCATTCAAGAGCACAGAGTGGGAAATGCTTGATACCTATTTCTCATTGCTCGTACATAAACTGCCCAAACTGACTGGAGAGGACTTTACTGAAGGACTATTAGAGTCTATCGATTTCGATAAGTACCGTCTGATAAAGAACGATGAGAAAAAGATAGAACTGGAGAATAAGAATACGGAAATAGCACCTATACCAGTAGGAACAGCCCAAGGTCCTCAGGAGCCAGATTTAGTCAAGTTGAGCGATATCCTGAATGAATGGAACAATCTTCACTTCAGCAATATGGAGAAGGCTAAAGAGCAGTTGGAGGAATTGCCGGAGCGCCTGCGTGCTGACGAGACGTTTGTCAATGCTGCCAAGAATAGCAACAAGGAAACAGCCATGCAGCAATGCGCAGCTTCGCTAATGATGATTGTGGCTGGCATGCTAAATGAGAATACTGAATTCTGCCGTTACTATTTGGATAATCCTGACTTTATGGCAGCTATCAACAATCGAGTATTCGATTCTGTTTATAGTGGACTGTTGAAGTCTTTCAGAAAATTGAAGAATGTTGAAGAGGACAGGGATATTCGTAACCTTATCTTTGATCGTCTGCACTTGGATAGTACTGTTAGTGATGGTGAACTACAAATAGAAGTGCAGAAAACGTATGGAGAACGTTATCCTGGCATGAGCTCAAACGATTGGCGCCATATCATTGAAGCATATACTCCATTGGTAAAACATGCCCTTGAATCAAGGGCAAAAGAAGTATCTATGCATCAGTATGGAATGGCGGCAGAGCAAGGAACGGAAGAATAATCATGAACTATATGTCCACTTTGGATCATGGGGATGGTTCTCGTGATTCATTTCTGCTGTGTAAATAACCACATTGGGCCCGCATTCCCTGCGAGCCCAATGTGTTTCTATAACCTAAAACAAAATCAATGAAAAAACCAATAACTAAAACATTTATGCGTATGAGAAAATTATGAATCTATACCTTAGTGAACATCGCTTTGTTCTTTTGACAATGCAAAGATATGGCAAGAATTTCATAGTAGCAAGAAAAAAGCAGATTACATTCTCGACTTGTTGCGACAGTCCTTGTGTTTCGCGACAAAATGCAGATAACGTATGAATTCGTGTCGCGAATTACGTTCGGAAATTCTCAAATATATTTGGAATTTCTCTCACTTATTCGTACCTTTGCAGCGTGATTGTTAAAGTGGTAATATTTTTAGGGGCGCTGATGGTCTGCGCCTGTACACAGAAGAAACAGGAACCTGTGGTGACGCCTTGGGGTGAGATACAAGATAGCATACCTCAGGACGATAATTTCGATTTGGAGCAAATACAGCGGAATGGTGAGATGATAGCCTTGACGCTGACTGGCCCTGAAACTTACTATGACTATCATGGCAAGCACCTTGGTGCCCAATATTTGTTGGCTCAGCGCTTTGCAGATAAGTTAGGTGTCATGCTGCGTATGGAGGTGTGCCGCGATACGGCAGAGATGCTGCAACGTCTGGCTGACGGCGAGGCCGACCTTATCTGTTATCCGATGAATAAAAAAGGGGCGGGCTGGATAGTTGGTAACGACAAAGACAATTTGGCGCGCGAACTGGAAGCATGGTGGAAACCCACACTGCTGGCTGAAGTCAAAAAGGAAGAGGACTTCTTGCTGTCTTCACGTTCCGTTACCCGTCGCATCTTCTCACCGATGCTGAATCGTGCCGGCGGTGTCATCTCTCACTACGACGGCTTCTTCCAGCGTTATGCCCCTTCCATCCGTTGGGACTGGCGGCTGTTGGCTGCCCAGTGTTACCAGGAATCGACCTTCGACCCCCAGGCGCATTCGTGGGCAGGTGCTTGTGGCTTGATGCAGATTATGCCGGGAACGGCTGACCATTTGGGATTGGCTCGTAGCGACATGTACGACCCGGAGAAGAATATCGAAGCTGCTGTGCGTTACTTAGGCGAACTCGAACGCTCGTTCAGCGATATTGCTGACCGTACTGAGCGCATCAAGTTTGTGCTGGCAGCCTATAATGGCGGTCATTTCCACATCCGCGACGCAATGGCCTTGGCAAAAAAGAATGGACGTAATCCGCGCCGTTGGGGCGATGTGGAAGCGTATGTGTTAGGCTTGGCTCGTCCGGAATATTATAACGATCCAGTGGTGAAATACGGTTATATGCGTGGCTCTGAGACGACGGATTATGTACGAAAAATTCATGAACGCTGGAACGGCTACCGTGGCGTCAAGACCATCCGAGCTGGGTTCTCGTCCAACACGGTGCCTCAGAAGGCCAAACGCGAACGCAAGAAAAAGTATCAGATTTAACGTTTAATCTTAACGTTTAACGTTTATTGTTTATTGTTTATTGTTCAACGTTCATAACGTTCCTTTGGTAGATGGCAACTCGTAGTGGTACACGTCACGACGTACAGCCATCTTCAGCGAACGGGCCAGAGCCTTGAAGATGCCCTCGATTTTGTGGTGCTCATTGTCACCCTCAGCCTTGATGTTCAGATTCATCTTGGCAGCGTCGCTGAGGCTCTTGAAGAAGTGCAGGAACATCTCGGTAGGCATTTCGCCAATCTTCTCACGTTTGAATTCAGCATCCCATACCAGCCAGGGACGTCCTCCAAAGTCGAGAGCTACCGAGCAGAGACAGTCGTCCATGGGCAGGCAATAGCCATAGCGCTCTATGCCGCGCTTGTTGCCAAGGGCTTTCAGCAGACATTCGCCCAGTGCCAATGCCGTATCCTCGATGGTGTGGTGCTCGTCAACGTGCAGGTCGCCCTTGCAATGCACCGTCAGGTCCATCATGCCATGCTTGCCAATCTGTTCCAGCATGTGGTCGAAGAAGCCCAATCCCGTCTCGATGTCGCAATGTCCGTTGCCGTCCAAATCCACCTTGATATAGATATCCGTCTCTTTGGTGGTACGCTGTACTTCTGCTGTCCGTTCGCCGCCAAAGGCTATCTCGGCAGCCTTGTCCCAACTGCCAATCTGTAGGAATCCGCAGCCGATGTTCTCGGCAAACTTGCGGTCGGTGTCGCGGTCGCCAATGACATAGCTGTGCCGGATATCGTAGTCGGGGTTGTTAATATATTTCTCAACCAAACCCGTATTGGGTTTACGCGTAGGCGCATTGTCTTCAGGAAAGTGTGGGTCGATGAGGATGTCGTCGAACGCTACACCTTCGCCCTTCAGCGTATCGAGGATGAAGTTATGCACGGGCCAGAAGGTATCCTCGGGGAATGCGTCGGTACCCAGTCCGTCTTGGTTGCTGACCATCACGAACTCGTAGTCGGTATGCTGTCGCAGGAATATCAGGTTACGTATGGCGCCAGGCACGAATTTCAGTTTCTCGAAGGCGTCTATCTGTTCGTCGGCAGGTTCCTGGATGATGGTGCCGTCGCGGTCAATGAAGAGAATTTTTTTCATCTTATGTTTTGTTTTTGTTGTTCGCGTTCCAGTTCTTTCGTCTCAATGCTGCCATATATGTAGTAGTTGTGGACGAGCATCACCTGACTGACGTAAAATTCAATGAAGCAGCAGAGGGTGAAGGTTGCGAAGGTAAGCGCCGTCATGTACGACGGCATGCCGAGAGGGTCGCCGATGAGTAGCCCCGCATGAGCCTGCTGGTTGGCATAGTTCAGAATGTGCGCAGGCAGCATGATGACCAGACCTAAAAGCTGGACAAACAGCATGCTGAGGAAAAAGACGAGGAAGAGCGAACCCCAATGGCGCATGCCGCAACCAAAGCTCGCGCGTAGCATCTTCCAATATTTGCAGGGTGCCTCCATCAGGTATTTCATCAGTACATACATCAGGGGATGGACAAGGATGAAGAGGATGATGCAGACAACGCATAGAGCTGAGAGGAATGTGGTCAGGTGGCTCATGATGGCCTTCGGACTCACACTCTCAGCAATCGCCATCAATACGGCGAATAATACCATAGGGATGATGAGCACGAGAATGGTGAGGAATACGCCTTTCAGCGAGCGTCCCATCATGGCGGGCGATGTCGTCAGCCAGTGGGGTGGGGTGCTGATGGTACCCGTATCCTTGTGCTCCTTCAATTTGTTCAGAATTGTGGCTGAGGCCATGCTCATGGCGGCAATCGCCAGCAGCAGTAGTCCTATGATGCCGAATATGGTGAGGGCATACGTCTTTGCAGTCTCGGCGAAAAAGCCCTGCGTGGATGTCAGCTGATGCGTCAGCGCCAACGTCAGCTCAGGGATTTTAATGGCTGTCAGCGTTCCCAAGGCACCACAACAAAGGGCATAGACGATTGCCAATATCCATGAAGCCTTAAAAAGTTTTCGGAAATTCTCGTTATACAGTCGGTAGCCCTCAGCCAGAATACTGCGGTAGCTGCGGGCCTTCATCAGTGTCAAATCATGTGTCTTTTCCATTGAGTTCTTTTTTTAGACGCTGCAAAGGTACAAAATAAAGTGAAAAATGAAAAGTGAAAAGTGAAAAATTTGCTGCCGCTTTATAGGAATTTCACTTAATTTTATTATCTTTGCACGCGATTATGAAAATATTGCAGTGGGGCTTCATCGGATGTGGTGAGGTGACTGAGAAGAAAAGCGGCCCTGCTTTTTCCGAAGTTGAGGGGTCGAGTGTAGTGGCTGTAATGAGTCGTGACGAGCGCAAAGCACGTAGCTATGCCGAACGTCACGGCATTCCTCGTTGGTACACGGATGCCCAGGAACTGATTGACGATCCTGACGTCAATGCCGTCTATATTGCCACGCCTCCCTCCAGTCATGCCACTTACGCTATTATGGCCATGAAAGCCGGTAAGCCCGTCTATGTCGAGAAACCCTTGGCAGCCTCGTATGAGGATTGTGCACGTGTCAATCGTATCAGCGAGCAGACGGGTGTACCTTGTTTCGTAGCCTACTATCGCCGTTACTTGCCGTATTTTGAGAAGGTAAAGGAGATTGTGGACCGTGGCATCATTGGCAAGGTGGTCAATGTGCAGGTGCGTTTTGCCGTTCCGCCCCGTGAGTTGGATTACGAACATGCCGAGAACCTGCCTTGGCGCTTGCAGCCCGATATTGCCGGTGGTGGCTATTTCTATGATTTGGCACCCCACCAGCTCGACCTCTTGCAGCATTTCTTCGGTGTCATCATCGAAGCTCGCGGCATCTGTGCCAATCGTGGTGGTCTGTATAAGGCCGAAGATTCTGTCAGTGCCTGTTTTGAGTTCGAGAACGGTTTGCCTGGCTCAGGCTCTTGGTGTTTTGTGGCCCATGAGTCGGCTCGCGAAGACCGCATCGACCTGATAGGCGATCGAGGCTCAGTGTCGTTCTCTGTTTTCGACTATCAGCCCATTCGCCTGCATACCATTCATGGCGAAGAGAGTTTTGCAGTACCCAATCCGCCTTACGTACAATTCCCACTGATTAAGAGTGTGTGCGAACATCTGCAAGGCATTGGTATCTGCGAGTGTACCAGTATATCAGCAACCCCCGTCAACTGGGTGCTTGACCGGGTGTTAGGCAAATTCTGAAGAATTGAGATAATGAAATATTTAGGAAATGAGATATTGGGATTTTCAAGTTGGCGCCGACTATTGATGACGTCAGTCTTATTTTCTCATTTTCTCATTTTCTCATTCTCTCAATCTCCTGATTCCACTCAGGTTGAGGAACCCAAGAAGAAGCTCAGCTGGCTGCGTCGCACTATTCGCGGTTTCAGCTATATCGACGAGAACTATGTCGAGCCACAGCACTACAACTGGTCTGTCATGTTACAGGGCACATACAACTACGACTTCTACCGGCTCAGTTCTACTGGTGGCAATGAACAGTCTGTCAGTTTCGCACCGTCACCGACGTTTAAGTTTGGACCCTATTTTGGCTGGCGCTGGATATTTGCAGGTTATGCTTTCGATATTAAGAATGTTGCCGTGAGCGACCTCAAGCAGGAGTTCGATTTCAGTATCTATGCGGCTCAGCTGGGTGCCGACATCTATTATCGCCGTACGGGTTCCGACTACAAGATTCGCAATGTCAGCCTGGGCAAGGATATGGAAAATGAGCATTTTGAGGATTTGGCTTTCGACGGGCTAAGCGTGGGCATCACGGGCTTCAACGTCTATTATATCTTCAACCACCACCGATTCTCCTATCCGGCAGCATTCGCTCAGAGCACCATGCAGAAAATCAGTTGCGGCTCGTGGATGGCAGGGTTGGGCTATATGCGCAACTCGCTCGACTTCGACTATGAAAAGATGCAGAGTACCCTGCAAAAGGCCACCAATAAGGAGGTAAAGCTAGATAGCGGTCTGATGTTCAACAGCGTTAAGTACTATAACATCAACGCTTCAGTGGGCTATGCCTACAACTGGGTGTTTGCCCGCAACTGCCTGTTCTGCTCCAGCGTTTCGCTGGCATTGGCCTACAAGAAGTCACGAGGTGAGACGGCCAACGAGGAAAAGACGGGCTTTGACATTAAAAATTTCAATATCGACGGCATTGGGCGCTTTGCCTTGGTCTATAATAACAATCGCTGGTATGCCGGTGCTGCGGCCATTGTGCGTGCCTACAACTATCGTAAGTCGCGCTTTGCCGCAAACAACATCTTTGGCAAGTTAAATATCTATGTGGGCTACAATTTCGGAGCTCGCGAGGCATATAAAAAGAAAAAGAGATGAAACGACTCATTATATATATAATAGGTATAATGCTCGTGCAGGGCATGAAGGCTCAGACCACGTATCAGCAGGCCGACAGCTTGAAGATATGTCAGTTGTTGCGGCAAGCCAATCGCGAGACGTCGGTGCTTTGGTTGGCACGTCAGTTCCTGGGTGTGCCCTATGTGGCTCATACCCTCGAAGTGAACGACGACGAGCGCCTGGTAATCAATACGCGACAGTTGGATTGTACGACGCTGGTTGAGACGGTGGCAGCACTGAAACTTTGTACGCAGGCCGGTAAGCATGGCTTTGCCGACTATCTGAATGCCTTGCGCCAACTGCGTTATCGACAGGGGCGTATGGCCGGCTATCCTTCACGTCTGCACTATTTCACTGACTGGATTCGCGATAAGGTCGCGATGCAGCTGGTTACTGATATTCAACAGCCTAATCCGCCTTTCTCGGCTGTGCAGACCGTCAATGTCGATTACATGTCAACGCACACTTCAGCCTATAAGGCATTGAAGGCCAGTGCTGCACTGGTTCCTGAGATTCGTGCTGCCGAGCAGTCGCTGACGGGTATGAAAGTACGCTACATTCCCAAACGTTCGCTCCGCAACAGTGCCTTGCTGCGCAAGGTGATAAAGGATGGTGACATACTGGCTATTACCTGCAACAAGAAGGGCCTTGACATTGCTCACCTGGGCTTTGCCGTATGGCGTAGCAACGGGCTTCATCTGCTCAATGCGTCGATGATTCACAAAAAAGTGATCGAGGAACCCATGACGCTCTATCAATATATGCAGAAGCACAAGACCCATACGGGCATTCGCGTGGTCAGAATTAATTAACGATTAGTCGAAATAATAAAAATAGACAAATATATGGAATTACCCGATTTTATGAAGTATGGCAGCAAGTTCTCGAAGAAGGACTTTGCTGAGAAGATTGCACGCATCGCCAAGGGTGCTGGTTCTAAGTTGGTTTATGCCGCTCTTATCTTGTATTACACCTTGCAGAGCGACAAGGTCAGTGCCACCAATAAGGCTATGATTATTGCCGCTTTGGGCTATCTCATCAGTCCTATAGATGTGGTGCCCGATGCTATTCCCATTGCAGGATTGGCCGACGACTTGGGTGTGCTTGTCTTTGTCTTGAAGAAGGTGTGGACTGATGTCGACCCCGAAATCCAGGTAAAGGCCAAGAAGCGCCTTTCGAAGTGGTTCGACGAGGACGAGATAGCCGAAATCAACGAACTTTTCGAAAGTGAAAAGTAAAAAGAGAACAGGTGACGACATCGCTATCGCATGACTAACGAGTATCAGATTCGTGTGCAGCCCCATGTGGCAGCCAACGAGCAGGCATTACGCAGCTATCTGGCCGACGAGTATGGATTCGACGTCCGTACGGTGACTGCTGTGCGCATTCTGCGCCGTAGCATCGATGCCCGCCAGCGCACCATCTTTGTCAATCTGAAGGTGCGCGTCTATATCAACGAACAACCACAGCAGGATGAGTATGTGCATACAGACTATCCTGACGTCAGTGGTCGTCCTCAGGTCATCGTTGTGGGTGCCGGTCCTGGCGGTTTGTTTGCAGCCCTGCGACTCATCGAGTTAGGTCTGCGCCCCATCGTACTCGAACGTGGCAAGGATGTCCATGAGCGAAAGAAGGACTTGGCACAGATAGCCAAGACACAACAGGTTGACGGCGAGAGCAACTACTGCTTTGGCGAGGGTGGGGCAGGTGCCTACTCCGACGGCAAGCTCTATACGCGAAGCAAGAAGCGCGGCTCTATCGAGAAGATTCTGAACGTCTTTTGTCAGCACGGTGCCTCGACCAATATTCTGGCCGATGCCCATCCGCATATCGGAACGGATAAGCTGCCGCGCGTCATCGAGAACATGCGCAATACCATTCTCCGTTCGGGTGGCGAGGTGCATTTCCAAACCAAGATGACCCAGCTCATCATCAGGGACAATCGTGTAGTCGGCTGTTTGGCAGCCGGCAAGGAATTCCTTGGTCCCGTCATTCTTGCCACAGGCCATTCGGCTCGCGACGTCTATCGTTATCTGGCTGAGGCTAAAATAGATATCGAAGCCAAGGGTATTGCTGTTGGTGTGCGCTTGGAGCATCCCTCCGAATTGATAGACCAGATACAATATCATAACCGTCAGGGGCGTGGCAAGTATCTGCCTGCTGCCGAATACGCGTTTGTGACGCAGGTCGATGGCCGTGGTGTCTATTCCTTCTGCATGTGTCCTGGTGGTTTTGTCATTCCTGCCGCCACTGACAAGGAACAGATCGTTGTCAACGGCATGAGCCCTTCGAATCGTGGTGGGCAGTGGTCGAACAGCGGTATGGTGGTAGAGTTGCGTGCTGAGGATGTCGAGGGCGAAGACCCTCTGCGCGTGATGGCATTCCAGAAACAACTGGAACGCGACTGTTGGCAGCAAGGCAATCGTCGTCAGACGGCACCAGCCCAGCGTATGGCCGACTTCGTCAACAATCGTCTGTCCTACGACCTGCCTAAGAGTTCGTATGCTCCTGGTCTGATTTCGTCGCCCCTCCATTTCTGGATGCCAAAGACCATCAGTCATCGCCTACAGGAAGGCTTTAAGGCATTCGGGCGCATGAGCCATGGCTTTCTGACCAACGAAGCCACGATGATTGGCGTCGAGACGCGCACCTCCAGTCCTGTGCGCATTCTCAGAGACGGCGAAACGCTGATGCATGTACGCATTCAGGGTCTCTTCCCGTGTGGTGAGGGGGCTGGCTATGCTGGCGGCATTGTCTCTGCCGGTGTCGATGGCGAACGCTGTGCCGAGATGTGTGCCCAGTGGCTTTCTGAATGATGACTTTGATTTGACCATGCTCTTGTAAAACGACAAACGATATAACAGAGAATATAATTATCAATATGAGATACGGAATTATTGGCGCAGGTGCCATTGGCGGATATTATGGAGCCAAATTGGCTCATGCAGGACAGGAAGTCCATTTCCTGCTGCGCAGCGACTATGAGTATGTCAGACAGCATGGCCTGCAGGTGGACTCCTGTGACGGCTCATTTCATCTGGCTGATGTCAATGTCTATCTTCATACGGAGGACATGCCGCCGTGCGACGTAGTGCTTGTGTGTCTGAAATCGGTTAACAACGGCAAACTGCAGTCGTTGCTGCCGCCATTGCTCCATGCCCATACGCTGGTGGTACTCATTCAGAACGGCATCGGGGTGGAGGAGGATGTGCAGAAGATGTTCCCCGACGTGCAGCTCGCTGCCGGACTGGCATTTATCTGTTCTGCAAAGACCCAGCCAGGCATTGTCAGTCACCAGTGTTATGGCAGCATCAATCTGGCCAACTACTCATGCCGCGACGAGGCGCAGATGCAGGCCGTCGTCGATGAGTTCCGTCAGGCGGGCATCGAGACTGGACTGGTGGAATATCATGAGGCGCGATGGAAGAAAGCCGTATGGAACATGCCGTTCAACGGTATGACCGTAGCTCTGCATACGCAGACTGACCTGCTGCTGAAGAACAAGGCGACCAGACAACTGATTCGCGAGCAGATGATGGAGGTTGTCAGTACTGCCCAACACTTGGGCGTAAAGAACCTTGACGTTACGTTTATTGATAAGATGATAGATATGACGGATGCCATGACGCCCTATTCGCCGTCAATGCGACTGGACTACGACTTCCATCGTTCTATGGAGATATACTATCTCTATACCCGTCCCTTGGAGATAGCCCGCGAGGCAGGCTGTCCTATGCCGAAACTGGAAATGCTGGAAGCAGAATTACGGTTCCTGGAGTCTTGCGCCGGAGCAGGCAGGCTATAGCCATACTCAAATAGTATGTTTGGAGCAGCTTAGGAGCAGCCTAGGAGCAGCCTAGGAGCAGCTTAGAAGCAGCTTAGGAGCAGCCTGGAAGCAGTTTGTAAACGTGATATTGTCCGCCGTCACTCTGAGCATATTTGCGTAATAGTTCCTGAATGTACTCTGCATTTTCCTTTACGCGCTGCTCGTTACCATCATAGCCGTTGATGAGCACTACCAGATGACGGGTATCTATGGTCATCTTGGTGCGCTCATGGTCACTGGTAGGGGTGCCAACACCACCTATGGCATCACGATAGACTGGCAGTCCATGAATGTTGATTTCACCGCGACCGATACCTTCATAAGGCTCACCTTCACGACCGATTCCCAAGGTCAGCGTGTCGCCCACAAACTTGTCGGCATCGAAACCGCCAATACTGTAACCGTAAGCAATGGATGCCAGGTTGACCAAATCGACAAGTGTATCGCGCTGATAAAGCTCCTTTCCTTGTAGCAGACGGCGGATGAGAGCCTCAGAGGCGGGACGATAGCGTGATGGGTCTTTCCCGCAAGCCTTGTATATCCGGCGCGTAGCTGAAATACTGGTCATATCCTTCAACGTCTCTGTGGTAAGCTCTTGGCGGAAACGGACACCAAACTGTCCTATTTCTTGCCAAAGGGCTTCACAATATGGGGTGTTGACAACGGATGCTTCAATGCAAACACCAACAAACTCAGGGCACACTGCACCAATCTCTGGGGAAACAATAACTTTCATACGCTCATACTTTCTGCATGCAAAGGTACGAATAAGCGAGAAGAAAACCAAAAAAATAACGAGCAAAAGTATAAACCTTTGCTCGCTATTCTTGCATTTTGTGATTCCGGCGGGATTCAAACCCACAACCTTCTGATCCGTAGTCAGATGCTCTATTCAGTTGAGCTACGGAACCTCCGTTCCTTAATTGCGGGTGCAAAGGTACGGAGTTTTTTGCTAACTACCAAATTTTTTCGGAACTTTTTTTGATTTCGGGCGTATTTTTGTTGCTTCTGCATATTTTTAGTGTAAAAATCCCTATAAATATGGATTGTAGAAACAAAAAAAAGGCTGTACCTTTGCACTCGAAATGACAAACCACATAAATATTGAACAATCAGAGGTAACGGTGATTGGTGCTGGATTGACCGGCCTGACCACCGCTTACTGGTTGAAACGTCTGGGGGTTCGGGTATGTGTCGTCGAGACTGACAGTCGTATTGGCGGACAGATACAGACCCAACAATATAATAAATATGTATATGAGACTGGTCCTACAACAGGAGCTGTGTCTACGCCAGAGGTTGCCGAGTTGATGATGGACTTGGCTGAGACTTCTGAGGGGAAATGCCAAATTGAAACGGCTCCTGATTCGTCGAAGCGTCGATTGATATGGAAAGAAGATCGTTTTCGGGAATTGCCCTCTGGTTTGCTGAGTGCTGTAACGACACCACTGTTCCGCTTTTCGGATAAGTTGCGCATTCTTGGCGAGCCTTGGCGCAAACGTGGCAACGACCCCGACGAGAGCGTAGCATCGCTGGCTGCTCGTCGGTTGGGTCGTTCATTTGTTGACTATGCTGTCGACCCCTTTATATCCGGTGTCTATGCGGGTAATCCTGACCAGTTGGTTGTACGCTATGCGCTGCCTAAATTGTATGCCTTGGAGCGCGACTACGGTAGTTTTGTTCGTGGCAGTATTGCCAAGATGAAACAACCCAAAAGCGACCGTGATCGTCTGGCAACGAAGAAAGTGTTTTCTGCACTGGGTGGTCTGAGCAACATCCCTGAAGCTGAAGCCGACTACATTGGCAGGGAGAACATCATATTGGGAACCAGTCAGGTGGTGGTTGGCTATCTATATAATAATAAGGTATGGGAAACGGCGTTTGTGGATGCCGACGGCAACAGCAGGACATTGCAGAGCCGGTGGGTAGTCACTACGTGCGGAGCCTACAATCTGCCACAATTGCTGCCTTTTGTCGACAAGGAGCGCATGGACGCCATCTCTGGTTTGGTGTATGCCCCTGTGATGGAGGTGAATGTCGGTATGCCTGATACTTTTGGTGGCGACTATTGTGCTTTTGGCGGACTGGTGCCGTCGGTAGAGCGCCAGCAGATATTGGGCATCTTGTTTCCCTCGGCCTGCTTTGTCAGACGTGCACCAGAGGGTGGGGCACTGTTCTCATTCTTCTTAGGAGGCATTAAGCATCCTGAGATGCTAGACAAGAGTGATGAAGAGATACGCAGCATTGTAACAACGTGTCTGCACAAGATGCTGAAGTTCCCAGATGAGGCAAAGCCTGACTTTATTCATATCTCACGCCACCGTCGGGCCATTCCGCAGTACGGAGCAGACAGCGGTCGTCGCTTTGAGGCCGTTGCTGCGATAGAGAAAGACTACCCAGGATTGGTCATTGGCGGTAATCTGCGCGACGGCATCGGCATGGGGCATCGTATTACCCAGGCCACTACAATTGCAAACCACATAATTAACACTATTAATAATAATTAGAAAATGAAAAAGATTGTTTTATCAGTATTGACAATGGCTGTTATGCTGCCAGTGATGGCAGAGCAGAATACAGCATTGGCCGACAGTTCACGTGTCTATGACTTGGACGAGGTGGTTGTCGTATCACAGAATAAGGAATATATGAAGCTGCGTCTGCAACCGATGAGTTCGACAGTACTGACGGGTACAGAACTTGGTATCTTGGGTAGTCGTGACCTGAGGGACATAGCCAACTTCGTGCCTTCGTTTGTGATGCCCGACTACGGTGCGCGCTTTACATCTTCGATATATGTCAGGGGTATCGGCTCACGTATCAACAGTCCCTCAATGGGTATCTATATCGACGATATACCCTTGATGAACAAGTCGACATTTAATGGCCACATTTATGAGCTGGACCGTGTCGACGTATTGCGGGGCCCACAGGGTACGCTTTATGGTATTAATACTGAGGGAGGACTGGTACGTCAGTACACGAAGAACCCGATGAATTATCAGGGTACAAACATCAAGCTTGGCATTGGCACGCATTTCTATCGTAAGGCAGAGGTGGCCCACTACGCTAAGCTGAGTGATAACCTGGCCTTATCGGTAGCAGCCTTCTACAACGGTACAAACGGTTTCTGGAAAAATTCGCTGACAGATGAGCGTGCTGATGACATGAACGAAGCTGGCGGACGTCTGAGACTGGTATTTCAACCCACAGACCGCCTGTCTTTCGACTGGATGACAGACTATCAGTTTGTGCGCCAGAAGGCTTATCCCTACGGTGTACTTGACCCCGAGAGTGGCAAGGTGCAGACCGATCCGAACCAAGACCACCAGAGCAAGTACAAGCGTAACATGCTGACTACAGGTTTGGCTGTCAAGTATAAAGCCAACGGTTTCGACTTTGCATCGAACACCAGCTACCAACTGTTGAAGGATAATCTGCTGATGGACAATGACTACAGCAATGTAGACTTTATTACCGTCGACCAGTATCAGCTGGGTAATGCATTAACACAGGAGTTTACGTTCAAGAGCAACAACCAGAGCCGCTGGCATTGGACATCAGGTGTCTTTGGCAGCTATCAGTGGTTGAAGACCACGGCTCCCAACAAGTTTGGCACATACTTTCCTCAGATGCTTCAAATGCAGATTCAGGGGGCTATGCTGAAGAGCATGATGGGCAGAGGCATGACCCAGGAACAGGCTATGGCAGCCATTCAAGCACGTGGCGGCATCAATATTGACATGGCAATGGATATTCCCTGCCTGTTCCATACACCGCAATTCAACGTGGGCGTCTTCCATGAGTCGAACATTGACCTGACTGAACATCTGACAGTTACCCTCGGCCTGCGCTACGACTTTACTCAGTCGAAGATTGACTTTGATACCCGTGGCATCAGCCTGAATCCCACCTTCTCTATTATGGGTGCCACAATATCCCCCTCAAGAATCTATACCGACTATATCGGTTCCGGCAAGGCTAACTTCAACCAACTGTTGCCGAAGTTCGGATTGACCTATAAGTTCAATGATGGCAGCAACGTTTATGCTACAGTATCGAAAGGCTATCGAGCTGGAGGCTTTAACGTACAGATGTTTGGTGACATTATTCAGACCGACTTGCAGTCGGCTATCGGAATGTTGCAGGGTGGCACGCCTATGCCAGAGGTCGTAATGGAACATCATGGTGACGACTGCGCCCCCATCATGGATGGTGTCAAGTTCAAGCCTGAGGAATCGTGGAACTATGAAGCTGGTACGCATCTGAATCTATTCAATAACCTGATACATCTGGACTTGTCTGCCTTCTACATGCAGATTCGTAACCAACAGTTGTCTGTGTTTACCTCTGACTATGGTTTCGGACGCCGAATGGTAAATGCTGGTAAAAGCTACAGTTGTGGCTTAGAGGCTATGTTGCGAGGTAGTGCCCTGTCCAACCATCTGTCATGGTCGTTGGGTTATGGCTATACACATGCAGCATTTAAGGAATATACCACCAAGGCCAGCAGTAGTGCTACGGCTGAAGAGATTGACTATAAGGACAAGAAGGTGCCTTACGTGCCTGAACATACCTTGTCTGCATTGGCCGACTACCGTTTTGATTTTGCTGATTCTTTTGTCAAGAGTCTGACCGTAGGTGCCAATATGAACGCACAGGGCAAGATATGGTGGGACGAGGCCAACACTTATTCACAGAAATTCTATGCTGTACTTGGTGCCCATGTCAGCGTTGATCTGGGTATCTGCACATTGAACCTGTGGGGACGCAACCTGACAGATACCAACTATAACACCTTTGCTTTCTCAAGCAAGGCAACAGGTAAAGAGGTGTTTATGGCCCAACGTGGTAATCCTATTCAGTTAGGAATGGATGTGAATATTCACTTTTAATAATTGCAATATAAAAACTAAACAGGCACAAAAAGGTTAATAACGTTAAAATTAACGGAAATAATTAACTAAAAGACTTCTTCGTAACGCAAAAGTTTGTATCTTTGCCAGCGTTATGAAGAAGTCTACTATTTGGGCGATTGCCTGCATTATGGGATTCTCGTTCCTGGCATTGCTCTATCTTCAGTTCTCTTATGTTGAAGAGATGGTAAAGATGAAGAAAGAGCAGTTCGACGAGAGTGTGAATCGTTCACTGTACCAAGCTGCACATAACTTGGAGTTGAACGAGACACAGCGCTATCTGGAGAAGGATATTAACGAAACTGATCGCCGGGCTTTTAAGCAGGACTCTATCTATACTGACGGTTTGGGCGGCATTAAGCAGAGCCACCAGTTTGCTGTTTCTGCGGACGACGGAACAGTTTACTCGTCGTTCCAGCTGAAGACTTACGAGATGAAGCCTGCTTCCATACCTAAGGCCATGATTCTGAATAAGGATAAGAATTCATTGGCCGATGCAGCCAAGACCATGCAGGAAATCGTGCGTAACCGTTACGTGTACCAGCGTGCATTGCTGGATGAAGTGGTTTACAATATTCTCTATACAGCCAGCGATAAGCCACTGAAGGAGCGCATCAACTTCCGCATGCTTGATAATGATATCCGTGAGCAGCTGGCCAACAACGGCATCAATATCCCGTACCACTTTACGGTGTCGACTACAGACGGTCGTGAGGTGTACCGCTGTCCGGACTTTGAAGATAAAGGTAAGGAATATACCTATCAGCAGGTGCTGTTCCGTAACGACCCGCAGTCGAAGATGGGACTCCTGCTGGTGCACTTCCCTGAGATGAGCAGCTACATCTTCTCGTCAGTACGCTTCATGATTCCCAGCATTATCTTTACCATTGTACTGCTGATTACGTTCTTGTTTACCATCGTGGTTATCTTCCGTCAGAAGCGTTACACGGAAATCAAGAACGACTTCATCAACAATATGACCCACGAGCTGAAGACGCCTATCGCCTCTATCTCGCTGGCTGCACAGATGATGAACGACGACTCGATAACGAAGTCGGAACAGATGACCAAGCACCTGAGTGGTGTGATTACCGACGAGTCGAAGCGTCTGCGCTTCCTGGTTGAGAAGGTGTTGCAGATGTCGATGTTCGACAAGAAGAGCATTGTGTTCAAGAAGAAAGAGCTGGACCTGAACGAGATGGTCGAGAATATTGCCCAGTCGTTCAACCTTCGTGTAGAGCATACGGGTGGTAAGATCTATACGCAGATAGAAGCTGTAGAATCGGCTATCTTCGTTGACGAGGTGCACTTCCAGAACGCCATTACCAATTTGATGGATAATGCCGTGAAGTATCGCAAACAGGACGAGCCGCTTGATATCTATATCAACACTTGGAACGACAACGAGAAGTTGCACCTCAGCATTCGTGATACGGGTCAGGGCATCAAGAAAGAGAACGTGAAGAAGATATTCGACAAGTTCTATCGGGTGCATACTGGTAACAAGCACGACGTGAAGGGCTTCGGACTGGGACTGGCTTACGTGAAGAAGGTGGTAGACCTGCACCAGGGCGACATCAAGTGCGAGAGTGAGTACGGTAAGGGTACTAAGTTTACGATCTCACTTCCTATACTCAAGGAGGATTGAGAAATTGAGATAATGAGAAATTGAGAAAATAAAATATATTGTTTAATCCATATTGAGTTATGAGCCTGAGAATACAATTTCTCATAGTTTCATTCCCTCAATATCTAAATTTTAAAATTTATGGACGAAAAACTGAAAATTCTTCTTTGTGAAGACGACGAGAACCTCGGAATGCTGTTGCGTGAGTATCTGGCTGCCAAAGGCTATACAGCAGAACTCTGCCCTGATGGTGAGGCTGGCTACAAGGCTTTCCTCAAGACTAAGTTTGACATCTGCGTGCTCGATGTGATGATGCCTAAGAAGGACGGCTTCACATTGGCTCAGGAAATTCGTCAGGCCAATGCCGACATCCCCATCATCTTCTTGACTGCCAAGACGTTGAAGGAGGATATCCTGGAAGGTTTCAAGATTGGTGCCGACGACTACATCACCAAGCCCTTCTCTATGGAGGAGCTCGTATTCCGTGTAGAGGCTATCCTGCGTCGTGTACGTGGTAAGAAGAATAAGGAGAGCTCAGTATATCATATTGGTGACTTCATCTTCGATACACAGAAGCAGCTGCTGACTATTGGTCAGAAGCAGACCAAGCTGACCACGAAGGAGAACGAACTGCTGGCATTGCTCTGTTCGCATGCCAATGAGATTCTGCAGCGTGACTTTGCCCTGAAGACCATCTGGATTGACGACAACTACTTCAATGCCCGTTCAATGGATGTGTATATTACCAAGCTGCGCAAGCACCTGAAGGATGATCCGCAGATTGAGATTATCAATATTCATGGCAAGGGCTACAAACTCATCACGCCAGGTGAAGATAATTAAAAAGAAATAAGGTGTGTCAATCGACACACCTTATTTTATTGTTATTGTTGAGCTCGCAAGGCTGCCAGACTCTCTTTCAGTGCGGCAATCTTGCCCTCGGCATCACTCTGCTTCTTACGTTCCATCGCTACCACGGCTTCAGGAGCATTGGCAACGAAGCGCTCGTTGGAGAGTTTCTTCATGACACCCTGCAGGAAACCTTCGAGGTGGTTAAGCTCTTTCTCCTGCTTCTCTATCTCTGCGGCAATGTCAATCATGTTGCCAAGAGGAACTGCAAACTCGTCAGTACCTACCATGAAGGAACTGGCTGTAGCGTCTTTCTCAGTCACCACATTGATAGCACTCAGGTTAGCCATCTTGCTGATGACTGCGCCATAAGCCTCGTAGGCATCTTTGCCCACCACCTGCAACTCCAGTTGCTCCTTAGGTGCAATATTCTTTGAACTGCGAACCATGCGGACACCAGAAACAATCTGCTTCACATTCTCAATCTCATCGGCCAACTGGTTGTCAGCAGCGGTAGGAGCAGGAATTTCCAGCTTGTCGCGCATGATGGACTCGCCATCCTTGCGGTCATAGAGGTGCTGCCACAGTTCTTCGGTAATGAACGGCATGAAGGGATGCAGCATCTTCAGCAGAACCTCGAAGAACTCAAGCGTCTTCTCGTAGGTTTGCTTGTCGATAGGCTGAGGCTCGCCATTGATGTAGGCAGGCTTTACCATCTCCAGATACCAGCTTGAGAACTCGTCCCAGAACAGCTTATAGACAGCCATCAGGGCCTCAGAGATACGATACTTCTTGAACAGGTCGTCCACCTCGGCATTAGTCTGGCGCAATTTGGCCTCAAACCATGCTGTGGCAATCTTACCCGTCTCAGGCTGTTCGATATCTGCAACCTTCCAACCCTTAACCAGACGGAAGGCATTCCAAATCTTGTTGTTGAAGTTACGGCCCTGTTCACAAAGTGCCTCGTCGAAGAGGATATCGTTACCAGCAGGTGCACTGAGCATCATACCCATACGCACACCGTCGGCACCAAACTTCTCAATCAGTTCAATCGGATCGGGGCTGTTGCCTAATGACTTAGACATCTTACGACCCAGCTTGTCGCGGACGATACCTGTGAAGTAAACGTTCTTGAAAGGCATGTTGCCGATGTACTCATAGCCGGCCATAATCATACGGGCTACCCAGAAGAAGATGATATCAGGACCCGTTACGAGGTCTGAAGTGGGGTAGTAGTACTTAATCTCCTCGTTACCAGGCTTGTTAATACCGTCGAACAGCGAGATAGGCCACAGCCAACTGGAGAACCATGTGTCTAAAGCATCCTCATCCTGACGCAGGTCGGCATCCGTTACCTTCGAATCCTTCTGCTGAGCCAGTTTCAAGGCTTCTTCACGTGTCTCGGCTACTACGTAGTCGTCGCTTTCGTTGTAATAGTATGCTGGAATGCGATGTCCCCACCACAGCTGGCGCGATATACACCAGTCTTGGATATTCTCCAGCCAGTTCTTGTAAGTGTTCTTATACTTGGGAGGATAGAACTTCAGTTCGTCGTTCATCACAGGCGGCAGGGCGATGTCGGCAAAGTGCTTCATCTTCAAGAACCACTGCAGTGAGAGACGTGGCTCAATGGCTGTATCCGGGTTACGCTCAGAATAGCCTACTTTGTTGACATAGTCCTCAATCTTCTCCATCAGACCTGCTTCCTGCAAATCCTTGGCAATCTGCTTACGGCATTCCATGCGGTCCATACCGACGTAAATCGGACTCTGTTCGCTGATGGTGCCATCGGGGTTGAAGATATCGATGGTTTCCAGATTGTGTGTCTTACCCAGCATGTAGTCGTTGGTGTCGTGGGCTGGTGTCACCTTCAAGCAACCTGTACCAAACTCGATGTCCACATAACGGTCCTCGATGACGGGAATCACGCGGTTTACCAGAGGAACGATGACCTTGCGGCCCTTCAGCCACTGGTTTTTGGGGTCCTTCGGGTTAATACACATAGCGGTATCGCCCATGATGGTCTCAGGACGGGTGGTGGCAACTACTGCATAGTAGCCTTTTTCATCTTTGTGGACTACGTTGCCCTCTCCGCTGACAGAATCAGCGGATACGGGACCATCCACATAGTATTTCAAGTGGAACAGATGGCTCTGTTCTTCCTTATAGATAACCTCTTCTGTTGAAAGGGCTGTGAGAGCCTTGGGGTCCCAGTTTACCATGCGTAGGCCACGATAGATAAGGCCTTTGTTATAGAGGTCTACAAATACTTTAATGACACTCTCTGAACGGGTTTCGTCCATTGTGAAGGCTGTGCGGTCCCAGTCGCAGCTGGCACCCAGACGGCGCAACTGCTTCAGGATGATGCCTCCGTGCTCGTGGGTCCAGTCCCAGGCATGCTCCAGGAACTGTTCACGTGTCAGGTCGCGCTTCTTGATACCCTCGCCAGCCAACTTCTTGACCACCTTGGCCTCAGTAGCAATTGAGGCGTGGTCGGTGCCAGGTACCCAAAGTGCGTTCTTGCCCTCCATGCGTGCACGACGAACAAGAATGTCCTGAATAGTGTTGTTTAGCATGTGTCCCATGTGCAACACACCGGTTACGTTGGGCGGCGGAATCACGATGGTATAGGGCTCGCGACCATCGGGTTTACTTGAAAAAAGTTTGTGGTCCAGCCAATACTGGTACCATTTGCCTTCGACCTCTTTTGGGTCGTATTTACTTGCTAATTCCATACTTATTTATAAAATGACGTGCAAAGGTACGAATAAGTGAGCAAAAAACCAAATATTATTTGGATTTTTTCGAAAGAGAGTATTTTCTTTTCTTTGTTTTTTTTGTCAACTCAAAAATTCTTCGTACCTTTGTCCGCACTATGGAACGAATGCATACAAGAGAAGAGAAATTGGAAGCTTTCGGGCGATTGCTTGACGTGATGGATCGTTTGCGCGAAGAATGTCCTTGGGACAAGAAGCAAACCAACGAGTCATTACGTCCCAATACTATTGAGGAAACCTACGAGCTGTGCGACGCTCTTATTAGCAACAATCAGCACGAGATTTGCAAGGAGTTAGGCGATGTCTTATTGCACATAGTTTTCTATGGTCGAATTGGTGAAGAAAATCAACAATTTGACATTGCTGATGTCTGCAATAAACTGTGCGATAAGCTTATTTTTCGTCATCCGCATGTCTATGGTGATGCAGTCGCCAAGGATGCTGAACAGGTGCTGGAGTCGTGGGAACAAATCAAGTTGAAGGAGAAGGACGGCAACAAAACAGTATTGTCTGGCGTACCCTCTGCTTTGCCGTCGCTCATCAAAGCCTACCGCATTCAAGATAAGGCTCGTAATGTTGGTTTCGACTGGGCCGACAAACAGGATGTGTGGGCAAAAGTACATGAAGAACTCGAAGAATTGGAAGCCGAATTGCGCCGTGAAGACAAACAGCGTTCTACTGAAGAATTGGGCGATTTTCTGTTCTCTGTCATCAATGCCGCACGACTCTATAAGCTCAATCCTGACAATGCGTTGGAGATGACTAATCAAAAGTTTATCCGTCGTTTCAGTTATATTGAGCAACATTCTATTCGTGCTGGTAAACCATTGACAACCATGTCTTTGGAGGAAATGGATAAATTATGGAATGAAGCAAAAACTAAAGAATAAGAATATGAAGAAATTATCGTTTTTATGTATCCTGTCTGCCTTAATCGTTCTGTTTGGCAGTTGTGGTAATAGGTCTCAAAAGGTGCCTTTCGACAATGGCGATTCTGCTTACTCTGCAAAGGCCGATCCGACCTTGTTTGGTGTCTGTGGTGTCGAGACTTCTATGAATACACTTCAGTTGATTACCGATACTGGCGACACTCTTATGCTTGACCTCACTGTTGCACGCGATAAAGACCAGATTTTTGGTGGTTTGCATGTTGGCGATCGAATGGCAGTCATAGCTAACAACGAACATACTGAGGCTGCTATGGTGGTCAATCAGGCTGCCCTGTTGGGTAACTGGGTCATGCCGAATCCTATCGATGGAAGTGATGAGGTCGGCATCACGATTAAAGAGGGCGGTATTGCTGAAAGTATTGAACAAAGTGCCGTCATCTATAAGACGTGGAAACTGACTCGTGGCAAGCTTGAAATCGTATTGGTTCGTGAAGGTGGTACAGAAGAGGAAGAAACCTATCTCTACGATATTGTCAAGGTAACTCCTGACTCCTTGGTTTTTAAAGACGCTGATGATACTTACGAATATTCTCGTCAGAAGCCCAAGGAGAATTATGGCATGGATGTTGAATTGGAGGATGCCCAGGACGAATTCTTTATGTAATCAGTAATATCGACGTTTTGGAGCCGTTTAGAGTTCATATCCTGGGTTGTGGCAGCGCGTTACCGACCTTGCATCATAATGCCTCTGCACAAGTTGTAGAAATCAGGGGCAAGCTGTTCTTGGTGGATTGCGGAGAGGGCACCCAGGTACAACTGCGCCGTTCGCGTCTTCGTTTTACGAAGATTAGCGCTGTCTTTATTACCCATCTGCATGGCGACCATTGTTTTGGTCTGATAGGTATGCTCAGTACGTTTGGCCTGTTGGGACGCACGGCTCGTTTGGCGATCTATGCTCCCGCAGCCTTGGAGCCTGTGCTGAAACAGCAGATGCAGCTGTTCTGTCACGATTTCGACTATGAGGTTGATTTCCATGCCGTCGGTACCACCCAACAACAAGTTGTTTACGAAGACCGCTCGTTGACTGTCGAGACAATTCCTTTGGAGCATCGCATGCCCTGCTGTGGCTATCTGTTCCGTGAAAAGCCTTCGCTGCCGCATATCCGTCGTGATATGATTGACTTCTACGGGATTCCTACAAGCCAGATTAATAACATTAAAGCTGGTGCCGATTGGACTACACCCGATGGCGAGGTCGTCAAGAACGAACGCTTGGTAGAGCCTGCCGATACAGCCCGTAGCTATGCCTATTGCAGTGATACGCGCTATATTCCCACACTTCATGAACGATTAAAAGGTGTCTCGACGCTTTATCATGAGAGCACCTATGGCGAGGACAACTTGCTGATGGCTCAAAAGTACTATCACTCTACTGCCAGACAGGCTGCTTTGGTGGCTCGCGAGGCTGGGGTGGGGCAACTGCTCTTGGGGCACTATTCGTCACGCTACGAAGACGAACAGGTGTTGCTCCGTGAGGCTCAAGAAGTGTTCGAAAATACCCGTTTAACGGACGAAAATGCGATTTTTGACGTTTAAAGTGCATTTTTTTATCAAAAAGTTTGGAAGTTTCGAAGAAAATGCCTAAATTTGCACAAACTATATAACGAATTTAGCTTATGACGAAACGATTACTTATATTTTCATTCATTGCAGCCCTTACCTTGATGGCCCCTCAGACCGTCAAAGCCAGCGATGCTGAGGCTCCTGCCATAGAGCAGACGGTCAATGAGGATATTGTTATCAGTGTCAGTGGCCAGACAGTGACTGTATCTGGGGCTCAAGGACAGACGTTAGAGGTGATTTCGCTCACAGGACGCTGCATTATGTCCGCTAAGATTGATGGTCCTGTTCAACGCATAGACTTAAACGTTCCCAAAGGTTGTTACATTCTGAAAATCGGAAAAGTGGCAAGAAAGGTTACTGTTCGCTGATAGCACTTTTCTCATCTGCACTACTCTTTATTGATTGTAGTACGGATGCCCCACATAAGAACAGACAAATTACAATGGAGGCGTTTTCTGACATGAAGACGCCTGCATTTGTTATTAACCCACAGTTGATTGACCAGAATCTCAGTCAGCTGTTGGCTAATGACCGTCAGCAGACTGAAGCCGATAAGCAGATGCGTGCTTGTTATAATGGTCAGTTGTTGTGGGTCGATAAATATGGTGTCGACGAGAAGGCCGACACGCTGCTCAATTGGTTGCGTAAGGTGGGCGAGATTGGTCTGACGGAGCGTTCCTTTGGTGTCAGTCAGATAGAAAAGGATTTAGAGCGTATGCGTACACTTGCTTTTGATGATGCTAATCCCATTAATCTTGTCATTGCCCGTCTCGACTATCAGCTGACAAAGGCCTGCCTGCGTTATTGTTATGGTCAGCGTTTTGGCTTTGTCAATCCGCACCGTGTGTTTAATCACTTGGATGTTGAGAAGCAGGATTCCGCTCGCAAAATTACCCAGTTCCGCGGCTTGTTTGACGTAGCGATGGACTTGCCTACCAGTCAGTTTGCCGTTGATGTGTTGCGCAAGGTGAAGAACGACAGTCTCACAGCCTTGCTGCACGAGATTCAGCCCACTGATGCCAATTATCTTTATTTGAAGCAACAACTTCCCAAGGATACCTCTTTAGCTCATCGCCGTCGCATCGTTGCGAATATGGAGCGTTGTCGCTGGCGTCGTCATGAGCCTATTGCCACAACAGGCAAGCGAATCATTGTCAACATCCCTGCTTTTCATCTCTATGCCTATAACGAAGGCGAGTTGCTTGACATGCGCGTGGTATGCGGTGCCCGCACCACCAAGAGTCCTCAGCTAACCAGTAAGATTGAGTGGATGGAGGTCAATCCCCAGTGGGTCATCCCCATGAGTATCATTAAGAAAGAGGTGTCCAGCAGGGCTGGCGACTCGGCCTATTTTGCCCGTCATCGCTACGACATCGTCAACAAGGAGACCCAACAGGTGGTTAATCCTGCCAATGTCTCGCGCCAGATGCTGCTCAGCGGCAATTATCGTGTGGCTCAGAAGGGTGGTGCAGGCAACTCCCTTGGCCGTATCGTGTTCCGCTTTAAGAACCGTTATTCCGTTTACCTTCATGATACATCGACACCCAGCGCCTTCCAACGCGACGTCCGCTCATTGTCGCATGGTTGCGTGCGTGTCTCGAAGCCTTTCGAACTGGCCAACTTCGTGCTCGACAATCCTGATGAGTGGTTGCTCGACCGCATCCGTATCGGTATGGGACAACAGGCACAAACTGATCAGGGGCGCCAATGGCTGCGTGCCCATCCTGACAAGGACGATCTGAAGAAACTGATAGGTTATGTGGGTGTCAAACCTCACGTACCTCTTTATATAATATATAATACGATGTGGCCTGACGAGAATGGCGTTTGGAGAGAATGGCCCGATGTCTATGGCTACGACGATGTTATTTGGAAACAAATGCAACCCTATATGCAATGAGTAAAGACGATGAACAGCTATTGATGGAGCGACTTGCCAATCCTGACACCCAGCGTAGGGCTTTCGAGCAGGTGGTACGCGAATATAGCGAACAGCTGTATTGGCAGGTTCGTCGTATCGTGCTGACTCACGAGGATGCCAACGATGTCATGCAGAATGTCTTTATCAAGGCATGGACGCATCTCGACAGCTTCCATCAGGAGTCGCGCCTCTATACGTGGCTTTACCGTATTGCCGTCAACGAGAGTCTCGACTTCATGCGCCGCCAGAAGAACCAGGCCCTCAGTACCGACGATGTTGATTCAGGTATTGCAAACCGACTGATGGCCGACCGCTATTTCGACGGCGACGAGACCGAGGCCCAACTTCAGGAGGCCATTGCCCAGTTGCCCGAAGTGCAGCGCCGTGTGTTCACTCTGCGCTATTTCGACGACATGAAATATAGCGATATGAGCCAGCTTCTCGAGACCAGTGAAGGCTCCCTGAAAGCCTCTTATCACATAGCGGTGAAAAAGATTACTGAATTTTTTAAGCGTCGTGATTAAACTTTTCTCACGATGCTGCGTCAAAAAGAAAAAAACAATTCTACGATGATGGAACACAATGATGAATTAGAACTCAAAAAGATGGTAGGCAATAGGAACCCATTCCGCGTTCCTGAAGGCTATTTCGAGCAGCTTACTCAGCAGGTCATGCAGCAGCTGCCTGAGCGTGAGCAGCATGTTGCTAAGCAGCAGTCCATTGCTCCGCAGACCAATAGCCAGCCTCGTGCCCATAAAGTGCAGATGCGCCCCTGGCTATATGCTGCAGCTTGTACGGCACTTGCAATGATGTTGGGTGTGAGCTACTACTTCATGCAGTCTCCAGCCACTTCTACCGATGCTGCTCCTATGGCAGCAGTAACTCCTGCAACCAATGTCGCTCCGGCTCCTGATAACAGCTATATTGACGAGGTTGCCGACTATGTCATGATGGATAATGCTGAAATCTATGCATGTCTCTCAGAAAATTATTAAATTATGAAACAAACAGTTATCATCTTGATTCTCCAGCTCTTCATGGTGGTTTCCGTGAGTGCTCAAGGCGGTCAGCAGAAGTTCTCGCCTGAGAAGTTCGATGCTGATATGGAGAAGTTTGTGACTGAGCAGGCTAAACTCACTCAACAGGAGGCCGACAAGTTCTTCCCCCTGTTCCGCGAGATGCACCAAAAGCAGCGTGCCGTTTACCACAAGATTCGTCAGGCCACCAAGCAACAGCCTGCCGACGACAAGGCTTGTGAGACCACGCTCAAGGAGTGCGACAAGTTGAACATTGAGCTTCGCCAGATTGAGCAGAGCTATCACCAGAAGATGATGAAAGCGGTACCCGCCAAGAAAGTCTACGACGCTATCATGGCCGAAAATAATTTCCATCGCCGTATGATGCGTGGAGGCTTTCAGGCTCCTAACGGCTTCAATGGCTTCCAGGGCTGGCAGAATCCTTTCGGTCAGCAGAGGGGCAGACGCCGCTAAGATCACACCGCTCACAATGAGGCTTACGTGCCGTACAGACATAACGGCCGTGAAGCAACAACCAATGATGTGCCCGGGGAATATCTTCCTCGGGTATATATTTTGTCAGCGCCATCTCCACCTTATATGGCGTATTGTCCTTCTCCGATACCAGACCCAATCGATGACTCACGCGATACACATGCGTATCGACAGCCAGCGTCGCCTTGCCAAACGCCACGCTCTGCACCACATTTGCCGTCTTGCGTCCTACGCCAGGCAACGTTAGCAACTGGTCCATATCGTGAGGAATCTCGCCCCCAAATCTTTCAACCACGATGCGCGCCATCTTTACCAGATGGTCAGCCTTCGCGTTAGGGTAGGAGACACTCTTGATGTACTCCAGCACCTCGTCAGCCTCCACCTGCGCCATGCTCCGTGCATCAGGGAACCTACGGAACAACTCCGGTGTCACCTGATTGATGCGCTTGTCCGTACATTGTGCACTCAGCATCACCGCCACCAGCAGCTGAAACTCGCTGCCAAACTCCAGCTCCGTCTGAACCTCAGGCATCTTCTTCCTGAAGTAATCGAGCATCCATTCATATCGTTGCTTCCTTGTCATAATCTATCGTTCGTTGCGTTTGCAAATTTAAATAAAATTATCGAGATTAGATACATCATATCGTGTTAATTGTCTTTTGCAGGTCTTCCAGGAATCGGGCGGCGTGCGAACCGTCCATCTGGGCGTGATGGAACTGGAAGGAGATGGGCAAAGTCACTTTGAACCAATGCTTGCGATATCTGCCCCATGCCAGGAATGGATTGGTGTAAATACCGCTGTACTGGTTGACGATGCTGTCGATCTCCGTGCCAGTCACTGCCGACGTGCCGACTATCACAGCCTCTTCGTCTAAAATGTCCTGACAGGTCTGGCTGACGGTTTCTGTCAGATGCATGTAATTGGCATTAAACGCCTCCAGATCGTCGCTGACGGCAACGTCGCAGGAACTGAGTCCGCCCTTTATGTTATCCACTATCACGTTGATGGCCATACGGTCGTATTTGTACAGTTTCCCGTTATGCGGCAACATGTAAAACTCCTCTATTCTTGATGCTGCCTTTCCGATGCACCAGCAGAGCAGCATGTTGAATTTCATTCCGCGCCGACGGCTCACCTTGCAGAGCCGCGTCACGTCGAAGGTCTTGGTAAGCGTCACCATCGGCATGGGCGATTTCATCCACAGTTCGAAAGTGATGGCACGATTGGTGTTCTTGGGATTGATTTCCTGTTTCATCTTTTTATTCAATCACGAAACTACGTGGATAGAAATCGCTGTAGAAACGACCGTCAGTGGCGGTGAACTTCAGCACGCAGTAGTTGGGATCGGTCACACCACCGGGATAGTACTGCTCGTCGCCATCGCGCCAGATCATCTCTTTCGAGGTAGCATCCGTCAGTACCTCCATCGTGCCGCGCAGCATCATACCCTTGAAGCCTTTGGCATCGCAGAAATAGATGCTTGCCTTGGGGTTGGCTTTGTATTGAGCCACACGTATTGAGAATGTGTTGGTCGTAAAGTAGAAGGTTTTGATACCCTCACGCTTGCGTGGTTTCAACATGGCCTTGGTCCAGGGGAAACCATCTTGATCGACCGATGAGATGTAAGCGATGGGCAGTTTGTCGACCATTTGCGCAATGAGTTCCTTAACACCTGCCAAAGCGGGGTTGACATTCATGACTTCATCATTACTAACATCCAACGTTTGGCGCCAACGCTTCAACTGGGGAAAATATGTTTTCATCATGCCGATATACTCCTCTTTGGTGATGGGTTTCTCCAATCCCTCGTTGACAGCGCCAACAAACTGCGCACAATGCTCTATCATCTCTTCCATCGTGCAGTCCTGCAGGAAATTCCCATCCTTGTAGCAGTACATGCAGTAATCTTCGTTCTTACTGCCATCGACATTCGTGCCGAGGACTTCCTCTGTGAGCGGCATGCCGCAACTCTGACAAAATCTCTGTTCTTTATTCATATTATATGCCTATATTTAAATTTGTTCTCATTGCGACCGCAAAGTTACGAATTGTTGTGGAACACTCCAAATTTCTGGGACATTTTGTATGGTTTTGTGACGAATAGTACACCATGTCACAGAAAATTTGTATCTTTACAATCGTAAAACGATAACGGACGAAGCGCTGAGACGTTGTATGAAACTGGGCTACGCAACCATTCCAGAGTTTTAAAAGATACAAAAAAAACGGTTTAATATCATTTTCTTTGTAATTCGCTATGCTTCACCTGTTTACGGCAATGATGTTGAAAGTTTTACTATCATAAAATCGCCATTTTTTTAGCGATTTTATGTAAAACTCTTGCTTTTTTCGCAAAAATGTGTGTCAACGGCAGGTCCGTAAATTGACAACCGGCAACCATGTTGACTGAACGTGGTTCTGATAAGCGGCAAATGACATAGGGAATGACATTGTTTACATAAGAGAAGTCACGGCTTAAAGTAAAACAAGTTGTTTTACATGCGTAGAAAAGCCTTTTATTATCGTAAAGTATGGCATTTTCGATAGTAAAACAAGTTGTTTTACTGTTATGATATTGAATGATAGTAAATGTTTCAATATCATTCGTGTAACTAAAGGTACATCAGTAGATTACAGAGATAATGATATTAAACCCCAAAAATGATAAAATTATTTGGTTCTGCGTCAATTTGGGTGGTAATTCCAGTTGTTATGCAGCCTTACCTCTTCACGTAACTGCTTATATTGACAGACAAGGGGATACATGCATCTGTGTAGGAGTCATGAAATCTTGCATATTTCGTATATCTATTCGTTAAACGACCCTATCTCTATCAGATTACCATCAGGATCAGCGACATAACAGGTGCGCTGTCCCCAAGGCTCTGAGGTGGGAGGAAGAACTGAGGCGGCACCATTCGTGAGTGCCTGCTGGTATTCTTTATTGACATCAGCGAAGGTGGGCACGTCAAATGCCAATTCTACAGTACCATTGAACCCTTCAGGATATTGAAACTTTCGAGAGACCATCTGCTCGAAAGCATCACGCGGGAAGAGGATAATGCGCATGTTGCCCAGCATCATCTCCACGTTAGGTTGAATGCCATCCCAATCGGTGGTAAAACCAAAGGTTTTCGTGTAGAAATCAACAGTAGCCTTATTGTTGCTGGTAAAAAGACCAATGGTGTTGAATTTGAATCGAGGACGTGGTGAGTACAACTTTACCAGTCCGTCGCTCATAAACGTGTACCAGCCGTTAATCATTTCTGGTGTATCGTTCTCTAGCAGTTTCAGCAACTCGCGTGTAAACTCAAGATATCCCGAACCATTGGCAGTAACGATACGCCCATCAGTTACGGCCTGCTCGTTCACATAACCGGCCTCGTTGGTATAGTTGTTGCCACCCCACAATTTCAGTTGGTCGATACCATTTCCTGTATGTTTGATGTTGTTCAGCAATCCCTGTTTCGCCATCCACG
>JAEEGI010003791.1_pt1 | contig 35870 bp, 29 predicted proteins | sample 8958751 | NCBI WGS metagenome assembly JAEEGI01 (sample SAMN16246545, study PRJNA631951) | gut metagenome | biome: gut microbiome; feature: rumen; material: KS-attached | host: Bos | place: Iran: Karaj | collected 2018-10 | reverse complement strand
GCTGCAAGACCCGCAAGCCGACGATCTCGCCGGCCGAGACGGGCGCGCGCGCCTCCATCCTCTGCCTGCTCTGCAACATCAGCTACGTCTATGACGTCAGCTTCGACTGGGACCCGAAGAAGAACGACTTCGCCAACGGCACCGGCGATCCGCTCTGGCTCAAGCGCCCAGCGAACCGCAACGGATGGGACGTTAAGCTCTAGGCCGCGCAGCGGCCCAGAGCTTAACGTCCTCGTTGCATCGTTTAATCGTTGCATCGTTGCATCGTTTAATCGTCGCATCGTTGAACCAGGAACCAAGAACTAGGAACTGAGAACCAGGAACTGAGAACCAGGAACTGACCATGGACATACTCTCTCTCGCAAATGACGCGCTGATCAGCTACATCAAGGGCAAGGTCGCGAATCTGGGCATTGGAAACATCGACGTCTCCAAGATCATCAACGTCGCGGAAATGGTACCCGCGGCAAAGGAATGCTGGGAGAAGCTCTCGGCCGACAACCAGTCGAAGCTCGTTAACGCTGTCGCCGCGCTGGGCAAGGGCCAGCAGGCGGCCTCCCTCCTCGGCGGCCTCGCCAGCGCCTTCAAGAAGTAAGAAGAGCTAGACGCGGCTCCGACAACCGAGCCCCAAGGCTCAAAGTTTTCTCAGAGATCAGATGCGGCGATAACGGATGCCGTTATTGCCGCATCCATTTGGCCGTATCGGTTTCACCAGAATTGGGTGTCGCAGCGAGAACCGAGCGCAGAACCGTGGGGTCTGCGCGGAATGTGTGTAGCGCAATGTCCGGAGCCAGTTCGCCGTGCGCGCCTTCTGCGACAACACGCAGCGCGGCACTGTCCGTGATCTCACCGTCCGTGAAAGTCCGTATGCGACGCAGTCCGACGGAACGGCCCCGCGCGATTTCGCGCTCGCCGCTGAAGAGCCGCCAGCTATCGACGCGCTCGCCTTGGGAAATGTCCTCGTGCATCTCCACGATGTTCGCGGAACCGGAGGTGACAGCCCGAGCCAGCAGCGCCTCGCGGATTTCACCAAACCGCGCGAGGGCGCCGACATCCTCGGCGCTCAGTTGTCCGTCACTGTTCGGCGCGATTCCGATGTTCATTATGCCGCCATTCCCGACGGAGGACAGCCATCTCTGCGAGAGATACTCGCCACTCTTCGTCGTGCTGCGTTCGCTCTCGCGCCAGAACCAGCCCTTGCGGAGCGGGAAGTCACTTTCGCAGACGCGGAAGAACGCGCCATCGGGAGAACCGACGTTGATTTGCTCCTTGTAGCGCGGATTGCCGTACTGGCCGTCCGCGAAACCGCCGACTGTTTCGATTGTCGCGCGCGAATCAGGGTCGAGTACGCCCATCTCGTTGCCGGGCCAGCGGAAGTCGGAATCGTCGCATTCACCGGCGAATATGGTGGCCCTTGGCTGGAGTTGGCGCACCATGCGGAAGACTTCGTCGAAGCGGTAGTAGTCGGAGACAGCGCCGATGTGGCGTATCTCGCGCGCCCCGCCGTAGAATCCGTCGCCGCCGTTCGCGCCGTCGAACCACATTTCGAAGACCTCGCCGTAGGCGCCTCCAAGCAGTTCCCGGAGTTGCGCGTGGTAGGTTTCGACGTAGGCGGAAGTACCGTATCCGGCGTTGTTGCGGTCCCAGGGCGAGCAGTAGACACCGAACTTCAATCCCGCCCGATGGCACGCCTCGGCCATTTCGCGCACATAGTCGCCTTTCCCGTTGCGGAAAGGCGACTTTGAGATATTATGCTCCGTCGTCTTCGTAGGCCAGAGGCAGAAGCCGTCATGGTGCTTCGCGACAATCACGAGGCCGCCGAGACCGCCCGCCTTGCATGCGGAGACGATCTGGTCGGCGTCGAACGCCGTCGGAGCGAGCAGAGCCGGGGCCTCGTCGCCGTAGCCCCATTCGCGTCCGGTGAAGGTGTTGAGGCCCCAGTGGACGATTCCAATGACATCCGGACCTCTGGTCAGGCGCTCAAGCAGCGCGGCTCTCGGTCTTGGCCGATTCATGGCTGCTCTCATCATCGTCGGCTACAGCAGCAGCCCTTTGTCCGTCTCGTCCTCCCAGCCGCGCGGCTTTTCGGCCGAGATGGACTTGATGGGCTTGCATGTCATCTGCTTGCCGTGGGCGGAAACGCCCTTGACAAGCACGTCGCCCGGCGTGAAGGCCTGCTGGTTTATGCGCTGGCTCTTCGCGGGCTTGTACTTGACGTACAGTGTCTCCGGCGTGCCCTCGCCGAAGAAGATGACCTTGCTCTTCTCCGGCGCGAAGGAATACTCCTTGTTGAGGATGCACCCGCCGAAGGCGAAGCGCTTGACGTACGTGAATCCGTATTTCGGCTCCGTGTAGACCGCGGTGAAGACCTTGTCGCGGTCGTGAATCGCGCAGTAGAGCATGTGCTTGTCCGTGAAGAACTTGTCGGGCGGGTTGATGAGCCGGTACTGCCCGTCGTTCCACACGACGATGATCTTGTCGAGCGAGGAGCACTTGAAGAGTTCCTCGCCGCCGCGCAGGTCGGTGCCGATGTAGCCGTTTTCACGGTCGATCTTGATGGAGAGTTCGGCGGCGGTGAGCGAGCGAAGCTCGATGGCGCCGAACGGGGCGTCGGCAATCTGGCTCAATCGCGGATACTTCTTGCCGTAGGTCTTGATGAGTCCCTTGAGGTAGCGCGTGGCGTAGGCGCGGAGGTGCTGGAGGTTGTCCCTGACCTCGGCCTCCTCGTTCAGGATGCCTTCGATCTCCTGCTTGTTGCGCTCGATGTCGAAGCGCGAGATGCGCCTGATCTTGATCTGCAGGAGTTGCTCGGCGTCGTCTAGTGTCACGTCGCGGCGCAGCTCCTTGCGGAAGGGCTTGAATCCGTCGAGAACGGCCTGCTGCACGGCCTCGTAGGTCTCCTGCTCCTCAATCCGCTTGTAGATGCGCTCCTCGATGAAGATGCGCTCGAGCGTCTTGGCATGGAAGGCCTTGTCCAGCTCGTCGGCGCGGACTTCGAGTTCGCGCCGTAGCGTGTCGAGCAGTTGCTCCGTGTTCGCCGCGAGAATCTCGGAGAGCTTCATCTCCCGCGGACGGTTCTTGTAGAGGACGACGGGGCGGCTAGAGAGGGTCGTTTCGCAGTTAGTGAAGGCATAGAGCGACTGAATTGCCTTGTCCTGCGTGGCGCCGGTTGAGAGGACGAGTTCGATTTCGACCTTTTCGGCGGTGAGGTCGGTGATCTCGCGGACCATGACCTTCTTTTTCTTGATCGCGTCCTCAATGCTCGTGATCAGCGACTCGGTGGTCTGGCCCCACGGAAGCGAGGTAATGACGAGCTTGTTCTTGTCGCGCGGCTCGATGGTCGAGCGCACCTTGATTTTGCCCGTGCCGTCGGCGTATTCGGAGGCGTCGACGAGACCACCGGTCTGGAAGTCCGGGTAGAGCGTGTAGGGCTTTTTCTGGATGATGGCGATCTGGGCTTCGATCAGCTCGTTGAAGTTGTGCGGGAATATCTCCGTGGAGAGGCCGACGGCAATGCCCTTCGCGCCCATGAGGAGAAGGAGCGGGAGCTTCGAGGGGAGAAGCACGGGTTCCTTGCCGCGTCCGTCGTAGCTCGGTATGTAGGTGGTGATCTTGGGGTTGAAGACCTCCTTGCGGGCGAGTTCGGTCAGACGGCACTCGATGTAACGGGGCGCGGCGGCGGGGTCGCCCGTGAAGAGGTTTCCGTAGTTGCCCTGCCCCTCCACGAGGTACCGCATGTTCACCAGGTTCACGATGGCCTCGTAGATGGAGGCGTCGCCGTGGGGGTGGTAGTGCATCGTGTCGCCCACAATGCCGGCCACCTTGGTGAAACGTCCGTCGTCGGCCTCCCAAAGCGCGTGCATGATGCGGCGCTGAACCGGCTTCAATCCGTCCTCCACGGTCGGTATGGCGCGATTGCAGATCGTGTAGGAGGCGAACTGCAGGAAGTTGTCGTCTATCAGTTCGTGAAGGGGGCCGGAACCTCCGGTGGTGCCACCAGCACCGCCGGCCGGCGGCGCAGGCGGCACCACCGGAGGCGTTGAACCGTTTGACCGTTGAACCGTTGAACCGTTCTCCTCCGTTCCCTGTTCACCGTTCTCCGTTCCCTGTTCCCCGTTCTCCGTTCCCTGTTCCCCGTTCCCTATTCCCTGTTCCGTTGAGCCGCCCTCTGACGGCGGCTCAACGGGAAGCGTAAAAAGATCGAAAAGGCTTGGAGGTTCGTTGTTTTTCTTGTCTGCCATGATGAGTCTTTAGCTGTTAGCTGTTGGCTATAGTCGCTGGGGGTTATTCTATTGATTTCAGTGAGACGCCTTCCTCGTGGTTGAAGATGCGAATGAGCGTGAGTTTGCTGTCGCCCTTGCTCTTTTCACGCATGGAGGCCACAATGCGGTAGCCGCTGACGTCGGACACGCTTTCTACCTTGTAGTTGAACACGTGGAAACCGGAGTCGCGGAGGCGCGAGAGTATGCGCGGGATATCGGATGGTTTTTCCGCCGCGAAAGTGACATTGACGTTTGTGAGCCTGACCAGCTTGACGATGAAGCGGAAGAGTTCGAGACCGATGAGCGCGAAAATAGTGCCGGCTATCGCGACGGCATACAGCCCGCCGCCCGTCGCCATACCGATGCCGGCGACAACCCAGAGACCGGCGGCCGTCGTGAGGCCCATGACGTAGTGCTTCTGCACCATGATTGCGCCGGCGCCGATGAAACCGATGCCGCTGACAATTTGCGCGGCAACGCGGGCACGGTCCGCCGTGGTCCCCGGTGCGCCGACGGCGCTGCTGAATCCCCAGAGAGAGACGATCATTATGAGTGCGCTGCCAAGGGCGACGAGGAAGTGGGTGCGCAGTCCGGCCTCCTTGGCGCGCAGTTCGCGCTCAAGACCGATGAGGGCTCCGAGCACGCCGGCGAGTATCAGGCGTGAAATAAACGAAACACTCTGTGGATCAAGATTCATGGTTCTTAGTTCCTGGTTCCTAGTTCTTAGTTCCTAGTTGATGGTTCTTAGTTCCTGGTTCATTCTGCATTCTGCATTAGCTACAACATGCCACCTCCGACGCGCGAGAGGATTGGCCCCAGCAGAACTATGAATACCGCCGGGAAAATGAAGAACATGAGCGGACCAAGCATCTTGACGGGCGCTTCGTTGGCCATCTTCTCGGCGCGGGCGAAGCGCTTCTGCCGGATTTGATCTGATTGGATTCGCAGAATCGTGCCAATGCTTACGCCCAGCTCGTCTGCCTGGATCAGCGCATAGGCGAACGATCGCATGTCTGGCATGTCGACGCGTCGGGCGAGATTTTTGAGGGCGTTGCGGCGCGAGGTACCTAACTGGATCTCGTGATTAACGCGCATGAGTTCCTCGGTGAGCGGGTCCGTCTTGCGGTTCTCAAGGGAGCGCTGGAGGGCGTTCATGAAGTCGATGCCGGCCTCAACCGAGAGGGTAAGGAGGTCGATCATGAAAGGCATTGCCTTCTGGATGGCCTTTTGTCGCTTCTTGATGGTTGAGCTCAACCAGAACCCAGGCTGAACGGCGAAGAGCAGAAAGCCGAGCAGCGACAGGATCCCGAAATAGTCGCGGACGGTGTCATCCAACTGGCCGACAATGTACATGAGCGCAGTCCAGAATAGACCCAAAACGACGGGACAGAGGAAACGGAGCGCAATGAATTCCCATCCTGTGAGCAGTCCTTCGAATCCGGCCGTTATGAGACGGGCGTCGGCCTTGTCCACCGCTTTGCGGAAACCCGGTTGCGAGACGAAGTCCCGCAGGTTCGGCGCGAACGGAAGAAGAATCTTGAAGACGAAAGGCAGCGAGCGGGCCTGGCGGCGGCCGTCGGCGAGCGTGACATAGGTGATGTCGCCCGACAGGTTCAGGCAATACCAGGCCACGCCGAAAGCGCTAAGCGCCCAGCAGAGGAGAATGGCAAGTTGAAGTAGTTCGGACATGTCTAGACGTCGATGCGTATTATTTTGCGGATGACCATGCCGCCAAGCGTGAGCAGCACTACGACTGCGGCGATTGAGGCGAGACCGGCGGGGCTGCGGAGGTAGGGGAACATTATCTCGGGACGGAAGAAGCACATGGCAACGCCGACGACCACCGGCATGGAGCCGACGATCCAGCCCTGCATGCGGCCCTGCGCCGTGAGGGTGAGGACGCGTCGCTCGATGCGCATGCGCTCGCGAATGGTCTGCGAAATCTTGTCGAAGACTTCGGTTAGGTTGCCGCCCGTCTTGCGGGAGATGTCCATCGCGCCGCAGACAAGCTCAAGGTCCTCGCTTCCGACGCGTCGGTTGAGGTTGTCGAGCGCCTCGGAGAAGCTGATGCCAACGCGCTGCTGCTGGAGGAAGACCTCGAATTCCTGCGCAATCGGATTTTCGCCGTTCTGCACTACGGTGTCGAACGCCTGCGTGATGCTGAAGCCCGCCTTGAGGGCGTTGCTGACCTGGCCGAGAGCCTCGACAAGCTGCTCGTTGAAACGCTTGCGCCGACGGTCGCGCATCATGGCGATGATTTGCCGCGGAATCTGGAAGGCGCCGAAGCCGGCGACCAGGCCCAGTGCCAGGCCGACGAGCAGAAAGAGCGGCTTGTCGATGTTGAAGAGGAGTCCGGCGAAGAGTAGGAACGCGATTATTGCGCACGCCCAGCTGGCCTCCGCTATGCGGCGCGGGGGGATAAAGAGGAAGAGGTCCTCAAGCTGGCGCGAAGTGGAGTCGCTGTATGTGCCCGTATATGTGGCCGCGCCCTCGGAGAAGGCCCGCAGCACGATGACCGCGAGGATTCCAAAGCAGAGGCCCGTCAAGGCAATTGCGCCATAGAAGCAGAAGGTGGCGTTCATCTGCGTGAAGCCTCCCGGTAGTGGTCGGGCTGGAAGATGACGGGGTCTAGCGAGAGGCCGCGCGACTTGATCTGCTCGAAGAATGTCGGCACAGAACCGGTTGGGGCGAGGTAGCCGATGATCTTGCCGTCCTTATCGACGCCCGTCTGCTTGAACTCGAAGATGTCCTGCATGATCGTCTGCGTGCCTTCAAGTCCGAGAACCTCGGTGATGTGCGTGATGCGGCGCGAACCATCGCTCATGCGGGACTCGTGGACGATGAGGTCGACGGCGGACGAAATCTGCTCCCGGATGGCGCGCGACGGCAGGTCGAGCCCCGACATGAGGACCATTGTCTCGAGACGGGAGATGACGTCGCGCGGCGAGTTGGCGTGGACTGTGGTGAGGGAGCCGTCATGGCCGGTGTTCATGGCCTGGAGCATGTCGAGCGCCTCGCCTGAACGGCATTCGCCGACGATTATGCGGTCCGGGCGCATGCGGAGGGCGTTGCGCACGAGGTCGCGAATCGTGATCGCGCCACGCCCCTCGATGTTTGGCGGACGGGCCTCAAGGCGGACGAGGTGCGGCTGCGTGAGCCGCAGTTCGGCTGCGTCCTCAATCGTGACGACGCGCTCGTTGTCTGGTATGAAGGAGCTAAGGACGTTGAGAAGAGTCGTCTTGCCAGAGCCCGTTCCACCAGCGACGATGATATTCTTGCGCATCTTCACGCAGATCTTCAAAAACTCCGCCATTTCGGCCGTCCATGTCCCGAAGCGGATGAAATCCTCCGTTGTGAGCGGGGTCTTCGAGAATTTACGGATTGTGATGCAGGGTCCGACAAGTGAAAGCGGCGGAATGATGGCGTTGACGCGGGAGCCGTCCGCCAGGCGGGCGTCGACATATGGCTGGCTTTCGTCGATGCGGCGGCCGATTGGGGAGACGATTCGCTCGATGATGGCGAGGACGGAGGCGTCGTCCATGAAGGTCTGGCCGGTCAACTCGAGCTTGCCCTTGCGCTCGACGTAGACCATGTGGGGGCCGTTGACCATGATTTCGGTAATGGTGTCGTCCGCGAGGAAGGCCTCAAGCGGACCAAGGCGAAGGGCCTCATTGTAGATTTCGCGCGCGAGCGCGTCCGCGTCGATTCCCGGTGGCAGCTTGGATCGGACCTCGTTTACGATTGTCTGAAGCGTTTCCTTGGCGCGCTTGCTGAGTTCGGCGCTTGACGCGCGCGAGGCGGAAAGACGCTTCAGGTCGAGTCGTTGGACAAGCTCGCGGTGGATCTGGTTCTTTATTTCGCGGCGAGCACGGGCAAATGGGTCGTATTCGGGCTTGACGACCTCCGGCTCCTTCCCTTTTGCATCTTGAGGCGCGGGGTCTTGCGCGCCCTTGTCCTGCGCGAGGTTTTCCTCGTGCTCGTCTTGGGGCGTGGGGCCTTCTGGCCTCACCTCTAGCCTATCAGCGCCTCCCTGCCCTAACGCCGCGGGTACCGCGACGACCACAAGCATGTATGGTCCGACCGAAATCTCCATGCCCGGGGAGAGGCGCGTGGGGGAGGTAATCTGGCCACCGAAAACCCATGTCCCGTTACTGGACCCCTTGTCCTCTACGAAGCTTTCGCCTGGTGCCACGCGAATGACCGCATGCACTTCGCTCACCTCGGGGTGCCGAAGACGGATGCGGCACTTTTCGCTACGCCCTATTGTGTATTCCCCCGGCGGCAGAGTGCACGGGAAAGGCGTTGCGCCAGCCTGCTTGATTAAGATTTTCGCTGAAGTGTCCATATTTGCGTGTTGGTGGTAATAAGGTAGTATATAACAATACGGAGTTGTCTTCAAGGCAAATTTGCTTCTTTTCTTTGAAAAGGGCGACATTGAGCAAAATTGACGAATTCTGTTGCGCGCACGGCACGAAATTTGGTAAAATACATTTTGTTTTACGAACTGTTCGGAAAACGAAATATGCTCCCCTCACTTGAGGAAAACCTAGTCAATGAACGCAAGTTCTCCGGCAGCGTGCTCGCACTCGGGCGCGCATTGGCTATTTTGGAGTCATACTGTGCGGCAGACGACTTATACGCCGCAGGCGTGGTGAACAGCATCTATTTCGACACACCCGGACTTTCAGCCTACCGGGAGACTGACAACGGCGACAATGTCAAGACCAAGGTCCGGCTACGCTGGTATGGGCTGCCAGAGGACCAGCCCGAAAAAGTTCCGGCCTTTATCGAGGTAAAGGGCCGATTTGGATCGGCGCGCCGCAAGTCGCACCAGGAAGTAACCGCTCCCCGGGAGATTCTCCTCGACGCGCCTCTTGATGGATGGGCGCTCCCGGACTTCCTTTTCTCCAGCTCCGCGGGGCTAGGCGTACCGCTTTCCCGTGAACTAAGGCCTGTCTGCGTCATCTCCTACAGCCGCCGCCGCTATTTCGACACGCCCACAAAGAGTCGCATAGCGCTCGACTGGGACATACGCGCCGAACGCTTCAACACATCTCTTTTCCCATGGGCGACGCCCGTCCACCTTGATGCCCTTGTCTGCGAATTCAAGAACAAGGGTGGAACCCCTCCGGGCTGGTCGGCGCTCATGATGAACGCGGGCCTGCGCGTAGGCCGGTTTTCCAAATACGGGGAATGCATGTCCCGTCTTTTGTCTGGAGGTACATAAACATGAACAACACCGATAAACTCGCCAAACTGATGGAAGACAATCTGGTTAGGGCCACAGGGCAAATCGATCCCGGCCTCTTTGTCTCGGCATTGCTCGCGGCCATTGTCGCGGCCTTCGTGGCGTCGCTTCTCTACCGCTTCTTCTACGAGCGCAGGGGTACCGGAAGCCAAGTGCACCGGGCCTTTCCCCTTCTCGCGGTTTCCATAACGACCCTCTTCATAGGGGTGCAGATTTCACTCCCGCTTTCCCTCGGCCTGCTCGGCTCTCTCTCGATCATACGTTTCAGGACGCCCGTCAAGGAACCCGAGGAAGTCGGGTTCATCATGCTGGTCATCGCGGCGTCCATATCGGCGGCAACGTTCAATTTCATGCTCATAGTCTACCTCTATGTCGCGGCAATCATCTGCCTTGTCGCAATGCGGGGTGCCGCTTCGCTCCGCTGGTTCAAGCGCGACGGCTTGCTCGTCCTTTCCCTGCCGCAGGAGGAAGCGGCGCATAAAATCGCGGATGTGCGCGCATACCTCGACGCAAATCTCCGGGAGGCGAATCTCGAGAGCGTGGCCACGCATGCCGGAGTCACCACCTACCAGTTCGTTTTCTCCGGCCTCGGAGGCGACCCCACGGCATTTGAGAAAGGACTTCGCGAAACCGCTGCCTTCTCGGCGGTCAACCTGTTCCTTGACCGTCCCGGGGGGATACGCTAGCATTTCAAGGCAAAGCCAAGGGCGCGCTAGTGAAAAAACGCTTCCGCCATCGCAGATTTGCCACGGCAGTCTTCTGTCTGCTCGCGGCCCTTCTGTTTTTCAAAAGCGGACGCATGACGATTCTTGCCCTTGACAAGGTCCAGGATCGCCTTGAGTCTCGACTGGGGCGATTCCTTAATGAGCGCCATGGCTTGTTCTTTCTGGCGTCAATGGACGGTCCGCACCCCGTGGACACCGTATGGCGCGTACCGCTTAGTATCAGAAAAGCCGAAAGGACGCAGGGCAAGATTGGACACGCGCGACGCGTCAATCTCGACCACAACGTCCTTATCCGCGCGGATTTGATGGGCAAGTTGACGAATTCCGCCACTTTCGCGGCGTGGTTCCGCCCCTTGGGCACGTCGCGGAAGCAACTCCTCTTCAACAACAGAACCCAGGAGGATGGCTTTGTTCTCGCGCTGCAGGGCGACGCGCTCTCACTTGACGTCATCACGGCGGATGGCAAGGCGCAGGCCACCTGCCCGTTCGCCGGTGTCTCAAACCGATTCACGCACGTCGCGGTAACCTTTTCGCCGACGGAGGCCATCGTATTCCAAAACGGCAGGGAATCCTGCAGGATGACATTGAAGAGAAGCATCGGCTTTCCCCGCAAGCCATTGCTGTACGGGTCCGAGACTTTCTGGCCGTTCGAGGGCGACATCGATGAACTGGCCATATGGCAACGGGCGCTTAATCCAAGGGAAATCACACGAGTCGCCCGGGCGCGCAATGGCATAGGGCGCATGTATGAGCCATGGCACACCAGGGCCATCGCCGCAGTCTCGTGGCTTTCCCGGACGGTCAAGCCGGCGTACAGGGTAGTCGACCGCCTTCTGCCGAGGAAACGGGTTTCCGCAAGCATGGCGAAGGACATCCCGCTCTTCATGGTGTGGCCCTCAAAGGCCGACGAACGCCACTTCATCAATGCGCACGCCTTGTCCGTGCGAAACGGATATCGGGTGCGGAAAGCGGCGGAATTCCGGCGGATTGACATGGCGTTTGAAGGCAACGTCGTCTCGCTGGACATGGCTCTGGACGACATTTACTCCGGCGGAGAGCCGAAAAGGATGGCATACGTCGTGAGGGATCCGTCCCACACCATCTTTGGCGGCAGCGGCCTCGTGCGCCTCTATCCACCCGAACACCACGAGATTCTCCATGCCGACGCCTCCTGCGCGCTGCCGCTTTCCGCCAAATTTGTCCGCCTGTATTTTGGCAACGTTTTCCAGGGCATTTACGCAGTCGAACCTTTCGACCGCGAAGGGGGCAGCTGGATGGCATACGGCAGCCATGTTGGATTGGCCACGAATTCAGTCGGATACCGGGAGCGATCGTCCGTCAGCGACGATCCCCGGTCAGGCGCCGCTCGCGACGCGGCGTTCTCGCGGGTAACCGCACTTGTCGCATCCGACGTGTTCTTCCCCTGGAGCCGTCAGGAAATTCTGGCGAGATGCCGTAAACGCGAAATAATCTGCGAAATGGCGAATTTCAACCTCCTGAAGGACTCATTCCCCCGGGACGTGCTCAATGGCAACTTGTCGCCGCTTTATGTGACCGGCGACCTGAAGCTCCAGGGCGGCCCGCGCTTCCGCTGGGAGAGTTCCGCCCCTGACATCGTCTCCGAAACCGGGAAGGTGTCGAGACCGGATTCCGGTCCGCCAAGATCCGTGGTACTTACGCCGATTGACATCCACAAGGGGCCGCGCAGGCCACTTCGCGTACGCGTCATTCCCCTGAAACCAACGCTTCAAACACTATTCCTCCATGTCGCAGCGCCGGTGGACAAATACACCAGGTCCGACTTCTCCTGCCTGCGCATTCCCGCGGGCGGCGGCGAAACCCAATGGCTAACCGGCACCGCTGGAACGGGAGGAGGCTTGCACCACCGCGGCAACACGAGCTATGCAAAGGGCGTTAAGCGATCCTTGTCCCTGAAGTTCGACGAACCCGTGGCATTTATGGAGGACCACCTTCCAGCACGGCACGTCCTTCTGTTTTGCGGATATGCCGATCCAACGCGACTTCGCAACCGCATCTCCTTCGACGCCTACCGCGCCTCGGCAGGCGGACGCACCCCGAACGGCATAACGGCCATCGACTGGGCTGAAGTATTCATCAACGGCGAGTATTTTGGCGTCTGGGAACTAGCCCACCGTGTCCGTGACATATTCGGCCCCGACGAAGGACTTCTTTTCAAAATCAGGTCGCAGCACCCCCAGCTCTGGACCATCCCCTCCCCGGAAATGGCCGAAGCCATTTCACCCCCGGACATCCGGGCAGACGCATCGCTTCCACTTGTCGAAATCCTGGAAACCGTGGCGAATGCAAAAAAAGAGGATTTTCCCGTATTGGCGCACCGGGACTTCATTTTCGATTCGCTTGTCGACTATTGTCTGATGCTGAATTTCACGCAGAACTACGATGGCCAAGTTGTCAACCAGTACCTGGCAAGGGATTCGGCCACTGGCAAGTGGTTTGTCATCCCCTGGGACTATGACAAAACCTTCTTTAACGCAAATCCCGCAATTCTCGCAAACAATCTTGTCACACATCTCTGGAGGAATGTACCGGAGTTCCGCAGGACATGCGGCGCCAAGTGGAAGGTTCTGCGGACGGGATCGCTTTCCGACGATGCCATTCTTTCTCGAATCGACGCGCATGCCGAACTGCTCGCGCCCTACATGGAGGACGAGTACCGCCTCAAGCAACCAGCCGGATGGGAAGGCGACTTCCCCACCGCAATTGACAATTTGAAGGAAGTCGTGTCGGCACGTCTAAAAGTGCTTGATCGCATCTTCAAATAAAACGATATTTTTGAAAGCAAAGGCGCATACGGTCCCCCACGTGCTATAATGGTTATGCAATGTCCAGAATTCTCCATGTTGTCGCGGGCCTTCCGCCAGAAGGCGATCCAGTCGCCGAATTCGCCTCAAAACTGGCGAAGGCGCAGAAGGAGTGCGGCGTCGACGTGGTCATTGCCGCGCCCGCAGGGGAGAATCTGTCCGTTTCCGCCTTCGAGGCCGAAGAGGCCGGTGTCCGCATAGGCCGCTTCGCCCCTTCCGGGTCCGGATCGCTGTGCTATTCCGGCGAAATGCTCCGCAACCTCAGGAAGGTCGTCAACGGCGCGGACACCGTCCACGTCCACGGCATGCGCACCTTCCCCGTCTGGTGGGGTGGTATCTGCGCGCGACTTGAACACAAGCGACTCATCTTCTCGCCACATGGCGGACTTGAGCCGGGACGCTTGAAGACCCTTTCCCCGCAACTGAAGACGCTCGGGCAAATCGACCGCTTCCTCATGAAGAGGGCTGAGATCATCCATGCCACATCCGAACTCGAAAGGGAGTGGATTCTCGCCTCACCTGGGATGGCGGCCCGTGCAGACCGTGTCATCGTGGTGCCGCCGGGAGTGGAACTTCCACGCCTCATGCCAAAGCCCAAGGACCACGACATCCGCACCTTGCTCTACTATGGCCCGCTCACGCGCGGCAACGGACTGGATCTTCTGCTTGAGGCTGCCGCAAAATGCGACGCCCACCGCCATCTGAGAATCATCATCTGCGGCCCAGACGATGGCGGCATCCTCAATGAACTCCGCGAGCGTGCGGCCCAACCCGACCTCGCCGGCAAAATCGAATTCCAGGAACCCGCCTACGGCATGGCCAAGTGGCGGCTCTTCCGAGAGGCCGACTGCTTCATCCTCCCCTCGCGCGGCGACAATTTCGGCTCATCCGTCGCCGAGGCTCTTGCCTGCGGCGTCCCCGCCATATGCACGAAGGACACACCGTGGCAGATGCTGCCCGAACTTCATTGCGGCTGGTGCTGCGACACCTCCGCCGACGGGCTGGCCATCGCCATCCGCGACATGCTCTACCACTACGTTCCGGAACTCATCGAAATGGGCGCCAACGGCAGGAAGCTGGTCGAATCGAAGTTTTCCTGGCACGCCGCCGCGATGCAGCTCGGCCTCGATAAGCCGCAGACGCCGCAGACATGAACATTTGGCTCTGCAACCCTTTTGACAACCTCGAGGAGGAGGGCGCACGCCCCCAGCGCTACGCTCTTCTCTCGGCGGAGCTGGCGCGTCGCGGACACGAAGTCGTCTGGTGGACGAGTTCCTTCAGCCACGCCAGAAAGGCGCCGCGCGTCGCAACCGATGGAGCTCCCCTCGCCCACTCGTACCGCAACGCCAACGGCGTTTTGATGCGGCTCATTGACGCGCCCCCCTACTCGCGCAACGTCTCCCTCCGCCGCGTCTTCAGTCACCGCGCATTCGCCCGCAAATGGCGCTTCGCGGCTCTCGGCGCCGTCGGAACAAAGGAATTGCAACGTCCCGACCTCATTGTCACCAGCCTGCCGCCGCTGGCCACGCATGAGACGGCCCGAACATTGCGCGACGCCTTTGGCTGCCGCCTCGCCGTCGACGTGCAGGACGCCTGGCCCGAGGCCTTCGAGGGTCTCCTCCCCTTCCCCGCCCAGTTGCGCCGCATCATCTCGCGCCTTCTGTTCGGCAGGGCGCGAGAAACCGCGCGACGAGCCTACCTCACAGCCGACTGCATCACCGCAGTCGGAAGGGAATACCTTGAAACGGCGCGCGAATACGGCGCGTCCGGACCGATGGAAGTCTTCCGTCTCGGCATCGCGGACATCGCCGAAGATGCCGCGACAGTGACGGACGGACCACTGCGCCTCGTCTATGGCGGCAACATGGGAGCTTCATACGACCTCTCCACGCTCTTGGCCGCGGTGCGGGCGCTGGAAGGCGAACAACCCGGCTCCGTAAGGCTCGACGTTGCAGGGACAGGGCCAACCGAGGCCAAGTTGCGGAAACTTGCCGCAGGTTGCGGCGCGATAGTCTTCCATGGCTTCCTGCAAAGGCGTGAATACGAAGAGCTGCTGCATCAGTCGGAAGTCGGCGTCGTGCCGATGTTCGCCAGATCGCACGTTGCCGTCCCCAACAAGCTCGCGGACTACGCGGCGTCCGGTCTTGCAATCCTCAACTGCCTCACAGGTGAATCGGAGGAGCTGGTCGCAAGGTCGCATGCCGGCGCTAACTATCGTGCCGGGGATGTGGATGGCCTCGCCGACGCCATCCGCGCAATGGCGAAGGATGGAAAGGCGTTGCTGGCAATGCGCCGCAACGCCATTGCGCTTGCCGGAAAGGAGTTCCTGGCCGCAAAAATCTATCCCGCGCTCTGCGACTTCATTCTGGGGGCCCATCCCTTGTAGTATGATTGCTTGCAGTCCGCAATGACTTCAAGTATCATATTAGCATGTCTTTTTTACCTTACATAGGGGCGGGGCTTCTGTCCTACCTGCTTGGATCGGTGCCGTTCGGCCTCCTTGTGGCTCGGGCGCGCGGTGTCGACATCCGTGCCGTAGGCAGCCGCAACATCGGCGCGACGAACGTCTTCCGGTGCGTCGGCAAGCCCTGGGGCATCCTCACCTTCGCCCTTGATTTCCTCAAGGGGCTGGCTGGAGCCTCGCTCATCCCCGGCATTGTTTCGCGCCTCATTGCCGATGAAGGAACCTCCGCCCCGACACTCGCGCTTGTTGGCGGCGCTGCCGCCGTCGTCGGGCATACCTGGCCCCTCTTCGCGGGCTTCAAGGGCGGAAAGGGCGTTGCCACGGGCTTTGGAATGCTCGTGGCGATCGCCCCCGCCGCCGTTGGCATCGCCTTCGGGGCATGGCTTCTCGTAATGGCGGTCTCGCGCTATGTTTCGCTGTCGTCCGTCACGGCGGCGATGGTTCTGGCGGGTTTAGTATGGATTCCCCGCTTCTGCGAACACCTCCCCTCCTCCATCGTCATCACCGTAATAGCGGCGGTCGTAATCGTCCGCCACCGCTCCAACATCGCCCGCCTCATCAACGGCACCGAGGCGCGATTCTCATTCACGGCGGCACAAAAGGCCCGCGAGGAGGCGCGCCGCGCAGAAAAGGAGGTGTCCTCCTAGCCATGGCAGTCAGCTACGACATCATTCCCGTGGGCGCTTACGAGGCCAACTGCGTCATCATCTTCGACGCCGGCAAAAACACCTGGATTGTCGACCCGGGCGACGAGGCTGAAGTCATCACCGCGCATCTCAGCCGCAAGGGCCTTACACCGCGCCGCATACTCCTCACCCACGGTCACCTCGACCACATCTCGGCGCTTGACGACCTGCTTGCCGCCTGGCCTGGACTGCCAATGATGGTTCACGCCGCCGACGCGGCATGGTGCTTCACGGACGACCGCAACAGGCTTCCCGGCTACGGCGCGCCGCCGACACGCCCCGCATCCATCGCCTTCTACTCGGAGGGCGACACAATCGCGGACGGCGGCCTCTCCGCCGTCATCCTCCACACGCCGGGCCATTCGCCTGGAAGCGTCTGCATCCGCGTCGCGGACGGACCGCTGGTCTCCGGCGACACCCTCTTCGCCCGCTCAATCGGGCGCACCGACTTCCCTGGTGGAAGCGCCATCGAAATGGCAAAATCCCTCCGCCGCCTCTCCAAGCTGGACGGCGGCCTCGCAGTAATACCCGGGCATGGCCCGTCAACCACGATAGGAGACGAAATCAAATGGAATCCGTATCTTCAAATGTAGCGGCGCCCCCGCCCTCAAGCAGACAGCATTCGCGCACAATGCGCCTCGACATCCTGCCGGACGCCGTCAGCGCCGGCGTCGCGCCGGTCCGCACTCCCGGCGCCACCGCCCGCGTCGGCTTCCACCTCACCGAGCAGGAGCTCCAGTCGCTCTTCCAGAACGGCTATGACGCCACCCTCATCACCGACATGGCCGGCTCCGTGCTCCAGGGCAACCACCGCGCCCACGAGTTTCTCTGCGCCAACGGCCGATCCCTTTCCGGCATCAACGTCACGTCCATCATCTCGGGAGCCGACGCATCTCTGGTCGGCAAGCTCGTGCAGGCGCTGGAGACGGAGCGCTACGTCCGCATCCACGCATGGTGCAGCAGCGGCGACGGCACCTTCTTCCCGGCCGAAATCGCCGTGTACCGCAGCCAGGCGATGACCTCGCGACATCTCTGCTTCTTCATCCGCGACATCACCTGGCGCAAGGAGGCCGAAGACCGTCTTCAGATGGTCGACACCGCAATGAGAACGGCCCGCGCCGGCATCGCGATGATCGACACCGAAGGCGTCGTGACCTACGCGAACCCCGCGATGAACGCCCTCTGCGGCATCCCGGCGGGACAGAACCTCACGGGACGCAGCATCGCCGATTTCTTCGAGGAGCCCGGCAAGATGACCGCCATCGCGAGCGACGTCGCCGCCGGCAACACATGGGGGGGGCAGATCAACCTCGTCCACAGCAGCGGCCAGACAATCGCCACCGACTGCGATGCCGCCCCAACGCTCGACTCCGACGGCGACTGCGTCGGCGCGGTCCTCTCCTTCGCGGACATCTCCGACACCATCCGCGCGCAGGAGGCCGAGCGCACCATCGAGCGCAACCGCGTCATGATGGAGAGCATCGGCTCCGTCTGCCACCACCTCGGCCAACCATCGACCGTCATCCTCAACAGCCTCGAAATGCTTCAGCGGCTTGACGAGTCCGACGCCGAGGAGCGCAAGGAACTCCTGCAAATGTCCCTGGACGCCGCAGAGCAGATCGGAGACCTCCTCCGCGAGCTCAACGATCTCCGCACCTACCGCAGCGAAGCCTACGCCAACACCGACAGCATCGTGTCCATCGCCTCCAGCCAGGAGCCAACGCAAGGGCGTGTCGACGACGAAGGCTTCGTCAGGTAGTCCGTTTATCCGTTTATTCTTTTGTTCGTTGCATCATTCAACTGGACAACTAGCCAACTGGGCAACTAGCAATGCCAGAACGCCGAACATCCTATTCCTGCGAGCTCACGGACGAGCAGCGGGCGAAGCTTCGCGCCATTCTGGAGAACGGCAACTACCAGAAGGCCGAAGTCCCCTACGCCGACATCGCCGTGAAGGGCGAGGACTTCTCCGCGACGCTTTACACGAGCGGGAAGTTCCTTGTGCAGGGACGCGGCACGGAGGAGTTCGTGCTCTATGTTCTGGAGCCTGAAGTGCTCGGCGCGGCGGCACTTGGCTACGAGGAGGTGCTCGACCCGGCCTCTACGGCGCCGCACATGGGCATCGACGAAAGCGGCAAGGGCGACTTCTTCGGCCCGCTCGTGGCATGCGCCGCCTATACCGACCCGAACCTCTCTGCCAAAATGCGTGAAATGGGCGTCCGCGACTGCAAGAAGCTGAGCGACGCGCAAGTCCTCGCCATCGGCGTGAAGGTGCGCGCCCTGCTCGGTCCCAACCGCTTCAAACTCGTAGCCATCGGCCCCGAGGCGTACAACCGCCTCTACGCCAAGAACCGCAACGTCAACTCTGTTCTCTCCTGGGCCCATGCACGCGCCATCGAGAACCTGCTTGAGACGATGCCCTCCTGCCCGCGCGCCGTTGCCGACCAGTTCGGCGCGGAACACCTCATACAGCGCGCGCTCATGCAGAAGGGGCGATCCATCGTTCTCGAGCAGCACCACAAGGCCGAGTCCGACATCGCCGTTGCAGCGGCCTCCGTCCTGGCGCGCGAATACTTCCTCCGTGCTCTCGCCAAACTGGCCGAAACTTTCGGCGGCAGCTTCCCGAAGGGCGCGTCGGAGGCGGTCGTCGCAGCCGGCGCCGAGTTCGTGCGACAGCATGGTCCCGCCGAACTTCCCAAAGTCGCCAAGTGCCACTTCCGCACGGCGGACAACGCCCTTGCCCGAGCGGGTCGCACCCGCGCCGAAATCGGCCCGCTCGGTCAAGTCGTCTCCCGGGGGGTGGAGTCCTGATGTGGTTTTCCCTTTTCCTCTTAATCACCAACGCCTTCTTCCTCCTCCTCTTCGCCCGTCTTTTCGCGGAAAGGGATGACCGCGACTGGATCTTCAACCCCTATTTGCTTTGGGCGGGACGAGTCGCGGATGGCGCCGGACGATTCGCCACAGACATTCTGCCCGGACTGCCTATGCGTGGCGGCGCAGGTGTCGCGCTAATCTTCCTTCTGGCCTTCCGCGGAGCGCTGATGGTCGCCGCGACAAACATGAAATGGGCACTGTCCGTCGGCTCCACATTCTTCTTCCATCCGCGAACCGGGTGGATCGGGGCCATCGCATTCAGCATCCTCCACTTCGCGGCCTTCCTCATACACTTCTGGGGGCTCGCGCTGCTGGTACACCTCCTCGCCGAACCGACAACCTCTCGGACGCGCATCCGCCAGGCGTTCGACGCCTTCGCCGCGCCCCTTTCGCGCGGACCGATATGGGCGCGTACCCTGGCCATTGTCGCCGTAAACGTCCTGCTGGCGGTTGCGCTGCGGCACTTCGCCGGCGCAGGCATCGGTGGAGTCCGCAGGGCCTTCACGGCCATCTTCCACGTCGATACGCCCGCGCGTCTCGCCGCAGCCTACGGCGGACTCGCCATTCTCGCCTTGGTGGACGTTCTTGCCTTCGCCCGCCAGGCGCTCATCCTCGCCATTTTTGCATCGCTCTTCGCCGCCATCATCCAGAACCGCACGCTGGCCGCCTTCTTCCTGGAGCTCCAGAACATGCTGCTCGGACGCTTCTCGCGCCGCCCAATCGGCATCGGGATGTTCGACTTCACGCCGATTCTCTTCTTTCTGGCCGTAAACGTCGTTTACGCGACTTCCGTCGCATTCACAACAATTCTGCTAAGCAGGGCGGGAATTCTAGCCGCCGGCGCCGTGGCAGCCCAACCATACTGAGGTCCCCATGAAAATCCCCAAAAAGCGCTTCAACCTTTCAACCTTTCAACTCTTCAACCCTTCAACCATCCTGGCGGCGGCGCTCCTAACCGGATGCGCCTCGCGCATGGCGCCATCGCAGAACGCCTACGTCTACATCGCCGAAAACACCGCCATCACCTTCGATGGCGAAACGTTCATGCAGGTGGACGAGCTTCCCCGCCGCCTCATCAAGGCGGGCGCCACGCCTGAAAACACCATCGTCCTCATCCCGCAGGGGAAGGTGCCGGAGGTCTACCTCAAGAGTCTTGTCAACACGTGTGGGAGGGGCGGATTGCCGAATGTCGTCATCCGCGAGCAGGTCGCACCGACTTCGACGACCCAGAAACTCGGCACAGGCCTCCCCAAGCAGCCTGCGGCCACGCCGCCCCGCATCGTTCTTCCGGGCACAAAGGATAAACCAGCCAGCGACACCAGGACAAAGTGAGAATGCCAGTTACAACCAGGGCGCCGGCAATTGTGGCTTTTTTGCGCGTGGCGATTTGCGCTACCGCGCTGTTTGCCGCGCTTCCGGGAAATGCCGACGACGTTTCCCCGTCAGACTATCTGTCGCGGGCGGACGCCGCCATTGCCGACGGAATGTACTCCAGCGCCGAAGAGCACCTTGTCAAGTACCTTGCGGCCAATCGCGCAAATTCCACTTCCCCCGAGTACTTGCGCGCGATCTCGCTGTTTTGCCAGACGCTTGCCGGTTTGCGACGACCCAACGACATCATCGGTTTTCTGGACCGGAACGCAGACGTAATCGAAGCGGGCGACAGTCGTTCCTTCGACTACTGGCGCGCCTACGCCATCCTTGAATCCGGCAATCCCACGAACGCGCTGAAGATCATCAATCCAGATATTCGCATCTCCACAAAAACCAACGACACCGCAAACCTCAATCTCGTCCGCCTCGCCGCAAAAGCATACTACCGCATGGACCAACCAGAGGCCCGCATCCGCGCAAACGAGATGATCGACTATTATCTCCTTAACGCCCCCAAGGTAGACCCGTCAATTTCATTGCCCGGCGCCAAACTCCTAAAGGCAAAGCTGATGGCACGTGACGGAAGGCGAGATGAAGCGGCCCGCATCCTGAAGCAAATCGCCGACGGCGACTCGACTGACACCCTCGTCAAGGCACAGGCCTTGCTCGACTATGTCGAACTTTGCGAAACCAACGCTCCCGGCACAATCGAATACGCGAACCGCCTGTCGCGCCTTCCGCTCGGCAAGGACGCCTCCAACTACCTTATACCTTGCGGGCGCATCCTCGCGTCGCGCCGCGAAACTGCCGAAGTCGGCGCCCGTTACCTGACGAAGGCCGTCCGCGAAAACCCAACCTCCCCTCTTGCCCCCGAGGCGCAACTCGCCATAGCGGAGGCGTGGCTTTCCGTAAGTTCAAACACCATCGCCAAAGCCGAGTTCAAAAACTATCTGGGAACGTATGGCTCCACGCGCGAGCAGACCTCGCGCGCAAACGCCGGGCTCGCCGAGGCGCTCTACCGCCTCGGCGAATTCAGCGAGGCCGCCACACTCTTCAAAAAGGCGGCCGACACGCCATCCGACCTTGCCAGCTCCGTTCTGGACATGCGCGCCGCAGACGCCCTTTATGCCGACGAAAAATACGAGGCCGCCGCCGCGCTCTATTACGACATCTCGTGCCGCGCACATACGATGACCGGCCATGAATACGGCTTTCAACTCCTGGAAAAATTCTATCCGGACGGGGCCGCCGAGGGCCTGGGTTCCATCCTCGACCGGGCCAGCTTCATGAGTGCCGATTCCCTTGAGCGATGTGGCAAGACCGATGAGGCCCTGAAACGCTTTGACGGCATCGCGTCGGCAAAGACAACTGGTCCTGTAAATCCCTTCTCTGATGAAGCCCTCTATCGCGCCGCCCTCCTGCACGAGCGCCAAGGCGGCGGAGTAGGTTCAAACCAGGACGCCATAACACGTTATACCACGCTCATTTCCGCCCCCGGCACCACCGACCAATTGCGCCGCCAGGCATTCCTTGGTCGCGGACGCTGCTACTACCGCAACAAATCGCTGGACATTGCCATCTCGGACTTCACTAAGGCAGAGGAGGACGGTTTCGACTCGGCAGACGAGGCCACCATGTACCATGTATACGCACTCTACGGGCTTGGACAGGACAGGGAAGCCGTTAGACTCGCCGAAGCCTTTGTCAGGGGTGACTCCGATTCGCCATTCCGCCCGACACTTGCATTCTGGCTCGCCCAGTACTACTACAACGCCCTTGACTTCAAGGAGTCCGCCAGGCGCTTTGCGGATTTCGCCTCAAAATGGCCCAACGACACCCGCGCCCCACGCGCATTGCTTTGGTCCGCAAAGGCAGACCTGAGGCAAAGCGAAAGCCAGAAGGCGCTTGACACGCTCGCCGCCCTTGGCAACCGCTATGGCGAAAGCGATGTCATGCCCGAAGCCCGATACACGCAGGCCAAGACCCTCTGCAACCTCGCGCGGTTCGAGGAGGCCGTCACGCTAATTGAAAACTCAACTACGAAATTCCCGGAAAGCGCCTTCACAACACGCGCCCTCATCCTCAAGGGCGACGCCATCTTCTCCCTCTATGGAGCTACAAAATCAGTCTACTCCATCACAAACGCCCTCTCGGCCTACGAAATCGCCGGCGGGCGCGCCGACGCCACGGCGGAAACGCGGCTCGAATGCAACTACAAGAGCGGGCGCTGCCTGGAGAAGGACGGCAACGCCGAGACTGTCGCGAAGTACTACTACGACAATGTCATAGCACCATTCTACACCCTCGCGGACAACGGCGACGTGTCACCTTCGTGCATCTCGTTCTATGAGAAGGCGGTCTTCGCATGTGCCCGTTTGAACGAACAGTCCGGCAACCCCAGGAAGTCGCTGGCCATTCTGCGACGCCTGGCCGAGTACGGCACGCCTGAACGCGCCCAGGCGGAACGGGAAATCGCGCGGATTGAAAACGGCAAGGAGTAACCATGGACATCAGAATCTTCCACGACGGCGGCCCTGTCTTCCTGATCATCTGCCTGGCGGGACTCGCGGCGCTTGCGATCTTTCTTGAGCGCATCGTCAAGCTGCGACAGGCGCGAATCCGCTACGAGGACTTCCTCAACGGCGTCTTCAACATCCTGGAAAAGGGCAAGGTCCGCGAGGCCACCGCCCTCTGCGACGACTCTCCCGGCCCCGTCGTCAAGCTAATGCACGCGGCGATATTGCACCGGGACGAACCTCACGAATCCCTTCGCCAGATTCTCGACAACACAGGCCGCGCCGAAATCTCGCGCATGGAGCGTCGCCTCGCGGCGCTCTCGACAATCACTCAGGCGACGCCGCTTCTGGGCCTCCTCGGCAGCTTTCTCGGTGTCCTCAGTGCAGTCCAGACCATGCGCGGCGAACTCCCGCTCGTCCAGACACTGGACATCACCGACGGCCTTGTCCGCGCGCTTGTCACATCCATAGCGGGACTCGCCGTGGCAATTCCCTCTTTCGCCATGTACAACATACTGGTCGTCCGCATCGACCGCATCGTACTCGACATGGAACAGGCCTCCGGCGACATCCTCGCCTTCATGGCGCGCTGGAACCGGCGCACCGACGACTCCGAGGAGGAAAAGCATGCAGACTAGCGGGCCGCACACCCAGCAGTGGATATCATGGGGCAACGTCGGCCTACGCGCGCGTCTCCGCAAGGGTGGCCGCCTCGGATGGCTTTTCCTTCAGATCGTGCCGTGGCTCGACGCGATCGTAGTTGCCGGCCTCGCCGCCGTGCTTTCGCGGCAGCTGACAATCTCGCCAAGCGTCCAGTTCGAGCTTCCCGCCGCCCCATTCGAGGAAGGATCGCAATCTGGAGCCGGGCTTGTCCTCTTCCAGACTGACGACCCGGAACCCCGAACATTGGCGTTCTTCGATGACGTCCGGTACGTCATAGGTTCGGATGACGAGGCACTTGCCCAGGAACTCGCCAAATACTCGCGCAAGCGCGGCGGCAACCAGATTCTCCTCCTTGCCGATGAAAACGTCCGGCACGGCGATGTGATGAGTGTCGTGAACCTCGTCCGCAACGCCGGGGTAAAGCGCGTCAACGTCGCGGTCAAACCAAAATGACGATGAAGGCGCGCAAGGAAAAACCGTCCTACGACAAGTCGCTCCGGCCGGTGCGTCAGCCAGGGCAGCTTGGAGACTGGGCATCCCTGCTTGCCGTTGCGCTCTTCATCGGCCTCTGGATGCTTTGGCCATCGGCCCCGGCCCAAAAGCAGGAATACCCGCAGCTTCCGGATCCCTCGTGCACATACGGGGTGCTCTCGCCAAACTCCTCGGCCGGAAACGTCCTTGACCGCTTCAACGCCGGCCCGGCAGATGAAGAATCCGACAACGCATTCGCGCGCCTGCCGGCCGCCGCTCCGCCAGCCATCCCCGCCGCATTGCCGACACCAGCCGCTGTCATCCCACCGCCCGCTTACGCCGCCAAACGCATTCCCATGGCAGTGGAACTGCCGCCAGCCCCGGCCTTTCCGTTCAAACGGTCAATTCCACTGCAAAAGGGTCTCGTGGTGCAGGTCTCCGAATCATTGAAAAACGCGGGCTTCGCCTTTGATCCGCCCGAGAAAAGCACCACCCCGCCCTTCTCCTTGTCCGCTGACCTTGTGTTCAACGGCGACGGCTTTGTCGAGTCCGTTCTCATTAACAGCTCCGATTCAGCAGACGCCAGCAAAGATATTGCCCGGTGGGAAGCCGCGCTGCTGCTCTCCCGCGCCGCCTCCAACGTCACTGGCTCCGTGACAATCACGCAGTGGTGAGCTTCTGGCGCCGACGGACAAACTTTTCCCCAAGCTACAGAAGAGTCTTGATCTCGTTGCAGAAGTCGCGCCAGCCCACTTCACCTCCGGAAGCAGCGCCACCTATGACGAACGGGCGCGATTCCGGCGCCCATGTCTCGCCTGGTTCGAGGGTGCGCCTGGGATAGCGCATTTCGGCATCGGCATGGAAGTTGTCGTCCTTCCAGAAGCGGATCTGCACACCCGTCTGACGCGGCGAAAGAAGTCCGAGCGCGGTGCCGTCGGGAAGAATCCACGCGCCGGAGCGCCACGGGCGCCACAGCATCGGCGGGATGGGCGTGGGCTGCCCCCCCTTCGGCGGCTCGAAGACGTCGTCGCCGCGTGCGGCCTCGGCTCCTTCACGGTCAAGCGGCATGACACGGAAGAAGACGGCGTCGAACGGGAGCGGCTTGTCCGCGCCATTGCGCACGGAGAGCAGTTCGGCAATAAAGAAATCGCGTCCGGAAGGCTCGTAGAAGCGCATCGCGACCTCAAAGGGGCCGGAGGAGGCGGCACCGCAGAAGACGATGTCTCGGGTGTCAGACACCTCGACATCGCGGGTGTCAGACACCTCGGCAGGCGTCCTGCCCGCCTCGACGGCCTCCGTTGCCGCCGTCCACCACACACCACCACGCGAATATTCGCGCAGCATCGCCGAAAAGACACCCTTGCCGGAGACGAGGAACGAGCATTGATCCATGCGCAGTACTCCCCCCGTCGCTTCGCGACACCCCCCTCTCGGAGGGGGGCTGTCGATGTTGGTATCGCCCCCCTCCGAGAGGGGGGTGGCCCAAAAGGGGCCAGGGGGAGTATTGCGGGCTGCGTTCGTGGCGAAGTCCCCCGCCTTGGGCGGGATGACCTCTCGCGGCTGCGGCACGTTGGCGGCGCGGGATGCAGCTGGGTTCAGTTGCAGCGCGGCAAGCGCCGCGACTTGCTCCTCGTATGGCTCGTCGTCGGCGTTCACGAGGCCGTAGTTGGTGTTTTCGGACTGCGGGCCGCTCTTGCCGACGGCCGGCTGGTCACACCACATGAAATAGACGTAGCCGCCCACTTCGGGCATGGCCCACATCGTGCGGGAGAAGATGGACGTCGCCTCGGCACGCTCCTTCTGCGTGAAGAAGCGCTGACCGGCGCCGTGGGTGCAGGGCAGGCCGGAGTCAAGCGCGGAGAAGCTCCACTCGGTGACGATCACCGGCTTGCCGGCCATGCGGGCGCGCTCGCCGATCAGGTCGCTCATGAGCCGCGCCTTCGGTCCGGGCCAGTCGACGGCCACGCCGCGGTCGAGGTCGGCCATCGGGTAGATGTTCACGGAGACTGCGTCGCAGAAGCGTCCGCACTCCTCCCACACCACGGGGTCGGCGGAGGGGAGCCCCGCGAAGCGGCAGCCGAGGATGAGGTGGTTGGGGTCGGCCTCTCGGATTGCGGCCGTGGTGGCCTCGAAGTACTTGCGCGCGCAAAGGCGCACGAACTCGCGCTTCAGTTCTGCAGGGGCGGCAGAAGCCGCCCCGAAAGAACCATGATCGGCGAGGAAGGCTTCCAGCGCCTCCCTTGCGGGGTGGCCGGGGGCCTTGCGCGCCGCGGCGTCGAAGAGGCCGCTCTCGGGCGGCGTTTTGAACTGGCGCTTGTCGCCCCACCAGGAGAGTTCGTTGTCGGTGTACCAGCCGAGAAGCCATTGGTCCTCGCGCTCAGCGCGGCAGAAGGACTGCGCCGCGAAGCGGCAGTATTCGGGCCAGAGCGGATGGAAGACGTTGGGGAAGCCCGAGCAGGGGCCGCCGTCGCAGGGGAGGATGTCGAACTCGTCGCCATAGCAGGCGAAGTTCTGTCCCATGCCGTGGTTGACGACGCTCGCGTGCGGGAAGCCGCGCCGCAGGAGGTTTTCGGAAGGCGAGGAGAGGAAGTTGAAGCCCCACTCACCGACGCGGCGGAGCGTGTTGGTGGCCCAGTCATCCAGCGTGGGGTACTTTGTCTGCACGGTCCGGTAGTACGGGGCGTAGCCGAGGGCGGCGCTGTAGTGCCCGCGGTAGTTCACGACGCCGACGCCGGAGAGGAACATCCGGTTGCCGGCGGGATCGACGAACCACCACTTGCCGTTGGCGTCGCGGGTGGTCGAGAAGTAGCGTGGGGCTTCTGCACGATCTACACGTTCTGCACGGCCAAAAAACTGCCTGTACTCACGAGGTTCGTCCCGCGTGTCGGGGAGCGGAGCGCCGATGGAGGCGGTGAAGGAGTCGAAGCTGGCATGGAGCCGGTAGAGGCTGAAGCCCGGGATGCCGCTCGTCACGGCACCGGTCTTGATTGGGAGTCGCCGATGGAAGAGGATCGTGCCGTTGGCGTCGCGGGCCTCGCCTTCGACCATGCCGTCGCCAAGCGAAAGGCGCAGCATCACCGGCTCACCAAAGTTCCAGGCGCCTCCGGCGGGTCCCGCCGGGAGGTCGCTCTCGGGCATCCGGGCGCCGTCGCGAAGCTCGATCAGCTCAAACGAATGACGGCCGCCCTTGCCGAACGTCAGCCCCAGGCGCCGCCACCGGAAGTGGCCTTCCCAAATGACTATGCCCATCGCTCCCGAGGAGGCGCCTTCGGCGGCGCGTTCCGGAATGACGACGGCCTCGACAACAATGTTGGATGAAGGCGGAACGGTGCGGGAAAGCTCGAAGCTGGGCGCGCTATCGTGGCGCTGAATGTATCGTCCGCCCTCGAATTCCCCGCCAAGGGGCTGGTATTTCTCCCAGGCGGAGCGCTCCATGGGCAGGTTTTTAGGAGATGCGGCATCCTGCCGCGTCGACTTCGACGCGCGGCAGGATGCCGCACCCCCAATAACCGCAAGTGTTGCGGCCATTACGGCGAAAAGGGATTTGGAGACGCTCATTCCACTACCGCACAACGAGTATGAATGGGTGGTGAAGGAGACGCATGAAGGACGAGACGGGTTTCGCGCCGGGGCGGAAACGGAGCTCGTCGATGATGCCGTCGATAGCGGATCCGCCCGTGCCAATCGAGAGAGTCGTTCCGGTCGAGGGAAGGGCGATCATTCCACCGGCATCACCCGCCCCGTCGAACACAAGGACGTTGCCGAACGGCTCGTAGTCCCTGTACAGGGTGAACGAAGTGTTCGCGACGGAGGCGTCCGGGTGCGTCTCAGCCACGAGCGCCCAATGGTGCCACCGGCCGTCGTCGATGTCGGCATTTGCCCCCGTGGCGAAGTCCTGGTCCTCGCGATGCAGGTTGTGCCAGGTTCCGTCGGGCGAGACATTTGTACCGAGGCGCAGCTTGCCAGTTTGCCTGTAAAGCGCCCAGCAGATCGTCCCGGTGCCTTCATTGTTCTGCATGCCGAATCGAAGCAGCATGGTGTTGTTCGCGAGCGACGCATATTTGGCGAACCATTCGACGGTGAAGTCGCTGCTCTCCAAAAGCGAATTGTGAGGGAAGACGACGCTGCCTCCGTCGAGATGGAGTGCCGTGGCCGTTTGGATCTCGGGGCGCTCGTCGCCGTCGAGATCGATTCTCAGCGGTCGATTGACGTACGAAGGGGCGCTACCGCCGCCAAGCGTTCCGCCGACGCCTTCTGGCGCATAAACGGCGTCCTGTCCCGTAGAAAGGTCGTTGTCGAAATGAGCGAAAAGCGAATTGTCCGTGACGAGCTGGCGGGTAGTCAGAAACTCGCCGGCGTTCAGAGCGCGTTTCGTGATGCGGAAGTCGTCGAGGTTTCCGGAGAAGGCCTGGGTGGTCGGATTCTGTCCGCCGAAGTAGAACTCGGTCGATGTGCCTGTCGTGAGCGCGTAGGTCTGCGAGGCGATCTTGCCGTAGTCAAGATAGGCGGCGAATGCGCTCTGATCCGCGTCGTAAACGAGCGCGTAATGGTGCCACTGTCCGTCATCGACGCGCACGGCCGAATTGAAGTCCTGGTAATTTCCCTGTGCGGGAAGGAGACGGGTCAGGAGGAGACCGTTTGCCTGGTTGATCATGATTTTCGCGAACGAACAGTTCAGGAAGGTGTAGGAGTTGATGCCGTTGCCGGATGGCACCTGTCCGTCGGTCTTGAAGAACCACTCCATAGTGAAACTGCCATTGGCGAGATGTGCATCTTCGTAGGGAACGCGCAGGACGTGGCCTGCGTACTGTCCCGAAACGAGCGCTCGGGAGAATGTCGTCGACTTTGCGTCGGCGAAGGCGGCCGCCGCGAAATATCCGTCGCGGACCGACGCGCCCGCCGCGTCCGCGGCGGAGGCGGGATAGGCCGCGCTCGTGGTGTCGCTCGTCCAGTACGGTGTGCAGGCGGCGGTGCGGGCGGCGTTCAGGACGCCGTGGTAGATGTTCTTGTAGCTGGCGGTGTTGGGCGAGCCGAACCAGTCGCAGTCGCCCATCGGCAGATAGACGAGCGTCGCGTCGTCGACCGGCCCGTCCGGTAGGGGGCGCAGCAGTTCGTCCGCGGCAAGCGCCACGTCGGAAATGCGCACTTCGGCGATTTCGCCCATGAAGCAGCAGTTTTTGGAGCCATTGGACGAACGCCAAAGATCCGCGCCGACAAGCAGGGGGAAGTTGCCGTTGTTGTTGTAGTGGAATCCGCGAAACCCTGAGAGCGCCTTGGTTGTTGCCAGTGTCGTGTAGTCCAGCACCAGCTTGACGGTAGCCGTGTTGGCGGAAGCGTCCGCCGTCACGACGACGGCGAGGTGATGCCACTTGTCGTCATTCAGATACGTCTTGTCCTGGCAATCGTTCTGGACTGCCCCGCTCCCGTTGTGGTGTTTGCTGCGGAAGAACGGATAAAAGCCCGTGCTGCTGCTGTCCTTGCGCAGACCGAAGAACCATCCGTAGCCGTTGCCGTCCGGGCTGCCCCAGTCCACGAGCGGGAACAGGATGTCCTTCGCCCGCCGGGTCTCGATGGCGGCGCTGTCGCCCGGCAGCTTGAAGAACACCTCGCAGGTGAAGGACATCATTTCCTTGAAAGCCGTCGTCGTGTCCGCCTTCAGAAGACGGACCGTGCCGCTGTTTGCCGGGTCGCCGGAGAACGTTAGCGACTTGACCGTTTCAGGGTGAACCGTGTCCGTCGCGAGGTCGATAAGCGCATTGCCTTCCGGGAAGGCGTCGCCGCGCGTCGGGAACTTGGCCGTCGTGTCGCCGAGTCCGCCCAGGCTCCCCCATGAGTTAATGCTCTTGAGCGCGCCATCCATCGTGCCGGGGTCGGCCTTATTCTCGATGGTTGCGCCGTCGCCGTCGAAACGGTACCAGAGCAACGTGTTGGCGCATACGGCGAGGCACAGCATCTGAATTGTGGCGGCGACAAGCGCCGCGCGGGCAAGACACGACAAGTTTGTGGAAAAGCGGCGAACGCCGGGGGCGCTTGTTCTGATGGTCGATTTCATGTTCACAGTTCCAGAGTTTTCGACGTGGGTGAATGCGGCGGCCGTTGCCGGCCGCGCAAGTGGACAACCTCCAAATGCGATTCCTATTGTACCATTGCACCGATGGAGAATCATGACTTTTCGCCAAAAAAAGTCAGCCGAATTTCATCATGCCCGCCGTGCTGGAAGCGCATGGAGTTTGCGCCACTGGCGCATGGAAATCCCGAATCTGGCGCGAAAGACCTTGAGGAGGGAGTTCTCGCTGCCGAAACCGCAAAACGTGGCGACGGCGTCGATGGATGTCTTGGTGCCGGCGAGCAGAAGACAGGCCTTTTCGAGCCGGACGTGGAGGATTTCGTCGAGAATGGAATGCCCGGTCGCCTCGCGGAAGCGCAAATCCACAAGACTGCGCGAGCCGGGAATGCGGCGCACGACGTCCTCGGCGCGAAGTCCCTGGCACGCCTCCGAGCGGATGATGCGCATTGCCTCCGTGATGTTCGGTTCCGCACGGCGCGCACCCCCCGTGGAGCGGCGGCGCACCGTCATGTACGGCCCGAAAGTCGTATCGCGCGAATCGATTGGAGAGCCATGCATCAAGGCGTCGAGCGCCCGCGCGGCGATGTAGCCGCCCCGCTCAAAATCGACATGGACGCTGGAGATGCCGAGCGGCGCGTCCTGGAGCGAGGCGTCGCGATTGTCAACGCCCAGAACCATGATGTCGCGTGGCACGGAGAGCCCTGCCGCGGCGGCCGCCGCGACAACGGCCGCCGCGAGGTTGTCGTTCACGCAGAAGAGCGCGGTGCGGCGGGGGAGCGATGCGAGCCAGGCCTTCAGGCGCGTGGAGTCGGCGGGGGCCGGATGGATGCGGTGCATGAATGCGTGGCAGGGCAGTCCAGCCTCCGCCGCGAGCGCCTGGAAGGCGTCCGCGCGGGGTTTCGACCAGAATCTGGCATCGCGGTAGGACACCACGCCGAAGGCCGCGGGGCGGAGCGACTGCAATTCGTGGAAGGCTTGCCGGACGACGGCGCCCTGGTCGCAGACCACCGTGGGTACGCCGGGGCCGAAGACGCCCTCTCGGCAGTCGAGCCACACAGTCGGCATTCCCGCAAACAGCGACGGCGGAAGCCATGCGCCAAGCGCGGCGGAACATTCGACGATGCATCCTGCCGGACGTTCGTCACGGAGCAGGGCCGGCACGTTGCGCCTCAGTCCGCGCGACCAGGCGACTGGGACGACGCGCCACCCGCGCGCCTCCGCGTAGCGCGCAATTCCCGCAGACTTGGCAATATGCCCTGCTTCGGGCCTTGCGTCGGACGGGGTGCCTATGTAAAGGACTTTCGGGTCTTCCTGCATTGTGTCTTTAGGTCTGATCTTTCAAAGGCCTATCGATAATCTGCCATCTGTTATCTATTATCTATTATCTATTATCTATTATCTGCCTTTCCGCCGCTTGCGGCGGAAAGGCTTTCGGCATCGCGCTCAATATATGCGCGAGCTGTGCGAACGGCCTCCTCGGCGACGGATGACGAGCTTCCCACGCCGGCGAACTTCACGAGGTCGGCAGAGCGGAGGAAGTCGGCAAGCTTCGCGATGACTTCGGGGGTGAAGCGCGGGTGCGCCTTTGCGGCGGCGAGGAACTCCTCCGTCGTCTGCTCCGGCGCGCGGATGCCGTGCGAGCGCTCGATGTAGCGGCGCACAACGTGTGTGAGCTCGATGTAGAAATCCTTGAAGAGGCCCTTCTCCGGCAGACCGCGTCCAAGAAGGTCGGAGAGTTCGGCGAAGGCGCGCTCGGAGGGCGTCATGCGGCGCAGCTTGGCCGCGTGGCGAAGCTTCATGACCAGCAGAATGACAAGCGCAACCAGGACTGCCGCGCCGATTGCCAGCAGAATCCAGCGCACGACCATGCGCGCAGTCGGGCGGATCCAATAAGGCTCGGGCGTGACTTCGACGTCGCCGCCGACATTCTGCTCAAGCGGCGCGACGGGGAAGACCACCGGCGCAGTCGGGAAACTTCGCATGTCCGTCACCGCGTCGACGACGGGGCGCACCTCCACCGCGAATGGCGCAAGACGGTACTTTTCCGCCGCAGGTTCGGGAACGAGGCGCCACCGCCACTCGCGGACAACGCGACCTTCCGAATCCCTGGCCTCGTCGCGGACAAAGCCGTCCGCCACCGAGAAGCCCTGGAAGCGCCCGCGCATTGCTGTGAGGTCGGGAAGCGAGACCTTGACGTCCGCCGAATGCGTGATGGTGAGTGTGAGGTCGAAGTCGCGCCCCAAATCAATCGACTCCTGCGTCGATGCCGCCTTGATTTCCACATCCCCCTCGGACAATGTGGCTGAAAAAGGCGATGCAAATGCAAAGGGGAGACAACTTAAACAAACGGCAATGACAATTGAAAACTTCATGACGGCTACCTTCTCCTCCCGCGTCGTCCGAAGAGCTTCCGCAACTTGAGGACGACGGCGTCATCGGTGTCGGCGGTGCTGAGCGGGACGTTGTCAATGCCGTATTGGCGGAAAGATTGCTCTAGTGCGGCGGCGGCCTGCTCGGACGCCTCACGGAAGGCGTCGCGGACGGCGGCCGAAGCGGTGTCGAGGAGGACGATGTCGCCCGTCTCGGGGTCCTGCACCTCCACGAGGCCGGCGTTGACAAGTTCACCTTCGCGCGGGTCGGAAACGGAAATCGTCACGAGGTCGTGACGATGAGCAGTCGCGCGGAGTTCCGCCTCGTAGCTCGTGTCCTGGAAGTCGGAGATGAGGAAGACAAGCGCGCGGCGCTTCTGCACGTTGTTGAGGTGGCGGAGGGCGGCGGCTATGTCGGTTCCGCCGTGGGTCTCGCCCTCGGCGGCGAGGACGTCGCGGACAATGCGCAGCGCGGCGGTACGACCCTTGCGCGGGGCGATAAACTTCTCGATGCGGTCGCTGAAGTTCACGAGGCCCACGTTGTCGGCGTTCTCCGTGGCCGCCATGGCCAGGATGCAGGTGACGAAGGCGGCGAGTTCGGATTTGGTGCGCGTGCCCGATCCGCAGTTCTGCGAGCCGGAGACGTCCACGAGGAAGAGGACGGTGAGCTCGCGCTCCTCGGCGTAGCGCTTGATGTGGGGGTAGCCGCTCCTGGCGGTGACGTTCCAGTCGATCGAGCGGACGTCGTCGCCGGGCACATACGGACGAACCTCGTCGAACTCAATCCCCTGCCCCTTGAAGCTCGAGTGGTACTCGCCCGCCAGCTGGTCGTCGACAAGCCGGACGGTCAGCAGGCGAATCCTGTTGACGCGCTTCCTCAGCTCTTCAATTCTGACGCCATTGTCCGCCATTGCAAAATGAACCTCGCAGTCTAAGGCCGTAGGCCATTTTCATTCTGCATTCTGCATTCTGCATTCTGCATTGAATCAGGGTACTGGTATCGCGTCGAGAATCGCGCCGACGACCTTGTCGGCCGTGACGTTCTCGGCCTCGGCCTCGTAGGAGAGCATGATGCGGTGGCGCAGCACCTCGCGGGCGACTTCCTTCACGTCCTGCGGCGTGGCGTAGGCGCGGCCGCGGAGAAGAGCGTTGGCGCGGGCGCCGATGTTGAGCCAGAGCGTGGCGCGCGGCGAGGCGCCCATCTCGATGCAGGGCGACATGCCCTTCACGTGGAAATGTTCGGGGTCGCGCGTGGCGCCAACGATGTCGAGGATGTATTCGCCGACCTTCTCGTCGCAGTAGACGCCGTCGAGGGCGGCGCGGAGGCCTGCAATCTCCTCGGCCGAGACAACAGGTTCGACGCGGTATGTCGCCGGCTGGGTGAAGCGGTTCATGATGCGGCGCTCGTCGTCGCGCGACGGGTAGGTGATTACGCACTTGAGCATGAAGCGGTCGACCTGTGCCTCGGGAAGCGGATAGGTTCCCTTCTGCTCGATCGGGTTCTGGGTTGCGAGGACGAGGAACGGGCTTGGCAGGTCGTATGTGGTGTCGCCCAAAGTGACGCGGCGCTCCTGCATGGCCTCGAGAAGGGCGCTCTGCACCTTGGCCGGCGCGCGGTTGATTTCGTCCGCGAGCAGCAGGTTCGTGAAGACGGGGCCCTTGCGCGGCTCGAATGTGCCTTCCTTCTGGTTGTAGATCAGCGTGCCGACGACATCCGCCGGAAGCAGGTCCGGAGTGAACGAGATTCGCTGGAACTGGAGGCCCAGCGCCTGCGCGAGCGTCTGCACCGCCGTGGTCTTTGCGAGGCCGGGCACGCCTTCGAGGAGGATGTGGCCGCCGCCCACCAACGCGATGAGCATGCTATCCACCAGCTTCTCCTGGCCTACCAGCACCTTGTTGATTTCCTGTCGCAGGCGGTTGATGACCTCTGCCTGCCTTGCGATTTCACTTCCAGTTTGACGTATGTCCATGTTGTGCTTGCTCCTTTCGAAGCGGGGTTTCCGCTTCCCAAACTGCGTTTACAATTATACCACTTTTGCGCGCTTTCGGAAACCTACACTTCGCCGATGTAGCCCATTTGGCGGAGCGTGAAGTTATTAGTGGTCCAGTGCTTATCGACCTTGACCCAAAGTTCGAGCGCGACCTCGACTTCGTACTGCTCGGCGATTTCCTTCTGGGCGGCGAGGCGGATGCGGCGGATGGTCTTGCCGTTCGGGCCGATCACAATCGGTTTTTGCGAATCGCGCGTCACGAGAAGGGTCATTTCCACATGCCACTTGCCAGGATTCTCGTGGAAGGAGTCGACGCGGACTCCGACCTCGTGCGGGAGCTCGTCCTTCAGCGTCAGGAAAATCTTCTCGCGGACAATGTCCGCCATCGCCAGACGCCGCGGGTAGTCGCTGAGCATGTCGGGGTCGTAGTGTCTTTCCCCGGGCTTGGCAATCCCGAAGAGCGCGTCCAGAAGCGTGTCGCAGCCCTCGCCCGTCGCGGCGGACCCCTGAATGACGCGGACCTCGCGCCTGACGCCAGTCTCCTCCTGAAGCGAGTTCCACAGTGCGCGGAAGTCATCGATAAAGAGCTCGTCGCGGTCGCACTTGTTCAGGAAGAAGATGCAGGGACGCGGATTCTCGTCTCCAAGAAGGCGGCGCATCCAACCATCGTCCTCGAGACGTGGCTTTTCTGAGACATCGAATACGATGACGAGGGCGTCGACTGTGGCGGCGGCCTGTCGCGCCATCTTGTTGATCAGCGAGCCGAGCTTCGATTCGGCCTTGTGCAGGCCGGGGGTGTCCGTGAGGACGATCTGCCCGCGAGGTTCGTCAATGATGGCGCGAATCGTGTTGCGCGTCGTCTGCACCACGGGCGAAACAATCGAGACCTTCTCGCCGACGAGCTGGTTCAAAAGGGTTGACTTGCCGCCGTTCGTGCGTCCGACGATGCCGACTGCGGCGTATTTGACCGGTGCCTTCGCCATGTCGATCACTTCGGAGGATTGAAGTAGTCGTTCTGGCAGGTTGTGTCGAGGACGGCGAGCCAGAGTTCACCCTTGAGGTCGAGCTTCTGACGCTCGACAACCGCGAGCGGAATCGGGACGAGCGAGTAGGAGCCGCCGTGGTGGATGTCGCCGACGACGCAGTTGGTGCGTCCGGCCATGGCCGCGTGGACGGCGGCGCGCGCGAGCATGTAGCAGCGGATGGCGTCGGCGCCGACGGCCGGAATGCTGCGGATCGAGTAGCTCGGGTCGAAGTACTTGACGGAGGCCTCGACACCCTTCGCCTTGAAGTGGTCCGTGATGCGCTGCTTGAGGA
>JAEEGI010003790.1_pt1 | contig 35872 bp, 27 predicted proteins | sample 8958751 | NCBI WGS metagenome assembly JAEEGI01 (sample SAMN16246545, study PRJNA631951) | gut metagenome | biome: gut microbiome; feature: rumen; material: KS-attached | host: Bos | place: Iran: Karaj | collected 2018-10 | reverse complement strand
ATAACAATTCGGATAACAATAGGTTGGCGTAATGGCGGTTGTAGGCCGAGGCGGTGGAGACGCAAAAATTTGCGTCTCCACAGGTGTCAAAATATGGCAGGAGACAGGCCAGGGCACTGTCAGGCTGGTGCCACATGAGAGTGTCGATGGCCAATAATTCGGCAGTCGGCCCTTCGACGGGCTCAGGGACCTTGGTCGATGTGCAGGCGGCCACCGCCAACAACCCCAGCATCAGCATTCCGATGAAAGATTTCCTCCAAACCATTTTTGCCTAAAGAATAAATTAGATGCAAAAATAAAAAAAATAATTCTGCGTTTGCAATTTGTAGTATCTTCGCCACCCAAATCACAAGGAGTGAAACGCCTGTTTTTCATATTAGCCCTGGTATCGTGTTGCCTCACCGCTGTCGCGCAAAGCCATGACGACGACAAGCGCGTGGACTTCTATGGCTATGTGGTCACTGCGGATAGCCTCCGCCCCATACGTAATACGCACGTCATCAGCAAGATGGCACATTATGGCACCATCACCAACCAACAAGGTAAGTTCCACATCCAGGCACAGCAAACCGACACGCTTTGGGTGAGTTGCATCGGCTATTCACGCCGCCTCATCCCCATCAACCCCAGCATCACCTCAAGCGACACGCTCGTCATCCGTCTTCATCCCGAAACCATCACCCTTCGCGAAGTGACCGTACTGCCCTTCACCAATTACGAGACTTTCAAGGAAATGCTCATCACCATGCCGAGCATCAAGATGCCCGACGAGATTGAACGACTCTACGAAGACCTCGACGAACTCTGGCTGAGCCGCGTCCCTGCGGGTAATGGTATGCCTTCCATCACCGCCAACCCCATACAATACCTTTACGACAAATACAACGCCTCGGCCCGCCGACAAGCCACACTGTTGCGCAACCGACGCATGTACAACGAAGTGCTGCGCGAGCAAGGCCGCACCGAAGAGCTCCTCCCCGACTCCCTTGATTTCGCCATCGACTACAAGATGTATGAACTCGACGAAGCCGCCGAGGCCCGAAAAAACAAGAACGAACTCGACACGACAAGCAAAGTGGGCAAAGTCAAGCCGATGGTGCCGAGAAGAAAATACATCAAATGGGGCAATTAAGACAAGACTATGACCTTCAGCGACTGGCTCAATAGCATCCTCAATCTGTTCTATCCTCGCGTGTGCGCCGCCTGCGGCGAGGCTTTGCTCAAGGATGAGGAGACCGTTTGCCTGAAATGTCGCTACCTTTTGCCTAAGACCGGTTATGAACTCAATGCAGAGAATCCTTTGGCGCAGCATTTCTATGGTCGGGTGCGTTTCCATGCCGTTACGGCTTGTTTTTTCTTCGCCAAGTCGGGCAAGGTGCAGCACCTCATCCATGAACTGAAATACAAAGGCAACAAGGAAGCGGGAATCTTTCTCGGGCAACAATTGGGCGAAACCATCAAGGAGGCCCCGCTATTCCAAGGCATCGACTATCTGATTCCCGTGCCGTTGCATCCCAAGCGCGAGAAACAACGCGGCTATAACCAAAGCCTGATGATTGCGCGTGGCATCCATGAGGTGACAGGTATACCAATTGGCGATAAATTTTTAGTCAGAGGTGTTTATACCGAGACGCAGACCCATAAGACGGCCGAGGAACGTTTCAAGAACGTGAAAGACATCTTCGAAGTGCGTTTCGCGGAGGAACTTAAAGATAAACATGTCCTCCTCATCGACGACGTGCTTACTACGGGTGCCACCTTGGAATCGTGTGCGCACCAATTGGAAAATATTCCTGGAATCACGATTAGTGCAGCCACGGCAGCTTGTGCAGGGAATTAATGAGATTTTATTGCTTTTTTTTGCATTAATTCCAAATATCCCTATTTTTGCAATCTAAAACTAACCTAATTATTCATTAAAATCAATCATTATGAAAAAACTTACCTTAGCAATCGCAGCCGTTGTCATGGGTTTTGTCATGGCCGCCTGCAACTCCACATCACCGAAAGAGACCATTATGAAGGCCACCGACGAGTTCTTCGCGCAAGCCGAGAAAGATGTTCAGGCCATTGATAATGGCGAAGCCTTCATGGCTCACTTCACACAGTTTGAAGCTGATAAAGCCGAGTTCATGCAGAAGACTTTAGCCAACTACCTTGATGAGGAAGGCAACATCAAAGGCCTTACCCAAGAGGAATGGACCGAACTTCAGAACTACATCTCCGACCGTGCCGCGGCCTACAATAAGATTGAAGGTGCCAAGGCTGGCGTGTTCATGGAACCGCTTATCGCAAATTACGAGAATGCCGTCAATGCTTTGTATGAAGCAGCCGGCAACGTGGACGAAGAAGCTTTTGGCAAGCTGGTGAGCAACTTTGAAGCCGCCGAAGAGGGCTTGCGCCTCTTTGCCGACTACGACAACGTGCCCACGGAATTGCAACAGCGTGCTCAAGCCGCTGAAGCCAAATTGCAAGACCTGCTCAATGCCATGGAAGCTGTCGAATAATCCGATTAGTATCCATCAAACTAAAACCACCGCCTTCCTTGGAAAGCGGTGGTTTTTTGTGATTTAGACGTTGCACGCAACGTTTCTACAAATCATTTGTAGACCTTGACTTCTGCCTCACCATTGAGGACCATCAGGCCGTTCAAGGCCAAGGCCTTCATCTCGTCCTCACCAGGATAGACATAGACAGGGGCAATCTTCTCGACATGGCTCTTCACCAAAGCGCAGAAACCCTTGTCGTAGGCCATGCCGCCCGTAAGGAAGATGGCGTCGACGTCCATGCTCATAGCCGAGGCGGCGAGACCGCCCACTTCCTTGGCCACTTGGTAAGCCATGGCTTTGTAAACCTTCTCCCATTCCTTGTTGCCAGCCTTCACGGCGTTTTCCACCTCAAGGGCATCGTTGGTGCCGAGGTAAGCGACAAAGCCGCCCTTGCCTTTCAGCATTTGGCCGATTTCCTTCTTGGTGTACTTGCCACTGAAGCAGGCGTCGACGAGGAAGCCAGCCGGCAAGGAACCAGCGCGTTCGGGGGTGAAGGGACCGTCACCATTCAAGGCGTTGTTGGTGTCGACCACGCGGCCTTTCTTGTGGGCACTGACCGAGATGCCACCACCGAGGTGGATGGCGATGATGTTCATGTCCTCATACTTGCGACCGAGGTCTTTGGCCAGCTGACGAGCGATGATCTTTTGGTTCAAGGCGTGGAAGATGGAGATACGCGGGAACAGCGGGTGGCCCGAATAACGCGCCACTTCGTCCATCTCGTCGACCACAACGGGGTCAGCAATGTAGGCCTTCACGCCGATTTCCTTGGCAATATCGTTGGCAATCAAGCCACCGAGGTTGGAGGCGTGTTCGCCGCTATAGCCTTCCATGAGGTCCTTGATCATGAGGTCGTTCACTTCGTAGACACCCGAAACGAGCGGACGGAGCAAACCGCCACGACCCACGACGCAAGTCATTTCGCTCAAGTCGATGCCAGCCTCTTTCAGCTCACGCTTGATGGCTTCGGTGCGGAAAGGCTTCTGGTCGGAAATGTGCTCGTATTTCGAAACCTCTTCTGTCGAGTGTTTCAGGTTCTTCTTGAAGACTTGGTTTTCGCCCTCAAAGACGGCGATTTTCGTCGAGGTTGAACCAGGATTTATCGTTAAGATTTTGTATGCCATAATGTTGTGTTTTTGTTGTTTTTACGCCAGCATAGCTGCAAGTGCGATGGAATACAGTTTCGTCTTCGATGTGTCGCCGCGCGAGCTGAGCACGCAAGGCACCTTGGCGCCCATGAGCATGGCGCCCACTTCGCTCTTGTCGAACTTGGTGCAGCACTTGTAGAACACGTTGGAGGCTTCAAGGTTGGGGAACACGAGGCAGTCGGCATCGCCGGCCACGGGGTTCTTCATGCCCTTGATGGCAGCAGTCTCGGCATCCAAAGCGAGATCAAGGCTGATAGGACCTTCCACCATGCAGCCCTTGATTTGGCCACGCTCAGCCATCTTGGCGATGATGGCGGCATCGACGCAAGCGGGGATGCCAGCGCTCATCTGTTCGGTAGCAGTCACCATGGCGACCTTCGGGCAGCTGGTGCCTAAAGCCTTCGAAACGGTGGTGACATACTTCAGCAACTGTTGTTTCTGTTTGATGTCGGGCAACGGGATGATGGCGCAGTCGGAGGCTACGAGCAGCTTGTGATAGTTGGGGTTCTCGATGACAGCGACGTGGGCCAGCGTCACGTTGGGCGGGCAGAGGCCGCGTTCCTTGTTGAGGATGGCGCGCATATACTTGTCGGTGGGGAGCAGACCCTTCATCAGGATGTCGGCATCGCCAGCGTTGATGATGTCGCAAGCCATGGCAGCGGCTTTCACGTCGACAGGCTCGTTGATGACCTTGAAATTGGCCATATCGATACCTTCAGCCTTGCACACTCCGGCAATCACATTTTCATCACCGAGGAGGGTGGCTTCGATGAGACCTTCCTTGACGGCAGCGTTCACTGCACAAATGGTATGATCATCGTTGGCGTAAGCGGCCACTAAGCGTTTCTTGGGTTTGCTGCGCAAAACCTCAAACATTTGTTCTAATTTTCTGATTTCCATGATTTTGTATTTAAGATTTGAAATTTAAAATTCAAAATATGAACTAGATTTTGCAAAAATACAAAATAAAAGCGTTTCCACAAAAGAAAACGCTTTATTCAAAAAAAGAAATTGATTTCTATCAATAATAAATAATATTCAAATCAAGTCGTTTTTGCTGCAACTTCTCAATGTCGCGGGCACGCACCTTGGTGTTGTAAACCTTGAGTTGCTTGAGCGAAGCGATGTCCTCGACGGGCGACAGACTCTTCACATTGGTATTGTTGACAAAAAGATTCTCCAGTTTTTGCAGGCCCGACAAGGGCTTCAGCGACTTCACTGGCGTGCCACTGGCGTTCAAAGTCACCAAATTGTTCATCTTCGAGAGCGGTCCAAGATCCTTAATCTGAGTGTTTTCCAAATTAAGTGATTCCAACATCGTACTGCCCTCAATGGGTGACAAACTGCCGATGGGATTATTCTCCGCATTCAGTTCCAACAAGTATTTCTTATTGGCCAAGGGGGTCAGGTCATGAACACCTTGGTTGTTGATGGTCAGTCTTTCCAACCAAATGAAGTCTTGGATGGGGTCCAAAGCTATGATGGGCTTTTCGGAAGGAATGACCAGTTCTCTCAGATCGACAATCTTTTGCAGTTCAAGGGCATTGGGAATATCGCTCTGACAGTTGATGTGTTCTCTGAAAATAGCCTGCCAAATCGGGTCAATGCCTTCCCACCATTTCAGCAATTGCTTCGTCTGGTAAACCACCGTGACCTGTCGCTGGCTTTCTTTCAAGTCAATCACATTTTTTTGCGTGATGGTGGAGTCGGCCCAAATGGTTTCGATGCTGTTGTCGTTGACCAAAGGCGTTAAATCAACGATTGGCGTGTTTCTGATATTCAAGAACTTCAGGTTGATCATTTCCTGCAACGGAGTCAGGTCCTTGATGTAAGTGTTTTCGAGATTAAGGGATTCCAAATTGGCCAAACCTTGGAGAGCGAAAAGATTGGGGATTTCGGTACTGGAGACGTTCAACGATTTCAGGTTGGTAAGTCGGCTCACCGGCAACAGATTCTGGATATAGGTGTTGCCCGAAAGATCGAGCTCCTGCATATTGATGATCTGGTGCAGTTGCTCAGTTGTGGGCTCCCCGTCGATTTGCAATTGCTTCGAGAACAAGGCTTTCCAATAAATCGGGAGGTTGTTCCACCACTTCACCAACGCCTCGGTGTCGAATATCACCAAAGTGAAAGGATTCGACATGGTGAATGCGCTGGCTTCCTTGTCACCAATCTTTGAATGATTGCAGTAGATTTTGTTCAACCTACGGTTGTTCTTCAATGGCGAAAGGTCGTTGATGGAGGTGTTGCTGCAACGGAGTTCTATCAGGTTTTCCAACGCGCTCAAGTCTTGCAGATGATTGACCTGAGTTCCTGAAATATCGAGGCTTTGCAAGGAGATGAGCTGGCTGATAGGAGCAATATCGCGAACGGAAGTATTACTGATGTCCAACGACTTCAAGTCGGTAAGGTCCTGCAAAATGCCAATATTTGAAATATTGCAGCCGCTCAAGTTGAGTGCGTTGAGATTAGGGCAATTCTTCAAATAATTGATACGATTAATCAACGTGTTGGCGACATTGAGTTTGGTAAGGTTTCTCAATGATGAAAGCACCGAAATGTCGTCAACATTGGTGTTCGACACTTCCAGTTCTTCAAGCGTGATCTCATACTTTAATGGCGACAAGTCATTAATCAAAGTGGAGTCGGCGCGCAACACTTTCAGCTTGTTGGCATTAAGCAGTGGCGTGAGGTCGTCGATAGAAGTTCCTGAAATATCAAGCCATTCGATATCCGACAATTCGCCAATGGGTTCCAAAGAGATAATCTCACGGACACCTGAAACGTCGACACGTTGTTGTTGGGTGATGTATTTCAGTTTACTGTCGAGTTCAGTCATAGCGTCCTTGAAAACCTTTTCGGTGACGACGGTCTCGCCCGTGGCGGGGTCAACTATGGGAACCAAAACCTTAAAAGAGTTATTCGTAATTTCGCCGACCTGTTCCACCGGGATGCTGTCATAAAGCATGACGCCTTCGCCCAAGTGGCTCTTCCAGCTCTTGGTCAGGCCGTTCCACCAATTATGGAGCGATTCGGTCTCGTTAATCTTTGAGGTATAGATACTCGCAATTTTCAAACTGCTGTTTTGGCGGTCGAGGTTGATTTCGACGAAACGGTTTTTGTTGTTGTCGATGCTCTCGTTGTAAATGGTTAAGGCCTTGAGGTTTCTCGTAAGTGCGACCTTGAAAAAGATGCTACCGTTTTCTCTCGTACTGTTGGAGATGCTTTGCACATCGAACTTGAATTGGGCTTGCTTGAAGAAGAAATCGATGTCTTTGAGATAGGCTTGCACATCCTTGTTGATGGACGTTTTACGGTTGACATCCAGATCGTCTTCCACCTGAACTTTATCGTCGATGAAAATCTTGTTCCAGCTTTCCGTGAACACGATTTCTTTCTCGAAAGCAGATGAAGTGCTGTCGCCAAGGAAGTTCAATGTCTCTTCCAAATAACTGATCAGTGCGTTGATTTCGGTTTCATATTTCGCCATATCGGCTTTCGACAGTTTCTGTGCCTGAACCGAAACCACAAAGCCCAGCATAAGCACTAAGAGCGTAGCTATCTTTTTCATGGTTGATAGAATTTAATGAAACTAGTTTTTTCCTTTTCGGGCATATAAATGATGTTCGACATGAGCCAGCCCGAGTTGTAGCCCGAGCGATTGAACCACGATACTTCAAAATACCAGTCCTTGATTTGCAGGACATGGAACTTGACGGCATCGACATGCTGGAACACCATTTTTCCTCTCTTTATTTCGTAGAAGAGGAGGGTTAAATAATCAGGGTGAAAATCTTTTGAGGCGTAATACTCGATGACTTCGGGGGTTTGGAACGCCTTATAAATGTTCATAAAATCAAGCTCATGGCTCATGGGATGCAAGAAATGCTTCTCCTTCTCGGCCATCTCACCCGTTGGAAACAGCTTGTTGAATTCGGGGAAATAGGCATTGGTCAGCACCCATTTCGAGCCCAGACCTTCCTTTTCGACGGCCAAAAAGAGCATCACTTGCACATCCTTGCCTTCATATCGAAAAGTGGTGGAGACCTCCGAATACCAACGTCCGCCCAAGAAAGTCATATAGCTGGAGTCGCTTTTGGTGACATCCTCGATAAAATAGCGTTGCAGTTCCGTTTGGGAGCCATATCTCTCTTGATCGAAAAGGATGGGTAAGGATTGCCGACGCATCTCATTGCTTCTGTACTTCGGGTCCTTGGGGTTCAGCTTAAAGCCAAATTGGTCTTCCTCGTAGTTGAAGCGGCGGATGAACTGACCCATTTGTTTGGTCATGGCGTAGAGCTCGGTCTCGTCCATCATAAAATCACCAATCGTCTGCCCCACAACGGGACAGACGAAGGCGATAGTTAGAGCCAGAATGAAGATATTTCTAGCGATTCTCATCTATTTGTCGTTTCCTTCACACGCATGTCGCCAAGCAACACATCCCAGAAGCCGATGGTGCGACCCCCGATTTGGGTCTCCTTACGTCTCACATACACGGTGATGTCTTTCTTGGTGGTGTCTTTGTAGGTCAGATTGCCTTCGCGGTCGTAGCCTCTGAAGGACTGGAAGATAGTGATGACGCCAACGTAGGTGCCATCAGGTTGCGGCTGAAGATCGCTGACATATTCGATGTTGTACCATTCGATTTCGACGCGGTCGTAGTTCAAGCGCATCAGGTGCTCGAAATACTTGCGGACACGATAGTAAGTAATCTGGTTGGAGCCCAATGACGAAACGCCAATTTCGGCATCGCTCATGAAGAGTTCCTCGGCGCGGTCGATGACACGGTTGGCCTCGCTGAAAGGCGTTTCCTTCGAACCAACGATTTTGATGTATTTACTCAGGTCTCTCACCTTCTCCAAGGCAAGGCTGTCGATGGCCTGTTTGCGTTCAAAACTCAGTTCGTCTTGTGCCATGGTAACTCCCACAAAGCACAGGACTATAGCTAATGTGGCAATGATCTTTTTCATTTCTTTATCAGTTCAAGTTCGTTAATCTTTCCGTTGTCATTGTATTTGATCTCGTGCACCTTCTCGGCGGCTTTCTTCTGGTCTTTCACATAGTTGAGATATTTCTCAATGGTGGTCGGACGGTCGTAGTCGTTGAAGCCTGCATTCTGCTTGATGATGATGAGCACAGGCACATTGGGCGACTCAAACATGCCCAAGGTCTCGTTGATGACGCGGTTGGCCTGACTGACGCTGCCGGCATTGGCGATGCTGTTGAAATTACGCCCCAACACGGCATCTGCGGCATTGGCTTTCTCGCGTTCCTCACGTTCGCGACGCTCCTCTTCTTCCTTTTGGGCGCGCTCGCGGGCCAATTTCTTTTCAACCTGGAAAAGCAAATCGTCGACTTCAGCGTTTTGAAGGTTCCAATCTTTGATGGTCTGCACACGGGCCTCTTTTTCCTCAAGCGACCAAAGTGTCTCATCATCAAGGATGGCGGTCAGGTCTTTCTTGGCTTGTTCGACCCTTGATTTGTACTCAGCCTCAGCGGCTTCACGGGCGAGGCGTTTCTTGCTCTTGCAACTGGTGGTGCCTCCCAACGTGATGAACACGGCCAGAAGTACCATCATGATAGTTGTGATTTTACCTTTCATCTTGTATTTTATTTATTGATTTCTTTCAAATAACTCCAATGGGGCAAATAAATTGCAAAAGTAGTGCTTTTTTTCGTTGCTTTGGGCAGTTTAAGGCAAATTTAGTGTCAATTCACCCTATCGGTATTTTTTTAAGCACCTTATAAAATGGTCCCGTTGGCTGAAGGAAACTTTGGAAATAGACCAGTTCCTTCACGTCGGCATGAAGATAGGTCTTTTGCTCGATGGAGTTATAGATTTGCATAAAGAATTGTTTGTCAACCAACTGCTTGATGCGACAAACGGTAAGGTGCGGCACGAAATTCTGTCGGTCACGAAGATAGCCCAAGTCGTCGAAAGCATCAAGCAAGTCGGCCTCGAGGTCAAACAAGGCCTTGGGCTGGTCGTTCATCCCCAGCCAAAGCACACGTGGCGAGTGGTTGCTACCGAAGAGACCCGTGCGGTCAAAATCCATCGTGAAAGGCTTATGGTTCTTGGCCACTTTCTGACAACTTTCTATGATGGCAGGGACATCTTCTTCGGGCGTATTGCCCAAAAACTTCAAGGTCAGATGTATTTGGTTGGTCTTCACATAGTTGATATACTTCTCGTGCTGGAGGTTCTTCTTCAGTCGCTCAATCATGGCTGGAAACTCCGTACTGCATGGAATGGAAATGGCGAGAAAGGTTCGTAAAGTTTTCATTGATTCAGGATTTGTTTACAATTTTGGGGTTTCGACGCGGTCACCTCACCAACCCCACAGGATACACCAAATAATTCTTGTCGAAATAAGGTGTGCGCTCATAGAACCAATTCAGGATGGCGTATTGTGAGGGTTGTTTGTCTTTCGGGAAGGAGGCCTTCCACTGCTTGAATTGTTCCGCAAGGAAGGGGTCAGCGGCAAGCATCTGCTGGGCCATGGGCTCCATCTTGTAGACCTCAAAATACTCGACTCGTTGCAACACATTGTTGAAGAAACCCCATTCAAACAGCGAGCCTTGCATCTCAGGCTCGAGCAGGTTCATCAAGAGTCGGACACCGTTTTGCGAGGTCTTCACCACCGCCGAGCCTTTCGGGAACGTGACTTCCTTGGTGATTTCCTCGGCATTGAAATGAGCCACACGGCTATGACCTTCAGAAGGCGTGGGCATAAACGATACGTCACTAAAACGGTAGGTGTTGACCGTTAGCGTCTTCTCGCTCTTCAGAAGATTGACATCAAAGCCATGCGCCTTGACGATGTCGATGACTTGGGCATATTGCGCAGGGATGATGTATTCTTTGGGTACGGACAAAAACTTTTCGGGCCGTGACGAAAGAATTCTGCGGATTTTGCGCGTTTCGGGTCGCGAAGCGTCATAGGCATAATACCAACCTCCCGTAACGTCACTATGCACCGTGTCGAAATGGTAGCCCAAGAAATCCTCCATGACCGTATCGTTCATCTCCGAACCCATGTTGATGGGTAACTCCTTAAGAGTCAAGTCGTTTTTCTTGGCCTGTGCCAACGTGTTATTGAAACTCTTTTTATCGTTCCGTATGATTTTCAGCGTTTCCACAATCATGTGATAGGTGGAAAACACACGGTCCTTATAAGGTTTCAGCATGTGGGTCTCGAGCAGGATGCCCGGACAGTTGCGAGCCGTGGTATAGGCCTCGGAGAACATAGCGGAGAAGCTTTCGTCATACAGGGATCCGGTCGGGTCGCCCCAAGGATGGAACTCTATATAGCGCGTTATGGGCATGTTGTGGCTCATCATGGCCGGGCCGATGTTGGGTTCCCATACCGTGCTCAACCAAGCGGTAATCGAAGGGTCGTAATTGCCGAAATTCTCTGTTGAATAAGTGGTTACGTACTGATAGTCTGCGCCATCGGTGGCATGGGTATCGAAAAACAGGTCGGGCTGCCATTGGTTGAACAAAGCCGCAAAGGCACGTATTTCGGGTGAGTCGAGTTTGGTGAAATCGCGGTTGAGGTTCAAGCCTTGGGCATTCACACGCCAGCCCATTTGCTTCGGGCCGTTTTGGTTGATGCGGTTGTAAGGCGAGAAGTTGGCCAACCCGTCGGGGCTCAACACAGGGATGAAAAGGAAGGAGAAATCGTCCAACAAATCGGCATTGTTTCCAAGGTTTGCCATGTCACGGATGAGCATAAACATGGCATCTTTGCCGTTGGGTTCGCCAGGATGGATGCAGGATTGCACTAGGATAATGTTTTTCCCGCTCTTGCGGATTTTCTTTGGCTTGGTATAGCCGTTTTTGTCTACGATGAGCAGGGGTATCTCACGACCTTGCACTGTCGTACCAATAGTTTGGTAATGCACCTGCTTGAACTGTTTTGCCAGTTGTTTCGCATAGGCGATAGTACCATCATAACTATCTGTTTCCAAGTAATTTGACTTTTCGAAAGTGGTAGTCAAATCACCCTTGTTATGATTGCAAGCGGCCAGCAACAACATAGCCATCAAAAGGAAAAAACTTCTTTTCATAAGGATTCGATTTAGACTTACAAAAGTAAGAATTTTATGAAGATTTTTCCCATTACAATCTTTTTTTCTGTATTGTACAACAAAATTCTGTATTTTAGCCCATTCAAAAACGACACATTCATGAACACTTATTCCATAGGAATCGACATTGGCGGCACCAACACCGACATTGGGCTGGTGCGCGACGACGGTCGCTGCATGGCCAAGAAAAATCTTCCCACCAACAAATATTTCGATGCCTCCCTTTATGTGGCGGACATCTGCGAACAAATCAAATACTTAATGGCCGAAAACCACGTTGACACCATCGACGGCATCGGCATCGCGGCACCGGCAGGCAACTACTATACGGGCTGCATCGAGAACGCCACCAACCTCAACTTCAAGGGTATTGTCAACCTTGGTTCGGCATTCCACTCGCATATCGACGTGCCTGTCGTCGTCTCCAACGACGCCAACGCCGCTGCCTACGGCGAACTCGTCTACGGCGGCGCCAAAGGCATGAAGAATTTCATCACCTTCACATTGGGCACGGGCGTGGGCAGCGGCATTGTGGTGGACGGCAAGTTGGTACACGGCAAGACGGGCGGCGCGGGCGAACTCGGCCACGCCATCCTCATCCCCGAAGGCCGCCCCTGTGGCTGCGGACGCAAAGGCTGCCTGGAAACTTACACCTCCGCCACAGGTATCCGTCGCACCGCACTCGAGATGATACAAGGCACCCCCGATTATGTCGGTGCGCTCTCACAAGTGCCGCCCGAGGAGCTGACGAGCAAAATGGTAGGAGACGCAGCCAAATACGGCGACTCGTTGGCCATCAGGGTTTTTGAAAAAACTGGCTATTGGTTGGGCATCGCTTTGGCTAACGCCGTGGCTTTCAGCGGTCCCGAAGCCATCTTCCTAATGGGCGGTCCCGTGAAGGCGGGAGAAGTCCTGCTAAAGCCCACCCGCGAGTCATTCAAGAAGCACCTGTGTTTTGTCTACGACGGCAGCGTTGACGTTCGTGTCTCCGAGTTGCCCGACAACGATGCAGCGATCCTTGGTGCTGCGGCTTTGACAAAGGCGTAATACAAAGATAATGACTTATTACAACTAAAAATGCCGTCTTGTTGACGGCATTTTTTTCATTTCTTGTAATACTTGTCCAAAAACTCCTGGGCTTCTTTCATGCCTCCGTCACGAGCCTTGCGCATGAGGAGTTCGGTGTAGCCTTGGTCTTGCTTCACGCCGTCACCAGTGTAATACAAGACACCAAGACGGTATTGCGCATTGGCGATGTTTTGGTCGGCAGCTAGGGTGAGGTATTCCACAGCCTTGGTCAAGTCTTTTTCTGTACCAATGCCGAAGTAATAGCAGTCGCCCATTTGCGAAATCGCGTACACATTGCCGCCATCAGCCGCATCTTTCCACCATTTGATGGCTGTCTTCTCGTCTTTCTCCACGCCCATGCCGTAATAATAGCAATTGCCGAGGTTCAACATGGATTGGGCATCCTTTTCTGCAGCACCTTTTTGGTAGTATTCAAAGGCTTGTTTTGGATCGGCTTTCACGACACTACCTGTACGATAGAAGTTGCCAATGGAATTGTAGGCAGGACCGTTCTCTTGCGCGGCTGCTTTTCTGTACCATGCCAAAGCTTCCTTCAAATCTTGCTCCACACCCCAACCTTTTTCGTAGCACACACCATAGGCATATTGGAATTTAGCATCGCCTTTTTCGGCTTTGTAGCGAATCGAGTCTATTTGAGCGGCCACCTGTTCTTCGACCGATTTCTTACCTCCCTGCAGTTGACTGAAATCCAAAGGCTTACCTTCTTCCAATTTCAATACAGGTTCGTTAGGGTTAGCCCCACCTTGACTGGTTTGAAAAGTCAATCCCTGATTGGTGGAAGGAGCTTGTGGCGTCGGCGCCACGGGCATCCCCGGAGGAACAATCGTCTGTTTTGTTTCAGCTTGTTCTTGCTTTGTGTTGTCTTTTTGCCCACAGGCGACCATCATCAACGCCACAGCACTTAGGAAAAGGAGTTTCTTCATCTCGTCATGAATTTAGGCCGCAAAAGTACACATTTTTTCTCATTCAATTTCCACGTGAAACAATCACTTCACCTGGAATCTAACACCTACATAGGCTCTGATGCCAGAAAGCGGTCCCCAAACCATCGAAGCATCGAAATCTTCGCTTGTCGGATTTTCGGCTGAGATGATGGGGTATTTCTGGGTGTAGTTGGTCAAGTTCTCGCCACCGACATACACTTCCCAATGCTCTCCGAACTTCTTGGTAATCTGTGCATTCATAATGACATAGAAGGGCGAGCGTTCAATATTCTGCTGATGGGCCACGGCAGTAGCATTACCATCCAAATTGGGCACGCGGCTGTCCCCATTAAACTGCGTCGTGAAGTCGAACTGCCATGTGCCAGGCGCATACGACATTGTGACCAGACCCTTATAGCGGTTGACGAAAGGTTTCTCACGCAAGGTGTCGTTGATGGTCATTTTCACATCGTTGTAGCGGAAAGCCAAAGTCAGGTCGAAGTCCTTGAAAATCTCGCAGTTGGCCTCGATTTGGGCACTATTGGAGTAGGATTTCCCGTCGAGGTTGTAGATGCGAACTTCATGTGCATCGGCATCGCGGTCAAGGACGATTTGGTTGACGAAGTCGGTGCGGTAGAAATCGGCTTGAAGGATGAGTTCGCGCCAACCGAAATGGAAGTCTTTGGTCAAATTAATGCCATAGTTCCAAGCGTCTTCCATCTTGGGTGTGTCCAGAAATCGGATGACACGCGATGATGCCAGCATGGTGGAATTTTCTGCCAAGACGTTGGGCGAACGATAGCCCTTGCCAGCCGAAAGGCGCAACGCAAAGTCATCATGTGTCTTGAAGCGTACATGTAAGCGAGGCGTGTAGAGCATCTTTTTAAAGTAGGTGTTATAGTCAGCACGGAAGCCTGCAATGATATTCCAATGGTGGTCATCGTTGAAAGCATATTCAACAAAGGCACCTGGAACTTGCTCGATGCGCTGTAAAGTACTGTCGTTCAAGTGTTCATCATATTTGTCAAAGGTATAGCTGGCACCTAAAGAATAGGTGTGATGGTCATTGAAGAGATAGGAGTCGAACAACAAGTTACCATAATAGGACAGTTGGTTGGCGTTGTAGTCGGTGAAACCGTAATAGGAGTTCACCTTGTGGTAAGTCACCTGATGCTGCATTCCGAGGCTGGTGTCTTTCCGGTCGAAGTGATAGCCACCTTTGGCGAAAGCCTCATAGCGTTCAGTATTGATGCCAATGCCGTATAGGTTGTAGCCATCCTCGAGTCGATGCTTCGGGTCGAAGTCCATTTGTCCGCCAAGGCGGGTTTCCTTCAAGGCCTTGATACCCAACTTGCAACCGAAATGCCCGATATGGGGATGGTTATAACGCAAAAAGACATTGTATTGCGTGGTCATCGGTTCATCAAGGAACGAGTCCTTGTTGTCGTCCATTTTCATGTGGTTATGGCTCACATGGCCGAAGAGCATGATGCCGTCGTTTTTTCCCACCTTGACACGACCATTGAAATTGAAATCGGTCATCAACATGGAATTGGCGTACAAATTGAGAAACACTTTCTCGCTCTTGTTGGGCAGAGGCTCCTTGTAGTCCACATTAATTTGTCCAGTAATTGACTCATAACCATTTCTTACAGAGGAAGTTCCTTTGGAGACTTGAATGCCGTTCATCCAAGTGCCTGGAACATAGTTCAAGCCGAAAGTCGAGGCCAGACCGCGGAAATTGGGAATGATTTCGGTCATCATTTGGGTGTAGATGCCACTCAAACCGAGCAGTTGGATTTGTTTGGCGCCTGTCACTGCATCGCTATAGGCAACGTCCACTGAAGCGTTGTTCTCAAAACTGCCCGCGAGGGTGCAACAAGCTGCACGTTTTAGGTTCTCGGAGGTGATTTCTTGCACAGCCATCGCCTTAATGGGATTGATGAAAGAAGCCTTTTGCCGTGCCGCAATTTCCACCTCGTTGAGCATGTGGATGGCCTTGAATACATGGTCGTAATGCGCAGGCTCCACCATGTGGTGAACCGTGTCGTTCTCATAGCTGATACAGCTGAATACAAGGCAGCCGATGCGTTCGTGTAACGGGATTTTATAATGACCATTGGCATCGGTCACCACGCCTTCGTTGACGATTTTCCAATATACATTCACACCTGGCAGTGGCGTTTTTGAGCCGTTTTCGTTTTGTTCATAAACCGTGCCTTCGATGAAGCCTTGCGCAAATGTGCCCATGGCGAAGGCGAATAATAATAAGGTAATTATAGTGATTTGTTTGGTTTTCATTGGATTTAAGATTTAAAATTCAAAGATTTAAAATTCAAAGATTTAAAATTCAATATTGAGGGTGTAGGGCTGTCACAGTGTGGCAGCCGCAAAAAGCATAAATGCGTTAAAAAAATCAGAAAACCAAAGGACTAAGCTTCAGCGAAGAAAAGTACACAATCCGTTCTCGCCCAGAAAGAAACACAAGCGTCTTTCGCGGAGAATGGTTATTGAAGACTGTGCTAACTCGGGCACACATCTCCGTCAAGTCCAAACGAGGCAAGATAAAGGATTGCAGGCTTACAATCAGGTGTTTGACTGGCGAAAAAACATAGTTGTCGGTGAATTGTACCTTACTGTCGAAGTCCTCGCAGCAGCATTTGGCGTTGAATTGTACGACACCGTGCGGCATGACCATCTCTTCTTCCTCGTGTTCATGATGGTGCCCTAAGCAATGCATGCAATCAGCAGCAGCATCGCCAAAACTGCCCATCATGTGATGGTCTTCGGTGCAGTAATGGAACTTCACGTCCCAACCGACCGATACGAACAGCACCACAAAGGCCATCAAAAAGGAACCGATTTGCAACAACCGCTTTTTCATGGGCGCAAAAGTAAGGATTTTTTGTATTTTCGCAGCAAAATTTAGAATTATGGCCGACGGATATTTAGAAAAACGCTATGAAGAGGTTTTTGGTGCAGGTGCCAAGAAGACCGTGGTGAAACACACCTCTTTGGAATCATTAATGGAAAAAAACCGCAGTTATCGTGGTTATAACCAGGAATTTGTAGTGAGACGAGATATGCTGGAGCGCATCGTGGCAGTGAATACCAAAATCGCCTCGGCGAAAAACCAGCAAGTGCTTCGCTTCAAGATTGTGACCAAGGAAACGGGCGCGGAAATCATCACGCAAAACATGAAACTTGGCGGCTTGCTACCCGAATTGCACCTCCCCTTTCTCGGCACGGAGCCCGAAGCTTTCATCATCATTTGCAGCACCATTCCTGAAAACAAGTTTGTGGACATCGACCTTGGCATTGCAGCGCAAAGCATGTTGCTGAAAGCCACCGAGATGGGCTTGAACGGCATCATGATTGGCGCTTTCAACAAGGCGAAGATTACCGAGGCCTTCAATTTGCCCTACGAGCCGCTGTTAATATTGGCCATCGGCAAGGGCAAGGAAACCATCAAATTGCAGCCCGTGGATGCAGGCGACAAATTAGCGTATTACCGTGACGAAAACGGCGTGCAGTTTGTGCCTAAGATCCGGTGGGAGCAGTTGATTATGGAATAATATTGCACTCATATAGTGCATTTTTATAGAAATTTTGCACTCTCGTAGTGCATTATTTTGAAAATTTTGCACTCATATAGTGCATTTTTACTATTTTTGCATCGTCGAAACACTGAAAACGATGGAAAAATTGTATGAATTCATGGAGAACCAACTTGACTTAACCACGAGTCAATTTGTTCGCTACAAGTACGAAGCCATTCATTGGGACAATAGGATGTTAGGGTTGGTCGGGCCGCGAGGCGTGGGCAAGACGACGCTTTTCCTACAACACATCAAACAGCATCATTCGCAGCGCGACACGCTCTATGTCACCGCTGACCATCTTTATTTTTCATCGCACAGCCTGTTTGAAACGGCGGAAACCTTCAACAAAAATGGTGGAAAGTTTTTCTTCATCGATGAAGTTCACAAATATGACAACTGGTCGCAAGAGTTGAAATTGATGTACGATGCTTTCCCCGACCTTCATGTCTATTTCACGGGATCGTCCATCCTCGACATTGAGAAGGGCGAGGCCGATTTGAGCCGTCGCGCCCCGAAATATTTGATGCAAGGGCTGTCATTTAGGGAGTTTTTGGCCATTCGCCACCAAATCAATTGTCCCGTTTTTAGTTTGAAGCAAATCCTGAATCACGAAGCTCGGATCCCGAATGTGAAACATCCATTGGTGTATTTTAAGGAATACTTGAAAGAAGGCTATTATCCTTTCGGACAGGACCTTGACTTCGAGACCGAACTCAACCAAGTCATCACCCGCACCATTGAGGTGGATATTCCGCAATTTGCCAACATGAACATTGGAACGGCAAAGAAACTGAAAAAACTGATGGTGATTTTGGCCGCTTTGGTACCTTACAAGCCGAATATGGCCAGCCTCGCAGGGCAGATTCAGGCCAGTCGCAACAACATTGAGGATTATTTGGTCTATATGGAAAAGGCTGGACTTATCGCGCAACTGAGAGACGGTACCGGCGGTTTAGGCGAACTTGGCAAAGTGGAAAAAATCTATCTCGACAACACTAACCTAATGAACAGTTTAGGCGATGGTGAGGAAGATGCCGGCACGATTAGGGAAACGTTTTTCTTCAATCAAATGCGTGTCAACCAAAAAGTTACTTCTTCTTCCCTGTCAGATTTCGACATCAAAGACATGACCTTCGAGGTGGGCGGAAAAAGCAAAGGCAAAAGACAGATTGCAGAGGCCAAGAAAGGTTATGTGGTGAAGGACGATATCGAATACGGCTACGGCAATGTGGTTCCGCTTTGGGCTTTTGGATTGAATTATTAATAGGCATGTAGGGCTGTCACACCGTGGCAGCCGCCGGCTCGCATTCGGCCCGAATGCAACAAGCCGCGGCTGCCGTGATACGACAGCCCTACAAAACCGACAATTGTTTATTGCAATCTGAAAGTAATCGGCATCATGTAACTCACCCGAACAGGTTTTCCTTTCATCTTACCGGGTTTCCATTTCGGCATGGCCTTGATGACACGGACGGCTTCGTCGTCACAGCCACCGCCAATGCCACGTTTCACATCCACATTGGAAACGCTACCGTCTTTCTCGACAATAAAACTCACAAACACACGGCCCGATATTCCCTTTTCCTGAGCTTCTTTAGGATAAACGACATTTTTGGACACATAGTCCATCAGGGCATTTTCTCCACCTGGGTATTGAGGCATTTCTTCAACGATTTGATAGACACCGTTTTTGTCGGGTGTCATGTCAGGATTGCTTGCTTTCTCCTTTTTTACGGATTTTGCCGGCTGACCATCATCCAATTTGAAGAAAATCGGCATCATGTAATTGACACGAACAGGTTTTCCTTTTTGCATGCCAGGTTTCCATTTTGGCATCTCTTTGATGACTCGAGCGGCTTCTTCATCGCAACCGCCGCCGATGCCACGCACAACTTTCACATTGGAAACGCTGCCGTCTTTCTCAATAACAAATCCTACAAACACTCGGCCTGAGATATTCTTATCCTTTGCTGCTTGGGGATATTTGATGTTTTCAGCCACATACTTCATCATGGCTTCTTCACCCCCTGTATATTGAGGCATTTGTTCAACAATCTGATAGACCGTGTCTTCTTTAGAAGTGGCTACGTCTAACAGCGTTTCGAAAAGGCTCCCAGAGATACTAAAGGGCTCAATGCTGTATCTTGCCGTATCGCCTCTTTTTTCTGTTTCCGTTATGAAAAAGCTATTCTCTGTTCCATCTGCATTGTATGAGGTGACAGTCAGTTTTTTACATGGTTCACCCGTAATCGGGTCGAAAGAATCGGAAGCTTGGAACTTGATGGATGAACCATCTTCGCCGTAGATGATAGTATCGTTCAACTGAATTGGAGCACCATCGTCATCATAGATTTCGAACTGGCCCATTTCTATTGTGATGGGTTTATCGACGGCTTTCTTTTCCTGTGCCGTCACTTTTGTGTTGGCAATCATCAAGAAAGCCAGCACTGGCAATGTTGCCAAGAGCCTCCACCAGAGGCCCTTGGCCTTTTCGTTTCTTGTAATCATCTTGATTCGTTTTTTGGTAAGGATTAAACTGAAGTTATTGCTCATTCCGCTGAAGTCGACAGCCGTGCACTGCTGCAGGATCAGCATCATGTAGTTCTTTTTGTCAACGCCGGTGGCCACCACATCGCGGTCGGCTTGGTATTCGTGAAGGCTCTGCAACTCCTTCTTGTACAGATAGATGAAGGGGTTGAACCATTGCAGGATCATCATCACCTCGGCGAAAAGGATGTCCCACGAATGGTGGTGCTCGATGTGGCTCATCTCGTGCCGCATGATGTCGGGGTCTACATTTTCGTTGGGAAAGAAGGCATAACGGAAGAAGGAGAACGAGCCTTGCTCCTTGCCCGTGAACACCGCTGTAAAACCGTCCATCTTACGCTTTGGCGATCGGATGATGAGCGCCACAAGTCTTCCCAACTTGATGAGAAACAGCAGCGTCATCACACCGACACCTATTAAATAAATGCCAACGATGACTTGCCACAGGCTGAAACGCGATTGCGTACTAGTGGTCACTATCACTTCGGGCAGCATAGGCTGACCATCCGATGTGACAATGACTTCGTTCAGCAGTGTTCCACCAAACAAGTTTTGTTTCAAAGTAGCCATCTGAGGCACTTCAATTCCCGAGAGCAAACCGAGCAAGGGCATGGCCAAGGCCAAGAGCATGCTTGTCAGCAGAAAGAAGCGGTTGAAATATAAGCGATTGCTGTTGCGGAACAAAAAGCGATACACCAACCAAAGGACGGCAACGGTGGCTGCGATGGGCAGCAGGTGACCGATGATTAATTCTTGTGCGTTCATGGCTTATTTCCTTTCTGAGGCAATAGCCTCGTCGATGGCTTTTCTCATTTCTTCCAGTTCCTCGACGCTGAAGTTCTCCTTTCTGGCGAAGGCCGAAACGAGGTCGAGATACGAATTGTTGAAGTAGCGCTCCACCACACTACCGAGGTAGCGATGTGAATACTCCTCCTTGCTGATGGCGGGGCTATAGCGATGCGCGCGGCAGAAGGTCTCGTGTTTCACGAAGCCCTTGTTTTCCAAAATCTTGATAATGGAAAGCACCGTGTTGTAGGCCGGCTTGGGGTCGGGGTAGGCTGCCATGATCTCATTGGCAAAGCCTTGCCCAATATTCCAGATGACTTGCATCACTTGTTCTTCCGCCTTGGTCAACTCCTTCATTCTGATGGAGTTATCTTCTATTATTTCTTTCTTTCTAGCCATTTTTACCTCCGTTTCTAATGGTTTAACGCTGCAAATATATAGATTATTTTGAATATACAACTATTTTTTTAGTTATTTTATTGTTTTTTTCGATAAAAATCTTGTTATTATTTGTTTTTCATTGATTTTCAATAGGCTAAATTGATAGTTTTGCTTGCTTTGATGAGTCGCATTTTTTCCTCATCGGATAGGTTGAAGTCGTTGTCGCGCAGAATGAGTATCTCCATGTCGGGTTTCTCCACGAGTTCCCACGGGAAGCGCTCCAATAGGTTGTGTTCGGCGTCGAACTCGTAAAGCGACTTCATTTTCGACAAGTCGGGCAAATCCAACAAATGGTTGAAACCTACGCCAAACCTTTCGATGGAATCCATCTCCGTAATCCATTCTGGAATGAAATGCAATTCGTTGTGGTGGATATAGAAAAACTTCAGGCGTTTCAAGTTGCGCAAGGTGTCTGGAATCTCCTCGATTTGGTTGAACGACAAGAAAAGTTGTTGTAGGTTATCCATATTTCCCACAAAATCTGGGATTTTCTTGATATGGTTCTTGTAGAAATCGAGGTGTTTGAGGTTATGGAAACCTTTCAGGACTTCGGGAATGTATTCAAACTCATTCTCATAGAAAATGAGGTTTTTGATTTGGGTCAGTTGAGCGAAAGAAGCAGGCAAGGAACGAAGCTTGTTTTTTGACAAATTAAGGTTGTTGCAGTGCAGTTGTCCGACATTTTTTGGAAGCGTCTCGATGCCATTTCCCGCCAAAAGGATACTTTTCAACTTCGATAAACGTCGGATATCGCGTTTGCTCAGTTTCAATTGATTAAAATTCAAGCTGATTTCTTCCAAACTGTCAAGTTCCGTAATCCATCTTGGGATATGGCGAATCTGGTTGCCCTCCAAATTGAGATCTTTCAAGTGCTTGCATTTCTTGACACTTTTAGGAATACGGGTCAATTGGCAGTTCGTCAGGTTCAGGCGTTCGATGTGGTTGTTCTCAGGAAAGTCAATTTTACGAAAACTGCAATTGTTGAGGGTGACTGTACTTAAACTTTCAGACGTGAACAACGATTTGTCCACTTTTTCTTTTTCAATGCCGGAATAAGTCGCTAGCCACACCTTATTATATTTGGTAAAATCTGGGCAAGTGTCCAAAAAAGTGAAATTGAAATTAATCATTGTCACAAGATCGGGATCGCTCTTTTCCAGTTTTTCCATATATGATGCTGCTTTCGCGTAAGCCTCTTCTTTTATCTTTCGTAATTCTTTCTCAGTGTAATTGCTGTAATAATCAGGGCTTGCAAGCGGATGTGTTGAGCAGGAAAATAATGAGCATCCAATTGCCAGGCAAATCAATAAAAACGTTTTCTGTTTCATGGTTGTATTTTTCATGTTGCAAATGTATAGAACTTTTTGAACTTACAACTAAAAAAATAGTTATATTATTGTGTTGTTTGAAAAGAATTTTATAAAATATTGATTTTCAATAGATTTTATGGAAAGATTTTTATTGGATTTCTTGCAAAGCAATCCCAGAAACAGTTTTTTCAAAAAATATGCTTCGGATTTCCCAAAATGTTGTATTTTTGCAGCCGCAATTGAGAGGCCACTTTAGCTCAGTTGGTAGAGCAACGCATTCGTAATGCGTAGGTCGTTGGTTCGAGTCCGACATGTGGCTCAGGATACAAAAATAGAGTTCCGCACACGGAACTCTTTTTTTGTGTATCTTTGCGGCTCATTCTATATTGGGTATGTCTGCACCAAACAAATTGATAGAGAAAATCGAAGGCTTCACGCGGAAGTACTACCTTAACCGTCTGATACAAGGCGTGTTGGTGGGTGCCGTGCTTTGGATTGTCTTTTATCTGCTCATCAATGGGTTGGAGTATTTCTCTTGGTTCCCGCCCAAAGGTCGCTTCGTGCTCTTCCTGTTTTTGCTGGCTGGTAGCGGTTTTGTTTTGGTGTATCATTTTCTTATTCCGCTTGTTAACCTCATCCGATTCCGAAAGAAGATGTCGGTGGAACAAGCCTCGGTGAGGATTGGCAAGTTTTTCCCTGAGATTAAGGATAAGCTGCTGAACACAATACAGTTGAGCCATCAGATGGAGGCCTCAAAAAATAAGGTCGGCCCTTCGACGGGCTCAGGGACCTTCGATTCGACGGGCTCAGGGACCTCTGATGACAATGCCCTATTGGTTGCCACCATCGAGCAGCGTAGTGCCCGCCTCTCCCCTATCCGCTTTTCTGATGCCGTCGACTTGCGAAGTAACTTGAAGTATCTCGGCATCTTTTTCGGTTCGCTCCTTATATTAATTGCCTTGATGGTGTTTCTGCCTTCGTTTGCTGTGCAACCCACGCAGCGCATCGTCAACTACGAGCAGCATTTCGAGAAGCCCCTCCCCTATCAGGTGGAAATCGAACAGGACGAGATTGAGACCACCCAAGGCAAGGAGGTGAAGTTCAACATCCGCGTTACGGGCGACCGTATCCCCGATGCCTTCTATGTGAAAAGCGAACTGGGTCAACAACTGATGACCAAAGGCTCGGCCAACGATTTCAGTTACACTTTCAAGAACCTCTTCAACGATTTGACCTTTAATGTCATCGGAGGCGAATACACTAGCCGTCCGCTGCATATCACGGTGCATCCCAACCCTACCCTACTCTCCTATCGCTGCGAGTTAAACTATCCCTCTTATATACACCGCACCAACGAGACCTTGGTTGCCAAGACGCGACTCATCGTCCCGCAAGGCACAAAACTCACCTTTAGCTTTACCACCCGAGACACAGAGCATATTTCCGTCACCCGCGATTCACTGACCACCGACTTGATCGAAACCGATGACATTTTTGAATACCAATTCGTAGCGGCACAGTCCACCAAGTTTGAAGTGCAGGTGCAAAACGCTTGGAACAATAGTATAGAGCCCCTCCCCTTCTCTATCGATGTGTTGCCTGATGCCTATCCCGACATCCGTGTGGAGTCGTTCGATGAGCAACTCTCCACCGATGTGTATTACTCAGGTCTTGTCACCGATGACTATGGTTTTAGCAAACTCACCTTCAACTGCATTGTCAAGGAACCTGTCGAAAAGAAAATCGTCAAGCCGGTCGCGTTGGATCTCAAGCAGACCCGCACCTCCTTCTTCTACAGCTTCAACATGGATAGTCTGGGCATTATGCCGGGACAAAATATGGAAGTCTATTTCGAGGTGTGGGACAACGACGGTTTCCACGGGCCCAAGTCGAAGCGCTCGGAAACTTTTACCTATTATAAACCTTCCGAAAGCGCTTTAGACAGCATTGCCGACCAGCAGTCGGAAGACATTATGGAACGCCTTCAGGAGAAGTCACAAGAAGCCGACAAACTGCAAGATGAAATCGAAAAGATGCTGCAAGACCTTATCCAGAAGAAGGATTTGGACTGGTCCGACAAGGAAAAGATGAAAGACCTGTTGGAGAAGCAGCAAAAGATCCAAGACGAATGGAACAAATTGCAAGAAGAGCAGAAAAACCTCGAGGACTTCATGAAAGAGCATGATTTGGGCAACGAAGACCTCATCAGGAAGCAGGAACAAATCAACAAGCTTTTCGATGAAGTGATTCCCGAAGAGTTGAAAAAGATGATGGAGCAGATCGACAAGTTGCTTGAGGAAATGCCGCGCGAGCAGATGCAGCAGATGATGCAGGACATCAAGAAAAACAATCAGTCGATGCAGGAACTGCTCGACCGTAATTTGGCGCTTCTTGAACAGCTGAAGATGGAGAAGGACCTCAACGATTTGGCCAATAAATTGGACAAACTGGGAGAGGAGTTGAAAAACCAAGAGGCTGAAAATCAGAATAAAGCAGGGGAGGAGAGCGACCAAAAATCGGCCGAGGAAGCCAAAGAGGAATTCGACAAGATGATGGAAGAGCTTGATAAACTGTTGGAGAAGAACCAAGATTTGCAACAGCCTTTCGACATGCAGAAAGACGAGGAGATGCAAGAAAGCATCGACCAAGACCTGCAAGATGCCATGCAAAACGAACAGAACAGTCAACAACAACAATCACAGCAGAAGAAGCAGAATGCCGGTCAAAAGATGCAGCAGATGGCCAACCAGATGATGATGCAAATGCAGATGCAAGGTATGCAACAAATGGCAGAGGATGCCCATTTGCTGCGCATTTTGCTCGAAAATGTGGTCCATGCCTCGCACGAGCAGGAAGATTTGATGACCGAAATTGGTAAAATGCGTTCCGACGACCCGTCTTTGGTTGAAAAGATTATCCATCAAAAGGAAGTGGCCGACAATTTCATTATGGTCCGTGACTCGTTGCGTAGTATGGCTTTGCGACAGCCATCGATTCAAAATTTTGTCTTTGATGAGCTGCATACCATTGAGAATCAGACCGAAAACGCGATGAAATACCTCAATGACTTAAAACTTTCGCAAGCCGTGCGCCATCAGCAGACTGCCATGATGTCGATGAACAATTTGGCGTTGATGTTGGCTGAGTCATTGGAGAATATGGAGAACAGTATGAATGCCATGGGTATGCCGATGTCGTGTCCCATGCCCAAGCCGGGTCAAGGACAGAGCATGCAAAAGATGCAGCAGTTGCAGCAACAGTTGAGCGAACAATTACAGAAAATGCAGCAACAAATGGAATCAGGGCAGCAGACACCTAACTCAATGAGTGAGGAATTTGCCCGTATGGCTGCCGAGCAGGAAATGTTGCGTCAAGGTATGCAGCAGATGCTTAATGATATGAAAGAAAACGGGCAAATTGGCGATGATGGCTTGAATGAGATTATCAAGGATATGGAGAAGTTGGAGGAGGAGTTGGTGAACAAAAAGATCAACCATCAGATGATTGAGCGCAGCCAACGCATTGAGTCCAGAATGTTGGAGTCGCAAAAAGCGCAGGAGAAACGCGAGCAAGAAGAGAAACGCAAGTCGAACGAGTACAAAGGTTCGCATTTCGACCGCAGGATTGACGATTATCTTTATGAACAGTCGCTCAAGAAAAATCAGGAGTTCCTACGCAGCAATCCGATCGAATATGCTCCTTACTACAAAGATAAGATCAACGAGTATTACTTGAAGAAAAACACGCATTAAGATGATAAGATTCAGTACTTTGGATGTGGAAATGCCGCCCATTGAGCCACAGCGCGTCAAAGCTTGGATTGGTGAGGTTGTCGAAAAGCATGGTAAGACCGTAGGGGAGTTGTACTACTATTTTTGCAGCGATGAGAAACTGCTTGAAATCAATAAGGAGCGTCTTGGCCATGATTTCTACACCGACATTGTGACCTTCCCGTTGACGGAATGCGAGACGGTACTTTCGAGCGAATTCTGCATCAGTATCGATCGCATCAAAGAGAATGCCGAGACTTTTGGTCGCAGCTATGAGAGCGAGTTGCATCGCGTCATTATCCATGGTGTATTACATCTTATCGGTTTCGATGACTTGACGGATGAAGAGGAGAAAGAGATGAGAGAGCAGGAAGAAATATCTTTGGAATTATATAAAACTATGGCCAATGACTATGGCTATGACCACCCCAACTGTAAAGGTGGTCATGTTCATTGTCAATAGCCATAGTCAAACAATGTAAAAAACAGAAAATCAAAGTATTAAAAATAATGTTTCCCGTGAAACACTGACACAAAATGTATTTCGAACCGTATGATATCATCGTTGTAGGCGCGGGTCACGCGGGCTGTGAAGCGGCGGCAGCAGCGGCCAACATGGGCAGCAAAGTTTTGCTTGTCACTATGGACTTGCGCCTGTTTGCCTCCATGTCGTGCAACCCCGCCATGGGTGGCATTGCCAAGGGACAAATCGTGCGCGAAATCGATGCCATGGGCGGTTATTCCGGCATTGTCAGCGACCGTACTATGATCCAATTTAGGATGCTTAACAAGTCGAAAGGCCCCGCCATGTGGAGTCCAAGATGCCAAAGCGACAAGATGATGTTTTCGGCTGAATGGCGTAGCATGTTGGAAAAGACACCCAATGTCGACTTTTGGCAAGACACGGTGATAGGGCTTCTTGTTGATGGTGATCAAGTGAAGGGTGTTAAGACAATGATGGGTGGCGAGATTGAAAGCAAGGCGGTTGTTCTCACCAATGGTACATTTTTGAATGGTTTGATTCATATTGGCGAACAGCATTTCTCGGGTGGCAGAATGGGTGAGGTGGCTTGTCATGGCATCAGTGAACAGCTCAAAGAACTCGGTTTTGAGGTCAAACGCTTGAAGACGGGAACGCCCGTCCGCATCGATGGCCGAACGATTGATTTCAGCAAACTCGTTGAGCAAAAAGGTGACGATGAAGTGGTGGGGTTTTCCTATACGGAGCCCTTCAAAATCTCGAAGCAAAGAAGCTGTTGGATTGCCCATACCTCATTAAAAGTGCACGAAACGCTCCGAAAAGGTTTCAAATATTCACCCATGTTCAATGGGCGTATTCAGGGTGTAGGGCCGAGATATTGTCCCAGTATTGAAGATAAGATTGAGCGTTTTTCGGGAAAGGACAGTCACCAACTCTTTGTAGAGCCCGAAGGTTGGAACACGCAAGAGTACTATCTCAATGGCTTTAGCTCCTCGTTGCCGGATTATATCCAATATGAGGCATTACGACAGATTGAGGGTTTCGAAAACGCCAAAATCTTTCGTCCTGGGTATGCTATTGAATATGACTATTTTCCCCCGGAACAATTGTATCATTCTTTGGAAACAAGGAATATTCATGGCCTCTATTTTGCTGGGCAGATCAACGGAACGACGGGATATGAAGAAGCAGCATGTCAGGGAATGATGGCGGGCATCAATGCGAGTTTAGCCTTGCGGGACGAACAGCCATTGGTCTTGTCACGAACGGAAGCTTATATTGGCGTGCTCATCGATGACCTTATCACCAAAGGTGTCGATGAGCCATATCGCATGTTCACTAGTAGAGCAGAATATCGCATCTTATTGCGTCAGGATAACGCCGACTCGAGGTTAACTGAGATGTCGTATAAACTTGGTTTGGCCAAAGAAGATAGGTACCAAAAGTTGTTGCAAAAACAACAAAGGGTGAATGAGATTATGAGTTTTCTCAAGGAGAACTATGTTTATCCTGAACAAATCAATGGCTTGTTGGTGGAAAAAGAGAGTTCGCCAATAGACCAAAAAGTGAAAATGGCATATTTATTGTTGAGACCTCAAATCGGTTTGTCGGAGATGGTGGCTCATATTGATTCTTTGAAATCCTATTGTTCTGGTGAAGATAGGTTTGAAAAAGAGTGTTTGGAAGAGGCTGAAATCTTGATCAAATACGACAGTTATATTCAAAAGGAGAACGAATTGGCAGACAAACTAAACCGTTTGGAGTATGTGAAGCTACCCAAGGATTTTGATTTCCACAGTTTGCAATCCTTATCGTACGAATCGCGGGAAAAGCTAAACCGATACCATCCCGAAACCTTGGGTCAAGCCTCAAGAATCAGTGGAATTTCACCTGCCGACATCAATGTGTTGGCCATATTTTTAGGAAGATAATAGAATTGTTTCACATGAAACATGAATAAAGAGATGAACAACAAATGTCCATGGTGTGGCTCCGACAAGGCGCAAATCAATCTTTGGCTGAAAGATGAATTCCTTTCGAAAGAAGACTTTCATATTTGTGAATGTCTGAATTGCGGCTTGCTCTATACCATGCCTCGCCCGAGTAAAGACAAGATAGGTGAGTATTATAAATCGGAAGAGTATTATAGTCATCAAGAAAACAAGAAAGGTTTTATACCAAAAATATACGAGGCGGTTAAGAAGACCAATTTGAGGCACAAATATAAGCTTGCTTCAAATGGATTGAAAGTCGGAAAAGTCTTGGATATCGGTTGTGGGGTGGGCGACTTTTTGCATACTGCTGAAATGCAAGGGTGGGAATGTACAGGTGTGGAACCTTCGGAAGACGCTAAAGTCATTGCCCAGAAGAGGATGAATGGCAAGATAATTTCAAGTGAAGATTTGAAAAACATTCCGGAAGGATATTTTGATTTGATCACGATGTGGCATGTTCTTGAACATGTTGATGATTTGAGGTGGCAAGTCGAGCAATTGCGACGCCTCGTTAAACCTAAGGGGCGTATTGTAATCGCTTTGCCGAATTACAAATCATACGATGGACAGTATTACAAAGAACTATGGGCCGCATATGATGTGCCGCGACATCTGAACCATTTCAACAAGACCACTTTGACCAATATATTCAAGGCAAGTGGTATGGAACTAGTCAAAATGGACAAATTGAGGTGGGATGCCTATTACATTTCATATATGAGCGAACAATACAAGCTGCATTCATTGCCATTGGTTCGAGGTGTGTTTCGAGGTTGGATTTCAAATTGCAAGGCTAAAAGGTCTGGAGAGTGGTCTAGTCTCGTCTATGTTTTTGAGAAGAAGTAAGGAAATTGAAAATTTGCCCGTTTTTAGCCCGTTTAAGCCGTTTTTCGTTGTTTTTGAATAATTATACATTTGACCACTTAAAAACCCAATACAAGCGACTTTTTATAACTCACACAATATCAAAGGAATTCTTGAATTTTAACAAATAGACACAATGAAAAGTAAAAGAATACAGAGAATCGGTTTCCTATTATGTGCTGTTGGCATTGTCTTGATGTTGGCACTGTGGTTGTTCTTTTACCTTTCCGTGAAACCGGGCTTTTTGAACCGGAGTATCCAAAATTCGGTTTTGGGTATGGACAAAGAGATGCAGTTGCAAATCGAAAGAGGTCTTGATCATATTGAATTGGAAAAGAGCGAGACAGGTCTGGCTGTCTTTATGAACGATACTTTGGTGTTTTGGAATCGCAACGATGTTGATCCGATATTGATGAAACGAAAAGTTGTAGAAGGTCACGATACCATCTGTTCTTTGCTTTCGGGGAATTATTACGTGAAGTCCTATTTGGGCGGAAATACGACCTATTACGTCTACAAATTGGTCAACACCTCTTATCAGATTGACAATCCTTATTTTGATAATGAAACTCCGGGCCTTCCCAAGTTCATTGACGCCGATATTAGGTTGGATAGTGCTGATGGAACACCATTAGTTAACGGAGAAGGCAAAGTCCTGGCCAAATACCTGCTTGCTGACAAACCGAAACTGAAAGAGACATACAGGTATTTATGGCCTTTTATCGTACTGGTGATTGTGGGACTGTTTTTGGTCTATGGAAAGCGCAGGGAACCACAGTTACGGGAAGAGGTGAAGTCGCATATTGTTGAAATCGGGATTAGCGTCATCCTTTTGGTTTCCTTGATTGGAACCTATGTCTATTATCGAATTGGGGTGAGAAACGAGAACGAGCAAATGCGGCAACAAGCCAAAAACCTTATGGAGAAACGCGACATTGACTTTGAAAGCAGTTATGCCCGTTTTGCCCAGCAGCTGAAGGCCGATACCATTCTAAGAGATATGCTGTTTGCCGATACCAACGTTTTTGCCGATGTCATCCTTGGCTATACCAAGGATTTGCTTTTCGACGAGACTATGAAAACATATTCCACTACGTTAACCCTCTGTGCTCCAGGTGCTGAAATTACCGTACAGCCCGAGGGTTTCGTAACCGAGTGTGACAGTTATTTCCGTGACAAGTTGGCCAATAACAAAAACGAAAGGGTAGGGGACAACCTTCATTTTATGGATTATTATACGTTGGATCCCAATTACTTGGCACGAATTGACATAGTAAAAGATACCTTGAGAAAAGCCCTCTATTTTGAGTTTTACAAGCCTATCGTACCCGAAAGTTTTGGCTTTCCGCAACTTCTTAAACAATCCAACAGTAAGACCCCATACGACTATTCGGTCGCCAGTTATCGGGGGAATTTGCTGGTTTATAAATATGGTAGCTATCTCTATCCTAACTTTTTGAACAGCCTGAAACTCAAAGACCACGAATTCAGTTACAGCAGCAAATACAAGCATTATGCCATTATTGACGGTGAAAACAATGCGATGGTCATCAGCACGCCGACCAAGGGCTTTTCGCAAAAAACGGCGCCGTTTGCCCTGATATTCCTTGGTCTTTCCTTGCCTTTCCTGCTCATCGTTTGGTTGCTGCATCCCAAAGAACATCAGAGATGGCGCGACATGAGTTTTCGCAGGCGTTTGCAGACTGTGGTCTTGCTGACGTTAGGCATTTCCTTCATTGCCATCGGTCCCGTCTCGGTGCTTTATATGCGCACGCTTTACAACCAAAACACTACTGATACACAGTTTGAAACCACGCGAACGCTTTCTCTCGAAATGCGTAATGACCTCAGCTTCGATACCTTGATGAAAACGGCCTCAAAAGACGCTTGGACCGACATCTTGCAACACTATGCGAACACCTTTTTTACTGACTTGAATCTTTATCAACTCAACGGACAACTTTTGGCCACCACCCGTCCCGAAATCTACGAACTTAACCTACAGGCTCCCCTTATGAATGCAGAGGCATACCATAGTTTGAGCCGAAACAAAGACCTCTATTTCACCCACCAAGAATACCTCGGTAAAGGCAAGTATGAATCGGCTTACGTTCCACTGACCGATGCCAATGGCAACACTTTGGCCTATCTTAACACACCATATTTTTCAAGCTCTACCGACTTGCACAACGAAATCCGTAATTTCATACTCACCTATCTCAACATCATCATTGTCTTGCTGGGTGGCGCATTGGTTTTCATCCTTCTCATCACACGTGGTCTTACAAAGCCTTTGACTTTGATTCAGAACAAATTAAGTGGCCTCAAAATCGGTCAAAAGAATGAGCCTATAGAGTGGAATAGCGATGATGAAATTGGCGCTTTGGTAAGGGAGTACAACCACCTCATTGTGGAGTTGGACAAAAGTGCTGCCGAACTGAAACGTTCCGCTGCCGAGTCGGCTTGGAGAGGAGTGGCACGACAGGTGGCCCACGAAATCAAGAACTCACTTACCCCGATGCGCCTTAGTGTCCAGCTCTTGCAGCGCAATATAGAGAAAGGCAATGCCACACCGGAACAAATCCAACGCACTACCAATACGCTCATCGAACAAATAGACGCCTTGTCGGATATAGCGTCTTCGTTCTCGCGTTATGCAAAATTACCTGAGAATCATCCTCAGCCCTTGGATTTGTCAGAGTTGATCCAGAATGTGGTAAACCTCTATGACAATGTGGAAAACATAGAATTTACTTACGATTTTGACAAGACAAAAGATCACACCTTCAATGGCGACAAGACAAACTTGAACAGTGCAGTAGGCAACCTTATCAAGAACGCCACGCAGGCCATCGGCTCGAAGCTTGGCGGCAAGATAAATGTCTCTTTGAAATCGACAGAAAACGATTTTATCGTCAGCGTGAAAGACAACGGTAAAGGCATCAAGGAAGAAGACAAGAGCCAGATATTCCTGCCCAATTTCACCACCAAGTCAGGAGGCTCGGGTGTGGGTCTTTCATTGAGCTACAATATCGTTCAGGCTGCTGGTGGGACGATTTCCTTTGAGAGCCAGGAAGGGGTGGGGACGGAGTTTGTTATAGAATTACCAAAACAATAAAATATTATGAAAAAGCTGTTATACATTGTGTCCTTGGTCTGCATCCTCGCATCATGTGCAAGTCATCGCCTTACAAATGCTGAAAAATACCCTGCTTTATCGGGAATGATAAATGCGTATTATTATCGTTATTATGAATATCCCAGTTCCGCTGATGAACTAATAACTTTTACAAATGTATACAGAGAATATTGGAGCAAAGAATCGGTAAAAGACAGTATAGAGACCACGCTGAACCATCTTCAAAAAGAAAAAGAAAAACTATTATGGCACTGCAACAAGACGTATCCATGGGAAGAAACGGATTTGACCATTCTTTCCAATAACGATACCATCTTGAAAGATTCATATCCGTTTGAAAGTATTGTAGCAGAAAATGGTTTGGTCGTTAAACTTGGCAGAAATTTCACAGGATTGTCATGGGGAGATTTATTGGACTTATATATTAAAGATTATTTCAAGTTTCCTAATTCTCTCGAGGACTTGATCGAGTATTCACGAGTGCAAGACTTGATTGACATAGACACGCAACCTATCGACAAAAGCAGTGAAGGCATGGGGGTGTTTGGTTATTACGAAAATCTGTGTGATGCTGCGGCATTTCGCTATTTCTTGAACCATCTTGATGAAATGGTTTGGCATAGTTATGATACTTCTTTGTTGATTATGGTAAATACAGATACCATTTTTTTCGATTACATTGCTCCAGATTGTCCGTGTCACTCTTATGATTATATTCCTTGGGATATGCAAATGTTTACTCCAAGGTTTTATGATTTGGAGGGCCATATCGAAAAGCATTATATTGACGATTTCTTAACAAGGGAGTTTAGAAATAAAACACTCAGATATTTTAGAATACTGTATCCTTTAGAAGTGAATACAAATTATTACAATAATTTTCATTTTCTTCAATACACCCAAAACGAAGGTCTTTCTGTCCTCTGCAAAGATGATGATATGAATCCTAACACTGAGTATTTCAAGCATCTGGAACGATATGTAAAATCATTTGCGGAAAAGAACAAGTTTGGAAAAATAGTTTTCGTTGCTCCTGAACTTAATGACACCGAGATTAGTGAAAGAAATGTCATGCGGATTTATTTAGACGGGAATAACAAAATACTTGTTAATGGCAAGGAAACCCAATTGGAAGAATTAAAGGGTATAGTAAAGAACTTCATAACACCGCATCCAGACGATGACACGGCTCCTGAAGTTGAATGGAAAACATTTGACCTTATAGGTTCCATCCAGGTTTCAAAAGGGATAGTGTTTTTCGATACCAATAGAAATGCAAAATATGCAATATACCTTGATGTCCAAAAAGAGGTACTACAATCTTTTAATGAATTAAAAGAAGAGTTGTCAATAAAGACATTTCAAAAATCATACGACAAACTTGATGAAGAACAGACTAAAAACATCAATAACGCCGTTCCAATAAGAATCTTAGAAGACATCTTTGAAGAACTGTAATACAAACCTAATTAATCTATGGCAGAAAACAGATTAGGATCACTAGCGAAGCAAACCGCCATTTACGGCTTGAGTAGCATAATCGGCAGGTTCTTGAACTACCTGCTCGTGCCCCTTTATACCTATAAAATATGCGCTGAGGCCGGTGGCCCTGCCGCCTACGGTCTTGTCACCAACTTTTACGCCTATACTGCTTTGCTTTTGGTCATCCTGACCTTCGGCATGGAGACCACCTTCTTCCGTTTTGCCAACAAAGAGGGCGCCGATTCCAACAAGACCTTCTCGACAGCTGGCATAGCGGTAGGTTTTGTGTCCTTGGTGTTCATCATTTTGGTCAGCATTTTCTTGAAACCCATCTCCAACGCGATGCATTATGCCGAACATCCCGAGTTTGTGGAGATTATGGCGATCATCGTGGGTTTAGATGCCTTCCAGGCCATTCTTTTTGCCCGTCTTAGATACGAGAACCGTCCCATCAAATTCGCCGCCTTGAAGCTGTTGTTCATTTTCATGAGCATCGGGATGAACCTGTTCATCTTCCTGCTGGCACCAAAGTTGAAAGTCAGTTGTCCCAGCTTGATGGGCTGGTATGAAAACGCTTATCAAGTCGGCTATATTTTCTTTGTTAACCTGATCTGCACCTGTTTGATCACGCTCGGCTTCATCCCCGAACTGAAAAAGCTGCGTTATGGTCTCGACAAGGACTTGCTAAAACGGATGTTGCGTTATACTTGGCCGCTGTTGCTCTTGGGTTTGGCGGGCATTCTCAACCAGGTGGCCGACAAAATTTGTTACCGTTACATCATTCCCACCAAGGAAGGCGATGCCCAACTGGGCATCTATGGCGCTTGCGTGAAGATTGCCATGATTATGGCAATGATCACACAAGCCTTCCGCTATGCTTACGAGCCATTTGTCTTTGGTGGCAAACGCGACGAAAAGGACAAAGAAGCCCAAGCCAAGGTAATGAAGTATTTTATCATCTTCACGCTGTTTGCATTTCTCGCCGTGGTGATGTACATGCCCATACTGAAGCACATCATCAAGAGTGACTATTGGGAAGGCTTGCGAGTGGTACCCATCGTTATGATGGCCGAGATCTTCATGGGCATCTATTTCAACCTCTCGTTCTGGTACAAACTCATCGACGAGACTTGGTGGGGCGCCATTTTCTCAGCCATCGGATGTGCGGTATTGCTCGCCATCAACTTCATCTTTGTGCCCAAATACGGCTACATGGCCTGTGCATGGGGCGGTTTCGCGGGCTATGGCACCTGCATGATACTCTCGTATTTCGTAGGACAGAAGAAAGCCCCCATACCCTATGACTTGAAGTCGGCATTCTTCTATTTCGCCATTGCCATCGGATTGTTCTTTGCCCAAAAATACATACAAATCGACAGCAACGTCTGGACATTGGTCATCAATACGGCCTTGCTGCTAGTCTTCTTCGTCTTCATCTGCTGGAAAGAAAAAGACCTAGTGAATGGCATCATGCATATAGTAAACAGTAAAATATTGAAAAAGAAATAAATATGAAACTCAACATTGTCAACACTTCAAATAACCCCATGCCTGCCTACGAGACCAAGAACTCGGCCGGCATGGACCTCCGCGCCTATCTGCCTGAGGGTCCCATTACCCTTGAACCCATGCAGCGTGACCTCGTGCCGACAG
>JAEEGI010003788.1_pt1 | contig 35874 bp, 35 predicted proteins | sample 8958751 | NCBI WGS metagenome assembly JAEEGI01 (sample SAMN16246545, study PRJNA631951) | gut metagenome | biome: gut microbiome; feature: rumen; material: KS-attached | host: Bos | place: Iran: Karaj | collected 2018-10 | reverse complement strand
AAAGGAACCTTTGCCATCTCTGTAAGATACATTCTTACCGGATTAATATCTTCATCCTCATTACTTCTAACAACAATATCAGCAGTTTCTGCAGAATTAGTTTTTTCATCGGAACTGGAAGTTGCTATATTGGAGTTTTTATCAACTATTTTTATACCCAGCTCCGCAAGTCTGATAAACAAGTTATCTATTTTATCCGAAGACAAATCTCTCTCTGCAACTTTCTTGTTTATTTCATCATAAGTCAAATAACCTTTTTTCTTTCCAATAGAAACTAATTCTTTAACAAATTCATTTTTTGCCATTACTTTTTCCCTGAGCCTTTTATCTCTGATGTCAACTGAAGGTATCTTTTTATTTTTGCAGGCTCGTTTTTTATTTTTCCTTCAGTCATCAACAATACTTCTTTTTCAAGAATTTTTCTTTCTTTTTTTAATCTTTCCAACTCTATATCTCTGCACAAAATATTAAAAACTTCGTACAGTTCTACGGATTTTTCTTCATTTCCGTCTTTGCCATCTCCGGCATTTATTTGTTCATTTACAAGTGCTATACCAGAAAACCACTGTTCTTGTTTTTTATCATTTATTTTAGACAAGATTTGTGCTATTGAAATATTTTCGTTTTCTAAGAGCATATTGTATATGGTAATACAATTACCATCTTTAAAAAAATCTTTTTCCAATTTTTTTACATATTGTCTGTTATTAATATCCAACAGAAACTTTAATAATTTTTCTTCCAAGGATGTTTTGGCTTTATTTTTTGTTTTATCAACAAATTTATCTTCTTGAATAGCTGTTTTAAAAACAGTTTTTCTTTTAAACTCCTGCCAAATAACATCTTCTTCTATGTCTAATTTTTGTGCAATAAACTTAACATATTCTCTTTGCACAATTACATTTTTATTTTTTTCAACAAAATCCAACAATAACGAAACTGCTTTTGCCTTATTCTGCGCAATCTTAATATTTATCTGAGATAAAACTCTTTCCGTAACAAATTCTATTGCAGATTTTGAATTTTTACTTAACAATTTATAAAAGCTGTCTCTACCGTTTTCCAACAAATATTCGTCAGGATCAACTCCTTCCGGCAATGATGATGTCTTTACCGATATGTTGTTTTCTGCACAAATTTCCAAAGCTCTTTGCGTTGCGGTTCTTCCCGCATCATCGGGGTCAAACAACAATGTAACATCATCGGCATATCTGTTTATCAATTTTGCCTGTTGTGCGGTAAATGCAGTTCCCAAAGGAGCAACCGCTCCCGATACTCCGTATTGTTGAGAAAGAACAACATCCATATATCCTTCAACAACGATTATCGACTTACTTTTTCTTAATTCCGGTAAAGTCTGATAAAGTCCATATAAATTAGACGATTTTGAATACACTATTGTTTCAGGTGTATTCAAATATTTTGCTTTACTGTCAGCTAAAGTTCTACCGCCAAAAGCAACAACCCTGCCTTGTATATCCAATATAGGAAATACAAGTCTCTCGGACATATATTCAAAAATACTTCCAAAATCCGTTTTTGTAAAAAGCCCGGCTTTTGAAAGTATGTCATAAGCATAGCCTTTTTTTTGTGCGGATTCAAGTAGTTTTCCTTTCGGAGCATAACCTATCATAAATTTTTTAATAGTATCATCTGTCATACCTCTTTGTTTTACATATTCTCTTGCAAAAGAAGCAGACTTTGTTTCCAAAAGGCATCTGTTATAAAATTTTGCTGTCATTTCCAGCAATTCAAAAATTTTAGTTTTTTCGGAAACGGAATATTTTTCATTAAAAGTTTCTTTTATGGTTATCCCGTTTTTTTCAGCTAATTTTTTTACAGATTCTATCCACGAAATATTTTCAATGAGCATTACAAACTTAAAAACATCACCGGCTACACCGCAACCGAAACATCTGAAAATACCTTTTTCCGGACTAACGATAAACGATGGTGTCTTTTCCGTATGGAAAGGGCAACAACATTTAAAATTTCTTCCGGCTTTTTTTAAATCCGGTACATAATCTCCGATTACGGATACAATATCGGAAGCCGTTCTTATTTGTTCTATTACTTGATCCGGTATAGACATTATCTTCTAAATCTTCTAAATCCTGAACATTCAACAAATTCCAATTGCCCGTATTTCTTCTCTAATCCGTCGAGCATTAAATTTACCCCGAGATTATCCGAAGAAATATGCCCTGCAACAATGGCATTTATTTTATATTTTCCCATTTCTTTATAGTGTTTCTCACTAAAATGCATACCTACAATTGTTCCCACACCTGCATTAGCAAGTTTCTCTATCATTTCGATGGGACCTTCCGTTCCGCCTGTCATATCAACAAAAATTTTACCGCATTTTGAATCTTTACTTCCGCACAATATAGTCGGTCCGTTACCGAATGTTTTTGCATATTTATATTCGGGAATATCTTTTAAGAAATCCATTATATCTTTCAAGTATCTCGGTTTTAATGCATCAATATTGCTTTGCAAATATTTCACCACATGATTATCTGCAACTGTATGAGCTGTCATCATCGGAATATTTAAAAGTCTTGCGGCATCATAAACTCTTTGATGGTTACTTCCCGCAACACTTCTACCTACTTCGTCTGCTCTTGAACATATAAGTTTTTCGGAAACATTTATAGGAACGCCCTGGACTTCATTTATTTCCGCCTGCATTCCTATAACCTGATAAAAAGTCGAAAATGCTTTTCCTTTAGGATGATGACCTAAAACAACATCTATTTTTTTCCCTGAAAGTCTCAATTGATTTGCAATCAATAATTCCGGAGCTTCAATATCTATACCAACCATAACGGTTTTTATATCTTCGTCTCCGGTTCCGAAAATTATTCTCGAATCGGCATAAGGATTTGTTAATAAATCAATATCGAAATCCTCTTTTGCCTGTTTATCTAATTTATTATATTTTTCGTTTAATTCTTTTAATTTTGTATTGACTTCATCTTTGCCACGAGGGTCATTTTCTATTCCTGCCTGTACGAAAAAATCGTACATTTGTTTCAATTTCATATAAACCTCCCTTTAACAAAAATGCAAACAAAGGGGACATTCTCAATACTTCCGAATATCCCCCTTTGTTTAATAATTTTTCAACAAATTTATCAACTAGATTATCTTGACCAATTGTTGTCTTTCATCATTTTGCGACGAATTTTTCTTTTAGCTTCAGCAAGTTTTTCTTTTTTTATAACACTAGGAGATTTATAAAATTCTCTCTTTTTAATCTCTTGCATTATTCCGTTTCTTTCGCATTCTCTTTTAAATCTTCTGATAGCTTCTTCTATTGATTCGCCATCTCTTACCTTAACACTAACCATTTAAATTTACACCACCTTTTTTTCCGTCTTAAATATTCTCTAACCCGGAGGCCAACCGAAAGTTCTGCCACCAAGTAAATGATAATGAATATGAGCAACCGTTTGCCCGCCGTCAACTCCGCAATTATTTACAAGTCTGTATCCGTCATTCAAATTATTTTCTTTTGCCAACTTACTTGCAACAAGCTGTATATGCCCTAACAATTCAACATCTTCATTAGAAACATCATCAAGACTTTTAATATGCTTTTTCGGAATAATCAAAATATGCACGGGAGCTTGAGGATTTATATCCCCGAAAGCCAAAACTTTATCGTCCTCATAAACTTTGTTAGTAGGTATTTCTCCAGCCACAATTTTACAAAAAAGACAATCTGCCATAAAAACCCCAAAAAGCATATATTAACAACTAACTGAATAATTATATATTTTTTTTATTAAAAACTCAATATTTTTATACATATAAAAAAAAGAAACAATTTATAAAAAATGTTTCTTTTCTTTTATATAAAACTCCGAGACCAGGATTCGAACCTAGACGAAGGGATCCAAATTCCCTTGTGCTACCATTACACTATCTCGGAATTAAATCTTATATACTTTGAGAATCCGTTGCAGGAGTTTCTGCCAATTTCTTCTCGTAAGCATCCAAAACTATTTTTTCCAACTCACTTCTAAATTCGTTAGTTATAGGATGAGCTATATCTTTGAAAGTTCCATCGTTCTTTTTTCTTGAAGGCATACAAACCATCAAACCTTTCTCACCTTTAACAATCCTTAAATTGTGAACAACAAACACTCCATCAAAAGTAATTGCTGCATAGGCTTTCAATTTTTCTTCCGATTTTGGGAAAATTCTAATCTCAGTTATTTTCATAACTCCTCCGTTCAGCTTTCCTTGCTGACTTCGAATGAGCTCGCAACCCAAATATTCCAGCCACATTTTTTTAATTCATTTAAGATAAAGTCTATATTTCTTTTATCATGAACTAAACCAAAAACAGTAGCTCCGGAACCCGACATCAAACTCGCACACCCCAAATCTTCAAGAACTTTCCTTATTTGCTTTATTTCTTGATATTCATCAAATATGAAATCTTCAAACCTATTAAAAAAAAGATCTTTTGCACTTTCAAAATCAAACATACCTTTTTCAAGGCTGGTGATAATATTATCAATTTTACGAATATTTGTCAATGGGAATTTTACCTTTGAATATGCATACGGTGTTGAAACTCCGAAATTGGGTTTTACCAATACAAAATCAAGGTTTAATTTCGTGTTTATTTTTTCAACAATATCTCCTATTCCCGAAATTTTGGCGACTCCACCTGTCATAAAAAAAGGAACATCTGCTCCTAATGCAGCACCTAATGCTTCCAAGTTTTTTATATCATCATTTACCTGCCATATTTTATTTAGGGCAAGGATAGTTGCAGCCGCATCGGAAGAACCTCCACCCAAACCTGCTCCCATAGGAATATTTTTTGTAAGTTTTATTTTTATTCCTTTATTTATGTTATATTTCTCTTTAAAAACTTTTGTTGCTTTATAAACAATATTTTTTTCGGGATTTGATAATTCGGAATTTTCACAAACAAGTTCTATTTTATTTAATTCCGTTTCGGAAAATTCCAAAATATCAAACAATGATACGGTATGCATAACCGATTCTATGTTATGATATCCGTCTTGCCGTTTATTTATAATTTCAAGATATAAATTAATTTTGGCCGGAGCTTTTACTATCATTTTGAAATTGCCCTAAAAATTTTTGTATTTCCGCAGGTGTTAATATTGAAGACTTATTTAATATACATTCGCATTTAAACTTTGCTTCTTTAGCTTCAAAAACAGCACTTGCAGGTATTTTTGAAATGTTCATGAAATTCTTATATGTACCGAGTTTCAAACAAAATTTGTTCTCTTCTGAAAATTCTTTAAACATTCCGGAATTAGAATCGATTTTAACTGTATAACCATCTTTTTTATAAATAACATCTTTTCCTTTTTGTTCAATTTCCGCAGTCAAAAGCATATTCATAAAATTTTCGGATAAAACCAGTTGTGCAAAATCAAACATGGAAATAAAATCTTCCGGAATATTATCTTTCATTGCTTGAGGATAAAATTTAATATCATAATCATTTACAAAAACAGTTCCGCCTTGAAAAGACAGTTTCGGAGCAAATTCAAAACTCATACCTAGTTTTCTTGCAAAAGAAACAGACATATATTCGGAAACGGAAGTTCCCTTCATTTGTATATTAAGTTTATATCCCGCCTTCAAAGAAGCTATTCTGTGAAAATTCAATATCGCCCTTTCGGCAACAACTTTAAATTTATCTTTTTGTAAATCTTTTTCCTGTGCAAATTTTTTATCGAGCAAATTTTTTTTCTTTTTTGCCGTTTTTGAGCCAAGATCATAAGCAACAGCATAAGCTAACCATGCCTGTGACAATTTTTTCAGTTCTATACTTATGTCACCTAAATGTTCGTATATGTCTTTATCAAAAGCTTTCGGTTGTGCATTTGCTGCAGCCAAAATATATTTTTCGGCAAGTTCATAATTCCTTTTTCTGTAATATAACCAGCCCAACGAATCCAAATATGCCGGAACATTAGGTTGCAATTTTATAACTTTTTCAAGCATTTGTTCTGCTTGATCCAAATGAATTGTTTTTTCCGTATAACTGTAAGCTAAATAATTTAGAGCTTTTACGTTGTTAGGATCTTGTTCTATTATTTCTTTTAACAGTTGCTCTGCTTTATTAAAATTTTTTAATTTGTCGTAAGAAAGCGCCAAATAAAATTTCGAATCCAAAAAATCCGGTCTTAAATATGATACTTGTTCAAATGCTTTCTTAGCCTTATCGAATTTTGCGCAATCTATATAATTTAAACCTGCCAAATATAATATTTCCGAATTCAAAGGTTCTTTTTCTATAGCTTTGTCAAGTTGTTTTTCTGCAACTTTATAATTTTGTTTCAATGCATAATAATAACCTAATCGAGTATAATTTGCAGCCGTAGGTTCTTGTTTTATTATATTTTCAAAAACATCTATAGCATCGTCGAGTTTTCCCTGCTTTTCATATATCATACCTAAAAGATAATTTACAATAATATTGTTCGGAGCAAGAGCTTTTGCTCTTAAAACAATTTCTTCCGCCTCAACATACTTTTTTTCTTCGAAATAACATTTACCCAAATATGTCAATATAGCAACATTCCCGGAAAACATTTTTGCATATTCTTTGTATTCCTGTATAGCAAGTTTATATTCTTTTTTATTTTCATAAATTCTTGCCCGGGCAAGATAACCTTCCTGTGCTTCGGATTTTATTTCGTTGACTTTTTTATAAGACTCTAAAGCTTCATCCAACATACCGAGCTTTTCTTGCGTTAAACCCAATTGGAAATAACCTTCCGCAGATTCCGGTTGTTGCTCTAAAAATTTTGTCCAATAATCAATGGATTCTTTAAGTTTATTATCCGAATAATAATATGATGCCAAGTAAACAGTAGCCGCCTCATTTTTCGGTTCAAGTTCCAATACTTTTTCCCACGTTTGTTTTGCCAAAAGAATTTCGTTTATCGAAAGATAAAAGGAACCCAAAAACATTTGTGTTTTAACATTGTCACTTTCAACTTCCTGCAACTTTTTAGCACTTTCCAACGCTTTCGGGATATCCCCTTGTTGTAAATAAACAAGTGCCAAATCTTTGTAAACTGTCGTGGCAGCCGGATCATAAGATAAAGTTCTTTCGTATTCGGAAACAGCAACTTCAGGATTCCCTTTTTTTAATGCAAGTAATCCTTTCAAATATGCTTTGTATCCGCTGGAAGTCGCATAAGATAAACTTTCAAAACAAAATAAAAACGCAATTGCTAAACTTAATATTTTTTTCATTTCTTTTCTCTTAATTAATAAGATTTTAATTATTTTACCATTTTGTATAACAAAATACTATTAACTGAAAAACTTTTTAAAGAAACTGTCATTTTTTTGAACAGCGTCTTTCGGAACTTCACCCATAGTTTTTGCAAACTCAAACAATGCTTTTTTCTGCTCGGAGTTTAAACTTTTCGGGACATTTACATTAACCTTAACATACAAATCTCCCCTTACTCCCCTTCTGCCGAGTTTTGGGAAACCTTGATCTCTAACTCTTAATATTGTTCCCGGCTGAGTTCCGGAACCGATTTTAACTTTAACTTTACCGTCCAATACAGGAACATCATATTCCAAACCTAATGCAGCTTGTGCAAACGTAAGTCTTATTTCGGTATGTAAATCGTCACCTTCTCTTACAAAACCGGGCTGTTTTTTCAAATGTATAACAACATATAAATCTCCCGGCTGTGCTCCTTTCGGGCCCGCATCACCTGCACCGGAAACTCTTAATGTACTACCGTCATTTACACCTTGAGGAATCTTTACTTTTATTGTTTTATTTGTTCTAACCGTTCCTGTTCCTCTGCATGTCGGGCAAGGATTATCTATAATTTGACCTTCTCCATGACATTTCGGACAAGTTTGACTGAAAGAGAAAAAACCTTGACTTACTCTAACCTGGCCTCTGCCTTTACATTGAGGACATGTTTTCGGACTTGTTCCTGCTTTTGCTCCCGTTCCTCCGCAAGTTTGGCAAGTATCTCTTTTAGTAACATCCAAAGAAACTTCTTTACCCATCATGGCATCAAGCATTGATATATCCAAATCGTATCTTAAATCCGCACCTTTTACATATTGTCTTTGAGCTCCGCCTCCGGACGATCTTCCTGCTCTACCACCGCCGAAAATATCACCGAATATATCGCCGAATATATCACCCATATCTCCCATATTACCGAAACCGCCTGCACCTGCTCCGCCCATACCGTTCATACCTTCATGTCCGAAAGCATCGTATTGTTGTTTTTTTTGCGGATTGGATAAAACATCGTAAGCTTCGTTTATCTCTTTAAACTTTTCTTCGGCCTCTTTGTTTCCCGGGTTCCTGTCGGGATGATATTTTATTGCCAAATGTCTATATGCTTTTTTTATTTCGTCGGCCGATGCTCCTTTTTGAACACCAAGCACTTCGTAAAAATCTTTTTTCATATTATCCTCTTTATATTTATTCAAATAAAATCATTAAAAAATATCTTTTAATACTCTTTAAAAATTTTATCTTTTAAACTCGGAAACTACCAACAGGCTTTTTGCCTGTTGATAGTTCTGTTTTTTCAAAAATCTTACATATTTTCAAATAACTAAAGATTTTGAACTTTAGGCTAGGCACACCGCACCGAAGTTTACATTGAAAAGTAAATGAGGTGCGGTGTAACGAAGCATAAATTCAAAAGATTAGTTATTTTTTATCGTCCACAACTTCAGCATCAACTACATTGTCATCGTTTTTCGGTGCTTCCTGTTGTGCTTGTCCTGCATTTGTTTGAGCACCTTGTGCATTAGCCTGTTGTTGTTGTGCTGCTTTATAAACTTCTTCTGCTAATTTATGTGAAGCATCCGAGAGTTTATCTTTAGCTTCTTTAATTTTAGTTATATCATTTGTTTTAATAGCTTCTTTTGTATCGTTGATAGCTTGTTCAATTTTTAATCTTTCGTCTTGAGAAATCTTGTCACCATGCTCTTTCAAACTCTTTTCTGTTGCATAAACTAAATTATCCGCTTCATTTTTAGCTTCGATTTCTTCTTTTTTCTTTTTATCATCTGCAGCATATTGTTCTGCTTCTTTAACATATTTGTCTATATCTTCTTTAGAAAGTTTTGTTGAAGATGTAATCTTGATAGATTGCTCTTTACCTGTTCCCAAATCTTTTGCAGATACATGTAAAATACCGCTTGCATCGATATCAAATGTAACCTCAATTTGAGGAACTCCTCTGGGAGCAGGTGGTATTCCGTCAAGTGTAAATCTTCCCAACGAAACATTATCTTTTGCCATAGGTCTTTCACCTTGCAAAATATGTATTTCTACTCCGGGCTGATTATCTTGTGCAGTAGAAAATACTTGAGATTTCTTTACAGGAATTGTTGTATTTCTATCAATGATAGGTGTTCTAACATTTCCTAAAGTTTCAAGACCTAATGTTAAAGGTGTAACATCAAGTAAAAGAATATCTTTTACATCTCCGGTCAAAACTGCTGCTTGAACTGCTGCACCGTTGGAAACACATTCCATCGGGTCAATTCCTCTTTCAACAATCTTACCTACATAGTTTTCAACAAATTTTTGAACTATAGGCATTCTTGTAGGACCGCCGACGAGAATAACTTTTGTTAAATCCGCGCTTGTAAGTTTTGCATCACTTATTGCCTGGTCGATAGATGCTTTACATCTTTGAACTATAGGATCTACCAAGTTTTCAAGTGTTGCTCTTGTAAGTTTCATTGCCAAATGTTTCGGACCCGTAGCATCTGCTGTAATAAACGGTAAATTAATATCCGTTTCAAGAATGTTAGAAAGTTCGATTTTTGCTTTTTCTGCAGCTTCCTGCAATCTTTGAACAGCCATTTTATCGTTTCTTAAATCTATACCGTTTTCTTTTTTAAATGTTTCGGCAATATAATCGATAACAGCTTTATCCATATCGGTACCGCCGAGTTTTGTATCTCCGGATGTAGACAATACTTCAAATGTTCCCTCGGATCCCATTTCCATTATTGTACAATCCAAAGTTCCGCCGCCGAGATCGAATACCAATATTTTTTGTTCTTTACCGACTTTATCTATACCATAAGCAAGTGATGCTGCCGTAGGTTCGTTAACAAGTCTTACAACTTCCAAACCTGCAATTGCACCTGCATCTTTCGTTGCTTGTCTTTGGTGATCGTTAAAGTATGCCGGAACCGTAATAACTGCCTTATCTACTGTTGTTCCCAAATATGCTTCCGCGTCTTTTTTTATTTTCTGTAAAATAAAACCTGAAAGTTGTTGAGGAGTAAATTCTTTACCGTTAATTTTGTATTTATAATCTTCTCCCATTCTTCTTTTAAATGCGGAAACTGTTCCTTCAGGATTTGTTACTGCCTGTCTTCTTGCAGGTTCACCAACCAACAATTGACCGTCTTTTGTAAATGCTACATAAGAAGGAAACGCTTTCCCTCCCAAAGTCGTTCCTTCTGCGGAAGGTATAAGTGTTACTTTTCCTCCCTCCATAACTGCCGCTGCCGAGTTCGATGTACCCAAATCAATTCCAATAATCTTAGACATTTTCTTGTCCTCCTAAATTTATATTTTTTACTTTTTATTTTTCTTCCGAAGACTCTTTTTCTTCTTCTTCTTTTTTCTTAGCAACTTTGACCCTTGCAGGTCTCATAAGTTTTCCGTTTAACTTATATCCGTTTTGATAAACAGCAAGAACTGTTCCTTCTTCAACTTCATCCGTTTCTACCTGATCCAATGCTTCACATACATTATGATCAAATTTTTTGTTCAAGCAATCTATTTTTTCCACTCCTTCTTCTTTCAACATTTTGCTAAATTCGTTATATATCATTTCAAGACCGACTTTAATACTTTTTAAATCTTGCCCCGCTCTAACACTGATCATTGCTTGTTCGAAAACATCGTATATACCGATTTGTCTTTCCAAAATTTTTGCTTTACCGAAATTTATATATTCGGCTTTTTCTTTTTCGATTCTGTTTCTCAAAGTTTGGTATTCGGCAACACTTCTTAAATATTCCGCTTTATATTCATCTGCCTGTTTCTGTTTTTCTTCCAAAGACTGTTTCAAAATATCAAGTTCGGACAATTTTACTTCTCTTGCTATATCTTCAACTTTTTCTTCTGCTTTTTCAATTTTTTCTTCAGCAATTTTCTCTGCTTTCTCTTCTATTTTTTGTTCTTCTTTTTCTTTATTCTTCATCTTGATCATCTCCCATTTTTAATAAGAAACCGTTAACTATATTTGAAACAGAATTTACCAATGCCATCATCTTATCGTAATCCATTCTTTTCGGTCCTATTATCCCCAAAACGCCAACTATTTTATCCCCATACGAATAAGATGTTTTTACTACACTTAAATTCTTTAATTCACTTAAATCCTGTCCGCCTATTTTTACATTTACTGTTGCTTCATCCAAATCTCTGCCTATAATTTCTATAAGTCTGTCTTTATCTTCATTTAGTTTCATTAAGCTTCTTGCCGATTCAAAGTCCGTAAAATCCGGAACAGATAAAACATTTGAAGTTCCGTCAACATAAATATCTTCCTGGATACTGTCTATAACATTACATATTTGCTCTGCAAGTTGTAACATATCGTTTTGTTTATCTTGATACTTTTCTACTTCTACTATTAATCTTTTTGATGCTTCTTCTACAGTTAAACCTCTCAACTTATTATTTAAGAATTTTTTCAATTCGTATAACTCTTCACTGTCTATACTTAAATTTATCATCTTATGTTTAACTATACCCGTCTTGGTTAAAAGTATAACCATAACCTGACTTTTTGACACCTGCATAAGTTCTATATTTCTTATCTCGTTAACTTTAGCTTTAGGTGCTGTAATAAAACCCGTATAATTTGAAAGTCCTGACAATATTTTAGAAGTTTGTGATAAAAGACTTTCTATTTCTTTTGTCTTTTTTTCGTACTCCTGTTTAATTCTTTCTTCTTCTTCAACCGCCAATCTTTGTAACTCAACCAAAGAATTAACATAAGCTTTATAACCTGCATCCGTAGGAATTCTTCCGGCAGATGTATGAGGATGAGTTAAAAAACCATCTTTTTCAAGTTCCGCCATTAAATTTCTTAATGTTGCCGGAGACAAATTAAATTTATATTTTTGTTCCAACACACTTGAACCGACAGGTTTACCTGTTTTTATATACTCGTGAATAACGGCATATAAAACTCTGGCTTTTCTTTCTTTTAAAATATTTTCTGCTATCTGTCTCATAAAAACCTCTAAAAATTCCTATGGATAATTTGATATATAGAAACTTGTTGTTATTTCTTCCAACCCGCTATAACTATCCATCAAAATCACCTTACGGTATTTTAGCACTCTAGCAATATTAGCACTTAAATCTTACAAGTGCTAATTATAACACAGTGTTTAAAGTTTGTCAAGTCTTTATTATTTCGGAAAGTTGTTTAATGAAAAAATATCTGCAAAATATAATCCGTTTTCACAGATATTTTAAGATTTAAGAGGTAGTATACAAATTTTAACTAAGTTATGTTTACCAATAAAAATTTTTAACAGTTTCAAAAATTCTTTTAAAAATTTTTATTATATTTACTTTAGCTTTATCATTTATTAACATGTCCGGATTAGGCGTTGTTATTATAGAAATACGTTCATCATTATATTTGTAATTTATTCCCGCTTTTGATTGCAATTCAACTAATTTTACCCTGCTTGAAACAGCAACATTTCTTTCTTTTATCATAACATTTATGTTTTTTACCAATGCCGGTATATCCAACGGCTTTGTCATAGAATCATAAGCGCCCGCTCTAAAAATTTCAATAGAAGAATTTACCGAATTATTGGCATTAAGAACCAAAAACATCAGTTCCGGAGCGGGTAACTTCATCTTTTCTATCAAATTTAATCCGTCCAGCAATTCATAATCAACTAAGGCCACATCAAATTCGGAAAGATTAACAAGTTTTTCAACGTCAGAAGCATTTTCGACAGATTCGACAATAAAGGATTCCGCTTCCAATGCAACTTTTAAAGAATTTCTTTCGGCTTCATTGTCTTCAACAATCAATATTTTTGGAAATTCATTATTATTGTTATTTTCATTTTCCATATTGATACCTCATAAAATCTACTGTTAAAAAACTTTTTATTTCCCTATCTTTATTGTAAATAATGTCCCTTGATGTTTAACTTTTATATTATCCTTGTTTATTTGAACAATTTTAGAATTTTTATACACATCACCTATGTAATAAAATTTACCTCCTATTATAACCATAGGGTTTTGTTTATCGTACATTATACCGTCTATACCTATTTTAGGTTTTGTAACTTTAGGTTGTACAGTAGTCGGCACACTGCTGTTTTCTTTTACTATTTCTTTTGAAACATAATAATAAAAGGGAGAAGGCGGTATTGGCTCAAAATCCATCCATTCCTGTATATAATCCACATCTTTTTCCTTATCCATTTTATCTGATATTTCTTTAAAATATCCGGCTTTACGAACATCATCTTTTATGAAATCAACTGTGCTGCCTTTGCTAAAATTATCATTTATTTCGGGAGAAAATAATATCGGCATTACTTTTATTTCAATATTACCCTCATAATTCATTTTCAACGATAAAACTTTGGAATATCTTTCCAATTCAAACAAAAATTTACAAATTTTTTGATAAGAGGTTTTCAGTTTTAAAGTTATTTCAACCGTATTATTTTTAGTTTCTTGAATTACAGAATCTTCATCATTAATCGGAATTTCTGTTTCCTTTAACAAATTTAAAATTTTAGTTTTATATGAATTCACATTTTGTTCGTTAGGATAAAATGTATCTTCATAAGCATAATAGATTTCACTCAAAGAAACATTCAACTCATCCATTTTTATCTGCATACTGTTAAAGTCATCCAATTGAATGTTTATATCATAAAATTTTTCATATATTTTTTCCTTTTCATTATATTCTTTACTGTATTTTGAATAAATGAAAGCGTATACCAAACAGGCAACGAAAACGGAAAATACAAAAATCAATATAAATTTTAACAATCTTTTGCTTTGGCTCATAAATTATATTTTCCTTTTTTATTGTTTATTTTTTAAATCCACTTTTAATTTTACTGCATTTACTTCTTTGTTGTTTATCTCGTATTTTTCAGCCGTTTCTATTACAAACTTATTATTTATATACTCACTTTTTTCAAAATAAGAGTTTAAAACAGAAGCTTGATCGGAATAGTTCTCTAAACTTTTTATTTCTTCTCCGCTTACATGTAAATCAATCTTTGCACTATTTCCCTCTATTGAAAGATTAATAACAGAATCTCCTTCGGGTAAAAAGGATCCAAGGTCTTTTAATACCGAACTGTAATATGTCCTATTTTCTAATTGTTCTTTTGCTGCCAATAATTTATAATACCTGGTCTCCCATTCTTTTTCTGTTTCCGGAATTCGATTTATTGTTCTTTTTTTCTCAATATTATTTTTTATATCATCTATCTTTTTGTTACAGTTATCAATTTCCGAAGATTTTGATACAGCAAGCAAGATAATAACAATTATTCCGATATGAACAATTAAATTTAATATTTTTATGAGTCTTAAAAAAATGCTTTTATTTTTTTCTTTTGTAATAACTTCTTCAACATAATTAAAGTTATACATTTGCTTTTTTCTCCTTTTCAAGCGCCAAACCAAGTGCAATCGGCAAATAAAAGCCCTTATCTTTATCAACATATCCGACAAACTCATTATTACTCAAAGGGTTCCATTTTTCAGTAGGTATTCCCAATGTATCTTGAATAAAATTATCTATACCATCAGTTAAAGCTCCCCCGCCGGTAAGAACAATTCTGTCTATTGAATCAACCAATTGTTTCGTTTTACAATGTTCTATCGTTTTAAAGATATTTTCCGCCAAAACAATAACATTCTTTTTTAAAATATTTTTCATGTTAAAATTGATTGCTTGTCTTAAATCTTCTCTTCTCTTTATTTCTTCCGATAACTTTTCAGGAACAGAAAAAAAAGTCGCAATATCTTTCGTTATATTCTGCCCGCCGAAGTCAACATCATTAACAAAAACCAAATCAGTATTCTTTAAAACTACAATATTCGATACTTTATGACCTATATTTATTAAAACAATATTTTCAGTATTTTTGTATTTTGGACCGAACTCATTAAAAGCATTTATCAAAGCAAAATCTTCCGAAGTAACCCCCGCAACCGACATCGTTTTAATTGAATTTATAAAAACAAATTTTTTATTAATTTTATCAATTGGAGCTGCGGAAAAAATAACATTGTAATCTTTTTCAGAATCGTTTTTTAATACGACAAAAGAAGTGTACATTTTTTTCAAATCTTCCGAGATGGTACCGGCAGCTTCATTTGCAATCTGTTCTTCTAATTTTATATCTTTATTTCTTTTTAAGGATATATTTCTGTTGATTATATCTTTGCCGCCAACAGCCAAATAAACGGATTCGTCCAAACAGGATAACTTATTTAATACAGATGAAAGCTTATTTGCTTTTTCTTTTTCCGGAACATTTGATATATCTACGGCGGCAGAAATAACGGAATGTTCTTTTTTCTTGTTCCCTGAATTTATAATTTTACATATTTTTATAAATTTACTGCCTAAGTCGATGCCTATCAAGATATCCTCCGGCTTTTAATTTATATAATTTATAGTAGCATAGTCTAACTTGTGCCATAAAAATTTTTAATCTCTCAAAAAAACATCACGAGTATAAACTTTTTGTTTTACATTCTCCAAAACATTATCATATCTGTTTGCTACTATAATATCTGATACTTTTTTAAAAGTATTTATGTCCTTTATAACGACACTATCCAAGAACATTTTATCTTTTAATATAGGTTCATATATTACAACTTCAACATTTTTTGTTTTTAATCTTCTTATAATTCCTTGAATTGCACTTTGCCTAAAGTTATCAGAATTCTTTTTAATTATTAAGCGATAAATACCTACGGTTTTCGGTCTACGGGAAAGAATTTGTTCCGCAATAAAATCTTGCCTTGTTTTATTTGAATCGATTATCGCGGAAATTAAATTTTGTGGAATATTTTTATAATTTGTGAGTAATTGCTTTGTATCTTTTGGCAAGCAATAACCGCCATACCCAAAAGACGGATTGTTATAATAATTCCCTATTCGTGGATCCGCACAAATACCTTTAATAATTCTTCCGGTATTTAATCCGCAAACTGATGCAAAATTATCAAGTTCATTAAAAAAAGAAACTCTTAATGCTAAATATGTATTTGAAAACAATTTTACAGCTTCTGCTTCATCCGTTTCCATTATTTGAACTTCAATATTTTCTTTTTTTGCTCCATGAACCAACAAACTTGCAAATTCGTTTGCTTTTTCAATAGATTCTTTAGAATTTAACGAAGCACCTAATATTATTCTGGCAGGATACAAATTATCATAAAGAGCTTTGCTTTCTCTTAAAAATTCTGGACTAAACAAAATGTTTTCTGTAGAAAATTGTTCTTTTAGTTTTTTTGTAAATCCGATAGGTATTGTAGATTTTACAACTATATAAGCTTTAGGGTTTATTTCAATTACTTGTTTTATTACTGATTCTACTGAAGAAGTATCAAAAAATTTCTTTTTTTCGTCATAGTTAGTAGGTGTTGCTATAACAACAAAATCGGCTTTTTCGTATGCTTTTTTTGCATCTGTTGTAGCAACCAAATTTAAATTTTTATTTTTAAAAAGATCTTCAATTCCTTCATCAATAATAGGAGATATCCTTTTATTTATTTTCTCTACTTTATCTTTAATTATATCAACTGCAACAACTTCATTATTTTGTGCAAGTACTGCGGAAATAGACAAACCTACATACCCGCTTCCTACAACAACAATTTTCATTGTCTTTCCCCGAAAATAGTATTTTCCTAATTATATATTTTTTTAAAAAACATTAAAACAGAGAACCTGACTTAAAAAAAGATATCACAAACGGAGCAAACAGCAAAATAAAGATTGTCGGCAATATCAAAATCGTCATAGGTAATAACATTTTTACCGGTGCTTCATGTGCTTTTTTTTCAGCGATTGCAACATTATCATCCGATATTTGCTTAGCTATTTTTGTTAAACCTTCAGTAAGCCCCGTACCTGTATCCAAAGACATGGTTATTGTTTTAACAAAACTATCCAACTGAACTATATTATACCTTTCAGCCATTTCTTTAAATGCTACTTTTGTATCTATTCCTAAAACTATTTTCTTCATTACATCTTTTAACTCGTTTATTAATGTTCCGTCCAATAATACTGTTATTTTGTTTACTGAATTATTAAAATCTATTCCGGAATAAACAAGTATTGCAAGTAAATTTGCAACATCCGGAATTTGTTTTACTATTTCATTTATTTTTTTATTATATTGCTCGTATATTTTTAAGTACGGCAATATAAAAAAAAGAAGTCCAAAACAAATCATAAATAAAAAATCAAAACCGAAAATAAACAAAGATATACAACAACCTGTAATCATTGATATTATTTGTATAAAAACAAAGTTATACGAATTTATTTTTACGGAATTTAAATTAAAAGTTTTTAACATATGATCGACTTTATTAAGATACTCAACAAATATCTTGAATTTAATATTTTTTATTATAGGCGTAAAAATTTCGGAAATTTTTATTAAATATACAAGAAATACATTTTTATCCTTGTCGGTAATTCCATAAAAATTTTGTTTTGCGGAAAATTCCGATACGAAATTTAACACAACAACAAAAAATATAAAAAGAAAGGCAAATAAAAATGTAAATGTTAATATTAAATATATCATAATTTTATATCCGCAATTTTTTTCATTATAAACGATCCGGAAATAATCATAATTACACAAACAAGTAAAACAACGTTCCCTAAAATTGAAGAAAATAATATCGATACAATTTCCGGTTCAACAAAATAAATTAAAATCAATATAAAAAAAGGAACTATACTTATAACTATACCTGAAAACCGTACTTGAGAAGTTAAAACATCAACTTTATTTGACAAATAAAGTTTTTGAGTAACCGATTCTTCTATTTTTGAAAGTAGATCGGATATTTTGATACCGGTAGAATGAGCAATTCTTAAAGTGTCCATAAAAAATTTATACTGTTCGTTATTAATTGTTTTTACGGAATCTTCCAGTGCTTCATCCAAACTTATACCCAACTTAATTTTTTTTGATATTTTTTTTAATTCCAAAGATAATGGTTCTTTTATCTGCTGAGACACAGTATCTATTGCCTGAACAATGTTTTCTCCGGAAGAGACAGAATTCTTAAACAATCTTATTACTTCCAATATTTGTTTATCGATTTCTTTTTTATTTTTTTGTTTCTTGTTTTCAGAAAAAAGCCATATAACATATACAAAAAATATCGTTAATATAAATGCATATATTATATTTAACAAAAATGATATTAAAATAAATGCAAGTATAACGAATAAAATTTTCATTTTTCTGTTTTGAGTATGATTATTTTTTGTGGTGGCAATTACAAATTTTTTATTTTTAAATAGTTTTATAAAATAAAAAACAAACAAAAAAAATGTTATTAAGAAAAGTAAAAGATAAATAATGTTTGTTATCATATATTTTTTATAAAAATATTATTTTGTTCGTCATAAACAAAAATCGGAACTAACTTATAATTTTTTCCCTCATCTTTCTCAAGATAAGAAATTTCGGATATTTTTCTTGAACCATCCGAACATCTTTTAATTTGAACAATAATATCTATTGCCGATACAATCATTGAAATTATAGACTGTTCCGGTAAATCGAAACCTGCCATTAAAGACATTACAACCAATCTTGAAATTGCATCATTACACGAATTTGAATGTACGGTTGTCATAGAACCGCTATGCCCGGTATTCATGGCTTGCAACATATCTAAAGTTTCACCTGCTCTACATTCACCTACAATAATTCTGTCCGGTCTCATTCTTAAAGAATTTATAACAAGTTGCCTTATTGTAATTTCCGATGTACCTTCCAATGATTTAGGTCTTGATTCAAGCTTTATAACATGTTCTTGTTGAAGTTGTAATTCTGCGGAATCTTCAACAGTAATAATTCTTTCTCGTGAATCTATAAAAGAAGAAAGAACATTTAACAATGTTGTTTTACCGGAACCTGTTCCGCCGGAAATTAAAATATTTTTCTTGTTTAAAACAGCGGATTTTAAGAATTCCAACATTTCAAAGTTTAATGAGCCATAATTTATAAGTTCCTGCCCGGACAATTTATTTTTAGCAAATTTTCTTATTGTAAGTATCGGACCACATAATGATATAGGTGAAATAACAACATTTACTCTTGAACCATCTTTTAGTCTTGCGTCAACTATTGGAGATGATTCGTCAACATGTCTGCCTATTGGAGCAACAATTCTGTTTATAACGATTTTTAATTTTTCAATATCTGAAAATTTTATTTCAGTTTTTTCTATTTTCCCGTTTTTTTCAACATAAATATTGTCACAACCATTCACCATTATCTCGGTAACAGATTCATCTGCCAATAAATCTTCAAGTATTCCAAGTCCAACAATATCGTCCGTTAATTCTTTACAAAGTTTTGCATATACATCATTTTTTAACTTTATCTCATATACTGAAAGAAGTTCCCCTACTTTTACTTTAACGACAGATGTTAGTATTTTTTTATCTTGTTCATAAGAATATTCTTTCATTTTTTCAACTAAATCTTTGTGTAATTTCTCTTTTAGAACAAGATACTTGTTTGAATTTATTGTTATGGAACTATCTGAAAAATTAGAAGTTTGATTATAAATTTCATTTGCAATATTTTTTATTTTCTCGACAAAAGTATTATTATTGTCGTTAAACATAAAATTTTTATCTGCAATTTCTTTTTCTGTTGATGAATCGAAATTTATAAAAACAGAATCTTTTGGAATAAATTTATTTTCTTTTTCTTCTATATTAAAATTTATATCCGTTCTAAATATTATTGGAATAATCGTAATATTATTTGCAGTGCTTATTATATCGGAATATATTTGTTGGTAATTTGCCAAACAAACAGGTTCTTTTTCCAACACACATAACAATATATCCGATACAGAAATAAATTTATATAAAATTTTATTTTGATCAATAATAACGAATATATCGTCATAAATCTCAGATATAGGTTTCATTATTGTATTAAAATTATCAAGTGATAATTTTGTTATATCTTTAACGGAAACAATGGCATTATTATCATCCAAATAAGATTTCAACATTGAAGAATTACCGTTTAAAACTATATTAAAAATATCTTCAAAATATTTTATTTCTTTTTTCCCGTAATAATGCCAAACTAAATAACTGTTAAGCCTTAAATCTACAACAATGCTTTTTTTATTATTATAAGTATTTTGTGTGACAAGACCTCTTACCAAAGAGTTAGTAAATGTTGAATTACAGGTTTGTAAAATTGATATTATTTTTGCTTTTTCCATTATTTTTGAGAATATTTACTTATAATTTCATTTAATTCTTTTTGTCTTTTTTGCATTTCCAAGGAAGATTGTCTCGTGGATTGTGTTTTGGTATTTGCAACAGCAGATTCGTAAATATCATTTATTTTTATTATTTTACTTTTTTGAATTGTATCATCGGATGTAGGTCTTAAAACTATTTTTAATATTCCTTTTTCTTCCGCCAAAATTATTTTCTGAGCTTCTTCCAAAGAAACTGCCAAAGTTACGGGAACTGATACAGTAACCGCAACATCTTCTTTTGTATTTTTGGCAGAACCTATAACATCATTACCTACAGCCAAGACCAAAAGATTTTGTGCCACCACACAAGAAGCTTCTTCATATCTTTGATTTTTATTTTCATATTCTACTATTGATATTAAATCTACTTTACTTCCGGAAGATATAATACCGTTTACCTCTTGATTATTAAAAAGAAGAGTTATTGCCTTTTTATCTGTAGGTATCGTATTTGCCAAGCCAAAACCGGATGTTAAAGATGATATTTTCGAAGATGTAATTTGTTCCCCTTCTTCAAGAGTAACTATAGCCATATAAACAGGATTCCCGTCAACATAAAGATTTTTTGTATCGGATATAAATTTAGGTTGCACATATTGTTTGGGAACTGCTGTTTCTTTTACCATAGAACTTGTTATGAGTTTGCCCTGCTCTATTTGTTGATTTGCAACAATAACCGTAACTGTTTCAGACATACTTTTGTTTTGCTGTCCGATATCATACAAATACAATGTTGCAAAAACAGCAGAAAGAAAAGCCAATACAACAACAAATATAATATTTTTTTTCATAACTATTTTACATTAGCTTCCGTGGAAATTTTTGCGGTAGAATCCTGAAATAAAGAATTTACTTTACCTCCGAACATTTTTACACCTGCAATAACAACAATAACAATCAAAACTATTATAAGAATATACTCTACCATTCCCTGCCCTTTATTATTTCTTAACATTATTCCTCCATTACACATTATTTCCTTTTATGAATATTATTTTTACAACCGCTGCATGCCAAAACAGAAAGCTTTGTTTTTATTATAAATTCATCCATACCAACAAAATTCATTATTTTAGGTAATTCATACGAATATACTATTGATACTGTAGAAAGTTCAGCCGATGGAATAAACAACCCTTGAACAAAATTTGATATTTTTGATAAGTCGGTAAGATTATAATTTGGTAACTCATAATCTTTAATATCAACATTTATTTCTTTTATTTTATCTATATCCAATCTTCTGCCTTCTATCATTTTGTTTGTTAAATAATTTTCAATATCTTTTTTTATGTCGGCAGAAGATAAATTGGTGTTAGTTATCATATCTGTTCCATATCTTGTTGCTGAAATTAATTGTTGCCATGTCAAAAGAACTCTTGCAAACCAAATAACGGAAAAAATCAAAACAATTATTATCGGAAATATAAAAATTGCTTCCGCAAATGCCTGCCCTTTATTGTTTTTTAGCATAAGTTATTTTTTAGGTTTTATAATATCAAAACCGGTATATTTTCTTAAAACTTCAGGGATTACAACAGAACCGTCTTCCTGTTGATAGTTTTCAAGAATTGTAGCAAAAGTTCTGCCTACGGCAACACCTGAACCGTTTAATGTGTGAACAAATTCTCTTTTTTTACTTGTGGCAGATTTATATTTGCAATTCATTCTTCTTGCTTGAAAATCTTTAAAATTCGAACAGGAAGAAATTTCTCTGTACATATTTTCGCCGCTCATCCAAGCTTCCAAATCGTAAGTTTTTGTTGACGAAAAGCCGATATCTCCGCTGCATAAAGCCATAACTCTGTATGGAATACCCAACAATTGTAAAACTTTTTCCGCATCGTTTGTTAAAAGTTCCAATTCTTTTGCGGAATCTTCCGGTTTTACAAATTTTACCAATTCAACTTTATTAAATTGATGATTTCTTATTAACCCTTTTGTATCTTTTCCGTAAGAGCCGGCTTCTCTTCTGAAACATGCGGAATATGAAGCATATTTTATAGGAAGTTGTTTTTCATCTAAAACTTCATCTCTATGTAAATTTGTAACAGAAACTTCCGCGGTAGGTATTAAATATAATTCATCATCCGGACACCTGAACAAATCTTCTTCGAATTTAGGAAGTTGTCCGGTTCCTTTCATGGATGCTTTGTTTACCAAATATGGTGTCATTATTTCCTGATAACCGTTTTGTTTATGTGTATCCAAGAAAAAAGAAATTATTGCTCTTTCTAAAGCACAACCTTCATTTTTCAACAAAGAAAATCTTGAACCGGAAATTTTTGAAGCTCTTTCGAAATCAAGTATTCCCAACTTTTCACCTATTTCCCAATGATGTTTAGGTTTAAAAGAAAATTTCGGAGGTTCACCGACAACTCTTACAACAACATTATCTTTATCGCTTTTACCGACGGGAGTTGTCTCGTCGGGAATATTCGGTATTCTCATTAAAAAATCTTCTATTTGAGTTTCTACATTTAACAAGAATTTTTCTTTTTCCTGTATTCTTGTTCTCAGTTGTTCCAACTCTTCCACCAATTCTTTTGCCGGTTCTTTTTTTTCTCTTTTTAATTTTCCCACAGTTTCGGAATCTGTATTTCTTTTTAATCTTAACTGATCAATTTCCGTAATTATTGCTCTTCTGGTATTATCCCAATCCATCAATTGATCTAAATTAATTTCTTGATTTCTTTTTTTCAGACCTTCTTTCACTACATCAATATTCTCTCTGAATAATTTAATATCTAACATATTTTCCTCTACAATAAATTAACCGCTGCCAACGAGATTCGAACTCGTGATCCCCGCCTTGAGAGGGCGATGTCCTAAACCGCTAGACGATGGCAGCAGTTTTATTCGAAATTATATCATATTATAAAACATCTGTTCAATTATTTTTAACCTTTCACTTTAGACAAGCGTGAGTTTCTTATTTCGTAAATTTCATCACATTTTTCTATGGTTGTAAGTCTGTGTGCAATAACAAGCATTGTAATCTTTCCATACAAATTTTCTATTGCTTGCATAACCGCTTTTTCCGTTTCATTATCTAAAGCAGATGTTGCCTCATCCAAAACTAAAATTTCCGGAATTTTGTATAATGCTCTGGCAATACCGATTCTTTGTCTTTGTCCGCCTGACAACCTTATACCTCTTTCACCTACAACAGTATCCAACCCTTTAGGTATAGACTCTATAAATTCTTTTAATTGCGCCTGTTCTATAACCAATTTCAACTTTTCTTCATCGACATTTTTATCATCATAAAACAAAATATTATTTCGTATTGTATCATCGGTTAAATATATAAATTGCGGAACATATCCTATCTTGGAAAACCAACTGTTTTTGTTCTTATGAATATTTACGTTATCTACCGTTATTGAACCTTCCGTAGGATCCAACAATCCTAAAATAACATCAACTATCGTTGTTTTTCCCGCTCCCGTAGGTCCGACAAAACCTATGGATCTACCTCTTTTTATGTTAAAAGAAACATTTTTAAAAATATATTTATCCGTGTTAGGATATTTATAAGCAATATTGTTAATACAAATATCTTTTTCGATATGTAACTCTTTATTTTCTTCTTGCGGCAAATATTGTGGAACTCTTGTATTTTTTAAGTCTCTGCAAACGACATTTATAGAAGGCATCAAGAATATTAAAGCGTTTAATGTAATCTGCATTCTGTTCATTGAAGGCATAAGTCTAAAAGCTGCCATTGCAAAAACAGCCATTTGAATTAATATTGTGGATGCGTCTATTCCTTTATACAATAAATAAGCTATAACGAGAAGTATCACAGAAACGACAAAAACTTCTATTAATAATCTTGGAATTTGTTCCAAAAAACGATAATGCTTTTGTGCGGAAGTATATCTTACGGAACTATCATAATATTTATCAACAAAAAAACTTTCTTTCTGTAAAATTTTTATATCTTTTATTGCTCCCAACGATTGTTGTATCCATTTTATCATTCCGGCATGATACTTCTGATTATTTTCAGCAAACACTTTTAATTTTGGTTTTAACTTTTTAAATATAGTTATAAATAAAAAAATAAATAAAATAACCAAAACTATCGTAACGATTTTATTAATATAAAAAAGGAAACTTATAACAAACAACAAAACAATAAATTCGGTTAACATTGAAAAAGCATTAGATAAAAATTCGGAACAAGCTATTGTATCTCGAGTTACAATTCTAACCATTTCAGATGTATTTATATTTAAATGATAGGAATAAGGTTGATTCACATAAAACTTTATTAACTGCAAAGATACATCTTTTTGAGCATTGTATAATATTTTATACTGAAAATAATAAACAATCAACATATATGAATTTTTAAAAATGTATGTTGCTATTAAAACGAATGTTAAAAAAATTAAAAAATTCGTGGTGTTTGTTATATGTAAGGAATTATAAATAAAATTTAAATATTTGTTTGTCAGTATTATTTCCGGATTAATAACGATATTTATGAAAGGTAAAACCAAAGAAATACCTATAAGTTCCAAAAAACCTGAAATAACAATAAGAATAAATAAAAAAGAAAACTTTAATCGTTGTCTTTTATTATAAATAGTTTTTATTTTTCTTAAAACATCAATTATTTCTTTCATATATTCTATCTTCTGTTTCGTTTTTTTAAAGGAATCCAATAATATAATCCTGCCGTAGAATTTGCCGGGATAAAATCTCCGTCATCCGATAAAGATAAATTTATTCTGTCTGCCGGAAGAAAATTTATTATTTCAGGATTATATTGTTTAGGTAATTCTATACTTCTTGATAATTCACAATTTTCATCACTTGCTTCCGAAGCTAAAAGTTTTTGAACAAAATTTTTGGATTGTTCCAGCGCATCCGCAGAAATTGCCGATACAATCTGAACTCCGTATTCTCCGAAAAGTTCTTTATCTTTATTATACTGATCTTGTAAAACGGTACCTATAGTTAAAATATAAGGACTTATCGCAATCCATTTTTCAGGAGCCTCAACTTCAATAGGGAATGTCATTGCTTCTTTTGAAAATGTATCATAAACCACTGCCGGCTTTATAATTTTTTCACAGATAAAACAAGACTTTTGAACAGCCTCTTCAACTTCTATCGGCAATTCTTCCATATTAAGAAGTTTTCTTATAATTCTTGATATTTCTCTGTTTCTTATATTTATTTTAAAATTTTTTATTTTTCTCATAATAAATTTACAAGCACTATTTTAAAAAATTTAGCTGAGAAATTTTCGGTGTTATATTGTATATTTCTAACCTAAAACTCCTCAGCTAATATTTTTTCACTGTTTTTTATATCTTTTTTATATCTGATATCACCAACATTTGTCATCCTCACATTTTCGCTAATTCTCTCTCTATTATTGACGGTTCCACCTCCGCCATTAATTACATACTATACTTTATTTCTTACCCATATTCTTTTTAAATCTGTCTCTTTTTCTCTTTTCCCATTCATAAGTTAAAGGAGCACATACAAACACACTGGAGAAAAAGCCTATTATATTTCCCAAAAATAAAGCCAAACCGAAATCGCTTATAACTTCTCCGCCCAAGAACAAAATTATCAAAGAAACAAATGCAACCGTCAAAGATGTAATAACACTTCTTCCAAGAACACCGTTGATACTTATGTTTATAGTACTTGCAAAAGTTTCTTTTGCTATAAGTCTTAAATTTTCTCTTATTCTGTCGAACAAAACAATTGTGTTGTTAATGGAATAACCGACAATGGTTAAAAGTGCGGCAACCAAAGTTAAATCTATTTGTTTATTCATTAACACCATTAAACCAAATGTTATAAAAGCATCGTGAATCAAAGCAAGAACACCAACAACTCCCCACAATGCTGATTTAAATCTAAAAGCAACGTAAATAATTATACCTATAAATACAAAACTGAAAGCATACATTGCTTGTTTTGTTAAATGCTTACCTACCGCAGGTCCTACATATTCAACTCTGTCGGTCACTATTTGAGAATCTGCATATTTAGTTTGCAATACTGACAAAATATTTGCCGCCATTTCATCTTGAGATTGTTCTGTTTTCTTAACTCTTATTATTATTCCGTTCTTACCCGTTGACTGTAACTCAAAATCTAATCCTTGCTGTTCGGATAAACCTTGTCTTATAACATCCATTTGAATTTCTTTATCAAATGAAAATTGCATCAAAATACCGCCGCTAAAATCTATACCATAATTAGGCCCTTTTACGGCTACAGCAAAAATACCTACAAGTATTAATATTATTGATATAGTAAATGCTACATATCTTTTACCTATAAAATCTATCTTAGGTGTTTTAAAAAATTGCACGGTCTTGCCTCCAATATTATAATTTTATTTTACTTATAAAGTTTTCTTTAAATAAGAAATCATATATCAATTTTGTAACAACAATAGCAGTGAACATACTGATGCACAAACCTATTGTCAATGTAACGGCAAAACCCTTTATAGGTCCTGTTCCGAACTGGAACAAAAATACTGCAGCTATAAGTGTAGTTACATTGGAATCGAAAATCGTAACAAAAGCTTTATCGTAACCGGCATCGACCGCGACTCTTGCCGTCTTACCTATATTCAATTCTTCTCTTATTCTTTCCAATATAAGAACGTTTGCATCAACCGCCATGGCAAGCGTCAAAGCAATACCTGCGATACCGGGCAATGTTAATGTAAATTGGAAATAAGACATAATTCCCATAAGTATAAAGAAGTTCAAGCATAATGCAATATCGGCAATAAAACCTGAAAATCCGTAATATATAAGCATAAATAAAAGAACAATACCTACGCCTATAACAGCAGACATAAAACCTTTCTTAATGGAATCGTCACCGAGGCTTGGTCCAACAGTTCTTTCCTCTATTATTTTAACCGGAGCTGGCAAAGCACCGGCTCTTAAAACGGTTGCCAACAATTTTGCATCATCGGAATTAAAGTTACCTTCAATTATTGCTCTTCCGTCCGGTATTCTTGATCTTATAACAGGAGCAGACTGAACTATACCGTCAAGAACAATAGCTAAGTTTCTATCTATATTTGCTCCTGTAACATCAGCAAATATTTTTCCACCGTCTTTGTTAAACTCTAATGATACATGAGGATAACCAAAACCACCGGTAGCAAGTTCAACTTTTGCATTAACCAAATATGCACCGGTAAGAGATGCTTCTTTCAACAAATAAACTCTGCTGTCTTCTTTACTATCTGCTATAAAATAACCTTCCGGAATTAAGGCTTTTATTTCTTCATCATTTATTGCTTCTTCAGCTTTAGATAAATCTTTTTCTCTCATTTTGTCCGTAATTTTGTTTAAAGCTTCATTATCCGTACTAACTAAACAAAACTCCAACAAAGCTGTTTTTCCTATAAGTTCTTTTGCTCTTGCAGGATCTTTTATTCCGGGGAGCTGAACAACTATCCATCTGTCACCTTGTTTTGCAATTAAAGGCTCTGCTACACCGAATTGGTCAATTCTGTTTCTTATAACTTCTACTGCTCTATCTACGGCGTCTTTAACACTAACCGTTTCGTCTAATTTTGAGGCATCAACTTCCAATAACAAGTGTGTTCCGCCTCTCAAATCAAGACCTAAATTCAAAGTTTTCCCGATAATCGGATCTTTTGCTTTTTCTGCTTGTGCTTTTTCATCGTCACTCATTCTTGACCATTCAAAGGTAGGAAATAAAAAATACCCTGAAAGAATGATTAACAACGCTGTAACTACTGCTCTGAAACCAAGTTTGTTCATTAAAGTAATTTCCTCTCATTTATTATTAATTCAAACTTACAATCTAAAAATTTTGCTGCTCTTCTGCACATATTCATTCTGGACATAAATATTTCAAAATACTCTATTACTTGAGCAATTTTCGTATCAATATTTAAGTTTAAAGATATTATCTTTTTCTCTTTATTTACTTCCAAAAAAGACCTGTCAACGGCAAAATTCACTCTGTCATGAATATCGGCAGCAAGTATATGTTTGTTTCTCACTCTAGTTTTATGAACATCGGATTTATCAGCAATTATAAGTGCCGCCGCTACCGGATTTACCGGATCACCAATTTCTTCCTCATGATTTCCTACAGCCGAAACTATCAAAGAAACTTCATCCGGAGTAAAGCCCATATACCTTAGTATACTCATGGATATAAGTGCAGCTGACTGCCCGTGATCCTGCCTGTTAATAACATTACCTATATCATGAACATATCCCGCAATTGCGGCAAGCTCCTGCAATCTTTTAGGATAATCCAACGAAACCAAAATATTTTCCGCAACGGAAGAGACCAAACTTACATGTCTGTATCCGTGTTCCGTATAACCGATAGCTCCTAAATAATCGTTAGCAGCTTGAATAAAACTGTTTACGGTTTCATTAGCCTTAACATCTTCAAGCATTATGTTTGAAAATTTAAGTTCGGTTGTGTTCATTTATTTTTTTACTATTTCCGGTGTAATAGTTTTATTATTGTCTATAACACTCACTATGGCAGATTTTGAAATTTTAACTCTAACACCATGAGATATTTCAGCTTCAACATCTTGTTCTTTTACTGCAATAACTCTTGCATATATTCCGCCTGAAGTAAGTATGGTATCATCTTTTTTTATAGCATTTATCTGTCTTTCTAGTTCTTTTCTTTGTTTTTGTTGCGGTCTTATTAAAAACAAATAGAAAAATACAATTATTATTAATAACGGAATTAAACCGCCGAACGGACTTCCGGGTTGAGATGCTGCAGATGCCGCTGTACCGTCAGCAAATACAACATTATTTAACAAACAAACAAACATTGAAACCAAAAACTTTCTGATCATAAAACACTCCGTATATCTTACTAAGCTAATATTTTCTCAAAAATTGAGTTAGCAATTTTTATAGTATTTATCAAAGAAAGCTTTTTTCGCTTCGTAAAAAGTATCGTTCTCTATAGACTTTCTAATGATATCCGTTAATTTTAACATAAAATTAATATTATGTAAAGATAATAAGGTAAGAGCTAAAATCTCTTGTGAACGGAACAAATGGTTCAAATATGCTTTTGTATATCCTCTGCATGTTTGACAATCACATTCCGGATCCAAGGGCTCAAATTTTTCTTTATATTCACCGTTTTTTATATTTATTTTACCGTAAGTTGTAAATGCCTGACCGTTTCTTCCGTTTCTTGTAGGAATAACACAATCAAACATATCTATACCTCTTTCAACACCATTCCAAATGTCTTCCGGCATACCGACTCCCATAAGATATCTTGCCTTGTTTTCAGGCAAAAAAGGAGCTGTATTTTCTATAACATCCAACATTTCTTCTTTCGATTCTCCCACCGATACTCCGCCTATTGCATAACCTACAAAATCTATATCCTGCATTTTTAAGGCACTTTCTTTTCTTAAATCTTTATACACGGAACCCTGAATTATACCGAACAAAGCTTGTGTATTATATGCATCATCTTTGTAAAATTCGGTTTTACATCTTTTTGCCCAATTTAAACTCATAAACATGGAATTTTTTGCATATTCGTAAGTTGAAGGATAGGGAGTACATTCATCAAAACACATTATAATATCGGCACCTATTGTTTTTTGTATTTGCATGGATATTTCCGGCGATATAAAATGTTTTGAGCCGTCTATATGCGACTTAAACTCTGCTCCTTCCTCTCTTATTTTTCTGAAATCGTTAAGTGAAAAGATTTGAAATCCGCCGGAATCGGTAAGCATAGGCCTGTTCCAAGAATTAAATTTTTGTATTCCGCCGGCTTTTTTGATTATATCAAGTCCCGGTCTTAAATATATATGGTAAGAATTTGCAAGTATTATTTGAGCTTTAGATTGTATTAATTGTTCCGTAGAAACCGATTTTACGGAACCTTGAGTACCTACAGGCATAAATACCGGTGTATCTATTATGCCTCTTGTTGTATATAATTTTCCAAGTCTCGCACCACATTTGCTTGACTTTTTTAATAATTGGAAAGAACCGCACTGCATTATAAAAACCTATCCCCGTTGATATATAAAGAAAAACTGCAATTTAAAACGCTGCATGCTTTACTGCAATATATTGTTCTTTGAGTAAATATTTCAAAATATTCCATTATGGAACAAATTTCCGTATTAATATCCAGCTCTAATGAAACTTCTTTTTTATCTTTATTAATTTTTAATTCGGTATTATTACAAGCCGCTATAACTTTTGAATGAACATCTTTAAATTTTTGTTCTTTGTTTCTCAGTCTTTGACATCTAACATCGGTTTTGTCACCCAAAACAACCGCCGCGGCAATTTCCGTCGGAGGAGTCATATTCTTATCTTCATGACTGCCTATTGCACCGAAGACTTCAAAAATATCACTATTGTATCTTTCTTCCGGAATATCCATTTTACTTAAAATATGCATTGCTATAATCGCACCGCTTTGAGGGTGATCGGTTCTTCCTACGAGATTACCTATATCGTGCAGGAAGCCTGCAATTTTTGCAAGTTCCTGTATTCTTGCTGTATATCCGAGTTGTCTTAAAACATCGGCAGCTCTTTCTGCAGTAAACAAAGCATGCGACAAACCATGCTCCTTATAACCTATGCTTTCAAAATAATTGTCGGCATATTTTAAATAAGTTAGAAGTTCTTCATTATTTCTTATATATTTAAAATTTAATAACATTTTTATATTATAGCAAATTTATTTTGCATAAATAACAGTATCGGTAAAACCTAAAGTATAGTTAGCAAAATAAAATTTATATCCTAAATTTAGTTCATTTAAAAATCTCGGTATTTCGTAATAATCTTCATATTTATGATATGCAGCTATTGCCAGTTTCGGTTTATATTTTTTTAATGTGTTTAATGCGCCGTATAATGCCTTTAATTCACAACCTTCTATATCCATTTTAATGAAATCCAACTTTTCTATTTTGTTTTTTTCTACAAAATCGTCTATCGATATGGTTTTATACTGTTTTTGATTGTTTTTTGTTTCGGTTAATGTTGTAATGTCGGCACAGGCATGATTCAAATATAAAATTTCATCTGTTTTATCGTATAAAGGTCGTTCCGTTAAAACAATATTTTCGGCAAGCTGTTTATTATAAGAAAAATTTTCTTTCAATATATTTAAGTTATCTTCAAAAAATTCGAACGCAAAAACTTTGCCGTTATTACCAACTATTGAAGAAAACAGTAATGAAGTATCTCCCCAACATCCACCGGCATCAATAACAAAATCATTTTTTTCTATTTTACAATTTTGATGACTATATTGTTTATGAATTATAAGTTTATCAAGCAATGCTCTTGCGCCATATAATTTTATACCAAAGCCGAGTTTTGATAAATCATAAAATTTCAGTTTTCTTGTAACGGATTGTAATTGTTTTATTGAATTGTCTATAAGTAAATTATCGAAAACATCACGAGAATGAATATATTTTTCTTTTTCTTGTTCTGTTACATACACAAAACCCAAAAGTTTTGAAACTATCATTTGTAAATATAATTGCTTTTCTTTTTCATCTCCCAACAAATTATAAAAATATTCCAAACAATTATAATTATCTTTGAACCAGTTAAAATAGTTTATACAGTTTTCTTTTAAAAATTCATCCGTTATTTTAATTTGAAAAGATTTTATATCTTCAAAAGAAAAGATTGATTGTTGTTTTAACAGTAAAAATAAATTGCCTGCAAAAATGTTACTCATTTTTATATTTTATCTTTGAAATTATGAAAAAGCAAATTGGAAAACAGAATACTTTATGAAATGGTTTAAAACGGCAATAAAATATATGCTGTTTAACTAACAAAATACAATAATATTAATATTAAAAATTAAATAAAATACTATTCTTCATTTCGTAGAAAAAATTTTTTTTGTTCCAAATACTTCTCTTTATTTATTGCAGCCATATTAAAATATAATTTAGCTTTATTTATATTAAATAATAATAAAGATGTTATCGCAATTCGTATCAAATTTAATTTCATGTCAAAATAAATAAAACATGTCTTTCTTTTAAAATGCTTAAAATAAAAGTAATATGTACCTGTCAACCATATGTCATACATTTTTGTTACATTTTTTAAACTTTTTGATCCATAATGAAAAATTTTTGCTTGCGGAATTGATTTTATTGAATAACCCAAATTTCTAATTCTAAAATTCAAATCACTATCTTCTCCATACATGAAGATATTTTCGTCAAATAAACCTGACTTACTAAGAACGTTTTTTCTTATAAACATATCCGCACCTGTAATAAATCCAACATCTACTACTTTGTTAGAATAATTAAACTCTAAATAGTTCCTCTTTTTTTTAGTAATTTTATATATTAAATAATAATGAAAAAGATACAAATAGTTATATAAAAAATATGAAAACAGATTGTCTTTGAATAATCTATACGAATGTTCCGGTTTATAGTTAGCATCATAAAGATTTCCACCACATACCCCAACTTGTTCATTTTGTTCCATATAATCATAAAATATTTTTATCGCATTGTTTATTAATTCAGTATCGGAATTTAATAGAAATATATATTTGCCTGTGGCATACTTTATTCCTAAATTATTTGCTCTTCCAAAACCAAGATTTTTTTTTGACTGGATTATCGTTATTTTATTTTGAAAATTTTTCTTTAAATCCTCTAGTGAACCGTCTTGTGAATCATTGTCAACAATAATAATTTCATATTCTATACCTTCAGTCTTATCAAGAACAGACTGTATTGATTTCTTTGTCAGATCTTTAGTATTATAATTTACTATTATTATAGACACTTGTTTTTTATATTCGTTCATTTAATAACTCTTTTACATTTTTTAATACAATATCCGCAGTAATATCTCTTAAACATTTCATATCGTTACATATTTTGTTATTTGTATTAATTTGAATATCACAAGGAGAACAAGATCTCCCGGAGTACAAAGATACTCCTTTATGGTAAACAGGTGCGGAATGTGTAGGTAATGTCGGACCACATAATGATATAACGGGAGTATTGACAGCCGCTGCTATATGAACAACTCCGGTATCTATCGATATTAACAAATCCATATTTTTCATGAATTCAGTCAATTCCAACAAAGACGTTTTATTATATACACTCCTAATATCTTTATTTGGTAAAAGTTTTTTTAATTTATCTGTGTCATCGAATTTGAAATCACCCGAACCTATAACAAAAAAAGTTGCATCATAAATATCATCTATTTGCGATATCACTTCTTTCAGAAAATCTATATTCAAGAACTTCCAATCTGCAGAACCTCGTGTACATAAAGCTACCTTATACTGTTTTGTTTCTCCTATCAATGATTTTATTTCATTTCCTAAATATTTTGTATAAGGTAATGTAGGTATTGCCATATTATAGGTAGGAAATAGTGACCGAATTAATGTTTGAAATCTTATAATAAAATGAGAATCTTTAAATTTTGTAGTATCAATAATCTTTGAAAAATATTTGTAGTCTTTTTTTTCTATTTTACTGCCTTGAAAAACAGAATCCAAAGAAATAATATTTTTAAACATATATACCTTTGAAAATATTTTTATAAATATTTTAGGCGGTATTGTAAAAAATATTAGATTGTAATTGTAAAATTTTATGATTTTAGGAATGTCTATTAACCAAAATAACTTATATATATATCGAATGAATTTATTTTTGTGTAAAAAAAATTTTTTATTGATTGTTATTATTTTATCGATATTGAATTTATCTGTCGATATCAATTTTTTATGTTCTTCAAATATTATCAAAGAAACTTTAATATTCTTATCGTAACTGTATATTAAATCCAATGCTGATGTAAACCAAATAAAATCCCCCAAATATACGGGAGCATATAATACTATTTTTTCCTTATTTCCTTTCATATTCATTCAATACTACAATGTCCTTTTAAAATATTAAATTGATCCAAAACATCCTGTTCTGTAATTTCTTCCAAACATTTATAATTTTTAGAAATACTGTTTAAATATTTACACTTATACCAACACAAAAAACAATCCATTTTCTTATAAACAGAAATATTATTAAAATATTGTAAATTTTGTTTATTATCTTCAAAATATGGCAAACAACAATTAAAATTTGCTCCACACACTATAGCTATTGATGGTATTTTTAGACTTATTGCCAAATGTGTAGTACCTGTATCATTACCCATATAAAATTTGGCATATTTCATAACGGAAACCAACTCTTTTAAATTTGTTTTTCCTATTAAATTAATAATATTTTTATTGCCTTTATATTTTGATACAAAAGTTTCTCCTGAAAATTTTTCCTCTTTTGAACCGACCAAAACAATATTTTCTGCTTTTGTTACAGATTTTTCGGAAAAAGCTATGAATTTTTCAATTTCCCAATTTCTAAATTTATCTGCAGAACCTAAGCAAATGACATAATATTTTTTATCCGTCAACGAATTATATTGCTCTATATTGGCACTATCTAATTTAGGCAAATAATAGTTATCTTCTTGTATCTTATATTCCGGAATAGTTTGCGAGAACAAGTATTTCATTGATAATGTATTATGCAATATTTTTGAATTTACTTTTTGTGTATATACTTTAGAAAAGATTTTCCATATTTGTTTTTTGAGCCCTATGTATTCTTGTTCATACCCTATTTTATTATTGGATTTTAAGTTTATCATTAAAGTTGTTAAATCATTACCATGTCTTTCAAGATTAAAGATGTAATCATATTTGATATTTATTTTTCTAAACATATTAAATCTGTAAATTATATTTCTAATGTTCATTCCAAATTCAGAAAAAAAAGATGATAATTTAATATCAATAATTTCATCAAAATTTTTATTTTCTTTGGCAATTTCTAAATTTGATAAAAAAAATATTTTGTGTTTAGGAAAATATTTTCGAATTTCTTTATACGCTTCAAGCAGCATTATATAATCACCAAGATGCCAATAATTTAGAATTAAAAATTTTTTTTCATCTTTATTTTGTTGTATAGGAAACATAGATGCAAAAAAATCTATTAGTATTTCAAAAAATAATTTAAATATTCTCATAAAAATTACTCTAAAATTTTTCTAATAACCGATAAAGCTTGTTCGTAAGAAAAATATTTTTTTATATATTCATTAAAATTTTTAGAAATTTCATAATTATATTCATCATCGTTATATATTTCTAATACTTTATTTGCAAAA
>JAEEGI010003785.1_pt1 | contig 35884 bp, 26 predicted proteins | sample 8958751 | NCBI WGS metagenome assembly JAEEGI01 (sample SAMN16246545, study PRJNA631951) | gut metagenome | biome: gut microbiome; feature: rumen; material: KS-attached | host: Bos | place: Iran: Karaj | collected 2018-10 | reverse complement strand
TCCGCTTGAAGCTTTCGCTGAACCTTCTTCTTCTCCGTTCTTCAATTGTTAATTTTTCCATTGTTGACCCGTTTTTGATTTGGTGATTTTGGTGTTTAAAACGGTCAACCTATTTCAGGCATTGACAGGGTTTAAGGTTTAGGGTTTAAGGGTTAAGGTTTAAGGGTTAGGGGTTAGGGGTTAAAGGGGTTAAAGGGCAGAACAGTTTAGAGGTGCAAAGATACATTTTTTTAGGATTGGGGATTTGGCCAAGTGACCGCCATATACTTGCCAACCCCTTGCGAAATATACCTTAGCTTCAAAGAAAAAAATGTGTATTTTTGCGGTTTGGAAAATAAACAACGATTAAGAACGTGAATATGAAACATTTGAAATGGATTGGCGTTGTCGCGCTGGTGATTCTTTGCGGTGCGATAACCGTCTCCTGCAAAGGGAAAAAAGCAGAAGTGAAACCCGTGAAAGGCGTGTTGGAGGAACCAGTGAATGAGGGCAAAGCCCCTGAACTCGTCGTCGCGACGCTGGATCGCCACGTCCTTGACAAGAATTTCGAGATGATTCTCAACGATACCGTCAACCATGTCCAAGTGTGGAGTCTGGTGAGCTGTGACTCGGTCACCTCTTCCGAGGGCTTCGGCATCGTGATTGCCAAGGATGGCCGCGCCACCATCTTCGCCGACATCCGCCACGGCAACACCCCTGCCGCCTGCTACAACGCGTCCACCGGTGAACTCTGGCTTACCGGAGTTTCCGTCGAGGGCACGGGCACCCACGTGGAACGCTTCTACAAGATCGGTTTCCGCGACAACGGTCCCCACTACGTTGCCGGTACCATCAACCCCTACGAAATACAGGAAGCCCTCCGAAAGGAGCTGACGTACTCCGTCAAAGGGGAGAACATCACCCTCTATAACGGAGAGACCGAGTTGGCAACCGTCACGAATACAGTCAAGGATATGGGAGACTTCTTCGACGATGCCGTTTGGCTCGGTGAACAGATTTCCTACAACATCAACGGCGACTCGTTGTTTGTGCTGGCGCAACCTGGTGTGAACTTCGTGACTGGCAAGGTGCTCCACTACGACGACATGCCCGCCATCACCGCCCTCGTGACCTTCAACAACGACGGCGGCTTCACTCTTTCAAACATCAGCGTCTCCCAATCTTCAAATTAACCCATAACCTTTAACCCTTAAACCTTACCCCTTAAACCTTAACCCATAACCCTTAACCCTTAACAGCTCAAATGCATAAAAAGACATTACAACGAATCCGTCGGGTGCTCGCGGCCCTTTTCTTCCTCGGCATCACGCTGATGTTCCTCGACTTTACGGGGACGCTGCACAGATTCCTCGGCTGGATGGCCAGGGTGCAGTTCCTGCCTGCCGTCCTCGCCCTCAACTTCGTGGTGGTGGCTATCCTGCTGATCATCACCCTCCTGTTCGGGCGTGTTTACTGTTCCGTCATCTGTCCGCTCGGCGTGTTCCAGGACGGGGTGGCGCACGTCCACAATTGGGCGAAGAAGAACCGCTACACCTTCTCGAAAGCGCACAACATCCTGAGATACATCTTTTTAGGGGTGTTCGTAGTCGCGCTCGTCGCGGGTATCGGCTCCTTGGTTGCACTCCTCGCTCCCTATTCCGCCTATGGCCGCATTGTGCAGAGCCTCTTCGCCCCTGTCTGGCAGTGGATCAACAACGGGTTGGCCGCCGTCAGCGAGCACTTTAACAGCTACGCCTTCTACTCGAAGGAGGTCTGGATGCGGAGTCTGCCGACCTTCCTCATCGCGGCGGTGACGTTCGTCGCCATCGTCATCTTGGCATGGCGCAACGGCCGCACCTACTGCAACAACATCTGTCCGGTGGGCACCTTCCTGAGCTTCTTCAGCCGGTTCTCCTGGTTCAAGATGCACATCGACGAGGAGAAGTGCGTGCATTGCGGCCTCTGCACCAAGAATTGCAAGGCCTCCTGCATCGATGGCGAGAACGGCTTCGTGGATTATTCGCGGTGCGTGACCTGCGGCAACTGTATGGCGGTCTGCCCGAAGGAGGCCATTGAGTATAAACACGCGACGACCAAATCCGCACCCGTAGGGACGAATAATGATTCGTCCCTGTCCGGTGACCCACAACCCGGCAACGCCGGAAGCGTTGACACCTCCAAGCGTGCCTTCCTCATCGGTTCTGCGGTGGCCCTCGGTGCCGCTGCCTTCGCTCAGGAGAAGAAGACGGTTGACGGTGGATTGGCGGCCATCAAGGACAAGGTGGTGCCTGAGCGCGAGACGCCTATCGTGCCGGCCGGAGCAGGTTCGCTCCACCGTTTCCGCACACACTGCACGGGCTGCCAGCTTTGCGTGTCGCAGTGCCCGAACGACGTGCTGCGTCCCTCCACCGACCTGCTGCACTTGATGCAGCCGGAGATCTCCTACGAGCGCGGCTGGTGCCGTCCCGAGTGCACCGCCTGCAGCGATGTATGTCCCACCGGCGCGATACAGAAGCTGCTCAAGGAGGAGAAGGCTGTCACCAAGAAGGGACAGGCCTACTGGGTGGCCAAGAACTGCATCGTGGTGGCCGACGGAATTCCCTGCGGCAACTGCGCTCGCCATTGCCCCGCCGAGGCCATCAATCTGGTGCCGCTGAAAGGCGACGAAACCACCAATCTGCTCATCCCCGCCGTCAACGAAAGCAAGTGCGTGGGCTGCGGCGCCTGCGAGTACGTCTGCCCCGCCCGCCCGCTCTCCGCCATCTACGTCGAAGGCGTCGAACAACAACGAACGGTGTGATTAGTTAGCAGTTAGTAGTTAGCAGTTAGCAGTTAGCAGTTAGTATCGGTAACCTTTCGTATTATGAAACATAATTCCTTAAGCAGTCCCGAAGGGACAAGACGCGCGAAGCGCTAATAACCCCACACAAGGCGAAGCCGCAGTGTGGGGCCCCAGCGACGATGAAGCCGCAGTGTGGGGCCCCAGCGAGCTAATCAACACGAAGTAATCAACACGAAGTAACAAACGCGAAGTAATCAGCATGAAAGACATATCCAGACGAGATTTCCTCAAAATATTCGGTGCCGGCACGGTCGCGACCGCTGCGACGATGGTCGGCTGCCAGAACAAGGTCGGCAACCTCGACCCTAAAGGCACCATCAAGCCCCAGAAGGGCCAGATGACCTATCGCACGAACCCTAAAAACGGCGACAAGGTGTCGCTGTTGGGTTTCGGCATGATGCGGCTCCCCGTCATCGAAAAGGACGCTCCCAAAGGGGCCTCCGGTCGCGAAGCCAAATCCGCTCCTATCGATCAGGAGATGGTTAACAAGCTGGTGGACAAGGCCATCGAGTACGGTGTCAACTACTTCGACACCGCCCCGGTCTATTGCCAGGGACGCAGCGAGCATGCCACCGGCATCGCGCTGTCACGGTATAAGCGCGACAGTTACTATCTCGCCACCAAGATGTCGAACTTCTCCCCAAGCACCTGGCCGCGAGAGGAGTCCATCAAGATGTTCGAGAACTCGCTGAAAGAGCTGCAGACCAACTATATCGACTATCTACTTCTGCACAGCGTGGGCGGGGGCGAGGACGGTATGGAGATGCTCCGCAAGCGTTACTACGACAACGGCATCCTCGACTTCCTGCTGCAAAAGCGTGAGGAGGGGGTCATCCGCAACCTCGGATTCTCCTACCACGGCGATGTCAAGGTGTTCGATTACCTCTTGTCGCGCCATGACGAGTACAAGTGGGATTTCGTGCAGATTGAGATGAACTACCTTGACTGGCACTTCGCCAACGAGATCAACGAGGCGAACACGGAGGCTGAGTATCTCTACAACGAGCTGGCCAAGAGGAATATACCGGCTGTCATCATGGAGCCGCTGTTGGGTGGCCGCCTCGCCAACGTGCCCGACTACATCGTCGCGGAGATGAAGGAACGCGAACCGCAGCGCAGTGTGGCCTCCTGGGCGTTCCGTTTCTGCGGTACTTATCCAGACGTGCTCACCTCCCTCAGCGGTATGACCTATATGGACCATCTGGACGACAACCTCGCTACGCACTGTCCGCTGAAACCGCTTACCAACGAGGAACTTAACTTTCTCGAAACCATCGCAGAGGAAATCTACGACTTGAAGAATATCCCCTGTACAGCCTGTCAGTATTGTATGCCTTGTCCCTTCGGATTGGACATTCCCGGCATCTTTACCCACTACAATAAGTGCATTAAGGAGGGCAATTTGGCCACGTCGCAAGATGAAAGCGACTACAAGAAGATGCGGAGGGCTTTCCTCATCGGTTACGACCGCAGCGTGCCGAAGCTGCGCCAGGCCGACCACTGCACCAACTGTGGCGAGTGTCTCTCCCACTGCCCGCAACGCATCCGGATTCCGGAGATGATGCAGAAGGTGGACGAATATGTGGAGAAATTGAAGCAGGGAACGTTGTAATAATAACAAATAGAGACGCAAAATTTTGCGTCTCTATTGTTTTTTTTGCATTTGTTAATCCAACTTGAGTACGGCGAGGAAGGCTGACTGCGGCACTTCCACGTTGCCGATTTGGCGCATGCGCTTCTTGCCTTTCTTCTGTTTCTCCAGCAGCTTGCGCTTACGGGTGATATCGCCGCCGTAGCACTTGGCCGTCACGTCCTTGCGCACCTGTTTGACCGTCTCGCGGGCGATGATTTTCGTGCCGATGGCGGCCTGGATGGCAATGTCGAACTGCTGACGCGGAATCAACTCCTTGAGTTTCTCGCAGATACGACGGCCGAACGGGTAGGCGTTATCGACGTGAATCAGCGCGGAAAGGGCGTCCACGGACTCGCCGTTGAGCAGGATGTCGAGCTTCACAAGATGCGCGGGCTTGTAGTCGGTGATGTGGTAGTCGAAGGAAGCGTAACCCTTGGAGATGCTTTTCAGCTTGTCGTAGAAGTCGAAGACAATCTCGCCGAGAGGCAGGTCGAAGGTGAGCTCCACGCGGTTGGCGGCCACATACATCTGGTTGATCAGCGTGCCGCGCTTGTCGATGCAGAGCTTGATGATCGGTCCGATGTAGTCGTCCTTGGTGATGATTTGGGCGCGGATGTAAGGCTCCTCCACGTGGTCGATTTCGTTGGGGGCGGGCATCCCCGAGGGGTTATAGACATCCAGCCATTGCTTCTTGGTAGTCAACACTTTATAGGAGACGTTCGGCACAGTGGCGATGACATCTTGGTCGAACTCGCGGTCGAGGCGCTCCTGGATGATCTCCATGTGCAGCAGTCCGAGGAAGCCGCAGCGGAAGCCGAAGCCCAGGGCTAACGAGGATTCGGGGACGAACGTCAGGGAGGCGTCGTTGAGTTGCAGCTTTTCGAGGGAGGCGCGCAACTCCTCGTATTGGTCGGCTTCGGTGGGGTAGATGCCGGCGAACAGCATCGGTTTCACCTCTTGGAAGCCCTCGATGGCCGTCTCGCAGGGGTTTTCCACGTGCGTGATGGTATCGCCGACCTTCACCTCCGTGGAGGTTTTGATGCCGGTGATAAGGTAGCCCACGTCGCCCGCCGAGAGCACATCCTTGGGCACGCGGTCCATCTTGAGGATGCCGATTTCGTCGGCGTCGTATTCGTGCTTGGTGGCGAAGAACTTCACCATCTCGTGCGTGCGGATGGTGCCGTTGAAGATACGGAAGTAGGCGATGATGCCGCGGAAGGAGTTGAAGATGGAGTCGAAGATGAGGGCCTGCAGCGGTGCGTTGGGATCGCCTTTGGGGGCGGGGATGCGCTCGATGATGGCCTCCAGGATCTGCTCCACGCCCAGCCCCGTTTTGCCGCTCGCCTCGATGATGTCTTCCGCGTCGCAGCCGAGCATGTCGATGATTTGGTCTTTCACCTCTTCGGGCATAGCGGCGGGCATGTCCATCTTGTTGATGACCGGGATGATTTCCAGGTCGTTGTCGATGGCTTGGTAAAGGTTGGAAATCGTCTGGGCCTGAACGCCTTGCGTGGCATCGACAAGCAGCAGTGCACCCTCGCAAGCGGCGATGGAGCGCGACACTTCGTAGGAGAAGTCCACGTGGCCGGGAGTGTCAATCAGGTTGAGGATGTATTTTTCTCCCTTGTAAACGTACTCCATCTGGATGGCGTGGCTCTTGATGGTGATGCCGCGCTCGCGCTCCAGGTCCATGTCGTCTAAGACCTGGTTCTGGAAGTCGCGGTCGTTCACCGTTTTGGTATATTGCAGCAGCCGGTCGGCTAACGTGCTCTTGCCGTGGTCGATGTGGGCGATGATGCAGAAATTGCGGATGTGATTCATCTAGAAGGTTTAAGGGTTAGGGTTTAAGGTTTAATGGTTAAGGTTTAAGGTTTAAGGTTTAATGGTTAAGGTTTATAGGTTACGAGGAGGGTAGGGGCGAATAATTATTCGCCCCTGCGGTCGTGTTTATTAAATGTCGAAATGCAAATCGTGTCCCATTTTCGCCTGTTTGGTCTTCAGGTATCCTTCGTTGATTTTGTTGGGTTTGATGATGATGGGCAGGGTTTCGGAGATGGTGATGCCGTGGGCGGAGAGGCCGACGCGTTTGGCGGGGTTGTTGGTGATGAGGCGGACGTTGGTGGCTTTGAGGTCGCGGAGGATCTGCGCCCCCACGCCGTAGTCGCGCTCGTCGGCCTTGAAGCCGAGTTCGAGGTTGGCCTCCACGGTGTCGCGGCCGAGTTCCTGCAGGTGGTAGGCCCGCAGCTTGTTGATGAGTCCGATGCCACGGCCCTCCTGGCTCATGTAGAGCACGAGACCCTTACCTTCCTTATCGACCATCTCCATGGCGCGGTGGAGTTGTTCGCCGCAGTCGCACTTGCAGGAGCCGAAGATGTCGCCGGTGGCGCAGGAGGAGTGCACGCGCACCATCACGGGTTCGCCGTCCTCCCATTCGCCCTTCTTGAGGGCCAGGTGGGTGGCGCCGTTGTTGAGCTGCGTGTAGGCAATCAGCTTGAAATCGCCCCATTGCGTGGGCAGGTTGACCTCCTGTTCGCGGCGGATGAGGGTCTCCTTCTCCAGGCGGTATTCGATGAGTTTCTCGATGCTGGTGATGGTGATGCCGTACTCCTCGGCCACTTTCAGCAGCTCAGGCAGGCGGGCCATGGTGCCGTCGGGGTTGATGATTTCGATGAGGGCGCCCACCGGTTCGAGGCCGGCGAGTTTCAGCAGATCGACGGTGCCTTCGGTGTGGCCGGCGCGTACCAGCACCCCGCCGTCACGGGCGCGCAGGGGGTTCACGTGTCCCGGGCGGCCGAAGTCGGAGGCCTTCATCGATTTGTCGGCCAGCGCGTTGATGGAGGCGGCGCGGTCGTGCATGGAGACGCCCGTCGTGCAGCCGTGTCCGAGCAGGTCGACGGTGACGGTGAAGGGGGTCTCGTGGATGGAGGTGTTGTTGGAGACCTGCATCTCGAGGTCGAGTTCGCGGCATCGTTCGCTGGTCATGGGCACGCAGAGCACGCCGCGGCCGCGGGTAAGCATGAAGTTGACCTTCCCGGCATCAATATGTTGGGCGGCGATGATGAAATCGCCTTCGTTTTCGCGTTCCTCGTCGTCCACCAGGATGACGAACTTCCCGGCCTTCAGATCCTTGATGGCCTGTTCGATGGATTGTAATTTAGACTCTTGCATATCGTTTCTTTACCTTGTCTCTAAAATTTGGCAAAGATACGATTTTTTTGGACTCAATGGAACTGCATCAGATACGCCTTGATGAAGCCGTCGAGGTCGCCGTCCATCACCGCGTTGACGTTGCCGGTCTCGTACTGCGTGCGCAGGTCCTTCACCAACTTGTAAGGCTGCATCACGTAGCTGCGGATCTGGCTGCCCCATTCGATGCGCTTCTTGGAACTCTCGATCTCGTTGAGCTTCTCGCGCTTCTTCTCCAACTCGATCTGGTAGAGCTGCGACTTCAGCATCTGCATGGCCTTCTCGCGGTTCTGCGACTGCGAACGCGTCACCTGGCACTCGATGATGATGCCCGTGGGATGGTGGTGCAGGCGCACGGCTGTCTCCACCTTGTTGACGTTCTGACCGCCCGGGCCGCTGCTGCGGTAGGTGTCCCACGAGATGTCCGCCGGACTGACCTCGATCTCGATGTCGTCGTTGATGACGGGGTAGGCGAAGACGGAGGCGAACGACGTGTGGCGCCGTGCCGCGGAGTCGAACGGTGAGATGCGCACCAGCCGGTGCACGCCGTTCTCGCTCTTGAGGAATCCGTAGGCGTACGAGCCGCCGATTTCGATGGACGCGGACTTGATGCCGGCGACGTCACCCTCCTGACGGTCAATGAGTTTCACGGAGAAGTTGTGCCGTTCCGCCCAGCGCATGTACATACGTAGGAGCATCTCGGCCCAGTCGCAGCTCTCGGTGCCGCCCGCGCCGGAGTTGATGTTGAGGATGGCGTCGAAGGAGTCCTCCTCGTCTCGCATCATGTTCTTGAACTCCAGCTTCTCCACGGCCTCCATCGTCTTGGCGTAGGCCTCGTCCAGCTCCGCCTCGGTGGCGTCGCCCGACTGCTGGAATTCGTTGACGACCTGCAGCTCATCATTCAGCTCGGCAGCCTTGTAGTAGTCGGCCACCCATGCTTTGATGCCGCTGATCTCCTTCAGCAGTTTCTCGGCGGCCTTGGGATCGTCCCAGAAACCGTCCTGTTGCGTGATTCCTTCTTTCTGTTTGATTTCCTGTTCTTTGGCATCTACGTCAAAGATACCTCCTTAGCTCACCGAGCCTCGTTACGATGTCCTTTATCTGATCGGATGTGGTCATAGGGCAATTATCAATTATGAATTATCAATTATCAACTGGGTGCAAAGATACATTTTTTACCGTTTTGTCCGTATGGATATGCGGATTTACGATTCGCGGGGATGTTTCTTCAAGAAGGCGGGGGAGTCGCCCCAGGCGTTGTAGAGGATGTCGTGGCCGATGCCCTTCATACGCAGGTCCAAGCACGAGAAGCATTCGTCCGGCTTGTCGCTCACGCAGGCCTTGTCGGGGTAAATCAGGTACTCTTCCCTGAACTCATTGGGGGTGAGGTTCGGCATGATGACGTTGGCGCCGGCCATGATGGCCTTCTCGCGCCCGAAGGGGTCGAGGGTCTGCATGGCGGTGGCCGCCACCATGTTGATTTCCGGCATCATGAGTCGCAGGATGGCAATCATCCGGAGGGTCATCTTCACCCGCTCTTCGGAGGATGGGATTTGGTCTGCAAATGCGTAGAGCGGGGTGTCGGGGTGCGGAATGTAGGGACCCATGCCGACCATGGCCACGTCTTTGTCGCGGAAGAAGAGCAGGTCACCGGCCAGGATGTCCAGGGTTTGGAACGGTAGCCCCACCATCACGCCGGTGCCGGTCTGGTAGCCGAGCCCGATGAGCGTGTCGATGCAGTCGAGGCGGCGGTGGAAGTCGTGGCGCGCATCGTGAGGGTGGATGCGGTAGTAGAGCTCCTCGTCGGAGGATTCGATGCGCAGCAGGTAGCGGTGTGCGCCGGCTTCGAACCAGCGGCGGTAGGTTGCCTCGCTCTGCTCGCCCAACGACAGGGTGATGCCCAAGGAGCCGTTGTCGATCTCCTTGATACGCTGGATGATGCGGGTGATTTTGTCGATGAACTCGGCATCGTCGCGCTCGCCGCTTTGGATGGCTACGGAACCGTAGCCGAGGCGCTGGGCGAGTTGGGCGCACGCCACGGCGTCGTCCTCGCTGATGGCATAGCGGGTGACCTTGGTGTTGCCGCCGCGTACCCCGCAGTAGAGGCACGACTTGCGGCAGATGTTGCTCAACTCGATGAGCCCGCGCAGGTGCACGTGGTTGTCGAGGCGCAACAGTTTGACGTCCAAAGCCTTGCGCAACAACGACTCGTATTCGTCGCCCTGCGTGTCGAGCAGCCTGAGGATGTCCTCCCGCTCCAAAAACGTCTTATCAAGAATGTCTTGCAATACCATATCGTGACACGTTTCAGTTTCGGCGGCAAAAATAGTATTTTTCATGGAAAAGGACTTGGAAGGTTGTGGTAAAAACGCTGGGCGGCTATGTTCTGAAAGAAAAGGGTGGGGGATACAAAAAAAGACGGGCGTTATGACGTCCGTCTTTCCTGATCCGTCGGGGTGAGAAGACTCGAACTTCCGACCCCTTGCACCCCATGCAAGTGCGCTAGCCAACTGCGCCACACCCCGAATCAAATTCGACTGCAAAAATACACTTTTTTTGATAATGTGTACACCGTTTGAATTTTTTTTTATTTGTCCGTATGATACTGTGCTTCAAAAAGATAATCGTTTGTCTGGATATCGGTTCGCCAATGATAGTTGGAGATGATGGCGAAAAAGTCGACGAGTATCGCCAAAATACCAAACTAATGAAACGGTGTCCCTATCTCTTGACCACCTGTTTGGTGACAGTGCCAGACTCTGTCTGAACTCGTACAAAATAGATTCCGGCAGCGAGTTCGGAAAGGTCCATCCGGACGGTGTTGCTATCCGTGTCCGTGAATGTCATCGTCCGCCCTGCCAAATCGCACACTTCAATGCGGATGATGGGGCTTTGCACAGAGGTGACGGTCAGTGTGCCGCTGGTGGGGTTCGGGAAGAGCTGGATGTCGCGTGCCAGCTCGAGGGTGAGGATGCCGACATTGGTGGTGGAGACGGATATCGTGTCCGATGCCGCAGGCAGACCTCCCTCGCAATAGGATACCACATAGATATCGTAGGACGTGTCCATTTGGAGGGCATCCAAGGTGACCGACGGAGTGGTAGTCTGGAGCGAATCCCAAACGCTTGTCCCCGAGATTCGGAAATAGACCACCCAATAGTCCGTCTCCTCGGGTGTCCAGCTGAGCGTGATATGGTGGTTGCCGGTGTCCGTGGCGGTCAGTCCGGTGACGGGTTGGCAGGTATCGAGCGGGACTGCCGTGATGCTGATGTCGTCGATGAAGATGCCATAGCCGTATTTAACCGTACCCTGGAAAGCGATCTGGTAGGTGTCGGTGCCGTTCGGCAGCGACAAAGAATCCAGCGTCCAGTCCGGGATGTCTTGGTTGTAGGAGGCGAGCAGGGTCCATTCGGCATCAGGGGCTGTCCTGTACAATACGGCCAGCGTGTCTTGATCGTTGATCCACTTGGCCTGAGTATGCCAGAAGTGCAAGACGGGGTTCCCAAACCCTTGGAGGCGGAAGGTGGGGGAAATCAGCATCGTGATGTCACTGGCTGTTTTTGTGTTTTTCAGGTGGATGGCCTGGCTTCCGCTGTGCGCACCAGTCGGGTGCTCAGAGGGCGTGGTCAGGCTCCATTCAAGCGTGTTTATTTGGAATTCCTGCTCCCAACAATCAGGGAAGACGTCCGAATCTTCGAAATTTTGGAAGAAGGGAGGCGTGATTGAACCGCAAGCAGTGGTGAATGTGACGGAGATCCAATTGCTGAACTCGCCGCCGCCACAATCGGAACGCACGTAAGCGGTATAGGTGGTGTTGGCGTCCAGTCCGGTCAATGTGGCGGTGCTGTCGGATAGGGAGAGCGTGGTGCCGTTGCCATGCGTGAATCCGTAGGGGCCGTATTCGACCTCCCATCCGGTCACCGGTGTCGAGAGGGTGTTCCAGTCAAGCGAGGCCATGCTCTCGGTGATGTTGGTGACGGTCAGATTCGTCGGCTTGGCGCAGGAGGAGATAACCTCTACGAGGATATCGTCCACCATAACGCTTGCCACGGGGCTGGCCGTGCTCATGCGGATGGCGATGAACTTTCCGTTGCCGTTGTAGTTGTTGAGCGGCACCGAAGCCTCCGTCCACAGATTCGTGGGGAAGAGCGTGTCCAATGGGACAAAGGAGGCGGTGACGTCGGGATCGGTCATGACCCCGATTTCGAGGAGGTTGTTTGAGGATGTAGATTTCATAGTCAGCGACACAACGAGGTTGGCGGGGTTGATGCTGCTGCCGAGCTCTGGTAGCACCGCCAACGCGAACGGCGAGCTCGACTGGTAGCGGGTCAGGAACAAACAATGGTTGGTGGTGACGGAGGGCGTGGTCCCTTGGTTGTCGATGACCGTCGCGGTCTCTTCCAGCCTGCTCCAGCAATTCACAAAGTCGTCGGTGATGTGGTCCTCGAAATCCTCGGAGTAGGGGATCGTCTCGATGGTTCCGCATCCGGTCGTAAAGGAGACGTATGTCCAGGAACCGTAGTCGTTCGTCCCGCACACCGCCCGCATACGCGCTTCGTAAAGGGAGTTCATTTGCAGGCCGCTCAGCGTGACGTGGAACCCGGTGGGGTTGCTGTAGGAGTTCCACACCGTGGATTCAGCCATTTTGTACTCCAGCTCCCACTGGGTCTCCTGATAGCCGGCCGCCCACGTTAGATAGGCTTCGTTACCGATCACGCTGTCCACCATCAGGTTCGGGACTCCGCATGTGGCGTTGCTGTCGCAGTCTTTCTGGAAAATAACGTTGTTCCTGTTTGTGGAAAACGACCATTGGTAGTCGAATGGATGGTCAGGGGGCAAAGTGGTGCTGTTCGCGGTCGTGGGTAGCGGGCAGGAGTGTACGTAGTACGAATTGGTGTAGGAAGCCTGAGATCCGGTGTAGTCCTGCGTGGTGAGCACCAAATTGGAAGTGCCGTTGTAGTAGAACGGGGTGTCGAAATAGATGGTGAACCAGCCGTCGTGGATGTTCACGGTGCCTTCAAAGACCTTCACGGGCGGAAGGTTGTCGAGCACAGCGGTGTAGGAAAATTCGCTGAGGCTGGTATGTTGCAGGTAAATCTTCCAGTTGCGTTGGTTCGTCAGCGGGTTGTTGGCCTGAAAAGAGACAGAGTAGATATAGCCCGGGCCTCCGATCTCGCTTTGGTAGAAGAGCTGACGGGAAATGGCTGTGTGCCAGTTGCTGACGGGCTGAAATGAGGAGGTGCTCGTTCCGTTGCCGATGTAGGCGTAACCGCCGGAAAGGCACTCCGTCTGGAAGGCGGTCGTGGCCCATGCCCCATAGGTGCTGTCCATGCAGAGTGTCCGCACGCGCACATCGTACCAGGTGTTCGGAGTCAGCCCGGTGAGGAAATACTGCGCCTCGGAGATGTTGCTGGCGGCGGTTGTCCAGACACTGTCCCCTTGCGGCTTGTACTGCAGGGTGTACTCCTGCGCGTCGCCCACAGCTCCCGACTGCCAGGTAACGATGGCGGAGCTGCTACCGATGTTGCCGCAGGTCAACCCCTCGGGCGCAGAGCAGGTGTAGTCCAGCTGGCTGATGACAAAATTGTCCGCCACGGCGTAGGACGCATTTCTGTTTTTGACGGCAATGTAACGGCCGTTGCCAGTATATCCATAAAAGAAGACTTCGTCGTGCCGGAAGTTGGAAGAAAAATCGTATCCGACGTCAATATCCTTTACGGCTTGGAAGGTGCTGGCGTCATTCGGGTCCGTCATCACGCCCACGGTGATGTGGTCGGCGTTGTCGTAATAGCGGGCGTCCAGCTCCAACTTGAGGTGCCGGATGTCTATGGGATTCCCATTGGAGTCATAGTCTGCGATTCTCGGCATAACCGCGATGCCGGGGTCGTAGATGAAGCAGAGGTATCCGCTGGACGGTGAAGAAAATTGGATTTCGACGTATTGGGTGTTCAGCCGCCCCCAGCATTCGGGCAGACTGTGGATGCCGTTGCCGGTACCTGCCGCGTTGAAGTTCTCGGAGAAGGGGAAGTGGTCGATCTCATAGCAGGGGGTACTGAAGGTATAGACGTTGCTCCAGTCGCTGTGGTGGTCGGTGTCGCAGTTGCAGCGCACGTAGAAGTCGTAGGTGTGGTCGGCCAGCAGGCCGGAAAGGGTGAACGGCAGCGCGTCTACCGTCACCACGGTGCCGGTACCCTGCGTGAACCCGCTCACGCCGTATTCGATGCTCCATTGCGTGGCGTTGCCTGGCTCCGTCCAGTCAATCTCGGCGGAGAAAGCCAAGATGTCGGAGACTTGCACGTCGAGCGGTACATAACATCCGGTTGCCTCTCTGACGGTCAAGTCGTCGATTTTCAGATTCCCTGCCGTGCCGCCCGTTCTGCGGAAGGCAATATGGGTAGTGAAGTCGGTATAATGGAGGAACGGATAGACGATTTTTTCATAACTGTTGGTGGAATAAGGATGTATGATATCCAGCGGTAGGAACGAGTCGGGGTCTGAGGGGTCGTACATCACCCCGATTTCCAGCGTGTCATTGCCAGGGTCCGACAGATAGAACTCTATCTCTAACGAGCTCAGTAAGATGTTGTAGATGCCGGGCAATACAACGATGGTGGTGTCGTTCGGGGCAGCCGATAGGTTGAGATAGTGCTCGCCGCTGTGGGCTTCGGAAAGCGAGGTGGCCACGGTCGCGGTAGGATTGTCGGCGGTGCTGTAGCGCTGCCAACAGCTCAGGAAGTAGCCGTCGGCTTCCGAAATCAGGGACGTCTCAAAGTCTTCGGAATAGGGTAGGGGCAGCTCTCCGCAGGTGGTGCGGAAACTGCGTGTGGCCCAATGGTCGGGAATCCCGTTGCCGCAGTTGGGCTTCACCCGCACCCAATAGTTGGTGTTGGCGGCTAAGCTGCCCAAGTAGTAGGGCGAGTAGGTGACGGAACTGTCGGTCGTCCAAAGGGTGTCCTGTTCACCCCGATACTCCACGGTCCAGGAGCTTTCTCCGTTCCCCGGCACGATGTTCAGCTGCGCGAATGTTTCCGCGATGTCGCTCAAGTACGTGTATGGAGCAACACAGTAGGCCTGGTTGTCGCACACATCCCCGAATTTGATCCGGTGGCGGTAGTGGTAGATGGTGCCGTTATAGCTGCTGACCGAGCTGGGATTGTAGTTCGTGTTCCAGGTGTTAGCGATGCGCACCATATTGCCGACGGGTTCATCCACAAAGAAGAAGCTGTTGGGAGTGTAGGACCCGTAGGCGTTTGTGTTATCGTCGATGACCACCAGGAGGTTGGAGGAGCCATCGTAATAGTAGTTGTCGTCGAAGTAAAGTGTGACCCATCCGGCACTCATGTTGACGATGCCGTCAAAGACCTTGACCGCCGTGCTGTTGATGGGGATGAAGCCCGTGAGCATCGACTGCTCGACCGGCATCAGGTAGAGGGCGATGTTGCGGTCGCTGCCGGCAGTGGTGCAATGGAACGATACGGATTGCAGGTTCCGCGCCGCACCGATTTCGCTGGCCGTGTAGATTTCCTCTGTGAGTGCATATTTGTGGATGGGGAAATTTCGGGAGGTGATATGGTCCTCCTCTCCGAAAAGGAGGTCGCCGCCGCTCGCGCAGGCGGTGGTGAAACTGATGCTTTCAGGTAGGCTGGTTGAATCGTTGTCGCAGTTGACGGTCACACTCACGGTGTAGGTGGTGTTGGGGGTGAGCCAGCTCAACGCGAACTCGTTGCCGACAACGTCGGTGATGGTGGTGATCGTCGAATCGGAGTCAATGTATTCGATGGTGTGTCCCGTGACCGTGCCTATCGGCCCGTCGTTCCAGCGGAGCACCGCGCTCGTGCCGGTGACATTGCTGGCACTCAGTTCCTCGACTACGGGGCATCCCGTGCTCTCTTGGATGGTGATGTCGTCCACCCAGACGTAATGGGGGTCGAATATGGCTGTATAAGTTCTCCAGCGGAAAGCAATGTAACGTCCGGTTCCCGAGTAGTTGTTTAGATAGACGTGGTGCGGATAAAATGCGATGGTTGTGGGATTTTGCAAGGTGTCTATCGGAAAGAAAGTGCTTTCGTCGGTTGGATCGGTCATCACACCCACTTCAAAACAACCGGACAAGGCACTCTTTTTCAAGTAAAGGGAGACCATGACCGTATGGATGTCATACGAATAATCCAAAAGTGGCATCACGGCGATGTTGTATTCGAAGTCGTATTCTCCGGAAAGTTGCAGACAGTTCCCGTTCCCGTCTCCTTGCATAACAATTGTTGGCATGTTGTAGCTTGTATAGTAAAGCGATGTCCAACAGGAGTCTTGTATGAGCAGGTACTGCTGAAACGAGGAGAAATCCTCCGTGTAGGGCAATGAGGTGATGGCGCAGGAATCCTGCTGCGCTTGCATCCAAAGCGGGAACGTTCCGAATAAGAACAGTAAAAGGGCCAATGTCTTTCTCATTATAATATAGCTTATTATGTTTCAACTTTTTACCGTGTCTTGATCCGCGAAACCCCACCCCAAGACACGGCGCTGCAAAAATAGCAATTTACTTAAACTAAAGACGGGAAATAGTGAAAAGGTTGCAGTATGCCGTGCTTTTTTTTGATGCGACAGTTGTGATGACAAGTAAAAAAATAAGGACGGCCTTCAGACCGTCCTTATTATAATATATAGTAGAGACGTGCCATGGCGCGCCTCTACAGATGATTACAACGTGTGGTAGGGAGTCAACAGACCCTTGCCGATCTCCACAGCCTCCTCGTTCTTGGGGATGAGGTGGTGGTGGCGCTCAGGCAGGGATTTCTCCAGACCTTTGTGCAACATTTCGGGGGTGACGAGGGGTTTCACCTTCAGGAAACCGCCCAGCACGATCATGTTGAACAGCTTGGAGATACCGAGTTCGCTGGCCTTGTCGGCGGCGGCGACTTGGTAGATGTTGATGTCCTTGCGGGTCGGATGATGCGTGATGCCGTTCGGGTCGTAGATCAGAAGACCTCCGGGTTTCACGGCGGATTCGAACTTGTCCATCGACTGTTGGTTCAGGATGATGGCCGTGTCGAACTGGTTGAGGTAGGGGGAGCAGATGCGCTCGTCGCTGAGGATGACGGTGACGTTGGAGGTACCACCGCGCATTTCAGGACCGTAGGAGGGCAACCAGCTCACTTCTTTGTCTTGCATGATGCCGGCGTAGGCCAAGATCTTACCCATGGAGAGCACACCCTGTCCGCCGAAGCCTGCTATAATGATTTCTTCAGTCATGTCTTTTGGATTTTAATGATTATTTTTTTCTCAGTGAAAAGATGGTTTCGTTGGGCTGGTCGAAGGTGCCGACGCGCTCGATGAACTTGGGATCGAACTTGCCGTCAACTTTCATGTCGCCGAGCGGGAAGTATTTGAGGGTGTTCTCTTCCATCCACTTGTTGGCTTGGACGGGAGTCATCTTCCAGCCGGAGTTACAGTTGGAGGTGACTTCCACGAAGGAGACGCCCTTGTTCAGTTTCTGGTTCTCGAAGGCCTGACGGATGGCTTTCTTGCACTTGCGGGCAGCCGCCGGGGTATAGACAGCCTGACGGGTGACATAGTATGTGCCGGGCAGTTGGGCCAGCATTTCGGTCAAGCGCATGGTGTGACCCATGATCTTGGGATCACGGCCGTAAGGACAGGTGACGGTCTCCATACCCTCGAGGGTGGTGGGGGCCATCTGACCGCCGGTCATACCGTAGATACCGTTGTTGATGAAGATCATGGTGATGTTCTCGCCGCGGTTGCAGGCGTGAACGACCTCACCGCAGCCGATGGAGGCCAGGTCACCGTCGCCCTGGTAGGAGAACACGAAGGTCTCGGGGCGGAGACGTTTGATGGCGGAGGCGCAAGCCGGGGCACGGCCGTGGGCGGCTTCCACGAAGTCAACGTCGAAATAGTTGTATGCCAGCACGGAACAACCCACGGGGGAGATACCGATGACATTGTCTTGAATGCCCATTTCCTCGATCACCTCGGCGATGATTCTGTGCACGACGCCGTGACCGCAACCAGGACAATAGTGCATTGTAGCATCCGTGAGGACCGGAGTGCGTTTGTACACCAAATTTTCGGGTTTGATTATATCTTCTCTTGTCATAATTTCAAGTGCTTAAATTATTTAACCATTTTTTTCAACGCATCGAGGATTTCGACCGGGGTGGGGATGACACCGCCGTAGCGGCCGTAGTGTTCGACGGGGACGTTGCAATCGACAGCGAGTTTCACGTCTTCGATCATCTGACCGGCGTTCATTTCCACGCTGAGGATCTTCTTCATGCGGCCGCCGATTTCCTTGACGGCTTTCGTCGGGAAGGGCCACAGGGTGATCGGGCGGATCAAGCCGACCTTGATGCCTTCGGCGCGGGCGAGTTCGACGGACTTCATGCAGATACGGGCTGCGGAGCCGTAAGCCACGAAGACGTACTCAGCGTCGTCGCATTGGATGGCCTCGTAACGGGCGTCTTCCTCTTCGCACTTGCGGTATTTGGCTTGGATGCGGTCGTTGATGGCCTCTTGTTTGAGGGCTTCCAATTCGAGGGAGGTCACGATTCTGTGCTTGCCGGTGGAACGGTGTCCGGTGGCAGCCCAAGGACAATTTTCCTCGATGTATTCGTTGGTCCAGCGCGGTTTGTAGTCGTCAACCATGACTTTCTCCATCACCTGGCCGATGACGCCGTCGGAAAGGATGGCGACGGGGTTGCGGTATTTGAAGGCGAGGTCGAAGCCGAGTTCCACGAAGTCGTACATTTCCTGCACGGATGCGGGGGCGAGAGTGATCAGACGATAGTCGCCGTGACCGCCGCCCTTGGTGGTCTGGAAGTAGTCGGACTGGGAGGGTTGGATGGTGCCAAGGCCGGGGCCGCCGCGAACGACGTTCACGCACAGTGCGGGCAGCTCAGCGCCAGCGATATAGGAAAGGCCTTCCTGCATCAGGGAGAATCCCGGGGAAGAGGAAGAGGTCATGACACGCTTGCCGGCAGCAGCGCCCGCGTAAACCATGTTGATGGACGCCAACTCGCTTTCGGCTTGCAGTACAACCATGCCGGTGGTCAGATATGGTCTCTCCGCCATCAGGTGCTCCAGCACTTCTGACTGCGGGGTAATGGGATAGCCAAAGTAGCCGTCACAGCCACAACGGATGGCGGCTTCTGCAATGGCTTGGTTTCCCTTCATCAATACTAATTGTTTTGCCATTTTGTAGATGTTTTGATTAATTGTTGTTTGATTTCTTGACTCTCCGTGCGGATTAGCATTTCGCACGATACACTTCAATGACCCCGTCGGGGCAGATCACCGCGCAGCTCGCGCAGCCGATGCAGGCCTCTTCGTTGACCATTTCCAGATAGTTGTAACCCTTGGCGTTCACCTTTTTCGACAAGGCAATGCACTTAGGGTCTTGAGGGCAACCGGTTATGCACACGGCACAACCTTTACACTTTTCAGTGTCGATTACTAAAGCTCCTTTAAATGCCATAATTTTAATATTTTAGGTAGTTATTGTTTTGAATTTTTGTTGATTCCAGACTTGAAAATCAAGTTTGCAAAGGTACACTTTTTTTCGTTATAACTGGCGGGTGTTGATAAGTTTATGGTTTAGGGTTTAAGGGGTAGAGTTTATGAGTATAAGACGATAGTCAAAGTTCAATGTCAACAGTTTCTCGCAAGTAAACAGCCAACATCACTCGTTCTTCCGCAGGTACTCCTCGGCATACTGGTAGAATTTCCGCGACATCTCGTGGTTGCCGCGTTTCTCGGCCTCGCGGGCGATGCTGAGGTACGACTCGTACACGCCCTCGCGCGAGAGCACGATGCCTTTGTAGTAGTCGTCGTTACAGTAGCCGCTGGGCATGTTGTTGCAGAACTGCTCCAAGGCGAGGAACACCTCCAACGCCTCCGCCGACCGTCCGGATTTCACCAAAGTGCTGCCGTGTGTGTAAAGCCGGTCATAGAGTTCCAGCGTGAAATCCGACACGGCCATCTCCTGTTCCTCGGAAAGAGTAGTCTCCGTGTAAACCTTGTGGATAAGATCGACGCACGGCTGGTATTGTCCCTGCGCGAGCAGTATCTTGCATTTCAGGAGCATGGCGTCGGCGTTGAGCGGGTTGTACTGCAGGGCGCGTTCCAAGTTGTACATCGCCCGCGTGGTGTCGCGATAAGCCATCTCCTCCATGGCACGAAGGAAGAACTCATTGTCAACCACGGACTTATGAGCCACAAAAATCTCATTCAGCCGTTGCGCCTTTCCATATATATGCCGATAAGCCTGTTTCGTGGCATAGAAATCCATGCGAGGACTGCGCGCCAGCGTCCGGTCGAGTCCCTCCCCCACCCTGTCCATCTCCTTGATGACGTCCTGCAGGAAAAGGTAATGCAGCGACACGATTTCCGGATCCTCGTAGTCGAGTTCGCCCAAGCGTGCCTGCCAACGCTGGAACACCGACGGCAACGAATCCGCCGGTACCTGCGCACTGGCGAAGGAACATACGAACAGAACGGTGAAAAGAAGTCCTTTACGCACTTTGTAACGGTTAATGGTTAGAGGTTAGAAGGTTAGGAGGTTAGAAGGTTGATAGTTTAGGGTTTAGGGGTTAGGGGTTATTTCACGAAAGTCAAGGTCAAGGTCAATAGTCATGTTCAATGTCACCAGTTTCTCGCCAGTAAGCAGCCAAAAGCTAACCGCCAACAGCCAACAGCTATTTCAGGAATTCCTGAATCAACTGGTCCAATTCCGACTCCGACGGGGCGCCGACGATTTTGCCTGGCTGGGCGTTGGGCTTGAAGAAGAACAAGGTGGGAATGCTCTGGATGCCCAATGCACTGCAAACATCCTGCGCCTTATCAACGTTGACTTTGTAGATAATAAGCTGACCTTTGTACTTCGCGGCGAGACGTTCCACGACGGGCGAAAGCTGACGGCACGGACCGCACCAATCAGCGTAGAAATCGACCATGCACGGGGTAGCACCCTTGTAACGGAATCCCTTCGCCGGATCTATGTCGGTGATTCTATCCAGAAACTCGCTGGCTGTGAGCGAGATGATCTTGCCAGAGAGATCCTCAGCCGGTCTCTGATTGCTTTCAGCCTGCACCGGATCCATGTGACCGTAATCGTTTTCGACAGCAGCCGTTTGCGTTTCGGCTTGCACCGACTGCTCCGGCGTGCTTTTTTGTCCGCAGGCAGTGAGCATGACTGCCGCGAGAAGAGTTAGTAAGAACTGTTTTTTCATATTAGGAATGGTTTTGTTTATACTCCAGAGTGCGTTGCGCCCGGTGCACACCGCTCGCGGCGCTCGCGGTGCTGCAGGACTCGCTGCGCTCGCGTGATGTCCCAGGGCTCACTGCGTTCGCATAATGTCCCAGGGCTCACTGCGTTCGCCCTGGGTTGACACGTGTCGGGCCTGCAGCCCTCTTGGAAAGTGTTATTATAATGCATTAGTAACCAGCTGTTTGAAGGTTTCGCCGCGCTCCTCGAAGTTCTTAAACTGGTCGTAGCTGGCGGCGGCGGGAGAGAGCAGCACGGTACCGCCCACGGGCGTTTTCTCGTAGCAGAAACGCACGATCTTCTCGTAATCGTCAGTTTCGACAAAGTTCTGAGGCACAGCGTTTTGCTCGCGCAACATTTCCAACATGCGGTGACCGGCGGGACCCGTGAAGGCGATGTTCTGAATCGGGTTCTCCTTGAGGAATTCGATGAGCACCTGATAGTCGATGCCGCGGTCGTGACCGCCGAGGATCAACGTCTCCACACCGCGAAGGGCTTTCACCGCCGCAATGGCCGACTCAGGAATAGTGGAGATGCTGTCGTTGTAAAACTCAACACCCTTGAATTCGCCCACGAACTCGATGCGGTGCGGAAGCCCCTTGAACGTCAGCAGAGCGTCCATGATATCTTTGTGCTTGACCTGCAGGCGGCGACAAATGGCGATGGCGGCCATAATGTTGAAGTAATTGTGCGTGCCGGGCAGGTTCTTATAGTCAATGAGGTCGTATTCATCGACGATTTCGCCGTCGTTCATGAAACGGACAAGATGGTTGCGGCAACGCGCATGCAGTCCGGGATGAATCTGCGTGCCGAAAATACAGGTGTCGCTCTCCGGCTGGTTGCCCTTCACCCAACCGGGAATATGCTCGTCGTCACCATTGTAAACCAAGAAATTGCCCGCGTGCTGGAATTTGAAGACATTGGTCTTGGCATTCTGATAGTTGTTGAACGAGTTGAAATGGTCGAGATGTTCCTGGTAAATGTTAAGCAGCACGGCGTAGTCGGGCGAATGATGCACGAACTCCAGCTGGTGCGCCGAAAGTTCCGCTACAACAAGCGATTCCGGCGTGAGCTGCTCCACGATGTCGAAAAACGGCGTGCCAATGTTGCCCGCCAAGAAGACATTCTCCCGAGAATGGCTCAGGATGTGGTAAATCAACGAAGCCGTCGTGCTCTTGCCTTTCGTGCCGGTAACACCCACCACCTGCTCGTGAAAAAACTCCAAAAACAGATTGGTTTGCGACGTGATTTTCTCATTTTCCACATAATAGTCAAGTCTGTTGAAACTTATGCCCGGACTTTTGAAAATGAGGTCGTATTGGTTGAGGTTCCGGTCGTAGCCTTCACCCTTGATGATCTTCAGGTGCTTGTCATCCTCAAATCCATCGGTCTTGAGGTTCTCGTTGCCGTCCGCCACCACCAACTTCATTTTCGGGAAATGCCTGCGGATGAAACGGTAGGTCGAGATGCCTTCTTTTCCGAATCCAAGGATTATAACTTTCTGGTTATTAATCCTTTCGAGAAGCAATTCTAATGCCATAGGTTTTTGGTTTTAAGTCGCGAAGATACGATTTTTTCGGTTATGCGAAACGCTTCACCAATTCACAAACGCCTTGTTGAATATGTCGTCGGTGAGGGCGTCACAGATATCAGAGACCAGTCCGGCCTCCACGCTGCTGAGGTTCTGCGTGCTGTAGTAATCGGCATAGCGGGAGAAGCTCTGGTCGAAGTTTTGTTTCTCGTCGAAACTGTTGTTGAAGCGCACGCGCACCGTGATGGTGAGACGGTTCATGGCTGGTGTGTCGTTGCCCTGAATGGCCACCGGCGCCACCGTGTACGCCGTGATCTCGCCGTCGATGGAGTAGTCGCCATCGTTCCCCACAATGGTCAGCGGAGTCTGCCCCTGGATCTTGTCCTTCAGCGCAGTCGTGAACGTCTGGCTCAGAGTCGGGTTCACCAGCGCGGCGTTGTTCGGGAACGTGCTAATAGCCACGGTCTTCGCCCGCGCGTCCACCGTGCCGCCCGTGAGGGATATGGACATGCGGCAGCCGGCAAGCAAGACCGTTACGGCAATCACAACACAATATATGATGCGGTTTTTCATATTCATCGTATCATCGTCACACATTGTCATTCATCGTATCATCTGCCGAACTCTTGCCCCTGAAACTACCCCCTGTCACCCCTGCTAAAAAAAGGGGATTGGACTGCTCAAGGAAGATTTTTTCATATACGGAAGGAATTCGACACATCATTCTTCATTCTTCATTCTTAATTCTTAATTCTTAATTGATCCCGTATTCCTTGATCTTCCGATACAGCGTCCGTTCCGAAATGCCCAGTTCTTTGGCCGCAACCTTACGGCTGTTATGACGTTTGAGGGCGGCGATGATGGCCTGCTTCTCCAAACCTTCCATGGAGTAGTCGGGTGGGGCCTCGATGACTTCAGAGTCGTCGAAATGTTCGGGTTCCGGGCCATGGTGCTCATGAGCCGTCACCAACGGGCACTGACCGTCGGCAGGGACGGCATTGTCGGAGAGTTCGCGGCGAGGATGCACCTGGCCATACATCTGCGGATTCTGCGTCAGCTGCGTTATTTGCGCCATGGCATTCTTCAATTCCTGCACCTCACGCTGCAGTTCTCTGATGAAATTAAACAAGATTTCCCGATGCATGACGTCTTGACGTTCCGCGTCCGATGGGAGCAGCGCCGGCAGGTTGGAGCCGACGGGGCCCGTCAGGTAGAGTTTCAACGACTCCGCATCTATCACGCGTTCTTTCTCGAGGAGAGAAATCTGTTCGGTGACATTCTTGAGCTGACGCACGTTGCCGGGCCAGTGATAGGCTCGCAACACCGATTGCGCCTCTTCCGTGAGCGAAACGGTCGGGACGTGGTATTTGTCGGAAAAATCGGTGGCGAACTTGACGAACAGGGGGTAGATGTCGCCGGGACGCTCGCGCAGTGCGGGCATGCGGATCGGTACCGAGTTGAGACGGTAGTAGAGGTCCTCGCGGAACTTGCCCTTGGCGATGCGGTCGGCGATGTTGACATTGGTGGCGGCCACCACCCGCACATTGGTCTTCAGCACCTTGGAGGAGCCCACACGGATGTACTCGCCGGTCTCCAGCACGCGCAGCAGACGCACCTGCGTGGCAAGCGGCAGGTCGGCGACCTCGTCGAGGAACAAGGTACCGCCGTCAGCCTCCTCAAAGTAGCCTTTGCGAGAGTCAACGGCTCCCGTGAACGCACCCTTCTCGTGACCGAAGAGCTCCGAGTCAATGGTGCCCTCCGGGATGGCACCGCAGTTCACCGCAATGTATGTTTTCGTTTTTCGCGACGAACAGGCATGGATAATTTTCGGTATAGACTCCTTTCCTGAACCGCTCTCGCCAGTCACTAACACGGAAAGGTCGGTCACGGCCACCTGCATGGCCACTTCAATGGCGCGATCCAACGCGGAATCGAACCCGATGATGCCGAAACGGCGCTTGATATTATTGATACTTTCGCTCATGTTTTTCGATTAGTCGATTATTTCACGCGGAGTTTACGTCCGATCTGCAGTATCGTGGTTTCCCTGATCTTGTTGAGCTTGCAGATTTTGTCAACCGTGGTGTGGTATTTCCTGGCAATGGCGTACAAGGTATCGCCCTGTTTGACAGTGTGGTACTTGGCGGTGGAGGTCGGTTTGGTCGCGAGTTGAGACTTCTGGACCGGTTTCTGGACGGTCTGGCTGTTGGACGGGGCTTCTGGTTTTGTCTGGGATGTCTCAGACGGTTTGCTAACCGCCACATCGTCGTCATCGTCGTCGGTGCGACGCATGTCATCGGGGTCCTGCTTCTTACGGCTGTAGTTTTTCACCGTAATGACGTTGGAACCGCGGTTGATGTCCTTGTACGCGTCTTTCATGTCGCTGCTCTTCAACTGAATATCCTTGTTGACCTGGCGCGGATTGTCGGCCTTGGAGTGCGAGAACAACCACTGATAGGTCTCTTTCAAGTAGAACAGACGGGCCAAGTCGCCGTGGTTGACGCCCGCCCACTTGTCAAGGCGCAGCAGGTCGGTGCTGCCGCACTTCTTCATGGATTCATAGATTTCCTGTGCGCGGGAGACCGGCACGGCTCTGTCGGCGGTGCCATGGATTATCCACAGCGGCACCTGGTTCAGCTTGCAGAGGTCCTTGCGGATAGTGCCGCCGCACAACTCCATCGAAGCGGCGATCTTCTCGCCATGGTTGGCTAAAAACTCAATCGTCCCAAAACCGCCCAAACTCATGCCTATCAAGTAGATACGGTTTGTATCCACGGCATATTGCCTCGTCACCCAATTCAAGATATTGAGCACCTTGACAGAGTTCCAAGCGCCGCCGGGATTCTGCGGGGCGATGATGATGGCGTTGATGTCGCGACCCATGCTGATGGCGTCCAGACAGCCGTATTTGCGCACACGGTTGAGGTCATTGCCGCACAGGCTCGCGCCATGCAGGAAGAGCACCACCGGCATGTCGCCGGCTTTTTCGTCGTAAGTGTCGGGCACGGAGACCCAGAAGTTGTAGCTGTCCTTGACCACGTTGTGATGCGTGATGAAGGTGTAGTTGGTCTGGGCAGTAAGAGTGCACCAGAGCGTGAGGATGGTTATTATTATTGCTATTCTTTTCATATTTTCTTGTTTTTCCCCAGGGCTCGCAGACGCTCACCCTGTTCTACATCCCAGGGCTCGCTGACGCTCACCCTGGGTTGACACGTGTCGCCCTTGCAGGGCTCTTGGAATTCCTATATTCCTATAATCTCCAGCGCGGCGGCGCGGGCATCCTGGATGGTGTCCTCGATGCACATCGGGCGTTTGCAGGAGCCGGCGAGGTAGAGGTTCGGCTGGGCGGTAAGGTTGTCCTCGGTGTGGGGCGACAGGCTCTGCGCGAAACGGTAGAGACCGTCGATGCCGGCACACTTGGACAGCGTGGCGGTGCCCTCGGAGGCACACATGCCGACCATCAGCACGAGCAGGTCCGCCGTCATCGTCATCGGGTTGCCCATGAGGGTGTCCTCAGCCTTGATCTGCACGCGGTTGTCGAAGGTGGAGGCCGCCTCGGAGATACGCCCGCGAACGAAGGTCACGCCGTACTTCTCCTGCGCCTCGCGGTACATCTCCTCGAAGCCCTGTCCCCACATGCGCAGGTCCATGTAGAAAACATAGACATCCGTCTCGGGATGCTGCTTCTTGACCTCGATGGCCTGCTTCACGGCGGTCACACAGCAGACTTTCGAGCAATAGTGGTTGCCCGACTTCTCGTCGCGGGAACCGACGCACTGCAGGAAGACGATCTGCTTCGGGATCTCGTTCATGATGTTGCGGATCTGGTTCTCCTTGATCATCTTCTCCAACTCAATGGAGGTGATCACACCTTTGTAGATACCGTAGCCGAGTTCCTCTTTCTGGTGCGCATCGAAGACTCTGTAGCCCGTGGCCAACAGCACCTTGTCGAAAGCGGCTGTCTCACCATCGGCGGTGGTCAGCGTCCACTGCTCGCCGGCGCGGTTCATGGCCGTCACGGCACAATTGGTCTTAAGCGTGATGTTCTCGTGCTGCAACTTGGCTTCCAGCTTGTCGGCCAGCTCGTCGGCGGAGCTGAAGTCCGGGAAGAGGAAAGCCTTGTCGCGGATGTTGCACAGCGGTTTCTCCTCTTTTTCGAAGAGGGTCACCTGATGTTGTCTGGCCAGCACGGAGGCGGCCTCTATGCCGGCGGGACCGGCGCCTATGATTGCGATATTTTTCATATTCGTTCGTTTTTTCTTGATGGTTCCACACTACGGTTTTGCCTTATGTGGGGTTATTTGCTACCGAGCTCTTGCCCCTCCGGGGCTGCTCAAGGAAATAGTTCATAACATGGAGGCGGTTACGTTTCAACTGCTAACTGCTAACTACTAACTACTAATTCCTCACACTTTCAGCACTTCGGGTTTCTCGGGGGCGCGGAGGATTTTGCCGGAGGCGCCGCGGAACTTGTCGTCGGGGTTGTAGGCGACACCGATTTTGTCGAGGAGGCGTTCGCACTGCACCTGGTGCATCTGCAGGCCGAGCACCCAGGGGTCGTAACCGAGGAGCAGACCGGCCAACTCCTCATAACTCAACACCGGGATGCCGTAACCTTCCTTGTCGTAGGTTTTGTGCTCCATCTCGGCAATGGTATATTGCCACTTGTCGAGGAACATGGTGCATCCGGGACAGTTGGCCACGATGAAGTCGGGTTCGTAGGGTTCCATCGACTCGAACTTCTTCTTGGAATTGGCAAGGGAATAGCCGCGGTTCTCCTGCACGAGATACTGGCGGAAGCCGAAGCCGCAGCAGTGACGGCGCTCGGGGTAATCGACCACCTCACCGCCCCATGCCTCGATCATGCCGGCCAGCACGTAGGGGAACTCCGCATTGCCGACGCCATGCTTCGGGAAGATCTTGGCGTAGTGGCAACCGATATGCTCCACCCCGCGCAACGGCTTGCCCGTGAAACGGTTAACCAATTGATACTTCATCTTCTCCTTCAGATCGAAACGGAACTTGTAAATCAGATCCGACGGGTGGGCAATGTTCTCGGGAATCTCGAACGTGCGGCCCGTGGCCTTATGCAAATACTCACGAGCCATTTCCAAAAGCTTCGGTTCCTCTTTCCATTTCTCCATGATTTCGGTCATCACGCCAAAGGATGTGACGCACGAAGGGACGTAGTTCTTGTAGCCGCGCTCGGTCATCAGCGAGAAGAGGCGCGCCACGATGGTCATGGTCGTCTCGAAGGGCACCACATCTGCGTGATAGCCGATGCCCGTGCAGGTGTGCTGATGCGAAGAATCATAAACATCCTTCCCGAGGTCATTGCGCATGATATTCAAGAAAGCAGCTTCCGACCCGGGGAAGAAGGTCTGCCGAATGCAACTTCTCTCGTAAAAGAAGTGATCATCCGCGATTTCCTTTTGATATTCGTTCCAAAAACGTTTTTCCATTTTTTAAGTGATCAGTGAATAGTGATTAGTGAACAGTGATTTGTGATTAGTGATTGGTGATTGGCGTACTGTGACCTGAATAAACATTCAATCAACCATTCGTCATTCTTAATTCGTCATTCTTAATTCTTAATTCATAATTCCAAATTACAGCGCCCGTTTGAGAATCTCCACCACATCGTCCCGTGTCAGCTTCATGAAGCCGCCTCCGAGGACCGTCGCATCGGCGATTTTCCCGATGTTGTCGGGGGTGACACCTAACTCGGAGGCTTTCATCGTCACGCCGATCTCGCGCATCCAAGACTCCATCGCGGCGATTCCCCCCAAAGCAACCTCCTCGTCGGTTTTGCCTTCGGGACGGACATCCCAGACATTCTTCGCGAAGCGCACGAACTTATGCAAGCCGCTGTGCATGATATACTTGTAGTACGGAATAGAGACTGACGCGAGGGTCATGCCGTGGGTGGCGTTCGTCACCACGCCGATGGCATGTCCTATCATGTGCACCATCCAGTCCTGCGTCTTGCCCTGCTTCAGCAGCGTGTTGAGCGCCCACGTGGCCGTCCACATGATGTTGCTGCGCGCCTCGTAGTCCTGCGGGTTCTTCACGGCGATGCGCGAGCTGTGGATGAGCGAGCGCATAAGCCCTTCGTTGAGGTAGTCGCTGGTGTTGTCGTCCTCGTTGCTGCAGTACTGTTCCAAGAGGTGCGACATGATGTCGAAGATGCCGGCCACCATCTGGTACTGCGGCACCGTGAACGTCAGTTTCGGGTTCAGGATCGTGAACTTGGGCATCAACCGGCTGTCGAAGACCTTGCCGAGCTTGAGGTTCTGGGTGTGGTTGGTGATGACGGAGCCGCCGTTCATCTCGGAGCCGGTGCCCACCATCGTCAACACGCAGCCGACGGGCAGGATGCGCAGACCGGGAGCAGGGTTCTTGCCTCCGAGGTAATAGGTTTCCCAAGGATCGCCGTCGAGCCACGCGGAAGCGGCCACGCCCTTGGCATAGTCGCACACAGAGCCGCCGCCCACCGCGAGGATGAGATCGACGTTGTTCTCGCGGGCGAGTTTGCAACCCTCATAGAGTTTTTCCACCGTCGGGTTCGGCATCACGCCGCCATCCTCGACAACCGTCTTGCCAGCCTCCTTTAAGATGGCCATCACCTGGTCGTAAAGTCCTGTGCGCTTGATGGATCCACCGCCGTAAGAAATCATGACGGTTTGGCCATAACGGGCCAATTCTTCCTTCAACTTGTCCAAACTGTTCTCGCCGAAATGCAAGCGAGTGGGGTTCTCGTATGTGAAATTTCCTAACATATTTATGCAGTTTTAATCAAAACGGCAAAGATACACTTTTTTTGGTTGTCGGCGTCTTTCAAAAATGACCCCGATTCATAAAACCCAAGTCTAAGTCTAAGTCAATCGTTTAAGTCTATAGTCTATGTCTAAGTCAATTGTCTAAGTCTAAAGTCTAAAGCCTAAAGTCTATCGTCTATCGTCTAAAGTCTATCGTCTAAGTCGCCTCACGACATTCATTCCTCGCCAGCGAACAGCCAACAGCCAACATCTTTTCAAAAAAAATGTATCTTTGCGGCTTGACAGATAATCCTTTCGATATGAGAAAAATACACCTTACCCTCGTTTGTATCGCCCTTTGCGGGCTCACTTTCGCGCAGTCGGTCACCCAGCAGGAGGCCGCCGTTGTTGCGCAACGTTTCCTCGAAAGCCAAGGCAAGACGCTGGTGCGCTGCGCCAAAGTCATCGGCAACGCGCAGAATCCCGCGCTTTACATTTTCAACGCGGAGAACGGCTTCGTGGTCGTTTCCGGCGACAAGAACGTGCCGCCGGTGCTCTCCTTTTCTGACCAACAGCTCTACAGCGACGCCGACGTGGTGCCGCCCTTCGAGATGTGGATCAACCACTACGCCAGCCAGATAGAGCAGATCCGCAGGGACGGCGTCGTACAAGACGTGTTCGTCAGCCAGTGGGAGAAAGCCCTTTCCGGCGCCCCCGTGTTCCGTTCGGGCGACGAAGTGGAACCGCTGCTTCACTCCAAGTGGGACCAGGGCGAGTATTTCAACTACTACTGCCCGCGTGACCTTGCCGGCGACAACGGCCGCGTGGTCACGGGCTGCGTGGCCACGGCCATGGCGCAACTCCTTTATTACTACCGTTTCCCGGAAAGCGGCGTCGGCAGCTACAGCTACACCGACGAGCATTACGGCGTGCAGTCGGCGGACTACGGCAACACCACCTACGACTACAACGCTATGTGCGACGTGCCGAGTTGCATCAACACCGAGATTTCCAAACTGATCTACCACTGCGGCGTAGGGGTCGATATGCACTACGGTCCGGACGGTTCCGGCATGACCAACCACAGCGCGGCGCGGGTCCTGCGCACCTACTTCAAATTCTCCCCCGAGACCGAATATCTCTTCCGCGACTCCACCGACCTCAACTGGGACAGCGTGATTGTCAGCCACTTGAACCGCAGGATGCCGCTTTACTACGCCGGCTGGAGCGTGCCTGACATCAACGGTCACGGGTTCATCTGCGACGGCTACAAGACAATGGACAGCAGCTATTACTTCCACTTCAACTTCGGATGGAGCGGTTACATGGACAACTACTACTATACCAACTCGTTGTACGTGGGATCCAGCAACTTCAACCTCGCGCAGGAGCTCATCATCAACGCCTACCCCGACACCACGCAATACGCCTACCCCACCCCGCAGCCGCTGACCGGCATCCTGACGCTGACCGCCGACGAAGGCACCTTCACCGACGGCGGCACGGACTACGGGCATTGTCCTGCCGGGATGGACTACCTCTGGAACATCCAACCCGACCCGCTCAACCTCGAGAACGTGACCCTTGACATCGACTACAGCCTCGCCGACGGCGACACGCTCTACGTCACCAACCCCTTCGTGAACACCTTCGAGATGCGGACGGCGGACACCGGCACGCTGAACATCGACTGGGGCACGCCCGACCTGACCGTGCACCTCATCACCCATTCCGCATCCAGCGACGGGTTCCGGGCGCACTACACGGCACACCGGACGGTGTTCTGCAGCGGCACGAAGAACCACACCAGCATTACCGGCACCATCACCGACGGTAGCGGCGATGATACCTACAACAACCTCACCAACTGCAAGTTCCGCGTGCTCCTGACGGGCGTCACCGCCACCCAATTCCACATCAACAGCTTGGATCTGGAGACCGGACACGATTTCCTTCACGTTTACGACGGAAACATTAACGAGGCGAACCTCCACACAACACTCACCGGCCACATCAGCGACTCTATATTCGTGGTGAACTCACGCCGGGTGTTCCTGGTCTTTGAGACGGACGAAAGCGGCACAGATGCCGGATTCAGCATCGACTACGCAGGCGGATTCGTCGGCATTGACGAGCACGCTGCCGGCAGCCTGCTGGTGTACCCGAACCCCGCCACCGACAAAGTGACTGTCTCGCATTCCACCCCGATACAACACGTGGAAATCCGGAACGCGGAAGGCAGAACCATCTACGCCGAATCTCCCAACTCGGAAACTTTCGAAGTTCAAACAAACAATTGGTCTTCAGGCATTTACATTATTACCGCCCAAACAGAAGATGCGGTTCTTACCCGGAAAATCGTGAAATGGTGATGTTGGCTGTTGGCTGTTGGCTGTTAGCTATTGGCTGTTAGCTATTGGCTGTTAGCTATTGGCTGTTAGCTATTGGCTGTTAGCTATTGGCTTTTCTACTGGCGAGGAACTGATGACTATGACTATGACCAATGACTATGACCAATGACTATGACCAATGACTATGACTAATGACTATTCCCTATTCCCTACTCCCTACTCACTACTCCCTACTCCCTACTCACTGCTCACTGCTCACTGCTCACTGCTCACTGCTCACTGCTCACTGCTCACTACTCCCTAAAACGTCACATCGTGAATCTCCGTCAGGCGTTTATATTCTGACGTGGGTTGGATCAGGTAGATGCGGTTGTCGCTTTGCAGATAATAGCGGTCCTTGTAGTGGATAAGGTTCGGTTCATTAAACTGCACACCTTTGATTTTCAACACATTCCCTTCAAAAGAATAGACTATTTTGTTGCGGATGGGCGTGCTCCAGAACTGCACCTCAACCGTCTTGTGCGCACGGTCGGGGGCTTCCATGGCGTTTTTGTTCGCATCGAAATAGAGTACGGGAGCGTCGTAGCGGGAAACCAGCTTCTCGGAGCTGACATTGGTGTTCTCCACCTCCGCGAGCCGTTCGTCTTCCTCGTCTTCTAACATATAATCCATGAAACCCTCCTCCAGATAAAGAGAATCGGTCTGCAGGGAATCGGATTCCCCGTTGACGGACTCAGTTCCTTCTCCAGGCTGATACTGATGGATGACGTACTTGACCACCGTGTCCTTGCTGCCCTGCGTTTCCGGCACAATCACCTTCACTTCGGACGGGGACTTCGGGTTCACCCTGCCGGACACCAGCAGTGCCACCAACGCACCCGCCAACAGCCCGATCAGGATGCCGAGCAGGAGGACGACTCCTTTTTTTGTGGATTTTTCCGGCTGGTTTTCCATAACAAAGATGATTATGTCGTTTTAGAAATGTTTCCGGTGGCTACCAACCCAACAAATCCGTTGCATCGCTGCGGTGGTTGGAATCGATGCGGATGAGTTCCTCTTCCGCACACATCTCCTGCAACAGGCCGTCCAACATCTTCTCCACCACGTAGTTCTGGATGTCGAAGTTGACGGGCACGGGGCAATGGGAGACATACAACTGCCACATTGAATTCCAAAGGTCCGTCACGCCATAGACATCCATGCGGATGGACACGGGCGTTTTGATGGCAGACTTGAGTTCGTTGTACTTGTAGAGTTCGAGATAATGGGTGATGGCGCCCACTTTGCCGTTGATCAGGGCGTCATAATCGACGATTTCCAACGAATCGATGGCCGAGACGAATGCCGGGCGGATCTGGGCGCCGCAACTTTCCGCCATCTTGTTGGTGAGACGGATGAGCGAATCGGTGGCCAACGCACCCCATCCGTAATGCGACAGGCTGTCGAACATGTTGTTTTGCAGGGGACTGAAGTCAATCCGATAATCGCCGTCGTTGTAGCTGAAGAAGCCGCCTTCGGTGCACAAATGGTTGACGGCCGAGTCGGCGGACGTTTTCAGACACTCCTTGATGGCTTTCTCTTTCTGCGCGTTCGTGTACAGCTGTTCCACGAACTCACCGCTCTCGTCCTTGCAGGAAAACAACGTCACCGCCGCCATGACGGCCAATATCACTATGATGCTGAGTTTTTTCATATCTCTTTTTTCGACTTTAAATTTCAAGCTGCAAAAATAGTATTTTTGCGCGTTAGTTCGGTTGGGATTTTTTTAGGGTTTAGGGAATAGGAAATAGGGAGTAGAGAGTAGAGAGTAGAGAGCAGAGAGCAGGGGTTAGGGCCTAATAACTAGGGCCTAGTAATTAGGGAATAGGAATTAGGGAATAGTTTTAAAAGGATAGGGAGTGGGGAGTGAGTATCGCACCATAAACCAAAATTACAAATTTAAATCATTAAAAAGTAAAACAATGGAAACAACGAAAAAAATTGAAACGTTCAAAGATTTATTAGTTTGGCAGAAAGCCATGAATTTAACCACAAAAGTGTACCAGATAGTCAAAAAATTGCCTAAAGAGGAAAGATATTCGCTATCTGATCAAATGCGGAGAGCCGCAGTCTCCATCCCTTCCAACATTGCAGAAGGATATGGGCGTCATACCCCGAAAGAGTATGTCCGTTTCCTCTCCATCGCAAGGGGTTCCGCTTTTGAATTAGAAACTCAACTTCTTGCTTGTGAGCAGATTCATTATCTCTCAGCATCAGACATTCAACCTCACTTGGCTATTATCTCGGAACTGACAAAAATGCTATCATCTCTAATTCACAAAATCTTATCCATAAATTCCTAATAATCATCTATCCCCATCCCCTAACCTTAAAACTATCTCCCAAACCCTAATAACTTGCCCCCTTAACCCTTAACCCTTAACCCTTGACCCTTGACCCTAAAAACTTGACCCTTTGCCCTTGACCCTAAAAACTTGACCCTTGACCCTAAAAACTTGACCCTTGGCCCTTAACCCTAAAATGAACCATCTCCAATCCACCCCCTCAACCAACAGCCTCTTGATGCAACTGGCGAGAGAGCGACGCCGCGACGGCAACCCGCTCCCGGACCTCTACGCCGTCTATACCGACTTCCAGACGGCGGGACGCGGTGCGGGCACGAACAAATGGCACAGCTCGCGCGGACTCAACATCCTCACCAGCATCTATTTCGAGACAGGGCTCGCCGCCGCCGACCAGTTCGTCTTCAACCTCTGGTTCGCGACCGCCACGCGCCGGTTCCTCGCCAAGTACGTGCCCGAAGTCCTCATCAAGTGGCCCAACGACATGTACGTGCGCGACCACAAGCTTGCCGGCGACCTCACCGAGCACAGTCTCTCCGGCAGCCGCCTCGACTTCACCGTGGCGGGCATCGGCATCGATGTCAACGAGGCGGAATTCCCCGATTGGATCCCCAACCCCACCTCGCTGTTCCTCGAAACCGGCCAACATTACGATGTGGACGCGCTGATGGACGAGTACCTCGCGGTGCTGCAAGAACGCCGTCCGCTGCTGTCCACGGAACACGAGTCCGCCCTCCGTGAGGAGTACCTGTCGCACCTCTACCGCCGTAACGAGCCGCATTTGTATAATATTGGCGGACAACAGATTACCGCCATCATCCGCGACATCGACCGCTTCGGACGGTTAGTGCTGGAACTGCCGGACGGAAGCCGGGAGGTGTTCGGGTTCAAGGAGGTGGGATACGTGGTTTAATTAAGAATTAAGAATTAAGAATTATGAATTATGAATGTTGAACAAAAATCATTCATAATTCAGCATTTATCATTCATAATTTAGTATTTTCGCGCCCTGAAAAAAACAATCGCTATGACCAAAAAAATCCTCTATATCCACGGTTTTAACTCCGCGGGCGGCGGGCACAAGGCCCAAGAGTTGCAGAAGATGTTCCCCGACTGGCAGGTGTTGTCACCGACGTTCGACTACAAAGACCCCGCCGGTGTGCAGAAGAAGCTCGACTCGCTCGTGCGCACGCAACGCGTGAACGCCGTCATGGGCACCTCCCTCGGCGGCTTCTTTGCCATCTACTGCGCTAAGAAACACAAACTCCCCGCCATGATCATCAACCCGGCTTTCCGGCCTTCGGAGACATTAGCCAAGCACCTCGGCAAACAGAAGAACTTCGTCACCAAGGAGGAGTACCAGTTCACCGCCGCCGACCTCGCCAAGTTCGCCGACTTCGAGCGCAAGGTCTTCGACAAGCTGCCCTGCGACGACACCCTCCTCCACTTCGCCCTCTCCACCGACGACGAACTTCTCGGCGACCACCACTACCTCGAAGAGAAATTCCCAAAATGTCAGGATTTCAACTACTTCGACCAGCAAGGCCACCGCTTCGCCGGGGTGAAGATTCTGAAGCCGATTATCGCAAGAACGATGGGGATTTCGGTTTAGAGTTTAGGGAATAGGGCCAAGTTAGTTAGCAGTTAGTAGTTAGTAGTTAGCAGTTAGTAGTTAGCAGTTGGCAGTCCCGGCAGGGACAAAAGCTCGGTAGTTGGCAGGGATTCGGTGGATTTTATCGTATTATCATCATTCTTAATTCATAATTCATAATTCTTAATTCTTCACGAACGCCTTCGTCACCACCCCCTCTTCCGTCGTCACCCGCACGAAATAGACACCGGCGGCCAAACCCGAGACATCGATACGGGCGACCTGTAGGGACGAATAATGATTCGCCCCTACAACGGTTTTCCCGTACACATCGCACACCTGAATCTCGCCACTAAAAAGATTATTATTCACTAGGTATTCTACACAGACCACAT
>JAEEGI010003783.1_pt1 | contig 35889 bp, 33 predicted proteins | sample 8958751 | NCBI WGS metagenome assembly JAEEGI01 (sample SAMN16246545, study PRJNA631951) | gut metagenome | biome: gut microbiome; feature: rumen; material: KS-attached | host: Bos | place: Iran: Karaj | collected 2018-10 | reverse complement strand
ATTCGATGAGCTCGGCCTTACGAACGATGTCCGTATACCACTGGGCAAAATCCTCGTCCATCGAAGTGATCTCTTCAACCATTTTCTTATCTGCCATTTTAATTACCTCTGCATTAATATCTTGATCGGTTTTTCAACCCTTTATCACATCATATACTTCATCGGGAGTATCGCAAATAGTTTTTGCTCCGTGCTCCGTCAGAAACTTGCGCCCGCGAAATCCCCACGAAACAAGTATCTCATCAAGTCCCGCATTTCGCGCTGTCATAATATCGGTATCGGAATCCCCGATATATACGGACTTTTCCGGACCTATACTCAGCTCTTTAAACACCTTGTGGCACATGTCGGGAGCGGGTTTCACGGCCTGTCCTTCCATATCACCGACGGCCGCATCAAACAGCCCGTCGTAATAGGTCTTGCACAGATCCCTTACCGCAGGGTCGGGCTTGTTGGAAACAACAGCAGTCTTGACGCCTGCTGCCCTGAGCCTTTTTATGAGATCCGTTATTCCGGGATACGGCCCGGTCTTGTCGGCGCTGTGGACTTTATAATAAGCCATGAATTCAGCCCTTACCTTCTCACGTACCTCCTCGGAGGTGCCCTCGGGTGTTGCTCTTTCGATAAGCTTGGCTATTCCGTTTCCGACAAAAAATCTTACTTCCTCTATCGAATGCTCCGGATATCCATATGCTTTCAGTGCATGGTTGGTAGCATCCGTAAGGTCATCCAAAGTGTTTAATATGGTTCCGTCCATATCAAAAACTGCAAGTTCGTATTTCATGATCTTTACTCCGGGCATCAGAATCCGTGATGGCCGCCGCCTCCACTGTGACCACCGCCGCCACCGCCTCGATGACCGCCACCTCCGCTGCTTCCGGAAGACTGAGGCGAATATGTCTTGGTCTCGCCTGTCACGATAACAACGGGTGGAGTATACCTAAGTGATTTACTCGCTCCGGCAATCAACTCCGCATTAGAAGTTCTCTGTATTCTGGACATCACTCTTACCACCCAGAAATTGATCAGGAAGGATAAAAGAAGCGCCATAAGAGCACTACACACATACCTCATTGGCCGGGCAATCTTCTGACCCTTTAATACTGTATAGATCTGCTCGAATCCCTTTGATGCACAGGTATAGTAATCTTTGTTTGATGCATAACGGTAAATGTTATCGGTGATGTCATATCCGTATGCATCGGTTATGACTTTATGTATGTCTCCGTCAGAATAGATGGAGATCTCTCTCTCTTCCATATCGATAATGAGCATGACACCGTTTGCGTGATTTCCGAACATCTCATCATAGATGGCATCGGAATATCTCATTATGTCACCATAGTTGTTTTCATCTGTGGTGATAAGTGCAACATTTCCATAATGGGCTATTGGGGCTATTTCGTCCGCCAGCTTTTTGATCTCTGCGCTTGTAAAGAGATCCGCTCCGTCGGAAATGACCACGCGGTATCCGGTTTCGCTGTTGGTCTTGTCCACGTCCGTATAATCGGTATCATCAAGCGGATTATAGGCATGTGCGTAATCGGCGGGAGCCAGTACCAGGGCGGCGAGTATAGCTATCACAGAGAGCAGTAATAAGGGATATCTTATTATCTTCTTCATGACTCGTCACCTCCTCTCTTATCGAACTGAGGAAGTTTCCTGGTTGCCAGTCTGTTATGACCTTTAACCAGATCATATACGGACAAAAGAAGTGTAACAATACATATGATAGCGGCTATGTAATAGAATTCATCCGCTGAAGGAGCAAGCAACCATACTCCGGCGGCTAAAAGTACTCCGATCAACGGTTTCAGACACGCCAAAAATTTTCCGTCTGAATGTGATTTTTTTCCGGAAGCATTCGATCCGGTTGAATTCTTATTTTGCTTAAATATCAGACCTTTATCGTCTAGATTATTTTCTCTGACATAAATCTGCTCTTTCTGACTGCACAAAGAGATCATTCCTATCACGGAAAGAACAATCGATATCACAAGCAGATAAACCGGTCTCATTACAGGGATCAGGCACAACAGAACAAATATCGGCACAGACCACGCAAGTGACCATAAGATATATTTCTTATAATCGATGGGCACATCCGTTGCAACTTCTCCGGTCTGTCCGTTTACAACCGCATAACTCACCCTGTCCTTATGCCTTACGGACATAAACCATACGGGGAAGTAGCCGAATCTGGTCTCAGTTCTCTCGGGTGTCAGGTTTGGAAGTGATTCCTTTTTAAGGGTAATAGTCCTGACAGCAGGATCCTTAGCAATCTGATTGAAAATCTCCTGTGTTACGATATTGCGGCTCTGCTGCTCATAAATCTTAGGATCGGTATCTTCGGCATCGGCATAAAAGCCGCTCATGTAAGATGTATTAAAAGGAACCGCCTCTTTAAAATCAAAGGGAGCAATGGCTTCACTCAATGAATCTGAGAACTGAGAAGATGCATCGGATGCCAATCCGTTGTACTCAGCCTGAACATTGGTATTGATGTTGTAGTGGGTATGATAGATATAATCCCCCCTCCTGGTATCCTTTTGACCGCGGAGAGTTGCCGCACGGTTTTCTTTGAAATCATAGATCCAGTAAGGCATATAGATACCACGGAGTTTTTCGATGGTGGTATCTTCCTTCATATATTTGGGAGCGAAAAGTGCTTTATTAAGAGCTTTCTTGTAAAGCTCCGCACTCTGATCCTTGGTAACCTTAAAGGGAATGATATATTCGGGAGCTCTCTGTTTGCCTACACGGCTGGCAAGAATTGTGGAAGCTCCGCAATAGCTACAGAAGGTGGCAACGGTATTGTCATTGGCAAGAATCTCACCTCCGCACTCTTTACAGGTATAAATAGTGGTGGTGTATTCTTCGTAGCCGGTTTCGGATTTATCGCTTGCCTGAGATTCGGTATAAGTATTCTCGTCAGCGTCATCCTTCTGAATCGCAGCCTCGGGTGGAAAATCCGATTCACAATACTCGCAATGAAGCAACTGTTTGCCGGGGTCAAATACAATATTGGCTCCGCAATTGGGACAAACGAACATTATCCTCCTCCTTCTCTAAACAAACATAAAGCGGCCCCCGATAGAAATTGGGAGCCGCTAAGGATCTTATAGCCTACTTACGGAATCTGTTTACGGCCTTTTCGGAGATCATTACCTCTCCGTGTTCCCTGAGCACCTCTTCACAACCTTCACCCGCACTGTAGAGCTGTGAGAACTCAAGTGCCTGTACACAGCATCTGCTGAAACGGTCATAAGAAGCTTTGCCTCTTGAGATGAAGAGGAAATATTCCTCACCCATCTTGTACAGCGAAGAATTAATCCTGATGCCTTTGGGAAGCCCCTGAGCATACTCGATAAAATCTGACAGGTATGTGAACATAAACACCGCATCATTGACATTCGCTATGGGCGTGTCAGCCTTAGCGGGTTCACCGCCCGCTTTTACGGGCGCTGCAGGTGCGGGAAGCGATAAACCTCCCTGTCCGAGTCCGGGAAGCGCCCCCAAAGGAGCCGTCGTTCCGCCGGATTCCTCTTTGACATGCTCGAGGAGCTGTTTCAAAGTATCGATAAATCCGCTGATCTTGTCGGCATCTACGCCGAGAGCGGGATCCTTCTCGGAAAAAGTAAGAACCATTCCCTGCTCGGGGACCATCATTATCTGCATCTCAAAAGCAATCTTCGGAGGATGATAACCCACCTCAGATTTAGCCTGTTCTATGATCTCGCGAAGGAGCCTCTGGGCATTTTCGCTTCTGGAAATAAAGTCGCTGTAATCGACTTTATAGTAAGCAAGTTCGTCCTTCGACAGATAGCATTTAATTGTTTTGTCGTCTATTCTCTCTATTTTCATATCCAGTACCCCCATCTAACCCCCGGTACCGTAAGAAAAATCACATTTATTTATGTAATGATTTTATCATGTTTCGCTTATTTTGTATAGTCTGTGGGCATTTCGCCAGGTTGCCTCAAGCACCTCTTCCGTGCTTATTTTCTTGATCTCGGCAATCCTTTCGACGACCAGGGGAAGGTACCCGGAAAAGTTTCTTTCTCCCCTGTGAGGAGTCGGTGCAAGATACGGGCAATCCGTCTCCAAGACTATATTCGAAAGCGGTATGTACTCTACGGCCTCTGTGAGTTTTTTGGCATTTTTGAAAGTAACAACGCCGCCTATCCCGAAAAAGAAACCCATATTCAGGAATTCTCTTGCGGATTCTGCGGAATATGAATAGCAGTGCAGTACCCCGCCTATATCTCCGGCATTATGTCCCTTCATAATATCTATCGTATCTTTGGCGGCATCTCTTGAGTGAATGACTATGGGCTTGGCCAGTTTTCTTGCAAGATCCATCTGGTTTACAAACCACTCGGCCTGAACATCCCATGGATCGTCATCCCAATGGTGATCAAGTCCGATCTCACCGATGGCAACGCATTTTTCTTCTTTTTCGGCAGCTTCACAGAGCCACTTCCAGGTTTCCTCATTTATCTCGCTGCACTGTCCCGGGATAACTCCCAATGCACAGTACATCCACGGCGTCTTTTTGGCAAGCTCCAAAGCTGTTTTGGAACTGGCTATCCCCGCTCCGATATCCGTCACTTTCGCTACGCCATACTCTTTAAGCGAATCAAGTACACTTTCCCTGTCGCTTTCAAAAGCTTCGTCATCATAATGAACATGCGTATCAAATATGGGTGCCATAAATACCTCTTTCGGATAAAAAAAGAAAAGGCCACAAACCCGCTTCTAAGCAAGCCTGCGACCTCGCGTGGACCGCCAGGGGCTCGAACCCTGGACACCCTGATTAAGAGTCAGGTGCTCTACCAACTGAGCTAGCGGTCCTTTCTTTAGTGCAACGATGAGATATTACCATCTTCAATTTAAAAATGCAACAAAAATTTTTATTTTTTTTAAAATTTTTTAAAACCCTATTTTCTCCTGCCCGGTTTTGACATCTTCTGCTCATACATACGGGCGTCGCTGATCTTGAAATATTCTTCGATCCTGCCGTAGGAATCGGTCTCGGTCAGATAGGTTCCGATGCTGAAATCAAGCTTATAATCCATCTTATTGGAATTGTTATATTCGGCAATACACTCATTCATCCGGTCGATAAATCTGTTAATTCGCGCTTCCGAATAATCCGAGGCAAATACGTAGAATTCATCTCCGCCGGATCTTCCTGCGATCTCGCCGAAATTACTGCTCTTTTTGATGCTGTCCGCAAGGGCTCTGATGGCCCTGTCGCCTTCAAAGTGTCCGAATCTGTCATTTATAAGCTTGAGACCGTCCATATCGATTACCATTGTGCAGACTGTCTTTGACTCTTTATATCCGGAAACGATCTCACGGGTTCTGTCTTCGAACCCGCGCCTGTTTAACAGGCCTGTCAATTCATCCGTAACACTCAGGCCTTCAAGTCTGCCTATAAGTTTTTCGATATGATCGTTCTTTTTGAGGGTATCAAGCGAAAGCCCCATGGTATGGAGCCATACATTGTAGAATTCATTGAATATATCCCTTCCGGTAAGTTCCAGAACGGTATATCCGAATATCTTCTCCGCGTAGTGAACAGCCATTACATAATAGACATGCGGCCTGTCGGAATTTGAATCGGGGATGATCTTCGAACTGCTTAGACCACGTGAACTGCCCTTGTATTCTCCCTTTTTGTCTATCCACATTACCGGAATAAACTTTCCCGAGGGCATGGTGAACTCACTGTCATAGGACGGCCTTCCGGCGGAGTCCGTGTGCACCATCATAAAGAATGCGGAATAATCACCGAAATTCACGGAATCCTCGGCGAATATATTCTCCATGGTCCGTACGCTCTCAGCCTTATTAAGCTTGACCATGGCGGATTCCGACTCAAAAATACCTTCGTTCAGCTTTCTCATCTCATCCTGAACTCGGTCAAAGGTATCAAATACATGCTGATACTCAAGAGGCTCGCATCCACAGGACTGGCTGAAATAGGGCTTGGGTCTGACAGTAAGATCCATATCACCGGCATTCCCGCCATCGGACAAATGCACGAGAAGTTTCAGTGCTTTGCGTGCTACCTCAAGCTGTTCCCTTGTTACGGAAGACAGGTTCGGAAGGAAATCTTTGCCCTCGGGAGTTCCGTCATATCCCGAAACGGCTATGTCCTGAGGAACTCTTATTCCAAACTTTCTCAGAGCATCGCAAAGAGATATGGCCATATAGTCATTGGCACAGACTATGGCCTCAGGGCGCTCCGGAAGGGATAGGAAATACCTTGCCGCCTCCGTTCCCTTGTTATACCAGAAGTCACCCTCAAACATTCCGACACCGTCTTCGGGAAGACCGTGCTCTCTCATAACGGTGCGGAACTCATTAAGTCTTTTGATGGAGTCGGGATGAGGAAGGTATCCGGACATATATCCTATTTTGGTAAAGTGATGATGGTCTAAAAAATGCTCGACCATTTGTCTGAGACCACCCTCATCATCAAATTCTATATTGTAGAATCCGTCGATGTGGCTGCTGATGGAAACAACCGGACGCCCGGACGCGCGAAGTTTTCGCTCGACCTTATCCGTCAATCCGTTTACCAGATAACCTTCTCCGTCAAATACAACGCCGTCAAACTGATCGATATCCACATAGTCTATGAGTCCGGATTCATTATCCGGTTCCACGGAATTGATGCTGCGAAGCTTTCCGTATGCATTGAAAATGACCAGATCTACGTCCAGTTCATCGGCGGCAATAGAAAAAGCCCTACTCAATATTCTTCTGTATCTGCTTGAAAGACTACTTCCGAACAGTGCAAGTCTTTTTCTTTTTTTCATATCAGTTGATGTCAGGATTATTGTTGTTTACGGTTTTGCGGGGATATGCTCCCTCAATGTCAACGGGTGCGGCAAAAACGATAGTCTCCGCATCCTTAGCGATCAGGATCTCATACTCACCGGTATAGTGAACATACGCCTTGGCCTCTTCGTTCCAATGAGCGAAATCTCTGGATGTAAGCTCAAATGTTACGGTTTCACTCTCACCGGGCTTAAGGAGACCGGTCTTTGCAAATCCCTTAAGTTCTCTCACGGGTCTCTTAAGAGCACATTTGTTAACGCCTACATAGAGCTGAACGACTTCTCTTCCGGCTTTTCTTCCGGTGTTAGTCACCTTGACAGATACGGTGATACCGCCCGTCTTCTCGTCTCCGATAAAGCCCTTGGCATCGATCTTAAGATCGGAGTAATCAAACTTGGTATATGAAAGTCCGTATCCGAAGGGGAAAAGTACGGGCATCATCTTGGTAGTGTAATATCTGTAACCGATGAACTCGCCTTCGCTGTATTTAACAACATCATCACATCCGAAATAGAACAGATATGAAGGATTGTCTTCGAGGATGAAGGGGAAGGTCTCGGGAAGTCTTCCTGACGGGTTAACGTCTCCGAAGAGTACGTCTCTTACCACTTCACCGCTTGCTTCTCCTCCGAGATAAGTCTCAAGGATACCCTTTACATCATCTATCCAGGGCATCTCTACGGGTGCACCGTTCTGAAGTACCACTACGACATTCTTATTGACCTTCGCAACCTCTTCGATAAGTGCGTTGTGAGAATCGGGCATTCTCATATCGATACGGTCTGCACCTTCGGATTCGAGCGCCTCGGGAAGTCCTGCAAAGATCACTACTATATCCGCTTTCTTTGCTGCCTTTACAGCTTCGGAGATAAGCTTCTTATCAGGCTTATAATCCGAAGGAGTGATGCGTGTGGTCCAGAATTCGGGATCGGTAAGGGTCGGAGCCTTGGGTCCGGGACCGTATCCCTTCTTATACGATACATTGGGCATATCCTTGGTGGCATCAACTACATTGGTTGCCCTGCAGGTTGATACATGAGAGCTTCCGCCGCCCTGATATCTGGGATTCTTTGCAAAGTCACCGAGAAGGAGTACATTTTTCTTCTTGCTGATAGGAAGAATATTTCCGTCATTTTTAAGAAGTACGACAGAGCTTTCGAAAAGCTTCCTTGCTACCTCATGATTCTTATCAAGATCTACCTTGGCGTTTGCCTTATGCTTTTCAAGAGTTTTGAATACGTGCCTGAGAATGTTAACGCATGCTTCATCGAGTCTGGACTCCGCAAGCTTTCCGCTCTTTACTGCTTTAATGATGTCCTTATCGGTTTCATGCTGCTGCCACATGGTAAGGTCGCATCCCGCTTCGATGGCACCGGGTCTGTTATGAGTAGCTCCCCAGTCACTTACAACCATTCCGTCAAATCCCCATTCTTTTCTGAGGATATCGGTAAGATATTTCTTATTCTCGGTCATGTATGTTCCGCCGACCTTGTTATATGAGGCCATGACAGACTGAGGATGAGCCTTTTTAACAACGGTCTCAAATGCAGGCAGATAGATCTGGCGCTCGGTAGTCTCATCCATTTCGCTTGATGAGGTAAAGCGGTCCGTCTCCTGTGAATTTGCAAAAAAGTGCTTAACGCAAGCCGATACTCCGGTGCTCTGGAGACCGTTAACATATGCAGCGCCAAGCTCACCCGCAAGGCAGGGATCTTCCGAGAGATATTCGAAGTTACGTCCGCAAAGAGGGCTTCTCTTCATGTTGACGCCGGGTCCGAGGACCATCTGAACATCATTAGCCTGAGCCTCATTACCGATAGCCTTTGCCGCTTCATAAATAAGCTCTCTGTCCCAGCTTGCAGCTATGGCACATTCTGCGGGGAAACTTACCGCATCAATGGAATCATTGATACTTGCGTGAACATCATTGATCTGCTTTCTGAGTCCGTGAGGGCCGTCGCACATCCACTCCTTGGGAATACCTTTCTTGGGAAATGCCGCTGTCTCCCAACTTCCTACTCCCGAAGTAAGATAGGCCTTCTCTTTAAGTGTGAGTTTGGAGACTATCTCCCTGATCTCTTTAACGGTCATGTGCTTTACTTTCTTAGTCGCCATATAGGTACCCCCTGTGATTGACACATATTTTCAAAAAGTGTATGATTCTTAAGTCGTTTCGGAAAACAACATATATGGTTATTTTCCCATTAAAACGGCACAACTTCAACACAAATATTGTTATAAAATTATTATTTACGGCGTGTGGCTCAGCTTGGTAGAGCGCTACGTTCGGGACGTAGAGGTCGCAAGTTCAAATCTTGTCACGCCGATTATTAGAGGCTCTCCGCGAGAAGGCATTCCTTCGAGTGGTAAGAGCCTCTTTTAATTGGCGTGACCATCACGCACGACTGTTAGAAGCCCTTTCCGAAGGAGACATTCCTCCGAGCAATAGGGCTTCTTTTCATAGGCATTTTCTGCAAAGGCATCGAATTCTATGAATCCTACGATTTTTGATGCCTTTTTTGCACCTTTTTACGGGAAGAAGCATCGAAAGTAATTGATTTGCCGTTTTTTGATGCCTCAGCCTACGCTTTTACGCTATAAAAGGCCTCAAATTGAGGGTTTTTTCGGATTATTGATGCTTTTACTGACGATCAGCGCTTGATTAGGCCAATATTTCATTCATGACAAAAAACCGTCCGTAACATAACAGAAAAACAGGAGAAAAATTCAAGCCGGGATTGTATTATTATGGTAACGACCGATCGTAACCAATAAACAAATGTATAAAAGGGGAACAATCATGATAGACAATATTCTCGCATTAAGAAGTGCCACCACACAAAAATCGATTGCCGTTAAAACTGTAATTTCGGCAGGACTCATCGCACTTGCAGTCCTCCTTCCTCAGCTGGTCCACCTGGCTCTGGGACAGTCCGGAGGAGTCAAATACCTCCCCATGTATCTTCCCATTCTTATAGGCGGATGCCTTCTCGGAACCAAATGGGCGCTCGCGGTAGGTATACTTTCTCCTCTTGTAAGCTTTATGCTCACATCACTTAGCGGAAATCCCATGCCCGCTGCTCCCAGACTTCCCTTCATGATTCTTGAACTTGCTGTTTTCGCAGCAGTTTCCGGACTGTTTAGCAAGAAGATCGTATCAAATGCCATGTGGGCATTCCCTGCGGTTATCTGTGCACAGATTGCGGGAAGACTCGTATTCCTCGGTGCGATCGCACTTACCGCTTCTTTCACCACTTTTACCGTACCCATGATATGGGGCCAGATCATCACAGGAATTCCCGGTCTCCTGATTCAGGCAGTTCTCGCACCCGTAATAATGATCGGACTTCGCAATCTTTTGATCGAAGATAAAGAAAATGAGTGATATAGATATTGCAAAAGAAAACCTGCACGGGCATTCCATATGCCTGTGCAGGGATGAAAACATAATTATTGACGACGGGAAAGGTATCTCTCCCATGATGAAATTCATCGCAGAGGGCAGAAACCTCCGCGGATATTCCGTTGCAGACCTTATAGTAGGCAAAGCTGCGGCGATGCTCTTTGTAAAAGCAGGTATTTCGGAAGTCTATGCCGAAACCATGTCAAAAGCAGGTGCCGATTTCCTCATAGCTCACGACATCCCTTTTTCCTACGGAACACTTACCGAAAAGATCATAAATCGCAGAGGAGATGATATCTGCCCCATGGAAAAGACCGTCGCAGATATCTCGGATGCGGAAGCCGGTTACGAAGCTCTGCGAAAAAAGATCATGGAATTAAGCGGTAAGCAGCCTTTTGAATAAGTATTCTCCGAACTCAAAGGACTCCGGCTTTACCTTAACCGCAAGATCCTAAGATATCAGGAAATCTTTTCCGACGTAAACAAGCCTTATTCTCCTCTACAATCTCAAGCAGATCCGGCTCCACATGGCATTTTAGAAATTTTACCTCAACTCCGGCTTTCACAGCCTCATCAAGTGCCGTTCCGAATTCGGGATGAGTCGCCACATTTGCCCTAACTTCACTGACACCGTCCATCTGGATCACGAAAGCAAGGATTGCATTGCAGCTTGCCTTCCGGGCAGCGATAAGTTCGTGGATGTGCTTGACTCCTCTTTCGGTCGGTGCATCGGGGAAATACCCTATGCCGTTCTCCTCAAGGGTACAACCTTTGACTTCCATAAGATACTTTTCGGATCCTTTTTCCATATAGAAATCTATTCTGGATGCTCCATAGGTATACTCGGGGATCACCTTATCATATCCCTCACCTTCGAGCCATTCTTTTACCACCTTATTCGGTGCCTGAGAGTCTATGTTGAAAAGAATACCCGTACTCTTCCTTACCGCAACAAGATCGTACTTTGTTTTTCTCCCCGGACTGTCCGGAGCCGTGAGCCACACTTCACACCCCGGGATAAGGAGTTCTTTACATCTGCCGGTATTCTTAACATGTACCGTCTCACTATGTCCGTCTATTTCCACATTTGCAATAAACCTGTTCGGTCTGTTTATGAATACGGCCTTTGTAATGTTATCGTATCTCATAAGCGGATATCAGAAGTTGCTTCCGTTCCATCCCCAGTCGGTTGTGGCGGAGTATTTTACATATATATGGTCCGCTGCGATTCCGAGAACCTCTCCGAATATCTTGCAGATTTCTCCGGTAAGCTTGGAAAAGGCATTCTTGTCGGAACTTCCGAACACGCTGACCTCAACAAATGCTATGGGCTCCGAGTTATCTCCTCTGAAATAGAGATGATATCCGTCCTCAAATCCTGTCATAAGCCAGCTCTCGCTCTTTCCCGGAACCATGGCGATAGCCTGACCGAGCCTGGTCTTAAGTTCTCTTTCCTGTTCTTCGGATATCTTAACTGTTACTTTTGAATTAATAAAAGGCATATTTTTTTCCTCCGTTTAAAATTTTGATTTTCAAATATCACTCTGACTCATTTATTGATTTTTTAATAGCTGTTTTTCTTCGTACGACAGAAGCTTTCCGTCCCTCCACTCAATATCATATATCTTACCTAAACGCGAACGAAGGCCCGTAACTTTTCCGTTTTTCCATGCTGAGGGCAGGGCCGGCAACAGTCTGTCTTCTCCTTCATGGCTCTGAAGGAGCATCTCCGCAATTCCGGAAACAAGTCCGAAATTTCCGTCTATCTGGAATGGCGGATGATTGTCGAAAAGATTGGGAAGCATGGACTTTTGCAGTAATGCGATTATGTTCTCATAACATTTATCACCATCATGCAATCTGGCCCACATATTGATGATCCATGCCCTGGACCATCCCGTATGACCGCCTCCTCCGGAAAGTCTCCTTTCGATGGTAGCCCGCGCCGCTTTGAGAAGCTTGTCTGACCCGGGTTCATCGAATAGTTGTTTTCCGGGGAAAAGAGCAAAGCAATGTGATATGTGCCTGTGTCCTATCTCAACTTCCTCATAGGGATAAGCCCACTCCTGAAGAGTTCCGTTGTCAGCTATAACAGACTTTGGAAGCTTGTTAATTATCTTTGTATATCTGTCTTTCTCAAACTCCGAGATCATTCCTGTTTCTATCAGTCCGGTAAAAAGTTCATGCAGGATCTGAGCATCCATGGAAGCTCCTTCACACATAGTTCCTTTCTCACCGCTCGGAAGAATATATGTGTTCTCTGGGGATACGGAAGGTGATACGACCAGCTGACCCGCTTCATTTTCGATAAGCGTATCTTCGAAAAACAGTGCGGCTTCCTTGACTATGGGAAGATACTCTTCCATAAAAGCCTTATCCCCGGTATAGCGGTAATGTTCTAATATATGCAGACAAAGCCACGCCGCACCCATCTGCCAGTATGAAGCCGCAGGCCATGTATCCTGTGGTGCACAATCACCCCATATGTCGGTATTATGATGTGCCATCCAGCCCCTTGCTCCGTACATCTCTGAAGCTGCTTTTCTCCCGTTAGGAACCATCTTCCTGATATGTTCGAAAAGAGGTGTATGAAGTTCTGTTAAACCGGTAACTTCTGCCGGCCAGTAATTCATCTGAGCATTTATGTTGATCGTGTATTTGCTGTCCCACATGGGAGAGAAGCTGTCGTTCCATATTCCCTGCAGATTTGCGGGAAGGCTTCCCGGGCGGCTGGATGAAACAAGAAGATATCTTCCGTATGCAAAGGCAAGATTGATAAGTCCGTTATCGTTCTCTCCGTTCTGAACGTTCCTAAGCCTTATATCTGTAGGCATGTTATCACGGTCTTCGCATTCAATCGAAAGCGTGCAGCGGTTCATCAATTCGGACACATCACGGATATGTCTTTGTTTCAGCTTCTCATATCCAAGCTTCTCAGCTTCATCGAGAATCCTGACCGCATCTTCAACATAGTCTTTGCAATAGTAATCAGTCTGTGAAGCCACCAGGATCTCTGTATCTCCGTCCGTATGAAGTGTTCTTCCTTTGATATACGGGTTTCCTTTTACGATGCGGATGACCATGCAAAAAGAAGTCCCTCCCGCACCGGTCCTTCCTTCCATGCAGAGAGTATTATCCGAAAGCATATATACTTTCTCACACTGATCCGCACGCTCGGAGAAAATCCGAAGCGGAGCACCCTGACATTTAACGGCCATTACTATATCGGGATAGGATATAAAGCTCTCCCGTACAAACCTCACACCTTCCTTCGTGTAACTGACGGTGTGAATACCGTTATCTATATTCAGTTCTCTTTTATAGTCGGAGATTTCTTCGATACGGTTAAGCTGTCCGCTCCAGTGTTCCCTGATACCGAGTATCTGAATCCTCTCACTTCCTTCGGGAATGATAAACAGATCTCCCAGAGGTTCATAGTGACTTTGATATTCGGGTATGCCGGCCAGAGTTTCATTGGCCATATCCTCAGCCTCAGTGATCCTGCCTTCACGTATAAGCTTTCTGATAACGGGAATACTTTCTTTTGCATCGGGATTAATGCGGTCACGCGGACCGCTCCACCAGATGCTGTCATTATTCAATTGGAACCTGTCAATAAGCGTACCCCCGAAACACATGGCTCCCATAAAACCGTTACCGAGAGGCAGTGCACAGTTCCAATCGCTTGTTGCTTTGTCATACCACAGTCTGTTCATGTATATATACCCTTTTGAGCAATTACTGACATTTATATTATATTGCATTTTATATTATAATAACGACTATAAAAATGTTTTGTTATCCAGGGAGCTGATATGAAGAAATGTTTGCTAATGATATTGCTCGCCCTCGGTTGTTCATTCTGCATAAGTCTTTCGGGATGCGCAGGTAATGCTGCGGATCAGAATATGCATCAGGAAGATGATAAAGAGGACGAGGATAAGGCCGAAGACGAATCGGAAGATGAAGATATAGAAGATGAGACCTCGGAAGTCTCCATCAGTGAACTTGATTACTCCGACCCCGATTCGATCCTTTCATTTGCCGCAGGTAAATGGACTTTTGTGGATCTTGAAACAGGTAATGAATATGCACAGATTGATATAAGCAATAACGGTGAGTGCGAATTTTTAAGCCCGAGCACCGATCAAAAATGCAGCGGAACGATCCTCTTTGATGAATATCTTGATGATAATTTTCCCGGAGTACACAGGTATGAGATCACATTGGGTGATCTGATCGATTCCTTCGGTTGCTGGACGGATACGGATACATCCGCCGGAAGATTTATGATCGCACAAAGCGCGGGATATGATTATATGTATCTTGAGGAAGTAGGAAACGGCGGATCAAACATCTCTTATCAGGTTTTCCGTTCACCGGATTCCGATTACGACTACTTAATGAAGTGGTTATTGATCCGTGAAAATAATGTAACGCATGATGAAGAGCTTCAGAAAAATGCAAAGTTTTATGCTCAGATAATTGCGAATACGGATGAAGGATTCCTTATCCAGAGACTTGATGATATAACTTTCGAAGCGCTTCAGGAATACACCGATTTCAGATTTCTTGCCGCATACATGGATGAGAGTAATTATCAGCAGGCCTCCCTTTGCACCATAAATGATGACGCTGATATGAGCGGCGTACTTGATACCTCTGTCCTTGAACACAAATACCCATCGACCGTTTATCAGATATATACCGATTCCGAAGGTAATATCGAAGAGATGGAAGATGTGGAAGATGCATATTACGGAAGATATGAGATCCATCCCCTCGAGCAGGACGTTTCCTTCGAATTCAATACTTTTTCCATAAACGGATGGGAACATGGTCTAGATGAGTACGGGATCGAGGGCAGTGCCATTATGGACATAGAAGTGTTCGGAGACGAACTGATCATAGATACTCACATCAATCCCCACATGAGTGAATACACCATTTTCAATATGAGAAGTGCCTGGCCCGAGCACAAGCTTTACGGAGCCAATTTCATCCACGGTGATAAGGTCTGGGATTCATTCTACTCATACATGGATACCGTATATGATTATGAAGATCATCCGATTTATACCGTGGACGGTACAGAGATCTGCGGTCTTACTTTCTCGGAAGACGGAACTCAGATAACGATCGAATACTGGAAAGACGATTACATAGAAATATACGAAGAAACCATCGACAGACCGAAGTGTGTAAATGCACCTCATTATGCATATGCGGATTATGCCCGCCACCGCACAGCTGAAAACTGGAACGAATTTATGAGTTACGCTCCGGATGATGCCCTCTTTATGGTCATGGTAAATCCACATAGTGATGACGCATGGGATTTCAACATGCCGATGAATGTCGGCGAAGGATCCGACAACGTTTATGTCGTATCACTTCAGAACGGTACCGAGTTCACCATCGGAGATACCAAACCCGAGATACGTGACAAGGGAGAGATCGTATCTTACTGGGTTACCGTACCCGAAGGTGCCCCGATATACACACTGCACGCCGAGACACCGGACGGACGATCCGCCGAGTGGGATGTAAGCTGGATCAGCGGCAAAGACGACACACGCTGGATATTTAAGTAAGAAAAATGCAATCAGCCCTTCACCTTGAACCTGTCAAAGTGAAGGGCTGTTTTTATCTGTTCTTTATTTCGATCCTGTCCAGGATACCCTGTACTCCGACATTTTGATGTGTCAGATACATCCTGAGTACGTCCTGAATAAATTCATTATCCGCACCTGTCTTTTTGGCGATCCTGTTAACGTCACAGCCTTTATCCGTCATCTTCATGATCCTGGAAACAAGATCATACATATCTTTATCCGGCAAAGGCTTTTCCGTTACGGTATTTATCTCCGCAGTCTTTGCATGTCCGTAATATATCTTACGGGGATTACGCGCAAGCAGCTTATTCCAGCTTTTTTCTATTTGCGTACCCTTATGCAGTTCCAGTTCATATAAGGGATTCAGATCCCCGACAAACAGAGAGCCGTCATCCAGCATAAGAGATATACTGTCTTCACTGTGTCCGGGAGTATGGAAAACTTCTCCAGTTATCCCCATCTCTTTTAAAATGTCCCTGCTCTTATCCACAGAGAACAGTCTGATCTTCTCATCATCTATGGGTATAAAACGATACTTGTTTTCTCTTGCAAATATTTCGTCGGAATTGTGAATGAATTCTTTTTGAACATCCGCAACAAGGATAGTCGCACCTTCATTTGCAATCTCCTGAGCTATACCCATATGGTCGGGATGAAAGTGTGAGATCATGATGCAGCCGATATCCTTTACCGCGATACCGGTCTCTTTAAGCGATCTGCAAAAGTCGGGAAACGATCCCGCCCATCCCGTATCAAACAGAAGTACACCCGTATCTCCTTTTATCAGATATGTATTTGTCTTCGAATAATGAAGCTCGTATATCTTCAAAAGAAATTCCTCAAACAGTTATAACCGGTTTCAGGTGAATCACTTTCTGCACGTAATGAATTCTTCAGATTCATAAATGCTTCTTTGATACGTGCAAGATCCTCATCACTATTATAAGGCGTGAGCATCATAACAACATAACCTTCATCGCAGCATTCGGGTTCGCATTTGCAGGCACGAAGAGATGCGGCCATATCATTGCCGGTGTACTTTGCATCATTCCTTACCACTATCCTGAGAGGGTCGGATTCGGATACATTAAATCCAAGATCTGAAATTTCTTTTTTGAGAATGATTACTTTGTCGCAAAAAGAATCAAGCGCCTCTTTAAATGCTTCCGCCTCTGCATTGAAAGCATCCAAACTTGCCATGATAAGGTAGGAGGGGCTGGAAGAGCCGAACATATCCAGCGCATATTTAGTATCGGGTATCACATCGGAAAAAAATTCGTTTATGTGTAGATAAGCCGCCCCCGTAAGAGTCGGCAATGTTTTATGAGCGGATGCACACGATATGTCCGCCAGACAATCCACAGGGTGTAGATATGCGGGATACTTATCCGCATCCAGAAATTTAAAATACGCAGAATGAGCACCGTCAACCAAAAGAGGAATGTTGACCGCCCACAGTTCACGCTTCAGTGCGGCAAGGTCCGTGACACTTCCGAAATAATCCGGATAAGTCACATATACTCCGATGGGATTAATCTCTTCGACGGTATTATCATAGATTTTATTTAAAACTTCATCCGCACTTAAATTCTCTTCTTCTATTTTAATCAGATTCACATTAAGAAGAGTTGCGGCATACAATAACGCTTTGTGAAATTTACCTATCACAAACATGTAGGGCTGAGGCTCTGAACCGTATTCATCACATGATACCGGCACCAACGTTTTTTCCCAATGCCTCTTGGCAAGCCATATCATGGCTTTGATAGCCTGGGTGGATCCCTCGGTTACATAGAATGTATCCGTTCCGTAGATTTCCGAAGCGATGGCTTCGCTCTCTTTTATGATCCCCTCCGGATGATACAGATCATCCGCTCCCTTTATCTCCGTAATGTCATACGCAAATGCATCACTGAGCCATCCGGGAATATTTTTATAGCCGTATGTTTTTCCCTTATGCCCCGGCATATGGAGTCTGGCGGTATCGGATTTCTGCAACTGTTCCAGAAAATCAACTATTGGAGTTTCCATATTACTCTTCCCTATGCGTTTTCGCTGACACGCATCATGATCGCACACTCGATCCTCTTTTTAAACAGTTCGCATCCGGGTTCGTAGATGCCTCTTATTGATCCGGAAGCATGGAACGCATTTGCCGCGCATCCTCCCGAACAGTAAAGCTTAGCCCAGCAGTCCTTGCACTCTTTTCTCGCATATGCATTGCAGCTTCTGAATTCCTCACGGAGAGGATCATTGGTGACACCGTTAAATACATCACCGAGTTTGTAAGATTCTTCTCCTACGAACTGATGGCAGGGATACAGATCTCCCCAGGGAGTGACAGCCATATATTCGGTGCCCGAACCGCAGCCCGAAATTCTCTTATAGATGCAGGGGCCTTCCGTCAGGTCGAGCATATAGTGATAGAAGGTTATCGGCTTTCCTTCCTTTTCACGTCTCAGCATATCCTTTGCCAGGATCTCGTACTGCTCCTTAACGATCTCGATATCTTCGGGCGTAAGTGTGGTCTCATCCTCAGGCTTTCCGACAACCGGTTCCATGCTGAGCTCCGTGAATCCGAGATCCGCCATATGGAATACATCCTTGGTAAAATCAGGATTGAAATGAGTGAATGTTCCGCGGATGTAATAGCCTTTTCCGCCTCTGGCATCCACGAGTTTTTTGAATTTGGGAATTATGCTGTCGTAGCTTCCGTTTCCTGCGTAGTCCACCCTGAAACGGTCGTGAACTTCCTTACGTCCGTCAAGAGACAAGACCACATTACTCATCTCCTTATTGGCAAACTCGATGACATCATCATCTATAAGCACGCCGTTTGTCGTAAGCGTAAAACGGAAATTCTTATTCTTTTCTTTTTCGATGCTTCTTGCATACTTAACAAGTTCTTTAACGACATCGAAATTCATCAAAGGCTCGCCGCCGAAAAAGTCCACCTCAAGGTTGGTTCTTGTTCCGGAATTCTCTACGAGAAAATCAAGAGCACGCTTTCCGACTTCAAAACTCATAAGTGCCCTGTCGCCGTGATATTTTCCCTGACTTGCAAAACAGTACGAACAGTTCAGGTTACAGGTATGTGCAACATGGAGACAAAGAGCTTTGACAACATTTCCGCTGCGCTCCTTAAAAGTCCCTGCCATATCTTCAAATGTATCTTCGGTAAAAAGTTTTCCGGCCTCTTTGAGTGAAACGATGTCTTCGTAGCAATCAAGGAGGTCTTCCTTTGTAACATCATCACGGTCCGCATATTTAGCGGATAGCTTTTCTATGATCTCATCCTTGGACGTATCCGGGAACATTTCGATCATGTCGTAAGCGACTTCATCCACATCATGAACAGAGCCCGAACATGAATCCAAAACTATATTAAATCCGTTAAGTTTATACTGGTGAACCATCTTATCTCCTAGAATTATTTATCGGAAAATGCCTTATAATAAAAGCCCCTTTTGTCAGCAGAGCCGGCAAAAGGGGTTTACTTCATTGTCCGAGAAAAACTACTTATTTAGCTTTATTTTCGCACTTCTGGTTAGCAACACCACAGCTGGTCTTGCAAGCAGACTGACATGAAGTCTGGCACTCGCCGCATCCGCCCTTCTTAGCGCTTTCGCAAAGATTACGGGTTTCAAGAGTTTTGATTCTTTTCATTTCAATCCCTCATCAATCATATATTTGAAATTTGTATTTCCGAAAAATAATACCATTTACGGCGGATTATGGCAACAAAAAACGGGGACTTTTTGGCAAAATGCCTTGATCAATCATGTGCTCCAAGCTCTACAAGAAGGTCACAGAACTCTATTCTGTATTCATCTCCCTTAGTTCCGCTGTTAGCAAGGATATATGCACTGTCCAAAGTTGCGGTGCCGGTGTAATCACTGTCTCTGATGACCATGGAAGCTTCGATGATGCCCGCTATGAAATTGAAGTCCTCAGAACAAGCCTCTTCCTCTCCTTCACCCATTTCGACCACATAGGTAAGCTTTGAGCTCTCATCGGCATCGGGCTCTTTATATCTGACGGCTACGGTACAGAGCTCATTTTCTAACCCCTCTACGATCTCGGAATCCTGGTACTTAAGGTCGATTCCGTCTTCCTGTGTACCCGCAAGTTCGATCTCATAGGCTATAGTGACCTGCTGGCCTGCTCCCACTTCTCCTCCGTCCTTGGTATCGTCGTTGAAATCACTGGCTGACATCACTCTGTTCTCGTATCCGATCTGTCTGTAAGAATAAACAACCGCAGGATTAAATTCTGCCTGAAATTTAACGTCCTTGGCTACGGTAAGTGTTGTCTGCTTAAGCTTATCTACAAGTACTCTACGGGCTTCATCTATGGTATCGATGTAATAATAATTTCCGTTTCCCGCATCCGCTATGGATTCCATATTTGCATCGCTGTAATTTCCGCTTCCGAATCCAAGAACGGTTAAGAATACTCCGGATTCTTTTTCTTCGGTTATAAGATCCGTAAGTCCTCCGGTGCTGGTGACTCCGAGATTCATATCTCCGTCGGATGCGATGATGACACGGTTATTTCCGCCCTCGATAAAGTTATTATTTGCGCATTCATAAGCCGCGGTAATTCCGCCCGATCCGTTGGTTCCTCCTCCTGCGCTGATCTTATCAAGCGCCTTACAGATTTTGGTGTAATTATTGGATCCCTCCAGGAGAACTCTGCTGTCCCCGGAATAAGTCACGATGGATACTCTGTCATTTTCACCCAGAGATTCAGCCAGCATCTTAAAGCTTTCTATAGCAAGAGCCAGCTTATCGGGGCTGCTCATTGATCCTGAGGAATCGATGAGGAATACAAAATTATTACCCTCATTGGTAACTTCTTCACCTGCGTTAGCCTGGAAAGTCATTACCAGAAGCTTATGATCTTCATTCCAGGGGCAATTTCCCACTTCATACTGAACACTGAATACATCGGATCTGTCATTTACATCATAATCAAAATAATTGATGATCTCTTCGGTTCTGACAGAGCTTGCAACGTTATCAAGACTCCAGCCGTCATTTATGATCCTTCTGAGATTGCAATATGATCCGGTATCCACATCCGCGGAGAATGTTGAAAGCGGGTTATCAGCGACCAGAACAAAGCCGTTTTCCTTAATGCTCAGATACTCTTCGGTATTGAATTCTTCGGATGCCCCGCTGTTATCTCCGATCAGTGAATTCATTTCATAGGCATATTCATATCCGACATCCGACGCATCATAGTTTGCCACAGGCTCATAACTCACTGAGGCAGGTCCAGCGGCATAATCCCCTCCGTATGCATTTCCGCATGCTGAAAGACTTGCCACAGTCATAACTACCGGTAAAAGTGCTGCAAATCGTTTTTTCATAATATTACCTCCTCGTTTTGGAAACAGAGAAAACATCTCTGCAATGTCCCCTCACACCTATTATAGACGAGATTGTTATCAATTTGGTCACAAATTGTTCACAAATTATTCACAAAAATTAACCCCTTCCGATGACGATTATCACCAAAAGGGGTCATTTTTTCTTATTTATCTAATTATACATCTCAGATCTTTTTCACGGGCCTAAGGATCTGATACCCCAGCTTCTCGGGGTTATGTCGCTGATAATCGGGACATTCATCCTCATTCCACTCATAACCCATGGTCCTGGGATCGAAGTTCCACGCAAGCTTCTCTACAGCCGTCATGACATCGGCATTTTCAGCCAGATAGTCAAAAGAAGGATAGGAAAATACCAGATAATAGCTTCCGGGAATTTCCCTTAACTCAAATCCTTCGGGGACAGGGCCGGTAAAACCGTCCTCTACACCTGTTCCGTAGAAATAGGTCCTCTTTCCGTTTTCTGTTACCCATCCGGCGGTATGAGGTGTGACAACGGGGTGTGCATTCTTATCCATGCTGGTCACATATCCGCATACGGTGTCACAGTCATGATGCTCCCAGAATTCACAGTAATTTGATGCTTTCTTTTCCCAGATTCCCATGTATTTATGAGCGGGGATGTATTCAACGCTGATGCCGAGTCTTGATTCTTCCATAGTCTTTATCCTCTCTTTTTCATAATAGTCAGGAAACAGAACAACTTTATGTATTTGGAGGGGTATCGGGATCGGATTTTTACGGTAGGCAGCCGGTGTACATCCGAACTGCTGCTTAAAAACTCTGGACAGTGCTTCCTGCGAAGAATAGCCGTATTTCAGTGCAATATCCAGGATCCTTTCATCAGTATCCCTTATCTCTTCAGCGGCGCAGGCCAGGCGCCTTCCCGATGTATAGGCTTTTATGGTCATTCCTGTCACATCGTGAAAGAGAACCGAACAGTACCAGGGTGAATAACCCATCTCGTCAGACAAGCCATTCAGGACCCTTCCGCAATCCGGATGCGTTTCGATCCATTCGATCATTTGCTGGGCTAATTCAATCCACTCCTTCATACATTTCCTCCTGTATGAAAAAGATTATCACAGGGCTCGAATTCGTTTTTGATATTTCTTGTGGACTCATTCTAACATACTTACAGGGATGGTCACAGACCAGGGGCCTTCGATGGGACCGTCGTTGCAGGTCCAGAATTCACCCATTATCCTGTATCCGTCAAATCCACCTTCGGGGATACACAAGAAATATTCCTCATAACTGTCGGTTCTGTCTTCATCAAACCATGCAACTGACATATCGTATAATACCTTTTCTCCATTAGGATCGATCAGATATATATACCCGTGATTATCGGTATTGAATATATCTGTATATCTGATCTGAACATGTAAGATTCCGTCATTGATCCCATACCCGGTTAAAGCCACGCCATCCGCAAGTGGTCTCTCCTCGGAAGGGTCTGTGACCATTACAGATATATCCGATAAGTTTTTGCCATCAAGCCCCGGACCTCCACCACCCCGGTATTCATAATCCCGAGTCATTACAATATTATCCGGGATACGGCTCAGATCGATCATATCCATCTCAAGATCGTAATGCTCTTTCCCCGGAAGAATCTCACCCACCGAAAAAGCTATCTTATCGCCCTCCTTGATAGGTATACCCATTTGATCGATCTGAATCAGAAAATATGCCGTGCCGGTTTCTTCATCAAATTCAGACATTCCCGCCCCGGCTACCGATGCGCTGTTTGTACGAATCCCGTAGCTGTCAAAAAGGTCACAGGAATCCGTGAGTCTTCCCTCAGTATCATTCATTGATACCAAAACACTCGCCTTATCGTTATCCAGTTCCATGCCCACAACTTCCATTGTGATCCCGTTTTTTTCACAGGACATGGCTACCGGGCGTAACCTTTGTGCCAGTGACGGAACTACCATATACATTATCCGAATAGCCGTTTCATTATTACATGCAGCCATTACAGGTATGGATCCGCATATCAGGAAAAGAATACAAGCCGCTGCCGCAAGTATCTTAAAAGGGGTATAGTCTTTAGTAAATTTATATTTTTCTGCTTCATCCAAAACGGCAGGAGATATTTCGGATATGACATTATACATATCTTCCGAATTCATAATTCATAACCTCCCTTTTCAACAAAAGTTTTTAGTTTTCTTCGTATCTTTAAAAGTCTCTGTGACACTCTATTTTCGGAAAATCCGAATTCTTCCGCCAGATCATTAACCGGTTCCCCGAAATAATATCTTCGGACAAACAACACTCTGTCCTCGGTTTTAATACCCTCCAGATAGTCATTTACCAGCCCGATCAGTTCTCTTTTCTCCGCCTGATCTTCGATATTGATCCCTGAAGGGATGCAGTCTTCCAATTCGTCAAGCATCACTGTCATTGCGTTGTAACGTTTTCCGGCATGGTTTTCCCTGTATTTGCTCAGTGATATATCTCTGACTATTTTTCCGAGAAAAGCTTTTAATGACACCGGCATCAGAGGAGGGATCTTATTCCAGACGGTAACCAGAGCATCGTTAACACACTCCTTGGAATCTTCATTATCTTCAAGGATATTTCCTGCGATCTTAAGACAGTACTTTCCGTATTTATCCTGTGTCTCGGAAAGTGCCGCTTCGTCTCTCTTAAAAAACAATTCGATTATCTGTTTATCGTCCATGAGATATCTCCAAATGCCCCTCTATAAATATAGCCGCAAAGCACAGAATAATCTTACCGCAAAATACTGAATTTTTTTAAAATAAAACGTGGGGCCTTTCGGTCCCACGTAATGTTCATTTGATTACTCCAAGTCCTGTCCTTTGCTGAACGTAAGGCAAGAAAGTATTTGCCTCAGCACCGAGACATCTGATGGGAATGATCATTCCCTGCATTGGTCCGTGCATCAGGTAATAGTGTTCATCATCGACAATTATACTCTTGATCTCACTCCACTCTCTTCTGGTTGTGGATTTGGGAGTATACTCCATTATCATTTCATCCGTAAAATCGATAGTTGCCTCGGGATCATAAAGCAAGGTTCCTTCCTGCCTGTATTTCTCGACTCTCTTACGAATCTTTTTCCTGATTCTGGATTTAATGGCAACAAGAAAATAAATACAATAGACAGCAATAAAAATCGGCATAACAAAATCCGAGAAGTGAAGTTTTCCGTTAAGCAGTCCGTTCAATAAATCCAACAGAATGAGAAGCACGCTCATTCCAAGCATGACGCTGAACAAAACCATATACAGGGTAAGTCTTTTTTTGCCTTCTTCACATTTAAACTGATAGGCATTGTTAAATGCTATATAATCTTCGTCATTTATCTGAGTTACTATTCTCATACCGCCTCCTGCTTTTTCGCCCTAAGCTTGTTGCTCAGGTTATTCAGGAACCTGAGCAGACATGCAATTCCAAAATCCATCAAAACAACAAATGCAAAAATCGCAATTCCGATTGGAAAGCCCCAGTTCAAAAATCCGTACCAGTCATTTGTATCGGGCCATTCTCCGATCCCGTTTATCAGAATGTTAACCAGATAATAGGTTCCGTACAAAAGTGCAAGTAAAGCGGAATACAATGTGTATTTAAATAGGATCTTTTCCCGCGTCCGAATGATCAAAAACTCTGCCATGGCCAGCAGAGGAACTATCCGGTGGAAATACAGATTCCCACCTTCATAAAGATTCAGATTGGGATATAGCGGCTGAAGGAATGCTGCAATTATCAGAAATGTAAGCCCCGTTGCAGACGCCGCCATAAGCTTTGGCAGTACGGAAAATGTCTTAGACAACGCGAAGAATATAAGCCTGATAAAAGCAACTATTCCGCAAAACAGATTGGACAAAACCGTAAAGTATTTGAGATTGGCAAATCCCGAAGCCATGAGTCCCGCCCCGGAATCGGTATTTGACCACATCAAACATGTTCCGATACCCGCAAAGATAACAATGCAGATATTGAAACATATTTCACAGATACCGTTGTGATCTCTCTTCTTCATCAATCAAACATATATGCCGCTACAAGTGTATATGTATCGCGGATAGCATCGATGTGGGTTCTCTCATATCCGTGTGTTGCTCTTGTTCCGGGGCCGATGGCGGCATGGCGAATGTCATATCCTGCCAAAAGAGAAGTGTCCGCATCTGTTCCGTAATGAGGAGTGAAGATATCGGGTACATAATCGATCTTTGCTTTCTTAGCCTTCTTCTCAAGATCTCTTGTCATATCGAAATTGTAGGGAGCGCGTGAATCCTTGAAGAAGATTGAAACCTTCCTCTCATCTGAAGTCTGCTCCGGGCCGATGCAGGCGATATCTACAGCAAGGAATTCTGCTGTATTTTCGGGAAGCCATGATCCGCCGAGTCCTATCTCTTCATGGAAAGGAATAAGGAAATATGTCTTCTTAGAGGGAGTCTTTTTCTCCTTCTTCATATCCCTTAATATCTCCAGAAGAATGGCTACCTGCGCCTTATCATCAATGAAACGGGATTTGATATATCCGTTCTCATACTTAAACCTGTGATCGAGTGCGATATAATCTCCCACTTCGACTCCGAGTTTTCTCACATCATCCGCATTTTTTACATCGGCATCAACAATAGCAACAATGTTCTCATCGAAGCCGGGTAATTCTTCCCATGCTTTATCGGGAGTAACATGAACGGATGAGAGCTTTCTCTGAAGCGCACCGGTTATGACTTTACCGCTTCTGGTATGGATTCGGATATTTTCACTGTCGGAATTATGAGCATGCAATCCGCCCACGGGACATACCTTTATGGTTCCATCCTGATTAATATGGCGGACCATAAGTCCAATCGTATCACCGTGTGCACTTATTACTCTTCCCTCGCCTTTGCCTCCGAGGTCTATAAGAACTCCGCCCTTTTTAAGAGTGCTTGTCTTAAATCCGAGGCTCTCTGCTTCTTTTACCAGATAATCCTGAAGCTCGTGATACTGACCTGTGACCGAATCGATATCAAGAAGTTCCTTCAGTGTTTTAATAAAATACTTCTCATCAAATTTCATTTTAGATAACCTTCTATCCGTTTATTTTATTCTGATAAGCAACAAGATCGTTTGTAAGACTCTCTGCTTTTTTTGAATCAAGTATCCAGGATATTACATTTACCAGGACCGTGATACAAATGACACTTACAACTATACCACAACCGATGACTATGAGTTCCCCCGTTATCTTCATCCCGGCAAACATTGTGGTGAGGAGTATCGCACTTATCAGGATCACTCCGATTATTTCTCTGAAGATCGCCTGCTTTATGGTAGGTTCTTTCTTTTCCACCATCAGGAGATTGGGGATACTTGTGATAGCCCCGTATATGATCGGATATAAAAATGCATCATATCCCAGCTTCTGATCAGGCCTGAATATCATACCCAGGATAAAGACCGCCAGATTAATGCCTGTTACTATTATAAAATAATTTCTGAGGCATTCTTTTAAATGATCTTTCCAATAATCCTTCATTTACATCATCCCTTTAGTTTATCCTTCAGTCCCTGCACATATTTTCTGGATATGATCACTTCTTCACCGTTTTTCAGCTTGCATAGAAATCTTCCGTTAAGTGCCGGCTTGATGGAATCCACTTTCATCAGATTTACGATGATCGATTTAGAAATCCTTATGAAATGAAAAGGATCCGTAACCTTCTCAAGTTCATACAATCGCTTTTTTGATTCGTAGGTATCTTTTTCCAGATACAGAAATGTTCTGTCATCAACGGATTCGATATAGTACACATCCGCGATGGGAATGCTGTACATATCCCCCTCCGTATATCCTTCAAGATTTCCCTGTCTGGATTTGATGAATCTTGTTATCTCATCGATTCTCTCATCAACCTTGTGGCACCCGATCTCCACATATTCTGTTTTATCGGGATGGATCAATTTCACCTCAATATCCATCGGCTTATCAGTATTTTTCATCAACCTCAAAATCTCCGATGCCCTTTAAGTAATGATCAAAGAACTTAAGGGTTATGGAATTAATCTTATCTATACACTCTGCGGGATCTCTGTCACCCATTCCGAGGCTCTTCGCTATTACCGGTGAAAAAAGCGGAAGATCCGTAAAGTTCATATGTGCGGTTCCCTCAAAATAAACAGAATAACCTTCCGCAGCATTATCCATTATCACGTTATTGGAATATATATATCCGGTTTCCTCTGCCATCACTCTGTCGGCATGATGGGATTCGGAATCAAAACACAGTATCGGTGTATCGTACGATTCGGGATTAACAATTATGTTGCCGTTCTCAAATCCTGTCTCTTCACCTAGCATTGTTCCGTCAAAATCAATGACTGCGGATACATCATCTCTTCTTCCTACCGTGACCGCAGTTGCTCCGCCAAGGGAATGACCCATAAGTCCGATCTTATCGGTATCTGTGATTCTAAGAATATTTAAGATTTCTTCCTCGCTTGTATCAGTCAGATACCATTCGTCACCGATCTTACCGGTCTTAGCAGAATCGACGATGGTATCAAGTGCGAAGTTCATATCTGCTTCCCTGATATCCATCCATTCGGATGTGATCTCGTAAACCTCTGCCTCACTCCTGGAGCCCACTTCCAATGCACTGTTAAAAAACTCCGGATCTACCGTGATGATCTTTCCGTTTGTGTCTTTGGTAAACAGTGAATGATAAGGATGTTCGATACTTACTACAATGTATCCGTTGGAAGCAAGCTCCAGATATGTTGATGCATTGCTCTCATAATATCCGAATGCACCGTGACTAAACATTACAAGAGGAAGTGACTCAGGATCGAGTTCATCCATGCATTCCGGATAGAAGAAATAGACGGGAACTTCTCTGAATGAACCATCGGTTTCATTTACTTCCGTTCTGCTATTATCGATAAGTATCGCCCTGCTCTGTGCCACGGCATAAGGACCGCTTACAGGCCTTCCCGAATAATCGGCGAATATAAAAGCGGGTATCATACTCATTCCGATCAGGATCATTCCAAAGGCAGTTCCCAAAACGATCGCGGCAGGTTTTTTCCTGTTTTCATTTTTCCTGCAGATCAGAATTACAATGCCTGACAGGATAAGTCTTATGATCAACAGAACAAACAGTACTCTAAACCGGAATGAAAGATCTATTCCCGGCAGAAGAAGCATAAGCAGGAAGAGGAACAACTCCAATGCATTTGTGATGCCTCTTTCCTTCGACCACTCCCTCTTGGATACTCGAGCGGCTATCTGACGTATCGAGGTCACGATCTCTGTGATAAGTAAAACAACAAATAATAATTTTTCCATATTCGCCTCCGTGATTCTTTGTTGAAGCGAATATATCATTTACAGATCGAGATTTGCGGAAACAGGCCGTAAAATGCATTTTTCGGGTGTAAGATGCAGCTCAGTATCCTATATTGTTGGCAATACCTACGGAAACATAATGATCAAGAATGGCTTTGTAATCCGTTCCCTCTTCGGCGGAAGGAGTTAAGATACCTTCTATCATGTACCTTATGCCGCCGTTTTCAAGCTTCTCCATCTCGTTATATCTGTCCTTGAAAAACATTCCCTTCGAAACCTTCCTGTCATACAGGATTCCTTTGCATTCCGAAAGTTTACAGTCGGGGAAATTAACATTATATATATGCCCCGGTGTAAAAGGTTCATATATGATCTTATCAAGTATCTCCGGAAGATAATGATCCGTAACATCATGAGGTCCGTTAAATGCTTCAGAAATCGCTACCGAGTGAAATTCCTGAAATGCTCCTTCGAATGCAGCACCAACCGTTGCCGAATATTGAAGATCCGAAGCCATGTTAAATCCGTTATTGATACCCGATAAAACCACATCAGGTTTCTCCGGCATTACACTGAGGCTCCCTACCCTCACGCAGTCAACCGGCATTCCGGAACACGAAAAAGCCTTAACGCCTTTTACCGGATAATCCTTGATCGGATATACGTCCAGATGATCTCTTAAAGTTACGCTGTGACTTGCGGCACTTCTCTCTTCTGCGGGAGCAACGATCCAGACTTCACCGTATTTAAGAGCCGCCTTTGCAAGCCTCTCCAGACCATGAGCATGTATTCCGTCATCATTTGTAAGTAAGATTCTCATATATTTTCCCATAATACAAAATTGTCCCGGCGCCCACTTAGGCGTCGGGACTTTTTATGATCAAGCTTCGATCAGTTCGTCTATATTGGATGCATCAGCAACAGATGCTCTGCAGGATATCGTCTCTCCGGGGAAAGGAGTATTCGCTGCAATGTGATTGTACATGAGTACGATGGGATCGTGACCCTGTCCGAAGGAATCCTGACTGATAATGGATCCGACGGCACCGTTTTTGATGTAAGGGAAAAGTCCGGGATTTAAATCAAAGCCCACAACCTTTGTCTTACCCTTTCGACCTGCATCAACAACCGCTCTTGCGGCATCCTCGGGGAATCCGTTTGTAAGGAACAGTATCTGTACATCAGGATGCTTACTCATGAATTCCTTGGTCTTCTTATATACATCATCACCATCATCCTTAACGGAGATCTCGCCCACCATCTTGACGGATTTGTATTTTCCAAGGCCTTCCACAAAGCCTTTTCTTCTCTCTACATTTCCGATTATGGAATCATTGCCCATCAGTATTCCGACATTTCCGCTCTTACCGATAAGCTCCGCTGCGGACTTGGCAGCAAGTGCACCCTGTGCCACGGAATCCGACTTAAGGCATGCAAGTCTGAGCTTGGGATTAGCGCAGTCACAGTTGAAGGTCATTAGTTTAATGCCCTTGGATCTTGCCTGCTCAAATACTTTTTCAACTCCGCCCAAAAAACCGGGATATACGATCGCATCATATTTCTGGTCGATAAAGCTCTGAATATATCCTCTGACTTTGTCCCCGTCATCTCCGGGATTAATGGGCATGAAAGTTACTCTTGTCTTAAACGCGGCAAGTTCCTTAACCGCATAATTGGCACCGCGCTTTACGCCCCACCAGAAATCATTATCGTTCATGCTGAGCATACCGATCTTAATCTCTTTGCCGCTTCTGTTGTTTTCGGGCATTACACCTGTATCGAATCTGCCGATGAGTTTTCTGATTCCCTTCAGCATATCGTCAAGAGCCGCGGTGTTTTCTCCGATCTGAGTAGCTTCGGCAGTAACCTCCTGTGAAGCTGCTGCGATATCTTCCGTGGACTCGTTGATATCCTTGGCGGTCTCATACATCTGATCCGCAATATCTTTGGAGCGCTGGAAATTATCTTCCATTACGCTGAACATCTTATTGATATCTGTGATCTTGGTCTGGATCTGAGTTGAGTTCGAATTAATGGCTCTGAAGGAACTGTTTACTTCAGAGAATGTAGCCTTACTTTCATTGAAGGACTCCGTCACCTTATTAATGCTCTCGGTAACGTGTGCAGAGCTGGTCATGATCTCGGTAAGGATGGTACTGATCCTGTCCATGCCTTCCTTGGTCTGTTCCGACATGCCGGTCATTTCTCCGGCAACTACTGCAAATCCTCTTCCGGTCTCACCTGCTCTTGCCGCTTCGATAGAAGCATTGAATGACAAAAGTTTGAGCTGAGTACTGATATCAACTATGAAATCGCCGACTTCATAAACCTTCTGGATCTGATCATTGAATTTGACAAGAGTCTCGTTAATATTGTTAAGATCTTCGGATACAATATCCATTTCTCTATTGTATCCTTCAAGAGTCTCTATTCCGTTATTGCTCATATGAGCAGTCTCGCCAAGCAGGTCCCCGATCTCCGTCATGGAATTGCCGATCTCATTTAACTGGTCGGAGTTAGACTCCATAACCTGCTTGTTGTCCTCAACCATCTCAAGCTGTTTGGATGTTCTTTCTTCAACACTTATGGTGTTGTTGGCGATCATCTCCGTGCCTTCCTGATTGGCCTTCATATTCTCGGTCAGTCTGTCAATGGCATCGGAAAGTACAACCGTGTTCTGCTTGGTTGACTCGACAAATGTAAGCATATTGGACTTGATGAGATTCAAGCCCGTAGCAATAACATCCTCGGAAGAATTGCCTCCGGATGCGGGAATATCATCGATATTCAGTTTTCCTTTGGCAAGCTGTCTGGCGCTGTCCACCATGGCATCCTTCTTCTTTTTGCCAAGGAGCCATACCACTGCGCCTGCGATGATAACCACCAGTTCGATTATCGCCAAAATGATCCAAAATGTACCCATACTTTACCTCTCTATCTTTAAAATGTCCCCCTGATAATGAAAGGTTTTTTATATCTTACTCCACGCCGTCCCAGCAGTAGGTGCAGAGTTTGTCGTGAGGAAGTCCCGTTGAGTCGAGCATGTCATCAAGACGCGCATATCTGAGAGATGTAAAATTCATCTCCTTGCGGATCTCTTCGATCATAGCTTCATACTTCTCGGTATCGGGATTCGCATACTGCTTAAGGACTTCTTCAGTGACGTTGCCGCCTTCAAGCCTTTCGATGACTCTTCTGGTGATAAGATCCATCTCTGACTTTGATCTGGAGAAGTTGAGATATTTACATCCGTATACAAGAGGAGGACATGCAGGTCTTACATGGACTTCCTTTGCTCCGGATTTATACAAAAACTCCGTTGTTTCTCTGAGCTGAGTTCCTCTTACGATGGAGTCATCGATGAGGATAATGCTCCTGTCTCTGATGAGCTCCTCGACAGCAAGCAGCTTCATCTTGGCGATCAGATCGCGCTTGCTCTGGATGGTGGGCATGAACGATCTGGGCCAGGTAGGTGTGTATTTGATAAAAGGTCTTGAAAAAGGAATACCCGATTTATTGGCATATCCTACTGCATGTGCGGTTCCGGAATCGGGAACTCCGGCTACGATATCAGCTTTGACATCATCTCTTTCCGCCATAGCCGCACCGTTGTTGTAACGCATCTTCTCTACCGACATTCCTTCGTATGAGCTTGAAGGATATCCGTAATATACCCAGAGGAAGGTACATATCTTCATCTTGTCTCCGGGTGCCTTAAGAGTTACACAGTTCGAATCCGTTACGCATACGATCTCTCCGGGTCCGAGTTCTTTGTAATCGTTATATCCGAGATTCTTATAAGCAAAGTTTTCAAAAGAAAGACAAAAAGCGCCATCCTTCTTACCGACTACAACGGGAGTTCTGCCCGCCTTGTCTCTTGCCGCATAAATTCCCTTGGGGGTGAGCATGAGAAGTGATACGCTTCCGTCGATTGATTCAAGTGCGTAATTGATACCGTCGATAAGATTCTCTTTGGTATTGATCAGCGCTGCGATAAGCTCGGTTGCGTTGATCTCACCCGAACTCATCTCCATGAAATGGCTTAATCCTCTGTCGATAAGATCCTTAGCAAGCTCATCCGCATTGTTTACTTTGCTTACGGTTACAAGTGAATAAGTGCCGTGATGTGAATGAATTATAAGGGGCTGAGGCTCGTAATCGGATATTGAACCGATACCCATATATCCGTCCATTTCCTGAACCTCTTTATCGAATTTGGTTCTGAAGGGGGAATTCTCGATATTGTGGATCGCACGATTGAATCCGTCCTTACCGTATACTACCAATCCGCCTCTGCGGGTTCCGAGATGTGAATGATAATCCGTTCCGAAAAACAGATCAAACACACAATTTTCTTTTGCCGCTACTCCGAAAAAACCACCCATCTTAAACTAACCCTTTCAACCTTTTATATTTCTCAATTTGATGTATTTGTACCCGTCTTACACTTTTGTTTCAGCTTTCATTAATTAAATCGATCAGTTCTACAACGTTCGCTTTAATATCCCCCTTGAAAACCGAAGATCCCGCTACAATTACATTGGCACCTGCCTTTATGATACCCGAAACATTCGACGATGAGATTCCGCCGTCTACTTCGATGTCCACAGCAAGTCCTTCCGAATCAAGAAATGCCCTCAATGCCCTGACTTTATCGATAGTCTCGGGAATGAGTTTCTGCCCGCCGAATCCGGGTTCGACAGTCATGACCATTATCACGTCCACGTCCTTCACATAAGGCATCACCGCGCTGATGGGAGTACCGGGCTTAATGGCAACGCCGGCCTTCAAGGGCACGCCTCTTAAGCTCTTGGTCTCATGAATCTGCTTAAGGATCTCACCTACATGATCGGGATCGGATTCAACATGAAAAGTAATGCCGTCAGCTCCGCATTCAGCGAAGGTTTTAATGTATCTGCCGGGCTTTTCGATCATAACATGAACGTCGAAAAACAGGTCAGTACATTTCCTTGCGGATACCATCACCGGCATCCCGAAGGATATGGACGGGACAAACATCCCGTCCATTACATCTACATGAAGATATGGTGCTCCACCCTCGGAAGCTGCCTTTATCTGTTCACCGAGTACGGTGAAGTCAGCTGCCAGTATGGAGGGCGCCAGGATTTTTTCCATTTAGACAAACTCCTTGACCTGCTTGTAAACGCCTTCAGCATCCAATCCGTATTTATGGGTAAGTTCAGAAGCAGCTCCTGACTCGCCGAAAACATCCTGCATACCGATTCTCTTTACTTTTACGGGATACTCATCTGCGAGAACTTCGCATACGGCAGATCCGAGTCCGCCGATAACGGAATGCTCCTCACAGGTAACGACCTTTCCGGTCTTCTGAGCACTCTTTATTATAATATCCTTGTCAATGGGCTTGATAGTGCAGATATTGATGATCTCCGCATCAATTCCCTCTGCAGCCAGTTTCTCAGCCGCTCCGATAGCGGAATCTACCATAATTCCGGTTGCTACTATGGTAACATCCTTACCTTCTCTGACAAGCTGGCCTTTTCCGATCTCAAACTTGTAATCGGGCTTATCATTGATCACGGGTACTGCCGCACGTCCGAATCTGATATAAACAGGTCCCTCATGCTCAAGAGCCGCTCTTACGGCTGCCTTAGCTTCGATATCGTCCGAAGGAACCATGACTACCATTCCGGGAATGGTTCTCATAAGGGCAATGTCCTCGTTACACTGATGAGAAGCTCCGTCCTCACCTACGGTGATACCTGCATGGGTAGCGCCGATCTTAACATTGAGATGAGGATATCCGATGGAATTTCTAACCTGCTCGAACGCTCTTCCCGCAGCAAACATTGCAAATGAGCTTGCGAAGGGGATCTTTCCGGTAAGAGCAAGTCCGGCTGCGATGCCCATCATGTTGGACTCTGCGATACCGCAGTCAATATGTCTGTCAGGATATGCCTTCTTGAAGATGCCGGTTTTGGTTGCACCTGCAAGGTCAGCATCAAGTACTACAAGCTGAGGGAACTCCTCTGCCAGCTCCTTGAGAGCATTTCCGTAGCTCTCTCTGGTTGCTATCTTTTTAACGTCTGCCATTTTTATCCCTTTCACGCCTTTATAGGCATTTGTAATTTAATGTTTGTTTAGCAAAGTGTCTCATCGATCTTGGCAAGATCTGCCATAGCGATAGCGTACTCCTCATCATTGGGAGCCTTGCCGTGCCAGTCAGCATTGTTTTCCATGAAGGAAACGCCCTTACCCTTTACGGAATGAAGGATGATGCAAGTAGGCATGCCCTTGGTTTCCCTGGCATTCTTGAATGCGCTGCGGATCTGGTCGAAATCATGTCCGTCAATCTCAACAACATTGAAATTAAATGCCTTGAACTTGTCGGCGATGGGATAAGGAGAACATACCTTGTCTACGGGTCCGTCGATCTGAAGTCCGTTATTATCTACAATGACTACGAGGTTATCAAGCTTGCGGAATCCGGCGAACATGGAAGCTTCCCAAACCTGACCTTCCTGGATCTCACCGTCTCCGAGAAGTGTATAAACTCTGAAGTCCTTATTATCAAGCTTAGCACCGAGTGCCATACCAACTGCAGCGCTGATTCCCTGTCCGAGGGATCCGGAAGCCATATCAACTCCGGGAATGTGCATATTGGGATGTCCCTGAAGGTATGATCCGAGCTTTCTGAGAGTCTTGAGATCCTCTACGGGGAAATATCCTCTGTTAGCGAGTGCGGCATAAAGTCCGGGAGCGGTGTGTCCCTTGGAAAGAACGAATCTGTCGCGGTCTTCTTTTTCGGGATTCTTCGGATCGATGTTCATTTCCTCGAAATAAAGGAATGTAAATACGTCTGCAGCCGAAAGGGATCCGCCGGGATGTCCCGCTTTAGCGCTGTGAGTTGAGGTTACTATGCCTTTACGTACTTCGTTGGCATATTTCTTGAGCTGAAGGTTATCCATTTTCTCTCCTTTTTTGCAGTTTATACTGCGTTATTTTTTCTGTCCGTAATATGCATTCGGACCATGCTTTCTAAGATAATGTTTGTCCTGAAGTTCCTGAGGTGCGGGCTTGATGTCGGGATTGATCAAACGAGCCATATAAGCCATCTTTGCAACCTCTTCGAGTACAACCGCATTGTGAACCGCATCCATGGCATCCTTACCCCATGTGAAGGGTCCGTGGTTTTTGCACAGTACTGCGGGAACTGCCATCGGATCCTTGCCGGAATCGCGGAAATAATCCACTATGAGGATTCCGGTATTTTTCTCATATGCTTCATCGATCTCCTGAGCGGTAAGGCATCTGAGGCATG
>JAEEGI010003779.1_pt1 | contig 35914 bp, 31 predicted proteins | sample 8958751 | NCBI WGS metagenome assembly JAEEGI01 (sample SAMN16246545, study PRJNA631951) | gut metagenome | biome: gut microbiome; feature: rumen; material: KS-attached | host: Bos | place: Iran: Karaj | collected 2018-10 | reverse complement strand
AGCTCGGATTCCCCGCCGGGCATCAGGTGAAGAAGGGCGACAAGCTTCCGACTCCGTTCATCGAGTGCACCACGAAGCTGGAGGCCCACGATGAGAACCTCACCGACGAGGAGGCCAAGAAGATGGCCGGCCTCTCCGATGCCGAGTACGAGGAGATAAAGTCGACCGTCCTTAAGATCGATTCGATAATCGCAGAGGAGGCCGGGAAGCGCAACCTCATCCATTGCGACGGGAAGAAGGAGTTCGCCTACGACAAGGAGAGGAGGCTCATGGTCGTGGACACCTTCGGCACCCTCGACGAGGACCGCTGGTGGGACGCCGAGGAGTACGCCAAGGGCAACATCGTGGAGCTTTCCAAGGAGTTCGTCCGCCAGTACTACCGCGAGACCGGATACCATGCGGCCCTTTACGCCGCACGCGACGCCGGCAAGCCCGAGCCGGACATACCCCCTCTCCCTCAGGACATCATAGACCGCGTCAGCAAGCTGTACGTGGACATGTACGAGAGGATAACCGGGGAGAAGTTCTGAAAACGTTTGGGGCGGAGCGGCCTCGGAAGAGGTCCACTCCGACCATTTTCTCCCCTCTGGGGCAGTCGAGGTCGCCGCTTACGGCCTGGACCGAATACTTCGCTCCAGCGACCTTCCCGGGGGCATGGCAGAGCCAGTAGTTGGGGCAGTCCATCTGCTCGCATTTCGATTCCTGATAGGTGATCATGCTTCCCTCGATGGCCTGCTTCTTAGGCACGGCCGCCGGCGTGGGGATCTTCTCGACCACCGCCGCCACCACCTTGTCGTCCAGGTATTCGTGGCATTCGTGGGACTGGGGCCGGATCTCCACCACCCTGTATCTGGAGCCCGGCTCCAGATTGAAGCACACTCCTTTCAGCTTGCACTCTTTGCAGTCGTTCATAGGGCCGATGAAGTAGAACTCCTTCCCGGCCTCCGCCTGCGGCTCTCCCAGAAGCGTAATTAGCACCATGTGTCCCTCATATGACGCCTGTGGTCCTGGCTGCGATCTCGGCTACCTCCTTGCTGATTCCGGTGGTTCCGAGTATCGTGAATCTGTCCGACCTTATCTCGTGGGCGTGGATCATGGCGTCGATGAGTTCCTCGTCCGTCACCCCCAGGCCCTTGGCGGTGGTGGGGGCGCCTATCTTGCGGAGCGTGTCCCTGATCTTCATCCAGTCGCCTCCGTGGAGGAACATGGTCATTATCGAGGCCACTCCGCACTGTTCTCCGTGCAGCGCGCGGCCGGGGCACGTCAGGTCGAGCATGTGGGAGATCATGTGCTCCGCGCCGCTGGTGGGCCTGGAGCTCCCGGCTATGCTCATCGACATCCCCGAGACTATGATGGGCTTGATGGCGAACCAAACGCTCGTCTCGAGCCCGGGTCTGATCTTGTCGGCCGCGTAGATTATGGATTGCGCGGCGTACTGCGAAAGCGTATGCGCCGTCCCGCTGAAGTCCTCGTTCTTGAGCCTCACGGCGAAGTCCCAGTCCATCAGCGCGGTCAGATTGGAGACCACGTCGGCGCACCCGGAGGCCAGGAGCCTGTACGGGGCCTTGGCTATCACCGCCGTGTCCGCGATTATCCCCATGGGGGATCCGGATTCCACGGACCTGGACCCCGTCGGCATCTTCAGCGACGCCCGGTTGGACGCTATGCCGTCGTGGGATGCGGAGGTGGGGATGCTGATGAAAGGTATCTTGAGGCTCTTGGACACGACCTTCGCTATGTCGATCTTGCTTCCGCCTCCGACTGCGAGTATGAACTTCGAGCCGAAGTCCTCGATGCGCCGCTGGGCCTCGGCGACGTTCTCCATGGAGGCGTCGCCCACCAGGCAGGTGTCTATGTCGTAGCCGTCCATGTAGCCCAGGACCTCCTTTCCGGCCGCCCGCATGGTCTTTTCGCCGGAGATTATGGTCGCCACCTTCCCTACCTGCAGTCCGTCGCACATCTCCCTGACCGAGCTTAGGACGTTGTGTCCAGCGATCACGTTGCGAGGGAACTCTGCGACTTTCCATTTCATGAAGTCCTCGTTCATGGCGCACCCCTTTCTCGTCCCCATATGGCGGATATGACTTAAAGACGTTGCATTTATGCGAATCGTTTATCCGCAGGGTCGCGTTGGCGGCATCATGAACTTGGATTCCCTGTCCAGGACGATCTCGGTCGCATGGCTTGCCGTCCTCGTGCTCAGGCTCATCCTGGCCGCTGTCCCCTACATGTCCACTCCCCAGGGAAGGACGTTCATGACCGTGGTGAACATCGTGCTCGTCGGCGGGCTGGTGCTGATCGGAGCCATCCTGGGGAAGAGGCTGCTCAAGTACCTCGCCGCCAAGACGATGAGGGAGAGCCACTGCCAGCAGTGCTATGCCAAGCTCGAGCCCGGGGCGAAGTTCTGCCCTGTATGCGGAAAGAAGTTCTGACGCGGTTCCCCGTACCCGCCCTCGCCGTATCCGGCCAGTGCGCGGTAGTGACGATGCACTATGACCGTCGGATGTGTCCGTAGGGGCGTATGCGTACCCTCCGGCCCTTCCGGATCATGTTGCCGCATTAAGCCCGCGGCGGGGCTGCACTCGCTCCGGAGACGGTTACCGTCCCGCGTCAGATGAGCTCGGTGGTCCAGTTCAGCTCCTGGATGGTGTTGTCGGTCAGCCTTATCTCCTTCGATATCGCGTCCACCTTCTTCCTCAGCTCCTTGACGTCGACGGTGCTCATTATCCTGATGTCGGAAGACAGCCTGCGCTCGGTCCTGTTGCTGGCGGCATTGAGCAGCGACTGGAGGATCTCGCATTTCCTGGTCAGGACGTCCCGTTTCGCCAGGAGTCCGGTGAGGGAGGTGCCGTCCTTGGCCGAAGTGCGGCTGTTGGTGTCGTTGATCCTGCGGATGAGGTTCTCCAGATCCTTGGTCATCTCATCCAATTCTATCAGAAGGGAGGCGGGGTCCTCGCTGGGGGCGTCGCCCTCCTGGACCTTGGAGTTGTTGGTCAGCCTCGTCTCGAGCTGCCTGAGCCTGATGTCCAGGTCAGACCTCATCTTGAGGGCTTCAGCGAGCTTCATGGCGACTGGAACGCGTTTCGGTATTATAAATGCACACGGCATTCACGACGGCATGAAGGCCCTCATCGTATGCGGGAGCGCAAACCAGTCGGGTGTGTCAGCCTCGATGGCCTCGAGCGCCGAGCGCCGTCTCAGGTCCTTGGGATACGATGCGGAGGTCGTCCATCCGGCGGTGATGCGCATAGCCCATTGCACCGGATGCGGAGGCTGTTCCGACGGGCATTGCGTCATAGATGACGACATGGGGAGGATCATGCGGAAGGTTTAGGAGGCCGACGTCCTCGTCTTCTCCTTCCCTGTTCATTTCAGCGGCCCCTCGTCCCTCATGAAGACGGTGATGGACCGCTTCCAGCCTTTCTGGCTTTGCAAGGGGCTTCCGCATCCCGCGGAGTCCGCGGCGCTGATATGCGGTGGAAGCCCGGAGCCCAGGTTCCAGCCCTCGGTAAGCATCCTCAGGGCCTTCTCGATAACCGCCGGCATGAGGTGGCGCGGGCATCTGGAGTTCCCCGGAACCGACAGAAGGGGGGCGGAGGGGTCCGAGGAGGCCGTCGCGGAGTTCTTGGGGAGGATCTTCGGAAGCGGACGGGAACGACCCTGGCTTCGAATCCCGTCTCAGGGGCCATTCCTCCGACCCACCCGGGGAAGGGAATGGCGGAGGGGTATCTGTCGGCTATGGCCGCCCATTCCTCCTCGGAGAGGGACATGTCGGCGTCCAGGACGGATACCCTGCGGAAGCCCACGTCGTACAGGCGGTCGAGCATCCTGCGGAGGTCCTCCGGCTTCCCTTTCCTGGAGACGCCTTTCCCCCTGTACACGTACACGGCGGGGATGAAGCTGTCCGAGACATCGTAGACGTCTCTGAGGACGGCATCCGATTCAGACGCATGATAAGGGGAGACCACGACGTCGGCGTTGTAGTTGAACGCGTCGAAGAGGTCCTCGGTGGTCTCGATGTACGTCATGAGCCACATGGAGGCGCCTCTCACCCTGACGTGCTTCATGATCTTCTCGCAGAAATACCTCCCGTACAGGCTGTTGTAATCGGCTATGAGCACGGGATTGCGATTCTCCTTGTCGATCTTCTCCGATACGGCGGAGACCGGCAGCGGGGGGCCGTCCAGAACCGGGACCGTCCTCTTGAAGTGCCCTTCCGACAGGGTGACGCCGTCATCGGCGAATCTGGCGAAGACCGCCGGGATGTCCATGCCCGTCCATTCCGCAGATGGTATTTGGACGTGTCGAGGGGTTGCCTGCCGGAGGGCTCCCGTCTCGGTAGGTTATATATCCGATACAGCGGTTTTTCCGACGAGGTTCAGAAATGAGCAGAATCTACGTTTGTTCGAAATGCGGGACGGCCGTCGAGCTCGTCTACAAGGGCGGATGCAAGCCCAGCTGCTGCGGGATGCCCATGGAGATGAAGGAGCCCAGGACCGACGATTTCGCCAAGGAGAAGCACGTCCCCTACATCGAGAAGGTCGACGGCGGGTTCCTTGTCAAGGTCGGAAAGGAGGCCGCGCACCCCATGGCCGACGACCACTACATCGTCTACATCCAGATCTGCGCCGACGGCGTCCTGATGAGGAAGTACCTCAAGCCCGGAGACGCTCCCGAGGCGTTCTTCAAGACCGACGCCGAGAAGGTCGTCGCCTGGGAGTACTGCAACAAGCACGGGCTCTGGAAGTCCAACCAGTGAAAAACGAGGGGGCGCTCCCCTCCCTTTCATTCGTTCTTCTTCTCTTTCTCTTCGAGCATCCTCTTGTACTGCTCGGCGGCAGAAGGCGCCCTGTAGACGTAGAGCCCGTAAAGCAGGACGGTGACCATCAGCGCCCCGGACAAGGCGGAGCTGACGGCCATCATGGCGGTCTCGTCGATGCCGCCGCTCGTATAGGAGTAGACCACCCAAGCCAGCACCGCCATGAGGCCGGCGACCGCCAGAACAGCTATGGCCGTAATCGTCTTGTCCTTCTTCTTGGCGTCCATGGGCTCACCGCATCAGATTAGTGATGCGAGAATTGGCGGATACGTACATAAGCATGGCGTTCGACGGTCCGCGATCGGCGCATGACGATAATGATGGATTAAGGGGTTTGTCGAGGCCGGAATCCGGCCCCGGCTCAACAGGCGAAGTACCCATGGGTCTTGAGCATGCGCTTCTTGACCAGGTGGGACCCGGTGAAGTACACCACCGCGATGAACGGCATCCAGATCAGCGAGATCATGGGTATGGGCAGAGCGGTTCCCTCGAAGTCGGCGATCGCCAGCCACAGGTCTCCCGTGAACGGAAGCAGGGTTCCCGCCGTCAGCGCCAGTATGGTCGTGACCACGAGGATGTTGGAAGGCCAGCTCTTGAAGAACGGCAGCTTGTTGGTACGCACTATGTGTATCGCCCAGACCTGCATCCAGTACTGCTCTATGCACCAGATGGTCTCGAACAGCAGCTCTATCTGGGTTCCGCCCAGGTCCTCCCTCGCGAGTATGGCGGCCATGGCGCTGTCGTATCCCTCGTACGGTATGGCGGCGAAGACGACGAAGATCATGAAGGTCCACGTCATGAGGTCCGTGATGGGGCACATCCATCCATATCTGAACATGACGGACTTGAGGTTGACCGGATCCCATTTCCGCGGGGCCCTGACGAACTCGTCCTCGACCTTGTCCCACGGGATGACCATGCAGGCGAAGTCGTTGATCAGGTTGAAGATCAGGATCATTATGGCGCCCATCGGCTCGAAGTTGAACAGCAGCGTGGCTATTATCAGGGAGAACATGTAGCCGTAGTTGATCGATCCGATCATCTTGACGTACTTTATGCTGTTGACATAGACCTTCCTGCCTTCGATGGCCCCGTTCTTCAGGATCCCCAGGTCCTTCTCCAGGAGGATCATGCTGGCGGTCTCCTTCGCGATGTCGGTTCCGGTGTCGACGGAGATGCTGACGTCGGCGTTCTTCATGGCGACGACGTCGTTTATCCCGTCCCCCATCAGTCCGACGGTATGGCCGTTGTCGCGGAGGGCGGTGACTATGCGAGACTTGTTCTCGGGGGTGAGCCTGGCGAACACGTTGCAGGTCTCGACCGCTTCCTTCAGCTCGGCGTCGGACATGGCGTCGATCATGTCTCCGACGAGGACGGTGTCGCATGCTATGCCGATCTCGTTGCTGACGTGCTCGGAGACGTACTCGTTGTCCCCTGTCAGGACCTTGACGGCTATTCCGTAGTCCCTGAGGTCGCTGATGGCGTTGGCGGCGGTGGGCTTCACGGGATCGGTGAACACCACGAACCCGTCGAATATGAGGTCGGACTCGTCCTTCCCGGTAACCCCGGTGCCGTCCGGCATGAACTTGTGGGCGACGGCCAGCACGCGCATCCCCTTGCTGCTGTACCATTCCACGAGCCCCATGATGTCGTTGGCGGTCTTCTCGTCGAGGACCTGGATGTCCCTGTTCTCGTCGATGTATCCGGAGGATATGCCGAGTATCTCGGCCACCGCTCCCTTGACGACCATCATGTCCACGTCGTCGTTCTTCTCGACCACGACGGTGGCCCTCCTCCTGATGAAGTCGAAGGGAATGTCTGCGACGAACTTGTAGGAATCCAGCTCCTCCTCCAGGTCGTTCTCCTCGGCGTACTCGTCGATGGCCCAGTCGATCTGGTTGGTGGACGACGTGAGGTTCCTGCTGTTGAGGCAGGTGTAGAGCTCGACGGTGTGGCTGGGGTTGCCGTAGACGTCGTTGCAGGAAAGCATCGAGATCCTGTTCTGGGTGAGGGTCCCGGTCTTGTCGGAGCAGAGGACGTCCATGGCTCCGAAGTTCTGGATGGCCGTCACGTCCTTCACGATGACCTTGTTCTTCGACATGTCGATGGCGCCCTTGGCCAGGTTGGTGGACACGATGGTCGCCAGCATCTCGGGCATGAGCCCTATCGCCAGCGTCAGCGAGAATATCACCGCCTCCATGACGTCCTCGAACACGAACCCGCCGGAGTTCATGTAGCCCTTGGCGAGCATGATGATGAAGACGGGAGGGACCATGAACAGCATGATCTTGATCAGGACGCCGGCGATGGCGTTGCTTCCCTTGTCGTAGGTGGTCGCGGTCTTCTTGCGGGAGAGCTTCTCGGCCATGGAGCCGAATATGGTGTCGTCCCCCACGGCGACGACGATGGCCTCGGCGGACCCCCCGGTGACGTTGGTCCCCATGAACGCCATGTTGTTGGAGCCGAGGATGTTGCCTCCGCCCTGGTAGACCTCCGACGTCTTGGTGACGGGGCCGGACTCCCCGGTCAGGGACGACTGGTCGACCTGCAGATGGTTGGATTTCAGAATTCTCACGTCGGCGGGGATGACGTCCCCGGTGTCCAGTATGATTATGTCCCCGACGACCAGCTCCTTGGAGTCCATCTCGACTTCCACGCCCTCGCGGCGGACTGTGATTATGGTGGTGACCATGCTGACCAGCTTGGCCGCGGCCTTGCTGCTCCGGGTCTCCTGGATGAACGTCATGGTTCCGCTGACCAGGATGAGCGTGGTCAGTATGACGAAGTAGATAATGTCGGGATCAAGGACCATCCAGAGTATGTCGATGATCGCAAGCGTGACGATGAAGACGTTGACGAACGCGTGATACAGCCTCTTCAGGACGATGTGCTTGTTATGGTTGGTGACCTCGTTCTTCCCGTACTGGATGCGCGAGGTCGTCACCTCCTCGTTGTAGAGGCCGTCCGTTCTGCTTTTAAGGAGTTTTACCACGGTCTCCTCGTCGAGGGACGCGGCGGATTTCATTCTTTCTTCTGACGAGAGCGAACCATTTACCACGGGCCGTCGTTATAATAAAGTCGGATTTAAAACAATCCCTATAAAAAGATTCGGAAAGTGATTAAATATCGATACTAGGGCTCCGTAATGTATTTTCCGAGGCTCGCGCATCGCCCCTCCATGATATCCTTGACCATTCGCGCCGAATTTTCGGACGAGCGTGCCGCCCGTTCCGTCATGGAGGCGGTCCGCCCCGACAACGGGTCATTCGTGGAGTCGTCGCTGGAGGGGCGCGCCCTCGTGCTCCGCATGGAGGCCTCGTCCGCCGGGACCCTTAGGAACACGATGGACGACCTCATGGCGTGCATCAAGGCGGCCGAGGACGCCATAGACGCCGGCCTGCGACCTTATCCAATTAATACGCAGAGCCTTTAACCGGTCCCATGTTCGAGATAACGAGGCGCGACGGGATGGCGCGCATGGGCAGGTTCGAGGTCCATGGAAAGGTCGTGGAGACCCCTGCCCTTCTGCCCGTCGTCAACCCGAAGATCTGCACCGTTCCCCCCAGGGAGCTCTACGAAAGGTTCGGGTTCAAGGCTCTGATCACCAATTCCTACATCATCCGCGGCACCCCCGCCCTCAGGGACCGCGCCCTCGAGGTCGGCCTCCACGAGATGCTCGACTACCCCGGCGTCATAATGACCGATTCCGGCACCTTCCAGTCGCACATGTACGGCGAGGTGGACCTGAAGAACGAGGAGATAGTCCAGTTCCAGAAGGACATCGGCACCGACATAGGCACGGTCCTCGACATATTCACGGAGCCGTTCTGGACCAAGGAGCAGACCGCCGCCTCCATCGAGGTCACGCTGGAGAGGACGGAGGCCGCATGCGCCATGAAGGGCGACATGCTGATTAACGGCGTCATCCAGGGCTCGGTGTACCAGGACCTCAGGGAGGACTGCGCGAGGAGGATGGCCGGGATGGACATAGACGTGCATCCGATCGGGGGCGTCGTCCCGCTGATGGAGCAGTACCGCTACTCGGAGCTCGTCGACGTCGTCATGTCCTCCAAGAGGGGGATAAACCACGGGCGCCCCGTGCACCTGTTCGGCGCCGGCCACCCCATGATCCTGGCTCTGGCCACGCTGATGGGATGCGACCTGTTCGACTCCGCCGGCTACGCAAAGTTCGCCCGCGACGACAGGATGATGTTCATCGACGGGACCTTCAGGCTGTCCGACATGCAGTCCCTCGATTGCGACTGCCCCGCATGCAGGGGGCGCTCCCTGGACGAGCTCCGCAGGATGGACAAGAACTCCCGCACCAAGACGATCGCCGAGCACAACCTCTATCAGATAACGAGGGAGCTCGCCCTCGTGAAGCGCTATCTCAGGGAGGGCCGCCTCTGGGAGCTGGCGGAGATCCGCTGCAGGGCCCATCCCGCCCTCCTCGACGCCCTTCGCAGGCTGAAGGAGCATCAGGCCCAGATGGAGGAGTACGATCCCGTCAGCAGGGACGGGGCGATCTTCTATACCGGGCCCGAGTCCAGGGGCAGGCCGGCCTACAAGCGCTATCTGGACAGGCTCGCCAGATACAGGGCCCCCACGGACAAGGCGGCCCTGTTCCCCGATTCCCAGGGGAAGCCGTACGGCAGGGCGTACGCCGAGGAATTCGACAAGGCACGCAAGGCGGGCTACACCCCCGTCGTGGCCTCCCCGTTCGGCCCGGTCCCGGCCGAATTGGACGAGATGTATCCCATCGCGCAGTCCCTGTTCCCCTCGATTCCAGACTCGGAGACCGAGACGGAATCGGACAGGCTCACCTTCCAGTTCCTAAGCATGGCCGGCTTCAAGGAGGCCGTCCCGTTCGACAGGATCCCGGAGGGAGGGACGGAGGAGTACGACGGCGACCTGCTCAGGGCCAAGGCGGTGGCCAGGCACCAGTTCGGATGCGAGGCGGCCGACGCCCTGTTCAGGGGGGAGGTCAAGCTGGTCAAGAGCAAGAACACCGGCAAGATAAGAAACGTCATCTCCGACGGGGAGCACGTGCTCTCCATGCGCGCAGGCGACGGCCTCTACACGTTGAAGATGGAAGGGGCCAGGAGGATAGTCTCCGCGGTGCCAGCGCCGTACATGCGCGTGAAGGTGATGGACGACGCTGTGCCGTTCGTATCCGACGGCCGCAACGTGTTCGCCCAGTTCGTGGTCTCCTGCGATCCCGGCCTCAGGCCGATGGAGGAGACGATAATAGTCGACGTCGGCGACAATCCTGTCGCGACGGGACGCCTGTTCCTGACTCCTGCGGAGATGCCCTTCATGAAGAAGGGGATGGCCGTGAAGGTCAGGTCCGGGTCTTCCGATGATTGAGGGGGCGACCCCTCTCACATCACCGGTATCTCGTCCTTGCAGGCGTCAGCGTAGGCCTTGGCTATGGCGTTCTTCATTATGGTGTCCGGAACGTCCTCGATGCATTCCCTCCTCCAGTCCAGGACGGGGCGTCCGAAGGAGACCATGCTCCCGCGTCCGCTGTCGCATGCGTCGTCGGAATCCAGGAGCTTGATCTGAAGCCCCTCGATGATCTGGGGGACCGTCCTTCCGTTGATCAGGACGGTGTTGGGGCCCTGGTCTATGACGGTGTCTACGAATTTGCAGGAGATGTCCGCCATCTGCATCTCGCAGACGAGGTCCTTGAGGTAGGACGCCATAGCGGCGCACGACCTTCTTCTGGCTTCGGGGTCGCTGATCGGAGCGTCGGCGTGCCTGTATTCGATGTCTATCATGGCCATGCCATCGGCATGTTTGGAAGCCGATAAAACCTTGACGGAGCGGCTTCCGGCGTCAGAGCGACCGTCGGGACGGCGTCATCAATGAACAGATTCGATTGGAGGAGCCACGTCTAGAGGAGCGGCCTGGCGATCATGTTGGCGGCCTTTGCCGCGATGCTTGGATCGTCGCATCAGCCGGATAGCGAATGCGCCGTCGCCTATGAGCTCAACGGCGGAGACCTGGCCCGGGATGCGCCCGGCTCGTACAAGCCCGGCAAGTATGTAGGCCTGACTTCGGCTACCAAGGGCGGGATAACCGACAAGGATCTCGACGGGTACCGGCTCGGAGACGTGTTCAGCTCCAGCTACTCGCCTCGCAGCGTGAGGAGCACCTTCGTCCTGGAGCGATCGGCACATCTTCAGGTCGCCGGTGACGCGGTCTATGTCCCCGGCGACCGCCGGCCCGATCCCGGCGCAGGTGACGCTTCCGGGCTCGATCTGGGTCCTTCCCGCATCCGTGATGACCGATGTGTGGAGGCCGACGCTCTTGGCCTCCGCGACCACCCGCATGAGCTCCTCCAAGGTATCCACCTTGAGGACCACCTTGGCCTGCCCGGAGTCGTGCCACTTGTCGAACGACCTCCTGTCCTTCTTCTCGGAGTAGAGGGCGCATTCGACGGCGGCGTGGGCGACTTGGGCGGCCAGCTTGCCCTTGCCCATCTTCAGGTCCTTCCTGACGACCACGACGAGCTTGTATTCGTCAGATCTGAAAGCGGAGGCGCTCATGGGAAGGCCCATGGCGGGCATGTTAATGGCCTTTGCGGGTGATGCGCAATCGGCGCCTCGAACGTCACATTCTAAAATGCCGGCCTTCTCCGCGTCTGATCAGAGGAATCGGATTCCGTTCCTTTCCACGACGACCTCTTCGGCCCCGAGTTCAACCCTGCCGCCCATCTCTTGGTCCACGGCGCGCCTCGCCACACCTCTGACTATAGCGGATTCCGGCCCTGGCCCAGGCTTCATGACGATCCTGTCCGCCTGTACTGATTTCAACAGGGTCCCGGTCTCGGATGCGAGGCGGGTCAGCGCCGTCATCGCATCGGGGAAGCGTTCGGCGTAATAGCGGCCTATCTGCTCGGATAGCATGTCCGTGTCGAATCCCAGGGCATGGAGCTCGTCCATCACGAATCTGAAATAGCCGTCCATGAAGGATTTGGAATACGTCAGGTCAGCGTCATGGCATGGCCCTTTCTCAAACACGGGGGACCCTTTCTTCAGAACGACCGGGAGCGACAGGAAGTACGAGACCGACTCGGAATCGTGGTGGACGGTCCGGAGTATGCCGGCCTCGGCCATCTTGAGTATGTTGGATGTGACGGTCGACCTCGGAGAAGACGACCTCTCCACGATGCCGGTGACGTTTCTGGAGCCGTTGTAGACTGCATCCAGTATCTCCATCTGGACGTCGTTGGCGATGGTGACGGTCCGGGCCCCCCTGCCGACGACGGCGAACCTTATGTCTTCGGAATCGTGCTCAGGGCGTATGCAAGGGACGTCGCATCCGTCATCGTTCGACATGGTTATCTTGAACCTGTTGGACAGGCCGTTGCCTATGTCCGTCACGGAGGAGACGGAGCCGTAGGAACCGGACAGGCGATGCACCAGTTTGCAGAACAGAGATGCTACCAGCCTGACGTGGCTCGGCAGATGCCAGTCTCCGTCGATTATCACCGTCAGGGGATTCAGCGAGAAGACGTTGACCGTGTATCCGGTGAGTTCCGCGACGGTCTTCTTGGATGTGAATACCGCATCCTCCAGTCTGGAGCTCCTATTCTGCTTCGTCAGGCAGTCAGCGAGGAAGTCGGCGTAGCGCTCTTGGAGATAGGGCGACTCGATCCCTGAGTCCGCGAAATAGGCGTCAAGGAGGCTTCCCCAGGATATGCGCTCGTCTTCCTTCGTTTCGGAGACGATCTCGTCCATGGATTCCGTCCGGGCGTCCCCGGTCTTCTTTAGAATCGTGATTGAGGAGAGGCGGTACACGACGCTCTTCTTCTCCGGATCCGGCTTGTGCCTGCATATGACTCCGCTCTCCATCATCTTGTCGAGGATGAAATGCAGGGAGGATGAAGCCACGCCCACAGCCGAAGAAAGGTCGGAAGGCCTCATTCCGCCCCCGTCTAGAAGCTCGCATACGCTGATGTGAACGGGATCGGTGACGGCCACTATGCCGCCCGGTGCCAGCTGGATCCTGAGGATGACACCCTGCTTCCTATCTGGAATCACGGGGTCCCATAGCGTTAACAGTTATTAACTTATGGAAAATGATAATCGGAACATCAGTCTTTTCTTCAGCGTGTCCCCCATGTCGTCAGGGGCGACATGAGGCCTCACCTTCAATATCAGGTCCCTCAGCTCGTGGACGGCTCCGGCGACGTCGTCCTGGTCAACCGCTGCGGAGACGACCGCGGCAGCATCCGCTCCCGCCCTGATCACGTCCTGTATGTTCCCACGGTTGATGCCGCCTATGGCCACCACCGGGATCTTGACGTTCCTTGATATCTCGAACACTGCGTCCAGGCCTATGCCCTGTTTGGCATCAGGCTTCGTGGTGGTCTTGAAAACCGCTCCCACCCCCAGGTAGTCCGCGCCGTCCTCCACGGCTTTCAGCGCCTCCTCCAAGGTGCTGACGGACGCACCTATCAGGGCTTCCTCGCCCATCATGTCCCTCGCGACGCTTACGGGGATGTCCTTCTGGCCGAGGTGGACCCCGTCTGCCCCGGAAGCCATGGCGACGTCGACCCTGTCGTTCACGATGAAGAAGCGGCAGTACTCGTCCGCGGCTTTCCTGATAAGCCTGGCCTGTTCGAGCATCTCGCCTCCGCAGGCCTCCTTCATCCTCAGCTGCACCGCATCCGCGCCGCCGGCGTATGCCTGCTCGGCTACTTGGGAATCGGTGAGGCCTCTTGACAGCGAGCGGTCGGTCACGACGTACAGGTCGAACATGGACGGGTATCGCACCGAAGGTAGATAGCGTTTCGTAGGAACGGTTATCACGGGAATCCATATTCAGGATGCATGGACATCGTATACCGCTACGGCAGCACGTACTACATCAACATGACCAACCGCTGTCCATGCAAATGCGTGTTCTGCGTCAGGAACGGCACCAGATCCCTGGGGGATGCGGAGTGCCTCTGGCTCGAGAGGGAGCCGACCCCGGAGGAGATACTTTCCGAGCTCTCGTCCCGTGACCTGTCGGGGTCGAGGGAGATCGTGTTCTGCGGCTACGGGGAGCCCACCGAGCGTCTGGAAGACCTTCTGGAGACAGCCAGGATGATCAAGTCCAGGCTGGGGAAGGACGTCAGGCTCGACACCAACGGGCTGGGCGACCTCATAAACGGGCGCGATATCGTCCCGGAGCTGGCGGAGTGCGTGGACAGGGTTTCCGTCAGTCTCAACGCGTCGTCTCCTGAAGAGTACCTAGAGGTGACCCGCAGCAGGTTCGGCATCGAATCGTACGGAGCCGTGCTTTCGTTCATAACCAAGTGCAGAAAAACCATCCCCGGGGTCGCCGTGTCGATCGTGGGCGGCTCCATACCCCCGGAGTCGGAGGAGAAGTGCCGTCGTATTGCCGAGGAGCTGGGGGTTCCGCTCAGGGTCAGGCGACGCCGCCGCACTTCACGCGTTATTGTCATTGCAACAAACATTTTATAAGGCCATCAGTATGGAGCGGCGGTTATAATGGCCGGTGAAGACAACAAGAGGAAAGAGCGCGACCCGATATTCATGATATGCCTCGCGCTTTTCACGATCGCGGCGGTGGCAGCCATCGGCGTGTTCATCGCGGATCATTACTTTTCCAGCGACGACAGGGTCGCTGCGTACGGCGACAGCGTTTCTGTCGATTATACTGGCACCTATTACGAGTACATCGGCGGCGAGCACGCCGTCGTGTTCGACACCAGCTACAGCAAGGTCGCCAACGACAGCAGCGTGAAGAAGTCCAACGAGTTCACCAAGAGGTCTTCGTACAGCCCTCTGGATTTCAAGATCGGAGGCGGCGAGGTCCTGAAGGGATTCGAGAGCGCGGTGGTCGGCCACAAGATCGGCGACGTGTTCCGCGTCACGATTCCTGCCTCCGAGGCCTACGTTGGCGCGCAGGTGGAGCAGACCTCTCCGCTCAAGGACCGTCTGATACCTGTGGAGCAGACAATGACCACCAGTGCGTTCACGAAGCTTTATGGATTCACTCCCGGGGACTTGTCTTCGTTCAAGACCGTCTTCGGATGGGACGCGTATGCGCAGAAGGTCAGCGACAAGAACGAAGTCAAGATCACTAACCATCCCTCGGTCGGAAGCACCTACACGTTCTCCCCCGGAGGGAAGGCTCCCGCATCTGGCGACGAGAGGCTTAAGTTCACTGTTACTGGGATCGCGGATGGCTTCATTAAGTGCGATTTCGCCTTCGTCAATGCAACCTTCGTGTCTGGCAACGTCGTCGAGATGATGGGATTCGACTTCGGCACTGAGAAGTGGTACGTCAAGGAGATCTCGTCCACCGATTTCACCCGCAAGGTTGCATCGGAAAGGGTCAACGAGGATCTTTACTTCGAGATTAAGCTCGTCTCGATAAACTGAGCCGTATTTCCGGCCTTAAATTTCAGACCCTCCTCCCGGATTCCGGGGGGAGGGAATTTAAAAAAAGTTAATTTTCTTGGCCTTATAGTATCTGTTCCAGTTTGGACATCATCTCTTGGGGGTTCTTGGCGAGCATCCTTATCGTCCTCTCCTTTCTTCCGCCCTTGTCGATGATGGCGTCGGGCACGGCCTTCGATCTCGCGAGGGCCTTCTCGGTGGATTCGGAAAGACGGTCCTTGTTCATCTCGGCGACGACCGTCGAGAGCCCGACCTCCTCCATCACCGACACGGTGTCCGGGCTGTAGGCTATGTTCATTATGCATCTCATCGAGGGGTCCTTCTTCATCACGGCCAGCAGGACGTATGACAGATGTTCCGCGGATCCGAACTTCGCCGGCCCGTTCTTCCTGAGCATCCCGTTGTGGACGGTCAGCCTCCTGTCGACCGCGGCTATCTCCTCGGGTCCTGCGGCATCCTTCATGGCCATGGCGATGTTCATTCCGCCCTTGGGGACGAATTCGTCGGGGACGACGTCGAGAATTCTGGATGCGGCCGAGTCCACGGCGTCCAGGACGGCGAACCTGTCCGTCTCCCCCTTCAGCTTGACCATCGGGTTGACGACGACGTCGCCCTTCCCTATGGAGTACTGGGTGGAGATGGACTCCTGGATCAGCTCCCTGGATTTCATCACGGCGTTGACGATGTCCAGCCCCTTGGCCATGTTGGCGGTCATGAAGGACGAGAGCACGCATCCGCTCCCGTGTCCGGACTTCTTGAGCCGGGGGTACTCGAGCTTGGTGAACTCGGACGACAGATACAGGTAGTCGACCACGGTAGGCGTGTTGAAGTGCCCGCCTTTGATGTACACCGAGGACCCCTGCTTGCCGATGATCTCGCAGGCGAACATGAGGTCGTCCTTGTTCTCGATCTTCATCTTAGCCAGGACCTCCGCCTCATGCCTGTTGGGCGTGACCAGCTCGCATATCGGCAGGACCTTGTTCTTGAGGGCCCTGACGAGATCTCCGTCCGTCAGGTCGCATCCGGTCCCGGAGACCATGACGGGGTCCACTATCAGGGGCATCTCATGGTCCTCCAGGATGTCCGCTACCGTCTCCGCTATCCCGGCACTGTAGAGCATCCCGGTCTTGACGGCCTTTATGTCGCAGTCCTTCAGGACCGCTTCCAGCTGTGATTTGACGAATTCCTCCGAAATGGGGAATATCCCTGAGACGCCCTCTGTGTTCTGGGCCGTCACGGCGGTGATGACCGAGGCCGCGTGTATGCCCACGACGGACATGGCCTTGACGTCGGCCTGTACGCCGGCGCCTCCCACCGAGTCGGAACCCGCTACGGTTAAAGCTGTTCTCATCGCTGGTCTTTATGTTGAACTTATATATTATTTCATCAAAGGCAGGAATAGGGAGATACGTTGGAAAATCGTTTAATATCGCTCAGCAATCGGGGTTGACGATGAAGGTCGTCAGCACTCATTTCATCCTCAAAGGCAAATCCGACTACAAGGATCTGGAGCCCGTCTTCCCGCAGATGCTGAGGGTTCTCTTGGAGGAGATCGGCCAGATGCCTGAGGAGGAGGAGATACTGAAGATGTACGAGGAGCTCAACCTCACCGACATCAGGGCCAACAGGAAGCCCGAGGGGTACAACAGGAAGGGCAAGGTAAGGCTCGTGTTCCCCATCGGGAGGAAGGAGTTCTATCTCAAGTCCTATGAGAAGTTCAACGACCTCAGGACCATCGTCGCCAAGTTCACCGATATTCTCACCGAGGCCAAGATCAAGTTCGAGGTCAAGGACGGCGACGGTTACATGAAGATCTGAGAGGGTGCGATTCCTACGGCCAAGGAATCCGGCACCGCCGTGCTCTGCGTCGTCGCGGCGGCCTCCCTTTGGGGCATACTGGGCGTGTTCTCCCGCTCATTGGGCGAGGCCGGCCTCAGCCCCGTGCAGACTACGGAGCTCCGTTGCCTGGTGGCGGCCGTCATTTTGCTCGTGCTACTGACGGTCTTCGACCGCAAGCTTCTCAGGATCGAGTCCAGGGACATCTGGATGTTCATCGGGACAGGGCTTCTGAGCATCTCGATGTTCAGCATCCTCTATTTCACCGCGGCGAGCCTTGTCACGCTGTCCATGGCCGCGGTCCTCCTTTACACCGCCCCCTGCTTCGTGATGGTGATGTCGGTGATCCTGTTCAAGGAGTCGTTCACCGGCAGGAAGGCGGCCGCCCTCGTCCTGGCGTTCGCGGGATGCATCCTGACGGCGGGGATCATCGGCGGTTCGGGGCCCCTCAACGTGCTCGGCATCGCCGCGGGAATAGGTTCCGGGTTCGGATATGCGCTTTACAGCATATTCGGGAAGTACGCCTTGAGGAAATACCACCCGTTCACGGTGACCTTCTACACTTTCATGGTGTCCTGCCTGTGCCTTCTTCCCATATCGGACGTTCCAGGGATCGCGTCGGCCGTATCCTCGTCAGGAGGCGTAGTTCTGGACGCCTTGGCGCTCGGAACGGTGTCCACGCTCGTGCCGTACTTCCTGTACACGTACGGTCTCAACCGCATGGATGCGGGAAAGGCGGCTGTCATCGCGTTCGTGGAGCCCATGGTGGCCACGCTGGCGGGGTTCGTTATTTTCGGGGAGACGCTGACCGCGGCGGCCGTCGCAGGAATCGTACTGATCCTGGCATCCGTGGTCCTCCTGAACATGGGCGGGCGTGAACCGCGGGTCAGTAAGAAATAAACGGAATACTTACGGAAGGCCATGAGTTTGCTCCTGTGGATAGCCGTCGCCGTCCTGGCCGTCGCGGCATCTGCTTGTTGCGTCCTTCTGAGGAGGAGGTCGTCGGACGGGAGTCCCGAGGACGCCATCCCTCCGGGGACCGTCCGCCGGTTCGACCGCGAATCGAAGTGCCCCGACTGCGGCTACGAGGCGGGTATCGACGATTCCTTCTGCCCTCATTGCGGATATGTATTCAAAAAACTGATGTGAATCGGGGCATTGTTTAATAACCGGTGGTGATGGGGAGGGCAGATGAACAAGCTAGCGGTCGTCATCCCCGTAATGGCCGTGCTGGCGGTTTCCTTGCTGTCGCTTCTGCCAGGCGGACAGGAGTCGCCTTCTGAGGCTGACACGCCGATCATGGACGGACGTCTGAGCATGACGTCGATGATAGTCCCGGAGTCCGCGGACTCCATAGGCGAGAGGGCCTTCGAGGGATGCAGGAGCCTGGAGTTCGTCACGTTGCACTCCGGGGTGTCGTCCATAGGGGCGGGCGCCTTCCTTGGCTGTCCTTCGCTGATAGCCTTGGCGTTCGCAGGATCCGGCGACGTGTCTTTGAACGGGGAATCCCTGATTCTGGAGCCGTCGGAGGGGCTGACCGTCATCAACACCCTCGAAGGCGGACGTCTCACCATCTCCTCCGGCATGATAGGGGGGAGCGGGATCACCAAGGCCCAGCCAGGCTCCGTCTATGTCTTCTCGCACGGCGTCTGGAAGGAGGCCTACCGGCTCGCTTTCGAGGGAGATTCCGTCTCAAAGGTCACGAGGACGGGCGATTACAAGGGGAGGGTGGCGATGCCCCCCACGGCCTCCTCCATCAGCGACGACTACAACGGGCCGATCTTCGATTTCGACAAGACATGGGTGACATCCGTGGCCATTCCTGAGGGCGTGAGGAGCATAGGGGCGAAGGCGTTCTCAGGCTGCGACCGCCTGCAGTCCGTGGAGCTTCCCCGCACCCTGGCCTCCATCGGCAGGGACGCGTTCTACGGCTGCTCCGCCATGGCGTCGCCGGACCTCCCGCCCGGTCTGAAGGCGATAGGCAGGAACGCGTTCTACGGCTGCTCCTCCCTGGTGTCCATGTCCGTCCCGGACGGGGTGTCCGACATATCCGGCGCATTCTACGGCTGCTCCTCCTTGAAGACCGTCTCGCTTCCGCGCGGCCTTTCGGAGATAGGGGACTCCGCGTTCTACGGCTGCTCCTCCCTCGAATATGTAGAGATATCGGATTCCGTGGAATCCATCGCCTCATCCGCGTTCTACAGATGCGTTTCGCTGTCCTCCGTGAGCATCCCCGGCTCCGTGTCCGTCGTGGGTCCGAAGTCGTTCGAGGGCTGCAGCGGGCTGTCGTCCCTCACGCTTGAGGAAGGCACGTCCTCCATAGAGTACAGGGCGTTCGCGGGATGCTCGTCATTGACGTCGGTGTCCATCCCGGCCTCGGTATCCTCCATTGGCGCGGACGCCTTCAGCGGGTGCTCCTCGCTGGAGACGGTCGAGTTCGGAGGGGCCCCCGTCCTTTCCATTGGGTCGGACGCGTTCCCCGCGCGCGCGTCCCTGTCGGAGACGTTCTATTATGAGAACGGCTCGAGGATGATCACCAACCACTCCGTGCTCGGCAAGTTCGTGTACCGCTACGGGCAGGACCAGGGCTACCACAGGACGGCGTCTTGACATGAAGGCCTCGATCTGCTTGTCCGTCGCGCTGGTCGCCGTCCTGCTCCTGTCGCCTTCCGCCGTCGACGCCGCCGACGTTCCCGGGTTCCGGGCCACCTACGAGGACCTTTCGCAGGAGGAGCTCGTCTCCCTTCTGGGGGAGACCTATGTCGGGATGGTGTCGCGCGAGGTGCTGGAGACGGCCGGGATCAACGCTTCGGAAGATTCTCCCATCGACGTCTCCAAGACCGTCTTCTCCGATGCGGACTACGGCCTTGACTATGCTTCGTCGTTCCGTGACGGGAACGACGGGAAGAGCATGGGGGTCTCGGCGCATTACTCGTTCTATCTGGACTATTCCTTCTCCCTGGCGTGCGTGGCAGGCTCCGGCGGCTTCGACGCCTTCGATGAGGACGTCTGCGGGGGAGCGTTCGGATTCGAGGAGTACATGGAAGGGGACGTCGTCCGCATCCGTGGGGAGGTCAGCATCGCGGCCGACACGGACATGCGCGACACCGTGGTCAGGCAATCATACGACCGGGACCTGTGCGCCGTCGACTCCACGACGCTGATCGGGACGTTCTCGTGCGTGTTCCACATGGCGGTCGAGACGGTTCACGGCGGGATCCCGGGAGAGGTCGAGATCGTCGGACACAAGGACGTAGGGGTCGTGACGGTGGTGGACTACATCTACAGGTCCGAGCCCGACGAGGTAAGGATCGGCGACGAGGTGTTCTGCATCTGGACCAGCCGTGAGGACTCCGCCGACGTCAAGGTGGAGTTCGAGGGCCTAGAAAGCAGGACGTACGTCAGGGATGTGGGGGACTGCGAGTCGGGGACCTCCCACGGCGCGGTCTCCGGCCTCTTCTTCTTCGACGCGTCGAGGGACGGCAGGATCGACGATTACTCCGACGCCGTGTCGAAGGGGATAGGCGAGTTCGTCAGGGGGGAGACGGTCTACACCCGTCTGAGCGATGACGGCCTAGACCCATTCAGGGAGCCGATAAGGGAGGCCGCGGGAATCTGGATCCCGGTGGCGAGCCTGCTGGGCGCGTTGGCCTTCATCTTCATAGCGATACGCTGCATGCATGAGGGCATGTTCAGGTATCGACGTCTGGAGATTCCCTCGATCCGTCCTTGCGCTGGATGAACCTTCCGGATTCAGCCGGATTGACCCTGTCGATGACCTCCCACGGCCAGCGTGAGAACTCCTCTTTGCGGATGGTCTGAAGGGCCTCCCTGACCTCTTTGTCAGATCCCAGCAGTACGGGTCCGAACATGGACATCTTGCACCCGATCGGGACTCCCTCCAGGATCCAGAACACCGACGGCGCCTCCCCGTTGGATATGTCGACCTCGACGTCGGGGGAGATCTTCATCTGGGTGCCCCAGTCGACCTCCTCTCCCAGCACCTTCCCTTTCTCCCCGGACACGAAGTAGAGGTTGCGGTTGGCGGAAGGGTCCGCCTTGTCGATGGTGACGGACGCGCCCGGGTCGAGCTCGATCCTCATCATCCTGACCCAGCGGGAGCCGTCCGCCCAGCTGTGGAGGCTGGGGGACTTCATTTCGAATCCCCCGTACTTTCCGCAGATGAGCTGTATTCTGCATCCTTCGGAGGAAATCAGGGGGATCTCGTCCTTCCAGACGGTGTTCACGGAGTTTTCCGGGAGGTTGCGCTTCTCCGGAGGCAGGGCGATCATGACCTGGGTGATGTCGTTGGGGTTCCTGCCCTCCTTGTTCACCAGCGGGTACATCTCGCAGTGCTCGTAGAATCCCGGCGCGGACACCCATTGGACGTCCCCGAATCCGTAGCGGCCGGTGGTCCCCTCGCAGTCGGAATGGTCCACATAGCCGGTCTGGGCCAGGGTCACCGTCTCGTATCCCCAGTGCGCGTGCATCGGGAATCCCGGGACGACCTTCCCGTTGAACATCCTGAACCCCATGATCTTCTTGTAGTCGCGGCCCAGGTTCCTTCCGGAGATCTCCTCCAGTGGAGGGGCCATCTGCCTGTTTCCGGCAGGATAGTCGTCTTCGTGATGGGAGACGAATATGAACGGGTCCTCGGTGTCCCAGTGCATGGTCATCTCGGATACGCGGATGAAAGGCCCTTTGCTCTTCCTGGAGAAGAATGCCATGCCGATGAATCAAGGAGTCGGATAAAGAATGTTCGCAGGGCCGCTCGGAACATAGTTAAAGAGGGGAAGCCCATCCGGCGGCCATGTCCGAGGGGACGCGGCTCAACAAGTTCATCAGCGAGGCCGGCGTGGCCTCCCGCAGGGCCGCGGACCGGATGATAGAAGAGGGAAGGGTCAGGATAAACGGCAGGGCCGCCGTGCTCGGGGACGTGGTCCTGGAAGGGGACCGCGTCGAGGTCGACGGCAGGCCCGTCTCCAAAGTGGAGAAGGACATCGTGCTGGTCTTCAACAAGCCTCGCGGAATCACCTGCACCTCGAATCCCGACGACAAGGACAACGTCATAGACTTCATAGGGTATCCGGAGAGGATCTATTCCGTCGGGAGGCTGGACAAGGATTCCGAGGGGCTGCTCCTCATGACCAACAACGGGGAGCTCGCCAACCGCATCATGCGCTCGAGGGGAGAGCACGAGAAGGAGTACGTCGTCACCGTGGACAGGCCGTTCGACGACCGCTTCCTGAAGGCGATGTCCGACGGGGTGCCGATCATGGACGGCGTCGTGACCAAGAGATGCGTCCTGGAGCGCCTGTCGGACGACCGCTTCAGGATCGTGCTGCGGCAGGGCCTCAACCGTCAGATCCGCAGGATGTGCGAATACTTCGGCTATGACGTCGTCAGGCTGGTGAGGGTCAGGGTGGTCAACATCCGCCTGGGAAGGCTCGCGCCCGGAGAATACCGCGACATCAGGGACGACGAGAGGAAGGAGCTGTACAGGGAGCTCGGCCTATGAGGGAGGTACGCAGGATCCGGGAGGAGGACGTCCCCCGCCTTCTGGAGATATCGTCTGTCGAGCTGGGCTCCGACTATCTGTCCGAGAAGGATTTCCTGGAGGCGTTCGAAACCGGCCACTGCTTCTGCAACGTCGTTACGGACGACGGCTATCCCGTCGGATTCGCAGTCTGCCAGCTTTTCGGCCCCGAGGAGGAGGGCGCATTCCTGGGCTTGCCTGACGGTCCTGAGAGGGAACTGGTGCTTTCTCAGAAGAAGATAGGGATCCTGGACTCGGTATCCGTCTCCGAGGAGGCCAAGGGGACGGGAGCGGGGACCTTGCTGTGCGAGGCCTCCGTCGAAGACATGAGGCGGAACGGATGCACCATGGTCTGCGCGATGGCATGGAAGTCCGTGAGCGGCAGGACCAACATCGCCGGGATCCTGACAAGGATCGGCATGAGGGAGACGGTGTCGATAGAGGGATACTGGAACCGCATGGTGTCCTCGCCCGAAGGCCATCACTGTCCCGAGTGCGGCGCGCCCTGCCATTGCTTCGGCGTGTTCTGGTACAAGCTCCTGTAACGTGCCTGCACTCCATTCTTTATTAACCGTATCTCGACGAACCCTGTTTCGGCAAGGCTCGCGGATGGTCCGCGTTCGAAGCCGAGGTAGAGTGTCAGATATGAGAATGAGAGTGATAGGAGCGCTGTTGTTTCTAGCGCTGTTGGCAGCGACGGTAGCCGTTCCAGAATCCGACGGTTCGGACGGCTATTGCCACATCACGGTCAGGGGAGACGTGTCCGTCCCCGTATCGGTCGTGTTCGAATACGGTGGGGAGTCGTGCTCGCTGGTTCTTTCGGAAAAAGGGTCATCGTCGTTCCTGTCTCCTGGGATCTACAGGATGTCCGTGGTGTCGGAAGAGGGGGACGAGTACTATAGCATAGTCCATGCCATAGAAAAGGATGAGTCGTTCAGCTTCTTCTCCGCCAAGTTCGGAGTAGGAAACTCCGGTTGGATATACGGAGAAGATTACGTTCAGGAGCTGAGATTGTCCGGGCCGGACGGTCCCGTTTCGTATTCGCCGGTCGTCATTGATGACAAAGGTAAGACTATAGTTCTATTAATTGGTGATACAATAGAGACTCTGGTCACGCCATCAGATGTGATGGCGGAGTCCGGCTATTGCCCCGTGTTCAAGTCCATGACTGTCTCGACGGCGACTTCCAGCATCAAGACGTATATGCCTTCAGCCACGGATTTCCAGGTCACGGTCCCTTCGGAAGCCAGTCTGTCAGTGACCATGATGGGCTTCGATCGGATGAATCCGACGGAGGTCCTGCCGTGTTCCATGGTTGAATCCGACGGCTCCGTCATGAGCATGTACAAGCTCGCCGTGGGCTATACTTACGGAATACGTGCATCGATGGACGGTTTCGCTGACAGGTGCTGCATCATCAAGATGATTCCCGGGATGAAGGTCAATATGACCGAGGGGGACTTCATGCTCCATCCCGATACGGAAGTCGATCGTGAGGTCGGGACTTCCGACGTCATCCTGAACGTCAACCCAGAGGGTTACATGAGGATGGTCTTGGGAGACTCCATGGCGATAGAGCCATGGAGGGTGACCTTGACTGATGACGATGCTTTGTACTATCCCTTTCTCAAGCCTAAGTTCCACTATAGTGCTATCAATCTGGACGGCTCCGAATCGGACGTCGTGGGCTTCGACGGCAACGTGATGACGGCCTTGTCTGAAGGCACTGCGTTCGTGCGGGTGACCTACGAGGCGGTACATGTGGAATACCGCAACGTCAACGGAATGGACGACAGGCTGATCAGCGCCTCCTATCCGGAGAGCACCGGCCTCTTCGTCGTCACCGTCGGAGGCTCTGCAGGGCCGGACATGAACGTTCGCATTTCTGCAGACGGGGCATCCGACAGGATCTCGGGCCGCCACTGGGACCATGACCTGGACGTCGTGTTCTACTCGGAGCAGATGAAGAGGAGCCAGCTGTATCTGGATTCCAGCTATGTCGGCACCACCATCCAGTACAATCCCGTATACGACGAACGCGGTCTGGCCGGATTTGAGACAAGCGACACCACCGGGGAGCAGTTCTGCCATGTGAGGCTGGTCAACGGCCCCAATCTGATAGTGTCCTCCAACGAAGGCGTGACATCCTATCAGGTCGTCAAGGCAAGGCTGGCCGACGTCGTCATTTACAACGTCACCAGAAGCTCCTACACAGGATTCGCCGCCGGTGACGAGATAGACGTCTTTGTTTTCGGAATCGGGTCTCCCGCATCGTCTCAATTCTACGGTTCAGATGAGTCGTTGGTGCTTAGGCTATACGGACAGGAGTACGTGTCCAGCGATGGCGCGTTCAGAGGCATCATCATCCCTGAAGACGCGGAGGGCGATTATCTCGACATAGAGCTGATCGTCCGGTGCCATGGCCACTGCCCTGCATTCGGATCCCATCGTTGGACCGATGGTTATGAATATGACGACAGATCCGCTGATTTCGGAAGGATAGTATTCGATAAACCGCTCCTCTCCGAATCATTCAACGTGTTCTTGGACACAATGGTCGAATCCGGGTCTGACACGAATGCAGTGGTGAAGACAGGAGGTCAGGGCAAGGTCGTGAATGCTGGAGAGATAGAGGTCTACAAGGGCAGGGATTCCGTGCTGACTATAGCTCGCGGATGTACGCAGAAGATGTTCGGAATCAAATCGATATCCGGTCCCGAAGTGTTCGAGTACGACGCCGAGAACTCCGGAAATGATATTATCACTATAGTGATAAATCCCGGCTCGAATGACGTCGGTACCTACGACTTCTCAATCGTTATCAATCTCATGAATACAAAGGGGGTCATGGTGACCACGGTCTCGGGTAAGCTCAAGGTGCTGGATCCACATGTCGTGGTTGCCCTCCCCTGTATTACTGGTGGCCCTATAGTACTCCCAAATCTGCCTGGAGGGATATCGGTGCCTGAAGGCATGATGTTCAAATCGTGGAACACCCGCCTTGACGGGACCGGCGTCGAGTACGAGATCGGAGACTTGCTGCGTCCCGATTCGTCAATGGTGCTCTACGCCACCTATGTGGTTCCTAACGCTGCCACAGCATTCGTCTCCGACGGTCTTCGCTATTCCGTCAAGTCTGTTGAAGGCAGGACCGGCACGGTGTCCCTCGTCGGTTGCCTCGATGATTTCGAGGGGGATTTGATCGTCCCTTCGTCGGTGCGTTATAACGGCGTGGATTATGTGGTGGAGAACATAGGCGCCAAGGCGTTCTTCGGAAGGGCCGCAATACGCGATGCGGACCTGTCCGCGGTGTCTGAAATAGGCGTGAAGGCCTTCTCTTATTGCACCGGGATCGACAGGCTGGTCGTTGCCGGCTCAGTGGGCGGATACGCGTTCTTCGGATGCTCCGGATTGAGGACCGTTGAAATCGGAAGCGGATCCGTTCTGAAGACCAGCGCGTTCAGCGGATGCACCGGGATCTCTGAGCTTGTGATGGGTCGCGACATAGCCGTTGGAAAGAATGCGTTCTATGGAAACGCCTTCATTTCCGCCGAAGGGGAGGAGATGGAATGGAGTGACCTGCCGGGCCATAGGTTCATAGGGTCCTCCGGAAGGCTCGTCGAATATGCCCCTGTCGTAGGAGAGACCTTCGTCCTAGATGGTTTGGCTTACAAGGTGAAGTCCTCCTCCGCCGTCGTACTGACTGGGCGCTCCGGATGGGCAGGCGACATCCTGACCGTTCCTGGATCGGTGGAGCATCTTGGATTCGTCTACGATGTCATCGCCGTGGGCCCCAAGGCCTTCTACTCCTGTGCGGGGCTTCGCGAGGTCGATCTAGGCAGCGTTTCCGTCGTAGGGACTAAGGCCTTCGCCAGATGCGCCGACCTTCAGGCGGTGGACGTGGAAGGCGTCAGCGTCATCGAATCGTATGCGTTCTACGGGTGCTCCTCCTTGGAGAGATTGGATTTCGGCCATTCGGTCACGATCAAGGCATGCGCCTTCGCCAGATGCTTCTCGCTGTCGCACGTCTCGTTCCAAGAGATATCCGGAATAGCCAAAGACGCGTTCAGCGGGCTGACGTTCTGGAGTGCGGGAGCGAGGCAGGGCGTGACGGAGGATTTGCTGAGCTGGTCGACCTATGAGGCCATCGGAGGGAAAATGGTCCGTCTGACATGAGGTGCCGAACGGCGGTGAATCCGTTCGGTTTCCCCTCGGACCAGTCATGCCGGGAGCGGTTATCTCGGTTGCGGTCCGGGGGCTTCCCAATGGTTCATTATTCCGGACTGCGGTCGCCGTCCATGGACGGTACTCTGGATTACTACGACGAGAATTCCGAGGAGTATTCGGAGAGGACGCTCGGAGCGGACGTGTCGGAGCTCAGGGACAGGTTCCTGTCGCTCGTTCCGGGCGGGGGGCGCATCTTGGATCTGGGCTGCGGATCCGGGCGCGACACGGCATTCTTTCTGGGCGCAGGATACGAGGTCGTCGCCGTAGACGGGTCGGCGGGGATGTGCCGCATCGCTTCAAGGAACGCCGGGATCCCGGTCAGGAGGATCCTGTTCTCGCAGCTGGACTACGTGGAGGAGTTCGACGGCGTCTGGGCATGCTCATCGCTTTTGCATGTTCCGTCGTCTGAGCTTCCGTCGACGATCTCGTTGGTACGCAGGTCTTTGAAGCCAGGAGGGGTGATCCACACGTCTTTCAGGCTCGGGGATTTCGAGGGCGACCGTGACGGACGCCACTATACAGATCTGAATCCGGATAGGTTGTCGTATCTGTTCGGTTGCGCCGGGTTCGAGGTGATCGACACGTGGGAGAGCTTGGAGAAAGGTCGCGAAATGCGTTGGTGCAACGGACTTTTCCGGAAGCGGCCGAACGATGTTTCCAGCGGTTTCCGATCTTCGGGATATCACCATTATATTGTTGAAGCAACCTCTTGACATTGCAGATGGAGATTACCTCCAAATCATCAAATCAGCGATTAAGAGGCGTTCAAATGAGAAAGATCGAATCCGTTGCGGCCATAGCATTGGCCGTCCTGATGACGTTCTCAGCCGTTTGTATGGCGGAGGCTCCGGAGTCCGACGGCGCCACGAAAACCGCGGTCGTCGACGGCGCCACGTACAATCTTCTGGATACCATGGATGCCACGTACGTGTCCTGCCCTTCGGGGTCGGAGATAGTCGTCCCGTCCTCGGTGACCTATTCAGGAAAGACGTACACGGTGACAACCATAGGCTCCAACGCGTTCAAGTCGAACAAGAGCATAACGTCGGTCGTCCTTCCAGGGACGGTGGGGGGCCTTCCGACCAGCTGCTTCAGCGGTTGTTCCTCCCTGGATTCCATCGTTCTCGGCGGCGTCACGGCGATACCGTCCAGCTGTTTCACTGGAACGGCGTTCTCCTCGATATCGATGGAGGGGGTCGTGTCGGTCGGAGCCTCGGCGTTCAAATCCTGTTCCAGTCTGACCTTCGTGTCCATGCCTGACGTCATGGCGGTAGGAAGCAACGCCTTCCAGAATTCCGAAGCGCTTTCAACCGTGTTGATGCCTGCCGTGAGGACCGTCGACAGCCAGGCGTTCAGCGGTTGTGCTTCGTTGGAGTCCGTGAGCATGCCGTCGGTGCAGACCATCGGTTCCAAGGCGTTCTCCGGATGCTCTTCGCTTCATGCTTTCGAGTTTGGAAGCTTGGAGGCCATAAAGTCAGAGGCGTTCTCCGGATGCTCGTCTATGACGGCCTTCGACCTCGCGGGCGTCAGAGGCATCGATTATTCGGCCTTCTCCGGGACGTCGATACCCGATCCGATGTACCTGAGGAACACATTGATCTACGTGCCCGCCACATATACGCATTACGAGTTTCCCTCCTCCGTCTCAGTCATCGGCGGCGGGGCGTTTGAGAACGTCGTAATGGATGAGATCGTCGTCCCGGAATGGGTGGGGAACATCCACGACAAGGGATTCATGAATTCCAAGATATCCAAAGTCGTTCTAAGCGACAGTTTGGTCGCCATAGGAAGCGGAGCGTTCCAGAACAGCGGGATCACCAGCATCGTCATTCCGTCCTCAATAGACTTTCTGGCCAATCAGACTTTTCTGAATTGTCGGCTGTTGACCGAGGTGACGATCCCTGCAAGCGTGGAACAGGTGGGGGACGAGGTGTTCAAAGGCTGCATCGCCCTGGAGTCCGTGAGGATTCCGGATACGGTCACGGTCTTGGGCGCCAAGATGTTCTCAGGCTGCACCTCCCTTGTAGAGGTGTCGTGCAGCGGGGTCGAGATGTACGGGGACGAATGCTTCTACGGATGTTCCTCCTTGGAATCGTTCTCCATCAATCCCGGTTCGGTCATGGGCGCCAAGATGTTCCAGGGCTGTGCCTCCTTGGCCCGCGTGACCCTTCCGGATAGGCTGGAAGCCGTTTCTGGAAATGCGTTTTCCAACTGCACATCGTTGACCTCTATAGACCTGTCCGGCGTCCAGTCCATCAGCGGACAAGCCTTCTCGGGCTCAGGGCTCACGCAGTTGACGCTTCCCGCATCCATGCCGTATGACGCGTTGAAAGCCTATTCATTGTCTGGAGCCAAGAATCTCGTCAAGGTCGTCGTGGAGTCCCCTTATATGGTGATTCCCAACCAGTGCTTCAACGGATGTGTGAATCTCAAGACGCTGGAGGTGACAGGCACCGTGAGCATAGCGTCGTCCGCATTCATCAAATGCTCCGCCCTTGACCAGTTCATAGTCCATAGCGCCGTTCCGTTCGATGCGGTGGACGGCTTCAGCTCCACCCCTCTCAACAGCCTGGTCAAGGCGGATTCGGTCAACTCCTGCAAGTACGTCGACGTCGTCCATCGCACCGTTGACGGGGATTCCGATAGCCGCGTCGTCATCTCGCCCGCCAGTTCGACCCAAACCGTTCTTACAATCGACGAGGGCTATTGCGGTGCGTCCTTAAGCGCCATTTCGGGCGTTTTGTCCAAGGCCTCCTCGTCTTTCGTATCTTCCAATCCCGTGTTCGAACTAGAGGGCGGCGCCATGTACGTCGGGGACCGCATGGTGTTTTCCAAGCCGTCATCCGGGACCGTCGCCGTCAGGGACGGCACGGTCACGATATCGCCTAGGGCTCTCGATGGATTCTCGGCCGCGTCGACTCTCGTGATTCCCGCCTCTGTGGCCGTGGTCCTTCCCATGGCCGTCTCCAAGCCCAGCCAAGTGGGCCTTTCGGAAATATTCCTCTATTCCTCTCCGTCCGTGTTCCGCGACGCGTTCATGATGCCGGAGACGACCGAGACATACTACCTGTACGGAACCTACGATCCGACGCTCAGCGCAGATCTGCCGATGTCCGGGCAGTTTGTCGACATAGGGGATTCTCGCGTCATGTTCAACATCAATCTTCCTACGGCATGCGAGCTTCTATTCGTTTCGGATGACGATACCGTGGCGTTCTCGATGGAGCCTAATGAGGGGTACGACAGGTCCGTCCCCTCGGTCTTCGTGGGTGGAGCCTCGGTCGGAAAAGCCCCGGAGGGGACTTTCGTCGGAAACGTGGAAGTCTCCGGAATGTACTTGGTCGACGGCATATCAGCGGACATGACCGTTCGGATCGAGGGATACGCCATCAACCATTACGAAATCGATGCGCCTTCCGGCGACGGCTTCGTGTTCAAGGCCAGCGCCTCAGACGTCGTGACCCACGGCCAGGAGGTGGCGTTCTCCGTCATGCTCCTTCCAGGATACGGGTTCGCGGACGGGTTTGTCGCAACGGCCAACGGCCTGCCTTTGGACCCTTATCTCGCATCGGACGACTATCTCCTGTATCGCATGGCGGTGTTCGACGATGTCGTGATCGCCTTGGACGGAATCAAGGTCAACGATGCTGTCAGGGTGGTCTTCGATTCCGCAGGAGGCAGCAATGTGGAGTCGCAAGACGTCGTGATAGGCACTCCGGCGTCCAGGCCTGCGGATCCGGTCAGGAGCGGATATCTCTTCGGCGGGTGGTACGAGCCCGGGTCAGACGCGCCCTACGGGTTCGGAATCGTTGAAGACTCCCTGGAGCTGGTCGCGCGCTGGCTTTCCTCCTCATGCCATGCCGTCAGCTTCACCGTTTCGGGAGGGCATGTGGAGGCCTACGTCAACGGGGGCCCTGAGCCGGTTCCGTCCGGTTCTCTGGTTCCGGACGGCTCCTTCATCAGGTTCGTGTACGTCCCCGATTTCGGGTATGAGCCCCTTTCGTGGAAGATCAACGGCGTCGAGGCACAGGTCCGCGGATGGACGTTGGAAGTTCCGGAGGCGGTCTTCGACGTCAGGCTGCATCTGGAGACGGCGTATCACTCGTCCGGCTCCTCCGTGGTCTCCGTGCCGTTGCCCGCCCCCACCCCTGACGACTACGTATCCGCCTGGACATACGGCGATGGAGGGGACCCCAATAACATGACGTTCACCAACATGGTCTACGCCCCGTCGATGATAGGCGACTACATCTACTGCAAGAACGACAACTACCTGGTCAAGATAGATTACGACGGCAACGAGGTGAAGAGGGTCAAGACCGCGGATTCTTTCAGCGGGTTCTACGAGTATCTGACCGTAGGCGGAGGGCTGATTCTGGACAGCATCACGGGGAAGGTGTACGACTCCGACCTCAATCACCTGTTCACCATCGGAGTCACTTCCGCCAGGACGTTTTACAATGACGGGTATTTCTTCGTCAGCAAGGCCTCGACCACGTATTGCTATTCCGCGGATGACGAGCGCCCGGATCTGTCGGGGGACCTTCAGCAGCCTTTGTGGGCCGCCAGCCTCGGCTCCGCCGTGACTCCCTACCAGGGCGGAACCAACATGGCTTTCCACAACGACGTCGTCATGGTGGTCGGGATGGATGACAGCGGTGCGGTGTTCCTAGCCACCTACAAGTATGCCTCGGGGGAGCCCGTGGACAGGCTGTACATCGACGAGTTCCAGGGCATGATGGTGAACATCGGCTACACGTTCATCGGAGAGGGCTACGCCACTCTCACGGTTTACGAGGGCGGCCTCTTCGGGTCCACCGACGAGGACATAGTCAATCTCGCGTCAGTCAGAATCATGGAGGACGGCAGGTTCGACAAGGCCACTTTGAAGACCGCCTCCTCCCATACCGGGGGCACCCATTCGTCCACCATGGCCGTCCACGACGGGCTCGGATACGTGTTCTCCAACGATCAGTTCCAGGTGTACGACGTTTCGACCATGGAGCTCCTCGCCTCTGCGAGGGAGGACACCTTCTACGCCCACGGGGACATGGCGATATCCACAGGGCATCCCGGCAAGGTCTACGCCTACAGGGCGAGCTACAACGACACCTCCCACATCGCCGTGGCAGAGTATGACATAGCGTCGAACAAGGTCTCCGTCGGCTTCCTGTCCGAGGTCTCCCTTCAGCAGTACTGCTCCCAGCAGCCACGCTTCCTCTCGGACGGCAGCATAGTCTTCGTCAACGACGCAGGTCTGCTATACTGCGTAAAATCCGCTCGCGGTGTCGAGAGCGTATCGATGGATATCGCCCAAGCCGATCTGGACGTCGGGGAGGAGATGCGGCTGAGCGTCGTTTTCGATCCGTCTAACGCCTCGTGCAAGAATCCGATTTGGTCGTCTTCCGACACGTCCGTGGCGACGGTGTCCGAAAACGGCACGGTGTCCGCAGTAGGCGCCGGGTCGGCGGTGATCTCTGCCAGCGTCGAAGACGGGGAATTCGTTGCGACGTGCGTGATCTCCGTGTACGGGTTAGCGAACGGGTCGGTCATAGTCCAGGACGGAGTCAAGTACCGTGTGACGGATCTCGCAGGTCAGAAGGTCTCTGCGGTCGGGTATGAGGAAGCGCCTGAGGACCTGGTGATTCCGGCCTACGTCGTTGAGGGAGGCCATGCCTTCATGGTCACGGGAATCGGGCTCAAGGCGTTCGCGCGCTGTCAGGAAATCAAGACCCTCGTGACCTATGTGGACCCCGGCCAGTATGCGTTCTACGGATGCACGGGACTGACGTCGGCGACTCTGGCCGAAGGCGTCGTCTCAATCCAGAAGAGCGCCTTCAGCGAGTGCCGGGCCCTCGTCGCCGTCACGTTCCCTGACACCTTGGAAAGCATAGGGGAGAACGCCTTCTACAAGTGCGTCTCGCTGAAATCGGTCGAGTTCCCCGAATCGTTGAAGACCGTCGGGATGAAGTCGTTCGCATACTGTTCCTCCGTTTCCTCACTGACGATCGCCTCGGACGTCGGCGGATATGCGTTCTACAAGTGCACAGGTTTAAAGACCCTCAGGGTAGAGGGGGAGTCCGTCGACTTGGGAAAGAGCGCATTCAGCGGGTGCTCAGGCCTTAGGAACGTCTACGTCTCCGACGGGGTGGAGAGCATCGGCGTGAATGCGTTCTATGGATGCTCGTTCTACGTCCTCGGCATGAAGGTCGGGGCGACCGCTGAGAATCTGGCCGGACATAAGTTCCTGGGGACGGCCTCCCGCCTTAACGCCTATGTACCGGGCGTCGGCGGCTCCTTCGCTTCGGACGGCGTGAAGTATGCCGTCACCTCGAACGAGGGGCCCATGACTGTTGCGGTCAAGGGCGCCTCCTCCAAGGACGTCAGAATCCCGGAAAGCGTCAGGTACCTAGGATTCGAATGGGACGTCACGGAGGTGCTTCCGAAGGCGTTCTACGGGAACGGTTCGCTGGAGACGGTGTCGATATCAGGCGATCTGCACATCGGCTCCAAGGCGTTCGCCGGATGCGGCGGCCTCAGGTCGGTGTCGGCGTCAGGCCAGGTCTCCATGGGCGCCTACGCGTTCGCCGGCTGCACGGGTTTGGAGAATCTCGACCTCTCCACCGTACGTACGATATCCGTCAGCGCCTTCAGCGGATGCACCGGCCTCTCCGAGGTATCGTTCTCGGAGGACCTTTCCGACGTGGGAACCAACGCCTTCTACAAGGTCCAGTTCCGCGAGGGCGGCCAGGTATTGCCTGCGACCGCCTCGGACCTGGCCGGAAAGACCTTCCGTGGTTCGGGCGGCGTTCTGAACCGCGTCTGATCCCGGACCCTTCCCAAACCTCTTCCAAACCCCTTCCTTTGTAACGGTGCGTGCAACGCCAACATAATAATCGTCGCCGTCAATCCGGTGGGCATGGCATATGACGGAAGGATGGGCATCGAGGACATCGTCGACGAGGAGAGGACGGTCTACTTCGACACCTACAAGCTCAAGAAGATCACGGGGACCCGCGTAGGCCCCATCATGGGCGCCAGCGAGTTCTCTTCTCCGTTCAAGGTCGCCTGCGAGCTCGCCGGACTGTATCCCGGCGACAAGGCCAACAAGTACATCGACGCCGGCAACATCCTTGAGCCGGTCCTGAGGAATCATCTGGCCGCCAACGTCGGCCCCATGCTCAGGGAGGCCCTGGGGATACAGGACGGACAGGTAGTCTCGGTGGAGGAGCCCGTCCCCATGGAGATGTGCGGATACGACCACTTCCACAACGAGAAGCTGTTCGGAGGCCTCGTCGACGGATACATCAAGGTCGACAACGTCAGGGACTCCATCCTTGAGATCAAGACCTCCGGACTGAAGGAGAAATGGGAGGACGGGAACGGAGGATACGCCAACGTCCCTCTGTCCTACATGTACCAGGCGTCGCTGTACGCGGAGCTCTCCAACCTGGACAGGATAGTGTTCCTGGTCGGGTTCCTGGAGGAGGAGGACTACGACCGCCCCAAGCAGTGGGCCCCCACGGCCGAGAACACGTTCGTCATCGTCAAGGAGAAGCTGGACATGAAGCCGGTGATGGAGAAGTGCGCCGCATGGTACAACGAGTACATGAAGGGCGGATACACCCCGGAGTGGACCGACTCCGAATGCGACCAGGAGGTCCTGAAGTACCTCAAGGCGTTCAAGAGGAAGAAGAGATGACGATCGACGAGATCTTCACCAGGACCAGCGTCAGGTCCTTCGATCCGAGGCAGGTTCCGGAGGAGGACGTCGAGCTGATGCTGAAGGCGGCCATGCACGCTCCTTCCGCCATGAACCAGCAGTGCTGGGAGTTCTTCGTGGAGGACGACCCAGGGATCCTGTCGGAGCTTTCTTCGGCCGCGCCCTATGCAGGACCGGTCGGCAGAGCGCCCTTGGCGATCGTCCTGGCCGCGGACGAGGGCAGGATGAAGGCGCCGTCGATGTGGCAGCAGGACCTGGCGGCCTCGGCGCAGAACATCCTCCTGGCGGCCAAGTCCAGAGGGATAGGAACGGTATGGATAGGGATCGCCCCGCATGAGGACAGGATGGCCAAGGTGTCCCTGATCATGCGCCTGCCGGATCGGATCAAGCCGTTCTGCCTGATAGCGGTAGGATATCCTTCGGAGGAGCCGGTCCCGAACGTCGGCCGCTACAAGCCGGAGAGGATCCACCGCAATCGTCGCGTCGCCACGGATTGATTGCCCAGTCGACCGCCAGGAGCATTCCGAGCATGGCGAGGTTGGATGCCAGGAAAAGAACCATGAACCCCTTGGAGTCGTGGCGCTCTCCTCTGGAGTAGATGCGGAAGGTTATGAGGCTCGCCATGGAGGCGATGGGCGTCCCGAACCCGCCTATGTTCGCTCCGGCAAGGAGGCTTCCCCAGTCCGAGGTGAAGTTGGACAGCATCATGGCTGCAGGGACGTTGCTGACCGCCTGGCTTGAAAGCGCCGTCGTAAGGACCGGGAAATCCTCCATGAGACCTCCGAGCACGTTCACCACCTGATCCAGATGGGAGAAGTTGCCGGTGAAGACGAACAGGAAGACGAACGTCAGGATGAGCCCGTAGTCCACCTTTCTCAGTATGGGCGGGTTCACGGCGAGGACGGTCGCCAAAGTCACGATCAGGGACAGCCAGAACGGCACCGTTCCCGAGACGGCGAGGATCCCCAGGACGAACAGGGCGGCCATCGGAATCAAAGTCTTTTTGTCGAGAGGGGCTTCGCGCGCCTCTGATTGCCTCGAGCCTTCACCTTTGCAGAACATGGCGCAGGCTCCGAACACCGCCGCCCCTCCGGCGAGCACCAGGGGCAGCATCCTCGCCAGGAAGTCCCCGGCGTCCGCTCCGTATTTGGAGTAGATGAAGAGGTTCTGCGGGCTTCCCACGGGCGTGGCCATGCTTCCAAGGTTGGCGGCCAGCGTCTGGAGGATCAGCACCGGCATTATCAGGTCCTTCCTTCCAGCTCCGACCAGGGCGGCCATCGCCAGCGGGACGAACGTGATCAGGGCGACGTCGTTGGTCATCGCCATGGATCCGAAGAACGGGGCGGCTACCA
>JAEEGI010003778.1_pt1 | contig 35914 bp, 34 predicted proteins | sample 8958751 | NCBI WGS metagenome assembly JAEEGI01 (sample SAMN16246545, study PRJNA631951) | gut metagenome | biome: gut microbiome; feature: rumen; material: KS-attached | host: Bos | place: Iran: Karaj | collected 2018-10 | reverse complement strand
CTTTGCAACAAAAGGCAAACACTTCATATTCAAAAACATCACCGCTTACAAAGCTGGTAAAATTCATATCAAACTCACCTCCCCCGTATGGGTTCACACCGACGGCGAAGTCACAAGACAGGCCGATGAGCTTACGGTAAAAGTTCTTAAATCAGCCATAAACATAACACTACCCTGATCTTTCGATCAGGGTAGTTCTTTTATATACATTTATTCAGTTCCGAGATATTGCCAGTTTTCAACTTCATAAGGAGAACCGGTAACCTCATACCAGTCGTCGGGGATGAATCTGTAACCGTTATTGTCCTTTATATCCCATCTTCCGGATATGAAAACTCTGTGTATATCTTCATTCTTTTCATGACCGTCAAGCAGATTTCCCGTGAATGGATTTACAGGATTATCAATAACTCCCTCAACAGCCATAGGGCAGGTATCTGCGTTGGTCATAAAATCAAAGGATGATTCAAATCCGTGAGCATCAAAATCTTTGACCATGAGCATGGGAAGATACCATTCACAGGATTCATTCCTGTCGCCGAATCTCAAATCGCTGAACCAGCCGACTCCGATTCCGTGATCTCCGACGATTATGATCCTGGTATTGTCATAGACACCCTCTTCTCTCAGATAATCAAACCACTCTCCGAGCTTAAGCAAAGCCGCCATGTTTATCTGATAGTGAGTTACCTGCTGGATATCCGTAAGGTTCATAACCTGTCCGAGCAGGACATAGAATCCACCGTTATCGTATGCCGTATTGTCCACATGCTCCTGAGGTACATAATCGGGAAGCTGCAAAAGCGTGGGTTCATGAGCGGTGCAGTTATACATCATCAGGAATTCACCTTTATCATTGTCGCTGAATTCGGTGATCTCATCCATATTATCAAGAACCGTGTACCAGGACATAAAGGAATTGGAAATTCCGTCGCCCATGAGGGTTCCTTCCCAGCTCTGTTCGGAGTCTGCAGTAAAATCATCCGCAGAGATCTGATTGACCGCATGCGATTTCATGTACTCCTTGTTGTAATTTCCTCCGTCGTACAAAAGCCCCTGAAGGAACAGAGGAACCGTCTTCATTTCGCCGAAATAGAAGAAATTTCTCTTAAGATCCTCAATAGTCCTGTTTCCCATCAAAGCCGGATTATCCAGGAATTTATCCTTGGAGATATATGTATTGATCTCAGGGTAATCATCATAAATACTGAGATCGGGTATCTGGGAATAACCCGCAAGAGGAGGATCCATTACGGTAACACCGTATCCGTTCTCGGAAAACAAAACAGGAAGTACCTTAAGTGCCTCATTGTTTTTATCTTCGAGAAGCATGTCGTCTCTTTGGTTCATTGCCCAGGGAGTATATTCATATCCTCCGAATACGGCGGGCATTGCAAAATTGGTAGCACGGCCGTACGAAATAGTATCGTGATAATAAGTAAATCCGTCGAACGTCTCCATCAGCTCGGGACGCTCATTCATAAGGTACGGAACAACAGGTCCCATTGCGCGGTCCAACATAATGACCACAACATTCTTACCGGTCTTTGAAAGAGATATCGTAGGAATATCCACGTAATCCGAAGAAGCATTATACATCTCGGAAAAATCTCTATACTCCGCATTTATTCCGTGAACATTAAGGAGTGATATGCAAAGGAATGCAACACATCCTGCTGCGGCAAGTGTTCCCGCAAAAGCAGGCTTGAATCTGTAAACTATTATCACAACCAGGCAGACAGCAAGAATAAGCAAAATATCTTTTACTATCAGTCCTGTCGCAAAAACCGGCGTAACATCATATTTAAGATCGGTGGAGATGGTTCCCAGTCCCGATCCGGATAACATATAATTTACTACCGCACTTCCGCATACGATCAGATAGATAAGTGAAAAAATCTTTCTGGTCTTAACGGTTGAAAAGAGATAATAAATTCCGATCCATACAACATAAAAACCTATACCGAGTGCCAGGGAATAAATAAGATACCTTGAAGGGTTAAAAATATCCATGGTGCTTATAAATTCCGTTGCGGATGCTGCAAGAACATTTGAAGGGATATACAATCCGGTCATTACCGCCATGAGAAAAGCACATGACATAAAAATGCGGTCATATCCTTTTCCTGTTTCTTTATCTTTCTTTTTAACAACGGGCTCGGTATCCGCTTCGACCTTTGCCTTAGTTGCCGGTATCTTTATCTTTCTGCTATCAACAAATTTCTGCACCGCATTCTTGAGGAGCGAAAACAGATTGTTGAAAGTCCAATAGATAACAAGACCTGCGGGAGAATTATATAAGAGCACCAAAAATACAAGTGCGGTTACATAAAGCTGAATCTTCTCCTTGCGAAGGTGTCCCTTGGAATAAATTGTTCCCGATACGATATTGATAAGTGTCATCAATATGGGAAGGATATTTATACTGTGTCCGAAAAGCTTAAGTACGCCGTCGGGTGAACCGAGGTCGTTTATCAGATAAACCGGGCCGTAAGGATTATTAATAAATCTCAGGAGAATCGAAGGCGTTCCCTGAAGAACGGTAACTCCCGACAAAAATCTGAACGCTGCGATGAAAAAGGGAATCTGAAGAAAAAGTGATGATACACCGCGCAAAGCATAAACAGGCTTATAATCGCAGATCCTGTAATATGCCTGCATCATCATTACTTTTTCATCACCCTTAAAGGTCTTCTTAATATGTGAGATACGGCTTTCCATGGCCTTCTCACGTTCTCTTTGTTCGGACTGAAGCTTATCGGCTCTCTTATAGAGCGGGAAAACCAGTATATTTACGATAAGGCTCAGTGCAAAAAGAGTCGTAAAGGGTTTGCCGACCCATCTGTATACTATGAAAAACACTGTCTCAAACAGTATCTCCAAAGGGCGTATTGTAAGATAATAAAGAATATCCAAAAACACGATTATTTATTTACTCCATTTGAAAAAACATTATCAGTCAGGTATCATTCGTAGCCAAGGTAGGACCAGTTAGCGGTATCATACGGACTTCCGCTTACTGTATACCAATCAGAAGGAATAAATCTGTATCCGTTATTTCCATTGGTATCGAACCAATCCGATCCCGTAATCCTAATGATATCTTCATACTTTTCATGACCATCCAGAGGATTTCCGGTAAACGGATTTACAGGATCAGGTATCAGTCCCTGAACTGCCATAGGACAAGTGTCTGCATTGGTCATAAAATCGGTTGATACTTGAAAACCATGTGCATCAAAATCTTTAACCATAAACAAGGGAAGATACCATTCACAGGACTGATGCTTTTCTCCAAAAGAAAATGCGTGGAACCATCCTATATCCCTTCCATGGTCCGATACGATGATTATCCTGGTATTATCATAAACGCCCTCTTCCCTCAGATAATCAAACCACTCCCCAAGTTTTAACAAAGCCGCCATATTAACCTGATAGTGTTCAACCCGCCACTCATTATCCATCCGGAGGGTAACACCGTTTATGGTATTATAGGCCTCATAATCAAAAGCGGTATTATCAACATGGACCTTTGGAACATAATCGGGAAGCTGTAAAAGTGTCGGCTCATGTGATGTACAATTATACATCATGAGAAACTCGCCGTTGCTGTCTTCGTTAACCTCCGTAATATTATTAAGATTCTCCAAAACGGAGTACCATTCCATAAAACGCTGATCAAGTCCGTCGGCAATCTTGATACCGTCATTGGTCTGACCGCTTATAACTCCGGAAGCATTCCCTTCCATCTCAATAAAAAATGTACCGTTTCCGGTTTTTCCGGTGTTATAGTTTCCCTTGTCATACAGAATATTCTGTATTGCCAAAGGGCATATCTTCATCTGCCCAAAATAATAGAAATTCCTCTTCAGATCGTTGACTGCGACCTTCTGATACTCTTCCGAATCGGCAAAAAATTTATCTCTTGAATAGTAAGTATTCACATCGGGAATGTCATTATAAATACTAAGATCAGGAAGATCCGAATATCCAGCAAGCGGAGGATCCATAACCGTGACGCCATATCCGTTCTCGGAAAACAGTACGGGCAAAACCCTCAATGATTCGTTCGTCGTATCCACAAGAAGTTCATCACTTCTTTCATTCATCTCATGCGGAGTATATTCATATCCGCCGCAGACCGCAGGCATTGCGAAATTTGTATATCCGCCGAATGAGATCGTATCATGATAATAGGTAAATCCATCAAAAGTCTCCATGAGATCAGGGCGTTCGTTAAGTAAGTACGGAATATCCGGTCCCATTGCACGATCCAGCAAAAAGACAATGACATTTTTGCCGGTTTTGGAAAGTGATATCTGTGGTATCTGTTCATAAACATCGGAATATGTATATCTGTTATGGAATTCATCATATGCGGTGTTTATCGAATTTATATTCGCGGACGAAACTATGATCATTGCAACGCATCCGGCCATGACCAATGTAGAACAGACGGCAGATTTAAACTTTATTACGACAATTACGATTCCGGTCACAAGTAAGATCAGAAAAAGATTAAGCGCAATCTTTCCCATCTCAAACACAGGCTCGGCATCATATTTAAGTTCTGCCGATATTGTTCCCAAGCCTGATCCTGACATCATATAATCAATTATCGATGCCGCAGAAACAGCCATCATCACTCTGGCATAATTCTTCCTCGCCTTATCGGTAGAAAAAAGATAATAAATACCAATCCATACAACAAAAAAACCTATTCCGAGCGAGAGTGAATAGATCAGATATTTTGAAGGATTGAACAGATCCATACTCCTGACAAATTCGATGGGAGATGATGAAAGTACATTAGAAGGAATATATAATCCGGTTACCAAAGCCAGGAAAACCGATGCTGATATAAACATCAGATTGGAAGTCTTACTTACTTCTTTTCCGGCACTCTTTTTCGTAATAACAACAGGTTTTCTTTTTTCGACAATCTTCTGAACAGCATTTTTTAACAGCGAAAAAAGATTGTTGAATGTCCAGTATATAACCAGTCCGGCAGGAGAATTATATAAAAGGACAAGGAAAACAAGGGCAGTGACATACAGCTGGATCTTCTCCTTGCGAAGATGACCTTTGGAATAGATCATTCCCGATACTATATTTATAAGTGTCATCAGGATCGGAAGTATATTTATGCTATATCCGAACAGAGACAGCGCACCGTCGGGAGCACCCAGATCACGAATTAAATATATGGGACCGTTCGGAGAATGAACGAATCGCAACAGTATCGAAGGCATTCCCTTGATCACGGAAACACCCGATAGAAATCTGAATGCGGCAATAAAAAAGGGAATCTGAAGCAAAAGGGATGATATTCCCCTTAGTGCATACACAGGCTTATAATCACAGATCCTGTAATAAGCCTGCATCATCATTACTTTTTCATCACCCTTAAAGGTTTTCTTAATGTGCGAGATCCGGCTCTCCATAGCCTTCTCACGCTCTCTTTGTTCTGATTGAAGTTTGTCAGCCCGGCGATACAGCGGAAAAACCAGGATATTAACTATAAGACTCAGAGCAAAAAGAGTTGCAAAGGGTTTTCCTATACGGTTGTACACCAGGAAAAACACCGTCTCGAACAATATTTCAAGCGGTCTGATAGTAAGATAATAAAGGATGTTTGTGAACATTTTATGCAGATTCCTTTACGTCGAGCGCTTTTTCTTCAATAGAAACGAGTTCGTTGTATTTTGATACAACATACTCGGCGGTACGCTCCGCACCTTCTCCGAAATGAGCCCAGGTCTCACGTCTAGCCCTGTCACGTCCCTCGGAATATTCATTACATTCAAGGCATTCGTCAATGACCTTCTTCATATCATCAAGATCACTCTTTTCAAGTTTTCTTCCGATCGAAGGAAGGATCTTGATAGTCCAAAGTTCATCATCAATCCATGAAGCATCATAAGGAGCTTTATCCATCTCTGCTCCCGTATAGATAACCGGTTTATCGTAGACAAGGGTAAAATCAAATATTACTCCCGAGAAATCGGAGATCATGATATCGCTCTTCATGAGAACATCGAAGTTATCATTGTCACGGTTCCAGGTAACACCGCTTCCTTCACAGTACTTATTCATAAGCTTATCCATCAGTTCTTTTTCCGAAGCAAAGGACTGGGGATGAGGCCTGATTATAACGTCATAACCTGTCTTCAAAAGCGCATCGATAAGTTTCTCTCCGTACATGCTGAGAGCTCCGCTCTTTCCCCATGAAGGTGCTAAAAGAACAGTCCTCTTATCGGATGTATTATTTTTGAACTCGGGATCTTTTTCCGCTTTCTTAATTCTCTCAGCCATTACATCCATATAAGGAATACCGACGATCTCGATATCCTTGGCAGGTTCGTTTCTGAGTCTTTCAAGCTCTCTGATCTGGTCTTTCTGATACTCTCCCGACAAAAGGATCGCATCATAAAAATCTATTCCGAACATTCTGTAAAGGGTGATGTCACTGGATGCGTGAGGAATATGGATATAGTACTGTGCGTTCTTTGATCTCTTCCACTGGAAAACATCAAGGCTGGGAGTGGTCGAAAGGACAATAACAGCATTTACCAGATTCATCTTCGCAAATGCTCTGTTTCCCTCACCGATAAATTCCGCAGTGATATTCTCATACTTTTTCTCAAGAGCGGGGTCATCGGGTGACATGGTGTAATAAACGCATTTGATGTTCTTTTTTTCAAGTCTGTCACAGATGGGTTCGAAAATGTTCCAGTATCTCTTATGGTCGGAAAAGATAACCACAGGGATCCTCTCATCCATGGTCTTTTCCAGCTTTCCGACACCTATCCTGTACTTAAGCTTAACCCAGTAAGCACGTATAAAGAGCATTGCCGATCCGAACAGACCAAACAGAACGGAAAAGATCATTCCGCCTGTTCCGGGATCGATATATGCGGTTATGAAGGTATGATTAAAAAACATTTCACTACTCCTTAGGTATCATTTATCAGACGGATCTGAGATATTCGACAAATGCATTCTTATTTTCCAGCGCGGTGGTTGTGGGACGACCCAGGTCTTCCCTTGCTCCGATGGAACATTTAACTTCGATGAGGGTAAGTTCATTACCCGCCTTTGCCGCTTTAAGCGCCTCATCAAGTTCATCATATGTACTTACGGAAAAAGCTTTCGGATAACCGCATGCCTTAGCAATCTCTACAACATTGATACCTGCTGCAACGGTAGGCATACCGCCTACGGTTTCATGTGCTCCGTTATTGATGACTACATGAATAAGATTCGCGGGTTTATTAGAACCGATCACAGCCATGGCACCCATGTGCATCAAAACAGCTCCGTCTCCGTCTATACACCATACCCTGGTATCTTTCTTATTAAGTGCGATCCCGAGTGCTATAGAGGATGAGTGCCCCATTGAACCGACGGTAAGGAAATCATATTTATGTTCCTGACCATTAGCGGTCCTTATCTCGAACAGCTCTCTGCTTGCCTTTCCCGTTGTGGAAACAATGGGATCTTCTCCGCTTACAAGTGTGATATGTCTGATGATCTCTTCCCTGAGCATCTTGTTGTCATTGGAATATTTAACGGAAGGTGCATCGGTAAGAGCACCTTTTCTGATAACAAATGCAACATCCTTGCCGGAAGCAAGCACCTTCCTGTACTCCTCCATCTTGGATGAGAGTTCATCTTCGGTAGTATCTTTGTCAACCACAAAGGCCTGTATATCCATATCTTCAAGAAGTTTAAGAGTAACTTCTCCCTGATAGATATGCTGCGGTTCATCGTGAACGCCGGGCTCTCCGCGCCAACCCACTACGAAAATCACGGGGATCGCATATACCTTATCATTCAAAAGTGATGCGACGGGATTGATGATATTGCCCTCACCGGAATTTTGCATATAAACAACAGGAACCTTACCTGTAGCAAGATGATATCCCGCTGCCAGTGCGGTGCAGTTACCCTCGTTCGCGGCGATCATGTGATGCTCGGGGGAAATCCCGTATTTATCCATCAGATAATTGCAAAGTGCTTTTAACTGGGAATCGGGAACACCTGTGTAAAAATCCGAACCAAGTATTCTTACAAAACTTTCTACTTTCATTTTATTTTCCTATGCTTTGTTTTTACTTATCGTTTCTTCAACCGCTCTGAGTTCATCCACGGTATCTATCTCGACGATATCTCCGTCTTCGATCGGATGAACCGTGATATCTATCTTATCCAGAATGCTGTGTACTACTTCATCCCAGAAAAGTTCCTCATATCCGGGTTTTCCCCAGGTTTCATCTACGGCATCTGCAATAGCTTCGGATTCCTCTTCGTAAAAATAGGAAATCCCGCACATGTTATAGACACTGTCTCCGCCTTTTCCTATGCGGATTATTTTTCCCGAAGGGTCCTGATCGAATACCCAGTCATCGGAATGACCTTCAACCTTTCTTCCGAAATAGCAGGATTTATCTATCGTGCAGTCCAATACGCCGGGATCCGGTATATAAAGATCCGCTTCGCAGATAAATACATTATGACCTCTCATAAGGTTCGTGACCGCGTGTATGGAAGAAATATTATTTACCGTCTCGTAGTATTCGTTTCTGACTACCGTTATATTGCCGTACTTTTCGGGAAGATAACGAAACTGATCCCCGAGATAACCTGTAACAATATATATGTGTGACACTCCTCTTTTTTCAAGGGCGCATATGACCGTTTCGATCATGGGAGTTCCATCCACCGTTATAAGGGGCTTGGGCTTTTCCAGAGTAAGCGGCCTCATCCTTGTACCCAGACCGGCAGCCATAAGTATAGCTATCTCATTTTTCATATTTGTATTCTTCTCACTTATCGTATCTGACGGGAATGCTGACACCGGTAGCTTTCAAGGCCTCTTCAAATACCTTCCAGAATTCCCTGATATCGGCATCCGTGATCATGCCGAGTGCACAAAGTCTGAAGGTTCCTCTTCTTTCAATCTTGCCGGGATAAATAGTGAATCCGCGCTCATATACATAATCGTGAACCTTCTCAAAATTCCAGTTAGGATCATCGGGATAAACAATCGCGGAGACCAGACCCGCCTGGACAGATCTGTCCAGCGCTTCCTTAAATCCGAGTCTGTCAACGCCCTCACGGATGGCATTCATAACCCCCGTATGGCGCTCCCACTTTGCCTCTTCCCCTTCTTCGAAATATTCGATAAGAGCCTGCTTTGCGGCATAAACGGTCTGAACGGGAGGAGTAAAATGCATCTCTCCGGTACGCTCGAAGAAATCATACTGCATGAAAAGATTGCAATAATATGATCTTACCGGGAAATCCTTACTCTTTTCGATAATATCTTTTCTTCCGACGATGAAAGAAAGTCCGGTCATTCCCTGTATTCCTTTCTGCGCGGAAGCCATACAAAAATCAATATTCTCGTCATACACATTGATGGGTCTTAATGCATATGCGCTTGTGGTATCCGTTATCAAAAAAACACCGTACCTGTGAGCAATCTCGCCGATCTCCTTAACGGGGTTGAGAAGACCTGTTCCTGTCTCATGGTACGTTACGTAGACATATCCGATGTCACTGTTTGCCTTAAACACATCCTCGATCTCGGCAAGTGAAGGAGTCGTATCGATGGGCTGCTTAAGCTCGATAAGAGGAAGATTATATGCTTTACATACATCAACCGCTCTCTGGGAATAAGAACCGTTGTTGATCACAAATGCTTTCTTTCCGGCATCCAGAAGCGAGTTAAGTGTTATATCTATGCAGATGGTTCCGGATCCGCAGAAAAGGACTGAAGTGAAGTCTTCCCTTTTACCGTGGACTATTTTGACAAGGTCTTCCCTCATGGGAGCCATGATAGACTGAAACTCCTTCTCACGGGGGCAGATATCGGGAACAACCTGTGCCAGCTTGACGGTGTCCGTCGTGGTGGAAGGTCCCGGATTAAGTAATATATTTCTCTTTATCTCCATTATCAATTCTCCGTACTTAAACTTATCTTCATCAGATCTCATCTATAAGAGTGATGATATCCTTGATAGACATCAATCTGTCATCAACTTCCTTGGCTCTGTGATATCTTAAGATGTCTTCCGCAGTCTTCTGCATTGCAGGGAAGGCTGCCCTGGTAAGCTGATTAGCATAAATTACGATATTAACACCGTGCTCGACAAGCTCACTTTCGGTGATGGTGTTATAGCTGCTGGGGACAACAACGATGGGAGTTGTCTTATCTTTTTCCCTGAATCTGTCGCAGAACTCGAGTATCTCATCAGGTGTTTTACGTCTGCTGTGGATCATGATACCGTCTGCGCCCGCTGCCACAAAAGCCTCCGCTCTCTTAAGAGCATCCTCCATTCCGCGTTCAAGTATCAGACTTTCGATCCTTGCAATGATCATAAAGTCATCCGTAAGCTGGGCTTTTTTACCCGCTCTGATCTTGGCAGAAAATTCTTCGATGTCCGCCTGAGTCTGCTTGACCTCGGTTCCGAACAGTGAATTTTTCTTGAGTCCGGTCTTATCTTCTATGATCACCGCGCTTACACCAAGTCTCTCAAGGGTACGCACGGTATATACGAAATGCTCCGCGAGTCCGCCTGTATCTCCGTCGAAGATAATGGGCTTGGTGGTGACCTCGGTGATATCCTCAATAGTCCTGAAACGGCTTGTCATATCAACAAGCTCAATATCCGGCTTTCCTTTTGCGGTACTGTCGCAGAGGCTTGATATCCACATGGCATCGAACTGGTCCAGCATGCCGTTTTCACCCTCTACAACCGTTTTTTCCACAATAAGCCCCGTAAGGCCGCTGTGTGCTTCCATGGCCTTTACGATGTCGGTCATGGAAATGAGCTGTCTTAATCTCTTTCTTCTGTATTCGGGCATGGACAGCTTCTCTTTGATCTGCATGTCCACCTTCTTGACATCTTCACTGAAAGTGTAGGGAACATCGATAACCTCTCCGCCATACGAAGAAACCAGTTCGATAACATGGGCCCTGATGGAGCTTTCGGGTCCTTTGACCCAGTTATCCCCGTGAATCACGTAATCGGGATGAAGGGACTCTATCACATCCTCGTAAAACATATCGTTCTGGAGGATAACGGAATCAACTCCCTCTATCTCACCGTACATCTCTATTCTTTTATCTTCAGAGACGGTCGGAAATCGGTTATATCTTATGGAAGCTTTGTCGCTTAAACAGCCTACGACAACCCTGCCGTACTTTTTTGCTTCATTTATGATATTCAGATGACCGGCATGTATAACATCGGTTGCAAAACATGTATATACAGTCTTCATGCTATTCCTCACTAAGCAAATTTACGCATACTAAGATATTATATTACTTAAATAATGCTTATTCCACAAAATATGGCACAAAATATATACACAATTTATTCGGAAAATGTGTAATTAGATAATAAAAAAACGTTTTTCCGGAAAAAAATTCATTGTTCAGACTATTGAAGTTTGGTAACAATACGCTATACTAGAGTCTGTCGGCCGTACGAGGGGTAAATTCTTGCGGTCAAGAAGGACAAAAAATGAAAGTCATAAAGAACCTGTATTTTAAAATCTATGATTTCGTGCATGCACACAAGGAAGGTATACCTTTTCTTGTGTACACTGTGTTTTATCTTACATGGTTTTCAATCCTGGAAAACAACGTGGTCATACCTAAGTACGTGATCCATATCGAAGCCGATAATCACATCCCTTTCTTACCGGCATTCATCATACCTTATGAGATATGGTTTATATATGTACTCGGATCGGTCCTGTTCTTCCTCTTTACCAGCAAAAATGATTATTGGAAGCTCTTTATTTTCCTGGTAACCGGAATGACACTTTTCCTGATAGTCTCTACCATATGGCCCAACGGTCAGGACCTCAGGCCCCACTTAAGAGGAAACGAAGGATTTTTCGAAGCGTGGGTATTGCATCTGTATCGTACGGATACTCCCACCAACATCTGCCCCAGCATTCACGTATATAATTCACTCGGTGTGGAATTTGCCATCGCAAGAAGCGAAAAGCTCAGAAAAAAGAAATGGATACAGATTTCAAGTTTTATACTCTGCATCCTGATCGTGCTTTCTACCATGTTCCTCAAACAGCATTCCGTATTTGATGTGGCAACCGCTGTTGTTCTGGGAATCCTGATGTACTACCTGATCTACTATCTGGATATCATTCAGGCATTCAGGGAAGCAAGAACCAAGAAGCGCGCTGAAAAAGAATACGTCAGAAAGAATTAAAAAATCACCCTCCCTACCGATATCGGTAAGGAGGGTATTGTTTTACCAGATCTCTCCGGATTCTCCGTATTCGCCGTTCCCGCCTTCGGAATCATCATCACCTTCGCTGCCGATTCCGTAATAGTTTTCGTAGAACTGCTGCTCTTCAGCTCTTTCCTGCTGGGCTTCTTCTTTCTGATCCTGAAGATGATCCATTATATCGTCTTCTCTGGATGAATGATCCTGATCTCCGCCATCGCCGCCGTCGTCATTGTTATCCTGATCGTCGTTTTCGTCGTCTTCGTTGTCCTGATCTTCATCTTCGTCTTCATCATCATTTTCGTCTTCGTCATTATTCAGAAGTTCATCGATCTCATCCTTGAGAGTCTGAGCATCTTTATAATGGCCATCCTCGTCGTCCTCGTGAGCACACCCGTCTTCGATGAGGATCGTTCTTGCGGTAATAAGTGTCTTCTCGACTTTTCTGGCCTCTGCGGTCATCTCATCACCTTCACACTCAAAAAACGCATCCCACTCTTCATCGGTGATCTGCTCTATCATCGCAAGGGCAAGGTTTACCTTATCGGGACATTCTTTGCCGTAGGGAATACCTGCTTCGATAGCCCTGTAATAATCTTCCTCTGCTTTTTCAAAATCGCCATTCTGATAATGATAATTTCCGATGTTATACCAGACAACGTATCCGTCGGGAAAATTAAGTGTGGACAGAGTTTTTTCAATCCCGTAATGATATCTTCCCTTTTCGGCCTCGGCAACAAAGTATGCGTTCAGTGACCATCTGATGATCAAAAACATAGCGCATACAAATGTTACTATAGCCCCTGCAAGAAGTCCGTACCAAAGACCTCTCGGTATAGTGGGCTTAGGTTTGTTTTGTTTGATTTTTTTCTCTTTTTTTGCCATGTTTGCTGCGTACTTTTACGTTTTCCCTTATATCCGCTATGAGTTCAAGTACAAGAACACCTGCCAGATAAGGAACATATTTGAAATAAGTATCCTGATAAGTAATGTAATCGTATCGTCTCTCTGTTATCGTACCGCTTGCCGCCTTTATCTGAGTGATAAGAGGTGTCAGGAGTGTGGACTTTTGCCTATGGATGTAATCGACTCCGAGAGCGTCTGCAATATCCTCAAGATTATCTTCATCGATACAGGATACGGCCTTTTCAAAAGTCTGCATATCGTAGATCTCGCCGTATTCGTCTTTCATGGTACCGCCCTTTTCGGTGCCGTATCCGAGAACGGCTCCGCCGTCTACCAGCTCACCCAGAACCTCATAATCGAAGGGAGTACCGCTTGATGCCGTAACCTCCCCGTCGGAGAAAAAGAAAACGATGGTCTGTCTGTTTTCTTTTCGATCAGATGAGATAAGCATGTTCTCAAGATCGTAATAAGGGGTATCCATGCGGCTTCCCTGAGCGTAATATCTGTCAGGCTGCTGTATTGCCTTGAGAAGTCCCAGCAAAGTGTCTTCATCCTGTGTAAAAGGAGCGAGAACTACCGCTTTATTCTGGAAGGTTATAAGTCCGAAATTCGCACCGGACAGACCATCCATGATATCTTCGATGTCTTCTTTGGCTGCCTTGAATCTGGTAGAACCTCCGGGACCGTCGTCCGCCCACATGCTCAGTGTTGTATCAAGTACAAAAAGAACATCAAGATTGCTCAGCTGGATCTCTGCGCCGCGCTCTTCTCTCATTGGACGGAGAGCAATTACAAATGCAAGACCCAAAACAGCGGCTCGTCTCACCAGCGCATATGTGCTTTTTAATCTGCTTTCCCTGCTCAGTATCCATAGGATTACGGATATCAGAAGAACGACCGAAAAAATCGCTATAAGAGCGGGAATCGGTATTACCGGGTTTACAATCCTCATCTTATTTTCCCTTTAATACAGTCATGCTGATCACTGAACCCGCAAGACATATAAGCAAAGCAATGATGGCAGGAACAGGCATGTCGGTCTTCTGCTCCGTTACTATATCATCAACAGTCATTGCCTCATGATCCCTGATCTCTTCGACAATTTCCGATACGGTATCCTGCTGACTTTGAACATAGAGTTCTCCGCCCGTAACCTCCACCGCGTTTCTCAGTTCATTTTCAAATCCTTCATAATCGGAATCATTGTACATATAATAATGAGCATCCTCGGACGGAAAGATTGCAAATACCGTAACTTCATTTTTGGCACAAAGTTCACTTGCTTCTTTAAGATCCGGGATTTCTTTTACGAAGGAAGAATCCGCATTATCGGTTGCAAAGATTATGCATCTTGTTCTGGATGAATCTCCGATGGAAGGAAAGCTGTAAAGGCAGGATCCGAGTCCCTCTCCTATGAGTGAGCTTCCTCTGTACGTATTGTTCACGAGAGTACCTGCTTCATAATAGTCGAGCAGTGCACAGATCTCGTAATATCTGTCCTCTTCTTCCTGGGAATCAAAATATATATAATCGGAGTCACCGACCATATCATAGTATTCTTTTTGCAGACTGAAATATTCCTTGAGTTCTTCAAGTCTCATGACTACGTAATCATAGTCATCGGTCATGGGAACATAAACAACGGAAGAAGTATTAAAGATGGTAATTCCGAATCTGTCACCCTTCAGCTCACTTACAACCTGCTCTAGGTAATCGGTGAGCTCATAGTTAAGCTCATAAAGCGAATAGGATACGTCCATGCACAGAAAGATATCTCTTTTCTGTACTCCGGTCTTGATCGTCTGGACTTTAAAGGGTCTGGCGATAAGGAAAAGTGAAGCAATGATGGCCGCTATAACAAAAAATTCATTGATGAATGCCAGGATCCTGCTGCGCTTATAAAGCTTTGCATAAATGGGAAGAGATTTGACGATCGATGCCGCGCCGGTCCTGACACCGCCGGAAAAAGGTTTCTTACTTCGAGCAGGAACCACATGAAGAACCGCCACCGCAAGGATCAGCACCGGAATTCCTATTTTAATGACTAATGGATACATTAACTCCATGTTTTCACCATCCATTTTGCCTTCTCGGCATCAGACTTAAAGTCTGCTTTAGTCTTTAATGCAAATTCGGGAGCGTAACAGTTTTCGATAAGTCCGGCCAGAGAACCCAGCCCCATTTTCTTCAGTTCCGAAAGTGTAAGCGAGGTAAAATCTCTTCCGGTCATCTCAGATACAAACGTCCTCATGATCATACTCAGTCTCTGATAACTTTCTCTTGTATCGATCCCTGAATTACCCAGATCCGATGCTGCTTTGTCGATAGAAAGAAGTGCTTTCTGTCTGATATAGAATGACTGCGGCTTATTAACCGGCTTCGGTGTTTTAACTTTTACTTTCTTGGGAGCTTTCTTATATACGCATATCATCGCAAATAAGCATACGGAAACCAGGAGGATAACCCCGCCGAGGATTATCCACGCAATACTCATATTCAGCTCCGGCTGCATATTAACCGAAAATTCCACTGCGTCCCCTCTCAAAAAGATTGAGTACCGTATCAACCACGTTTGCCTCTGACGCAACTCTGTCAAACACCACGCGGTTTCTCAGTGCATCATTCTTAAAATTCTTCAAAATATTGTTTCTTTCAGCCTCTTCGGCTTTTCTCAGAGATCTGCTTCCCGCAAGGAATCTGTCTACGTATTCCTCACCGACTCTGTCATATACTCTTCCACCCGTAAGAGATGCATCATCAACGCAGATGAAATATGCGTCGTTTTTCTCCGTAAGTCTGCCGAGAGTGGAATTCTTTACGGATTTAAGTCCTGCAAGATCCGTAATAACAAACACCAGCAGTCGCCTTGTGGGAAATGATCTCAGCATGTTCATGATAAGGCCGTCCATATCCGCTGCAGGGTTGTCAAAAATAGAAGCCCCGTATGTGCGAAGGAGTTCCTCGACACATATTCCTCCGGATCTGAAGGGAGTATTTACGATACCGCCGCTTCCGGAGCAGGCAAATCCGACATCGGACCCCTGTCTTCCGAGAAGATATCCGATAACTCCAAGTGACATCAAGGCGATATTTGCCTTAGATTCGCCGAGCGGAGTATCGGCGTCCATCTTGGGGCCTGTGTCTCCTATAATGAGCACGCTATGCTTTTTTTCCGCTATGTATCTTCTGACCAGCAATCTGTCTGTTCTGGAAGATGCCTTCCAGTCTATTGACGTGATATCGTCACCCCGGGAGTATTCCTTAAGATCCTGGAATTCGTGGCTTTTCCCGAGGTAAACCGAATTATACCCCCCGTCAAGGATATTGGTCGTCTTACGGGAGGTATAAAGCACTGCGTCTTTACTTATCCTGGCCAGATATTCGTAATCTATTTCCATATCAGGGTGTCTTTAATTTCTGAGTGATCGCATCAATGATCATTTCCACGCTAACCTTATCGGCTATAGCGGAATAGTTAAGAGCAATACGATGACGAAGCACAAGATGAGCCATCTGCTTGACATCATCGGGTACAACGTAGGTTCTGCCATTAAGAAGAGCGGTAGCCTTAGCGGTACGCATGAATGCGATGGATGCTCTGGGGCTGGCTCCCATCTTGATGTATCCCGCCATCTGAGGTCCGAGGAGTCTCTCGGGAGTTCTGGTAGCGGTTACTATTGCCGAGATATACCACTTGATGCTCTCATCAACATAGACCTTCTCGGTGATCTCCTGAAGCTTATCGATATCCTTGATGGTCATTACAGGAGGCTTCTTCTCAAAAGCATGATTCTCGATCCTGTTAAGGACCTCAACCTCCTCAGCCGCAATGGGATAAGAAATAACTTCCTTGATCATGAATCTGTCGGTCTGAGCCTCGGAAAGAGGATAAGTTCCTTCCTGCTCGATAGGGTTCTGGGTAGCTATTACGATGAAGACATCCTCAGGCATGTTGTAGGATTCGGTACCGATGGTAACCTGATGCTCCTGCATGGCTTCCAGCATTGCCGACTGTGTCTTGGCAGAGGATCTGTTAACCTCATCCAATAGTACGAAATTGGCAAATACGGGACCAAAGACAGTATCAAACTTGGATGTCTGTCTGTTATAGATCTGTGTTCCGATAATATCACTGGGAAGAAGATCCGGGGTACACTGGATTCTCGAGAACTGACCGTCTACAGCCTCTGCGATGGCTTTAGCAGCCGTTGTCTTAGCCAGACCGGGAACCGACTCGATAAGAACATGGCCGTCTGCGAGGATGGCCGTAAGAAGCGATGCCTCCAGAGTCTTCTGTCCTACAACCACGCTCTCGAAATAAGCGGATAATTTACCGATCATCTCACGGCTGTACTCAAACTCTTCCTGGGACACCTTTGACTGATTTGTATCGTAAGACATTTTCAATTCCCCTTCAGAAAAAATATTAATAAAAGTATTTTACTATAAATTTATAAATTGTTCAAAATTTCAAAAACGAAGGTGGGGACGGTTATCTTTGGGCAATGCTTTCACTGCCCGAAGATAACCGTCCCCACCGGCACCGCATCCCCGACGGAACACGTTAAAACTCTTTTTTCTGCATGATCCTTATGCTGATCATCATCGAGATCGATATTATCACAATGCACACCGCATACAGCGCTGCTACAACCGTAACGGGCGATAAAGTATCGGCCTTTGCGGCCATAGCCTCGAAATCCACCCCGAAATTACTGTGTATAAACTCCAGTACTCCTTTTCCTGCGATCATGATCAAAACGATGATACCGCACAATACGAAAAGAACGATCTTACTTTTCTCGGAAGAGAATTTAAATTCAACGGGGATCATGATCGAAGTGATAATGAAAAACACGGGAAGAATCATGAAATCTTCAACTATCAGTTCCGATACATCAAAAGGTGTTTTCTGAACGAAAAGTGTTATAAACTGCATCAGTATCGCGACTGCCCAGGTTAAGAATAGTCCTACAACCGCAAAGATATACTTGGCTACCGCATAATCACCGGGACGCACAGGCATAGTCATAAGGAATCCCATTCCGTTTTCATGATTGTCATATGAGATCGTTGAAATGACCAGCATCATTCCGATCATCGGAAAATATGACACTATAAAACTTGAACTCATTGTAAAACCGAGCATGATCGATACAAAAAAGTATAGAATCAAGAGCTTTTTTTGTCCCAGTATGATCCTGCTGTCTTTTATCAATAAACCTTTCATCAATTATTACCTCCCACCATCAGGACGATAATATCGTCAATATGTGCATTTTCCACCACTGCCTTAGGATAATTTTCCGCATAGAATTGTTTCTCGGAGGTAAGGCAGGTATAGCTGTAACTCTCTTTCTGTGAAGCAAGAATATTTTTTTTGTCGAGATTCAGGTAATCTTCCTCGCCTACTTTTACCAGACCGTATTTTCCCAGGAGAACATCCGTATCTTCATGGAGGATCACTTTTCCGTTATCGATCATGTAAATGTCATCGCAAAGCCCTTCAAGGTCCGAAGAGATATGGGAGCTGATGATAACGCTTCGCTCTGAATCTTCTCCGAGATAATCCCTGATCATCTGAAGAACATCGTTTCTGGCGATAACATCAAGTCCTGCGGTAGGCTCATCAAGGATCAGAAGCGATGCCTTGTGACTCATCGCGGTAAGTACTCTCAGTTTTGCTTTCATACCGCTTGAAAAATCCTTGATCTGCTTATCGAGAGGAAGGCTCTGGGCTTTACACTTTTTTCTGAAATCGCTCTCATCAAAATCCTCGTAAAAACCTTTGAGAATGTGGATGACATCTGTAAGGGTAAGCACCATGGAAAAAACTGCTTCCGAAAGTGCAACTCCGATATTCTTCTTATCTTCGACGGTAAAATCCTTGGGATTTTTTCCCATTACTTCTATCTCGCCTCCATCGACTCTTATAAGACCGAGGATGGCTTTTAATGTAGTAGTCTTACCGGCACCGTTCTTACCGATGATACCGGTAACTCTCCCATCAGGTACTTCCATCGAAACATCCAATTTAAAATCCTTATAATCTTTTTGAAGATTCTTTAAACTGATCATTATGATCACCTTTCTGCAATGTTGAATTAGCAAAAATACGGTTACTGCGGATCTTCAAGTATGATCTCCAGCATCTCCCTGATCTCATCATCGGTAAGACCTACGGATCTTGCTTTACTTACGGAAGATGCAAAATCGTCCTCAACAGCTTTCTTTCTGGCCTCGATAGCAAGCTGTCTGTCCGTTTCCGCTACATAACTTCCTTTCCCGTGAACCGTTACAGTGAACCCTTCCTCCTCAAGTTTGTCATATGCCTTCTTGACGGTAAGAGCACTGATCTTTAATTCTCCGGCGAGATTTCTTACCGAGGGGAGCGCTTCCCCCTCTTTAAGAGTGCCGTCTATGATCTCCTGCTTGATCTGATCCATGAGCTGCTCGTAAACAGGGATCATTGAAGTGTTGTTAATGATGATCTTCATTATTTATCTCCTTCACAATAAACAGCATATAACAGTTTATAACTGTTGTCAACTGTTATATGCTGTTTATTCTGAATATAAAAATGGGGACGATTCCCTTATGGAAGCAAATCTTTGCCAAAAGAGAACCGTCCCAATTGTCATCGAGATGTATCTATGCCTATTTTACTAAGCAGCATCTCACCCATGTTGTACATCATCTTGTACGCTTTATCTTTGGATAATTTGTAATTATCCGTCATCATCATAAGTGCCAGGCCGTGGGTGTATATTACCGTATCCCTTACGGCTTCGCTGATAAGTTTCGGGGAAACATCGTATTCTTTGGACAGAAGTTTAAATGCATGCTCATCAAATTGGAATTCAAAAATACTTTTTCCCTCATAAGGATCTTCCCCTATTGTTTCCATGGGATCGTCAACACTTATGAATTTGAATACATGCGGATGGTCGCAGGCACCGGACAGATACATCTTACCGGATATGAAGAATGCTTCTATCGCATCTTTCCCTTTCATAGCTTCTGCCATTGGGCCGAAAAGCTTATTACCCGCATATCTCATCAGTTCTTTTTTCAGTTCATTCATGCTTCCGAATTGCCAGGAAATCGGCTGAGTTGAACATCCGAGAGCCGCCGCTATGGACTTGATGCCCACATTTCCTATGCCCGACTCATCCAGAATCTCATATGCGGCTTCCAATATCATCTCTTTGGTAACTTTCGTTTTTCTGCCCATGCTTTTATCCTTAGGTATAAGGTCTGTAATCAAGCGGTTTCGTGCATCCCAGACTTTCTGCGTCTCTTATAAAACTTTTTCTCACCGCGGTCCTGAAAAAGAAACCAACCATAAATCTTACGGGAGCAGGGAATAATTCAGGTCCCGTAAACGCCTTGCACTTTTCCGAATTGAAATTTCCGCAAGCGGAAAACTCTCTACCCATCTCTGCGTAAGGACTTGTTGCTTTTTCCCTGTTTTCGTCATTTAAAAATCTTATCTCAAAATTTCCGCCTTTGCAAAGAGTTCCGCCATATTCACATCCCAGGTACCCTGCAAGTTTTTCAAGATATGCTTCTCCGCACCTCAGCTGAATTCCTTCCGCAAATCCGCTCTGAAGTATGAATGAAATCTTCGCATTACCTGATTTTGGTGTCAGTGTTTCCAGAAATTCCATCAAAAGTCCGGGAATACATTCTACATAGAGAGGAAGCGCAATCAGGATATTATCGCTTTCATCATATGCTTTGCGTATATCATCCCAGGACTGTCTGTCGGATATTTCGTACAGATCAAAGGTATCGCCCTTTTCACACATACCTTTTGTAAACTCATTAAGGATCTTGTCGGTATTACTGTATTTCTTGATTCTGGGGCTTCCGTTTATTATCAGCACATGCATGATACCGCCTCCTTTATCTCTTTTGCACCGAATACTCCGAGGGATTTGCTCTCCAGATTAAGCGCCGCTCTTTCAACCCATCTCTCCATAAACTCTTTGTCTCCCTCACCTTTCACGATCAAGCCCACATCAGCATTTTTATCGTATCTGGAAATATGCCTCATTTGGCCGCCTGCGAATTTGAGGTTCATTGTAAGGATCGGAAGGATCCTGTCAAAAACATTCTTTCCCTTGTGATTGATAAATCCCAGCGCAGTATCCGAGATTACCCAGTACTGATCCGCATGAATGAGCTTCTTTAAAATGATCTCATAATCATCTTTTACCGCACATTCTCCCGGTGACTTAAGCCAGCAATAATTGCATCCTATACAGTGACTTATCTTAAGCGAACCGGCTTCAACTATATCAACTTCAATCTTCCGAGCTTTGGCATACCCTCGTAATTCTTCCGTTACCGATGTATCCGAAGTCGTATTGACTACAAGGATCATGATTATCCTCCTACACTTTGCAATAATATAAATATGTTTATATAAACACGTTTATATTATATTGAATTTGTCCGTATGTCAACATATAAAAACACCCTCCTTACCGAACTTTCGGTAAAGAGGGTATATAACTGTCCCTGTGTTTTGTTTTGCCTGCTCTATTTTATTCCGCTTCCGGTCCATGTCAGAAAGGTTTTATATCCGAGCTTTGAATACCATCCCGTCTCATAGGTATAATGGATATAACTGTAATCATACATTTCTTCACGCAGTATCTGTGTAACTTTTTTTACCATGGTAAGCCCGATACCGAGATCACGGTATTCAGGTAATGTTCCGACACATCCCGGACCTCCGATCTTACGATTCTTACCGTCCATAATATGTTCACCGAAATCCTGGATCATGCAAAAGGACGCTATCTTACCATCAACATATCCGCAATAGATCCTGGCATTTTCGGAGAAAAAATCCACCCAATGCGGAACCACTTTTGCGACCGCCTCTTTAAGAACATCCATATCTCCTTCATAGTAACCGAATGATAAATTCCCGGCAAAATTCTTCACATAAGCATCTGTATCAAATTCCCGCAATTCAAGCAGCATCTCGGAGGCGGGTTCATTATCCGGAACATTTTTTACATAGTCACGTTCAAAATACCCCGGATGCATTTCGTTAAACAGCTTGGCATATTGATCTTTGGTCATATTATTCTCCTCTGGAATAGGATTTGTATATAGTATTAAAGGTTCCCTGTATCACCGGATTCGAAACAAACTCCTCTACTGTAATATCGCCCTCTTTGGTCAGTATTTTTCCATCCGTTTCATTGAGATGAGTGATGAAAAGGGAAGCTTTGGTCTTTTCTATGCCGCCTTCATTAAGATCATCCAAAACAGGGTGGATGAATTCATCTTCACCTCCGTGCCTCGCGTATCTGATACTGCCCTGCCATGAGTTATGAACATTTGTTATATCCGGCGACGTAATTCCGATTTCTCCGGGTGTACATTCATAAGGCAAAGGGCCTGCTCCGTGCCTTGTCACATAACTTCTTGTAATGTAAACCGCTTCACTCAGCTCAAGCCCGTACTTTTTAAGTATTCTGCATGGATTGTAAAGCCCGGTTCTGGATGCGGTAACATGGGGAGCATATTCTTTATTTTCCGAATCAAGCAAAAGTCCCTGACCGTTTTCAAACAGCAACTGCTCCCTGCCGGTGAAAAGTTTTTCAGCATCTTCGCATATGGTGACATACTGTTCCGCATTCTTTTTGGCCTGACGGATCCAGTTGACAAGAACCTCTTCCGATGAGAGCATATCGTACAATTCCCGCGTTTCCGAAGAGGATATGCTCCTCGTAGAAATTCCGAGAAGCGAAAGTCTGGGGCTTATATAATCTCTTCGCAAATCAGAAATCTTCTTAAGAAGATCATCCTCGCTCAGTCCCAGAATATCTGTCACCGTGATGCCAAAACCCGCCCCGGTCCTCAGATCACATTCGTTGATGCCCATTCCGCAACTGCCGTGTCTGTTATCACCGCGTGACAATTCAAGCAGCATATTTACCAAAATGTCATCTATTATCGCAAGCGAAGTTCCGGAGTCACAGTATATCTTGGGGGGAATCCCGCTCAATTCCTTAAACTCTTCTATCTCCTCGCCAAGCTTATACAGATCGGGGTAATAGGAATCAGCCCAATATGTATCCGCCATACGAAAAGAGCCCGCCGACAATTGATGGAAAACAAACCTTTTGCCTTGTGTTTCCACCGTATGCCCGGCCTGGGCTCCCCCGTTATGCTTTATTACGAGAGTGCCCGGGATCTTGCAGCAAAAAAAATCTGTCGCAAGTCCCTTGCCCTCATCGCCGAATCCTTTTCCGATGATCGCCCGGATATTTTTCATGATCAGAAGAAAAGTCCCTTCTTGTTACTCTTTATGGCAAGTTCGCTGAGTGCGCGCTTTACTACGGGAAGCTTCGCATCGGGCCACTGCTTAAGAGTCTCTTCAAGTGTCATTCCACCGGTCATCTGGATCGTGCTGATAATGATCTCGGGAATTGCATCGATCTCATCGGTTCTGATAACCATTGTGTGTCCCGGAAGAAAGCTTACGATATTCTTAGCCTTTGCGAATCCATCATCGAGGAAAAGATGGAAGATCTCAAACTTCTCCTCCGCAGCCTTTACGATATCCGTAACTTTCATATTTACCTTTTCACCGAACACTCTCTGATACAGCACAGGAAGATTACCGGGATCGCCCTCTTTTCTGCAGTCCGCACTGTCACCTATGGTGAAAATAAAACCTTTCTTCTTTCTCTTTTCGAAATTATCAAGAGAAGTATGCTTTGCCGCAAAATACCACAGAAGATTTGGAACAACTCTTCCGCTTCCTGCATTTTCAAGCCACAGATCAAGGAGCTGCTCCGCAATCCTGATGTCCGATTCAAACTGTGTTACCTGAAGAGGTGAAGCATCATCGATATCACCGTATGCGGCAAACATAAGAGCGGGATCTTTGACCGCATTTGTTGAATAAAGTTTCATCATAGTCTCGTTAAGAGATTCCTGTGCAACCATCTTAGCCAGATAACCCATGGAACCCGTAACGTCAAGCCCGAGGATAATGGGCAGTGATTCGGGATGATCTTCCGAATCCCTGGCTTCTCTTGTCTGAATAAATCTCGGATCGAATCTCTGATCGCAGGAAGTGCTCTTAAATATCTCTGTTTCGCTTTTTGCGTTTGAGATGTTTCTGCTGTTTCTGAGTTTGTTCCAATCCGCTGCAGTGTAACTACCTCTACCCATTTTGTCCTCCTTAACTCAGTTAAAAGTTCACGTTCATATGAGCAAAACGTCTTCCGCCGAAGCCGTTTTCAATAACTTTGTCCCATTTTTCAAAATCGTCGTACGCATCCTGAGAAACTCCGCTTTCCAAAAACTTTATCATTTCTTTCGGAGCTTCACCCTTATGTATTCCGAGTATCTTAACGGCAGTCTGCCTCAGCGCCTTAAGATCGGGATTTCCGAATGCCGTATTCACCGCTCTGATCTTTGAAGCGCTCCACCAGTGCCCCATAAGAACCGCATGATGATTGAAAGGATTGATCCATATCGATTCTTCGGATATTCCTCCGTGGATCAGATCGCTGTAATTCAAAACACAGCACATATTTTCAAGTCTTGAAACGATCCATGCAACATGCTCCGGAGACAGACTGCCGAACATAGGCAGAGGGAACAGATTATCCGATCTGGCAAATGCCAGCATAATTCCGCCGCCTTTAAGATCGTACTGTCCGTTTAATCTTGGGAAGCATTCATTAAGCCCTTTTACATCCGCCGGCGGAAAAGAAAGCATACCTATACCCGAAAGCATTTTATCCGCAAGATCTCTGTCACTTCCGTTCAAAACGTACAGTGCATTATTCTTGGTCAGATATACTTTCGCAGGGCCATCATCGAATGAATACAGATATCTGATTGTAACGGTTTCGCCGTCTGTTGTTTCAACCTGAGTTTCCTCTGCATTATCCCAAAGGTCATCCTCAGTCTTCTTACCTTCCGCTTTTTCATCATGGATTCCGCGAAGGTAATTCAGCATCTGCTTTCTGAATTCCCTGTATCCGATTAGTTCCTTGTCAGCAAAAAAGGATTTACCGCCGCAGTATTCGCAAACAATAGCTCCGCTGCTGTCAACAGACATTTCACCGCCACAGTTTTTACATTTGAAACTGATCATAGCATTACGCCTCCGCAATGAAAATTATACCATTATGAGATCAGAGTGCCAATGAGACCGGCGTCCCAATTATCGTCTAAAAATCCGTAAGTTCGTATTTACCGGGCTTGCTTCCACTGTCTATTATCAGAAACGCATTATCATTGGAATCATAGGACATATACTTAATCTCAGTTTCGGATCCGTACCATGAATCCATCCTTATAACATTATCATCGCACAGATAAATATAGTATCCTTCACCTCCGGATAAAACCCTGTAAGGTCCCAGATCACTGTGATAAATATACACATCAGTAAACTTAGTCTCATCGGAATCATCCTTAATACCGATAAGAAGCTCATTTAATCCGTCTCCGTCAAGATCTTTCAGAAGATAACCGAAGGAATTGCCGGTATCTTTCATCTCATCACTGATGAACAATTTGGGATCTTCATTTGCCCATCCGCTTTCAAAACCCTCTTTGTAATAATCCAGTGTGGGTTCATACCAGGTGGCGGGCTTTGGTGAAAATGAACATCCGCTGATCAGCAAAGCCGATATGGTCAAAATGGCCGTACATATATGCATTCTTTTCATTTGCAAATCCTTTCCATGATCATTAACACTACAAGTATTATTTTATCATAAACCAAATATAAAAAAGGTATAACAAAAGAAGCTGTACCGCCCTTCCGGCGATACAGCTCATATACTCCAATTCGGTATTTAGTTTACCAAGGTCCTTTTTGATAAGACAGCTTATGCTGAAATAATCTCACTGACCACATCAGTTAAACTTAAAGATTTTTTGTGCGATCTTATAGCACTCTACAGAAACCTTTCGTCCTCCTCTTCCGGGAAGATTCATGGCATTTCCGGGAAGCCCGCCTCTGAGGTAAGCCCACAGATGCTTATCACGGCTCTTTATGTACGCCCACAGCTTCTGCTTCTCCTGAAGACTGTCTTCGGTATTTTTCTTGATGAGAAGTATAGATGAGATCGTGGTGATGATCTCAAGATAATTTCTCATATACTTGTATCTCTTCTTATCCTTAAGAGCTCTGGCCTTATTATCTACCAGATAATCGATCATAAGGTAGTTAACCCTGAGCTGCTGATCGATCCTTGAGATCATGATCTCCTCATTTACAGACTGATCCTCACGTCCGATGTAATATCTGTAGAAATTTACATCCAGATAATACATCTTCTCAACATGAAGAAGAGGTTCATAAACATAGAGATTATCTACATAGAATGTGTGCTCGGGAAGGACCATTCCGGAATCCCTGAGAATCTGTGTTCTGTAGATTGCGGAATGCATCAGGATATAATGCCCCTTTGAAAAATGGTGACAGTCACTCCAGGTAAAGATCTGGTCCTGAGGGAACATCCTGTGGAAATGAATTACTTTCTTTCTCTTCTCTCCGTCTTTTTCGTAGACATAGTTGCTGATGAGAAGATCCAGTTTTTCGCCGCACATGACCAGCTCTTTGAGTTTTCCGAGGATTTTTGCATATGCGGACTTCTTAACCCAGTCATCAGAATCAACGACCTTAAAAAAGAGTCCGGTCGCATTCTGGATGCCTGTATTTACCGCACCGCCGTGTCCCTTGTTGGGCTGGTCTATTGCACGGACTATTCCGGGATACTTCGCCTCATATTCTTTGGCAATCTCTAGCGTGTTGTCCTTGGTAGAACCGTCATTTACTACCAGGATCTCGACATCATCCCCGCCGGGCAGAAGCGACTCAATCGCTTTTCTCATATACGCCGCGGAATTATAACAGGGAATGGTTATCGTCAAAAGCTTCATAACGTAAATCTTGGCCCCGAAGGGGCGTCTCCTTATAATAATTGTGCGAAATCAATTCTAAATCTTTATCCGTAAAAAGTACAGCAAAACACTTCAGAAGCGCTAACCGTCAGCTCCAAGTTTACCGCCTTTATAAGGTACTCTGGCGGAAGGCACCTCCTCCGATGCGGGATCGGTATGAACGGAATGATCGTCAAAAAAGATCTGGGCCCCGAATGCCTTAAGTATCTCTTTCTTCTCAACACCGCCAAGGAAAAATGCCTCGTCAAGTCTGACATTCCAGCTTCTGAGTGTCTTAATGACTCTTTCATGAGCAGGTGCACTTCTTGCGGTAACAAGAGCGGTGCGGATGGGACATTCTTCCCCGTATTTGCTCCTGATCTGAGTCAGTTTCTTCAGGAAACTTGCAAAAGGTCCTTCCGCAAGTGGATTATCAGCATTGATTTCTTCGTTTTCTTCGAATGCTTTAAGTCCCTTCTCTTTATAGATAACCTCAGATGCATCATCAAATAAAACCGCATCTCCGTCGAATGCTATCCTGATGGATCCGTCGGTTGCGCCGGGATATGTATGATCCGTGATGATCATGCCGGCCGCGATACCACTGTTTATGGCGTTCTGGACATCATCTTCATATGCCGAGAGAAACAGATCCGTTTTAAATGCTTTCAGGTAAGGAGAAAGTGAAGATCCGCTGGCAAGAACGGCCCTGGTTATCTTAAGTCCGTAATGCTTGATGGAGTTAAAAACCCTGAGGGACGTATTCGTGGAATTTCTCGACATTATGATAACCTCTACAAGAGGGTTATCGGGATCTTTATCATTCAGCGAAAGAAGGCTCTTGATAAGCGAAAAACCCGGACCCGGTTCAAGAATATCTTTCTCATGCTCGAACTGATAGGACTGGTATGCATCCAGGCCTTCTTTTTCGAATATTTCGTTTTCTCTGGTAAGATCAAAAAGAGCTCTGGACGAAACTCCTATGACCATTTTATCTTCAAGTGCGTATGCCATAAGCCCTCCTTGGGGCCGTACAGTGTCGTCACTTTCTGAGTCTTTCTCCTTCATACTTGCCCAGTATAAGAAGTGATTCGCGAAGAGACAGATACTTGGTACGTACATCTCCTTCGGGAAGTTCCACATCACAGGCTGTAGCCATTGTGATCAGCATCTCATCCGTAAGTCTGTGATTAAGGGATGCAAGAATATGCAGTCTGTCTGCAGAACTCTTCGCATCGAGGAAATCCTCAACCTCGGGATCAAGTCCCTCTGTTCCGGATTCTTCAGCCTTCTGAGTAGATGCGGGCTGAACCGGAGCATGTGAAGCTACTTGCCCTCCCTGCCCGGACTCTACCTTTTCGAATCTCATATCCTGAGTCGCATCGGGATATTTAACCTTATCCACGGGTGAGAGGAAATTGACCACGGGTCTGGCCCATACCTTGGACGGATCCTCTTCGGATCTGTAGATCACAAGTCCCTCTGAAGTCTCGGTATGCTGTGCTATGGTGACGATCCTGTACAAACCGCCTTTAAAATGTCTGTAAAGTTCTCCTTCAACGGGCTGAGCCATATTGTCTCCTTATACTGATATTTTATTTGGAATGCCTGTAAAACAGACACTAACAGTATAACCCATCCGCCGTTAAATTTAAATAATCTTGATACCTGTGGTGCATCTCGAATCGGTAAAAGAAAGGCTTTCCAGCATTTCCTTTATTTCATCTAATTTTTCCTCAGATGCATATTCGAACCTGCTGTTGTGAATGCTTAATGTGTAGGTTCTCATTCCGTTCTCATCGGTTGTGTGATTGAGCATCACTCCCGAATTTACATATCCCTCTTCATTCAGATATGCCCTTGCGCTGCTGACATACTCATCCTCGAGAACCCTGAAATAATCATTCAAGGCTTCGCTGTCATTTCTCTCAAGTCCTTTCACGGTTATGGAGAAAATTATGAAAGCTCCGGCGATAAGAAGTATGGTCAGTATTCCGAGATACAGATAATCCTTTTTTAATATGTTTTTCATGGTATTCATAAGAACCTTCCTTTCAAACCGGGCACCCCGCCCTTACAAGACTGATTCTATATGATGCCATGGGTAAAATTTTTCACATAATTCAAGTGAGGCCCCAGGCTTTCCCACCCGGCCCACCTGGCCAACCATCCGCCTCTCTTCCACCTCTCCCACGTCTCTCCCGTCACAGAAGCCATCAAAGAGACCAAATAAGCATAAAAGCATCGAATTCCTCTCACTCCCCACTTTTCGATGCCTTTCAAGCCCTATTCCCTTGTAAAAAGCATCGAAAAGATCTCTTCCCGCTCTTTTCGATGCCTCCACAGCCCGGTCCACCCTCAAAAAGCATCAAAATCCCACGCATCCGCGGCTATTCGATGCCATCCTAGGCCTTTTCCCTCGCAGAAAGCATCGAATACCTCTCATTTCCCACTTTTCGATGCCCTCTTTCGATGCCTTCCTCCCCCTATCCCAGTACCCACCTCCACACACGAAAAAGAGTCGGAGGAATCAATCCTCCGACTCTGCAACTGTCACTCAATTAATCCCGTTCGTGAGCTGTCACTCTTTAACAGGTTCAGGCATCAGGTAAGCGGTTACCCGATTTCTTCCGCCCTCCTTGGATGCATATACACCAGCATCGGCATATTTAAACGCATCCGAGAATGTGGTAGGAAATGTGGAGCTTACGATACCGCAGCTGAAAGTAACATTCCTTTCCGTAAATTTGTAATGCACCTTTCCGAACTTTTCTCTGAGATCGTCCATGTACTCGATATGGTCATGGAAATCTCCGCCGTCAAAAACAAATATGAATTCCTCACCGCCGTATCTTCCGACAACAAGGTTGTCTCTCATGTTTTTATTTACCGTATCACCGAACTTCCAGAGAACAACATCGCCGTTTTTGTGTCCGTACGTATCATTGATGCTCTTGAAGAAATCAAGGTCAACCACCGCAAGAGATACCGGATGCTCGGGTGAAGCGTTGAGAAGGAATATATCCGCTTTTTCCTGAGCATAGGGTCTGGTATGAAGATAAGTGAGCTGATCGATCTCCAGGCGCTGTCTGTAGCTTTCCTGCTTTTCGTTAGCCGCATAAACGATATTCTGCATCTCTTTGTTATAGATGATTATCGTTCTCGAAACAATGGCTCCGCAGGCAAGAACGAACATAACAACCAGCATGCTCTGCAGGAAATAATTATATTCTTCGGGATGAAGAAGCATCTGGAAAAATGCACTCATGGCAACCAGTATGATGGAATATACCGTTACACTGTAGAGAAGATGGATCTCATGGAATACACTGCAGAAAATAACCGCAAGGATGGGAAGACACCATAAGACCACATAATAACCGTTCCAGAATGAAAGGCTTCCGCCGATGGTCGCAAAAACGAACGAACACACAAAACATTTCATCGAATTATCGAATTTTTCGGAAGCATTTACGTACAAAGCCACAAACGAAGCTATGACATTAATGGCTGTAGGAATGATTATTCTGGTGAGAAGATAGGTATGAGCGGGATCGTCGATAAAATGTCCAAGAATCCCTACAAGAAACACAAGCATACTGATACCGAACCCGATACCCGTAAGCTGAAAGAACACAATTATGATCTTTTGTCTGGCAATAGTCTCAGCTTTGTTCATAATTACATACAATTTTAATATCAGGCTATGAAAATATCAACCGATTAATAGCAAAATACCATAAGAGGCATTACATAAAAAATGGGGATGCATCAGCATCCCCATTTTTGTCGGTAATAATTTATAAGATCTTGAAGTAATCGATGGCAACGCCCATATCCTGGTTAACATCACGCATCTTAACGGTGGAATCCAAAGTATCGGTACATGCACTTGTAACGGTCTGGCAGGATGCGGCAACTTCTTCCGCGGAAGCTCCGAGTTCCTCTGAGATGGCACCAAGCTCGGTTGTGGAATTGGTAAGATCGGCCTTGATCTTATCGAGCTGTGCGGTAATGTCTTTGATCGTATCAATCTCAACGATGGAAGCTGCTACGGAATCGGAGAGTACATTGAACTTCTCCTGAGCCTGTTCGATGTCTTCTCTTTCCTTGCTGATTACTTCATAAACCCTGTTACTGATATCTACGGTTCCGTTGGACATTACGATAACGTTCTCAATGATCTGCTTGATCTCTTTAGCGGATTCTGCGGAAGAATCGGCAAGTGATCTGATCTCATCCGCAACAACCGCAAATCCGCGTCCTGCTTCACCGGCACGTGCAGCTTCGATGGATGCATTAAGCGAAAGCAGATTGGTCTGAGCAGCAATGGATTCGATTGCCTGAACTGCGGTCTCGATATTTCCGATAGCGGTATTGGTCTCTGCAATCTTGTCATTAATACTCTTCATTGCTTCAACAGATTCGTTTGCACCGGAATATACGGACTTCATGCAGTTAGTAGCATCACTGTTTGCCTCACGTATTGTCTGAGATTCGTCATAAAGTCTGCGGACATTATCGTTAAGATTCTCAACATCGCATCCGAGCTCAACAGCCTTCTCAGCCATGATCTGTGCGTTTTCGGCAACACTCTGTGAAGTAGATGCAACTTCACCGATTGCGGTGTTGATCTGGGAAATCGACTCTACATTGTTGCTGGTCATCTCATCAACATTAACAATCGCCGCATTAAGAACATCTGCGGAATCCTTAACGGATCTCATAGAATCGTTAAGAGATGATCTGAGAGACTTAAATGAATCAATGATACGTATTGTTTCATCAATGATAGAGTGAGCATCACAATCAACGGTAACATCTCCGGTTCCGAGTACGGAGATGGATGAGGCAACCTTTTTCAGAGGTGTTGAGATAATATTTGCGACAACGATTGCAAGTACGGTAAACAGTACAACGTTTATAATACATATAATAAGTGTCCACAGCTTGGTGGAATTTACGCCGGACAAAACATCATCTTCATCAGCGGTAAGCACTGCTATATAAGCGTTGTTCTCGCCAATGTAATATGCTGCATACTTGGTCTTGCCCTTGTAATTGTATGTTATACAATCGGGTGCGGGAGTTTTACCTGCTTCAAGCTGTGCAACGAGTCCTTTAACGGCATCATTTTCAACCGGATTGCCTATCTTGGATTCATCCGGATGATACAGCATGGTTCCTTTAGCATCAACGAAATAGATATATGCACTTTCGTGATTAAGTGCAGATACATCGGAAATCTTTGAGGCCACATTGTTTACCAGAGTTCCGGCTCCCACAAAACCGATGGGCGTTCCGTTGTCCATTACCGGATAATACAGTGACATAACCAGCTGTCCTGAAGCGGGTGATGTTAAAATACCTGTATTGAATACACCGTTTGCTCCCAGAATATTGGAACGAAGTTTTTCCAGAGAATCTCCTTCTCTCAGAATCATTCCGACAGCACCCTGATTGGAATGAGCCATTACCTGAGTATTCCAATCCGCTATATATAAACCTTCCCATCCCTCGAGTGAAGCATAAAAATCCGTAGTATACTGCTGTGCTTCAGCAGCAAGCTTAGCATCATCCGGATTCTTCAGGTATTCTTTTACGATAGGTGCAGTGGCATAAGCCTGAAGTGTTCTAATATTGGTATCGGTAGCAGTATCGAAGGCCGTACCTGTTTCCATGATAACCTGAAGAAGCGAACTGTTTGTCCAGCTCTTCATTTCCCTGCTGCTTACGGTAATCAGACATACACTCAGTATCAGCGATGCACAGATAAGAGGAATAAGCGCATACAATATAAGCGTACTCCTCATAGTAAGTTTCGCAGAACTACTTTTTTTCATATAAAACCCTCCCGCAAAGATATTCTTTTAGGGTTACCCCCGTTAACGATTATTATATAACTAATTTATAAAATTTACAGATAATTTAAAAAATCTGTTAAAATTGTATTCATGAAAGAACTTACAAAAGGTAACCCGTTAAAAGTAATATGTCTCTTCTCTCTGCCCATCTTGCTGGGAAGGCTGTTTAATCTTGCCTATTCTCTGGCAGACATGAAAATTCTGGGATACTTTCTGGGAAAAGACGCCATAGCTGCGGCGGGGAGCGTATCCTCACTCTATGACCTCACCAACTCATTTATCATCGGCCTGACAAACGGCTTCGGCGTCATCACAGCAATGCATTACGGTTCCGGAAGCATGGATAAAACAAAACGATCCCTTACCTCTTCCGTAACTTTGTCGGTTTTATTTTCACTGTCAATGACAGCCGTTTGTTTCACCGCGCTTGATCCGATACTGAATCTCCTGAATGTATCCGATAACGTAAGACAAAGCGCAACGGAATACATCTCCATCATGCTGGCAGGTCTTGTTTTTTCCGCATTCTATAACTGCCTTGCGGCATCTCTTCGGGCCGTAGGCGATGCCTATACTCCGCTGATATTTCTCATCCTGTCTACAATCTTGAATATACTCCTTGATATAGCATTTGTAGGTTCTCTTGGACTTGGCACCAAAGGCGCGGCTGCAGCAACCGTTGCCAGCCAGATCATCTGTGCGGTTTTGTGCCATTTCTATACATTTATCAGATACAAAGAGTTAAGATTCGGTTTCAGGGATCTCATCCTGCAAAAAGAAACCGGTATTCGTGCTCTTCTTTCATCCGGAATTTCCATGGCACTCATGAGTTCGATGGTTGCTTTCGGAACCCTTTCGCTTCAGTCTGCGATCAACTCTCTCGGCGATAACATAGTCGTAGCACATGCGGCAACCAGAAAGCTTACACTGATCTATATGCTTCCATTCGGAGTCTTCGGAACATCAATGGCAACATATAGCGGTCAAAACTACGGTGCGGGAAGAATTGACAGAATAAAAGAAGGCATCAAAGTCACCGTCATCATTTCCTGCATTTACTCCGCTCTCTGCATCCTGGTCAGCTATACCATATGCCCCGCCATTATCAGAGCGCTTACCAGTACAAATGAAGCAGAGATAATCGTAAATGCGGTTAATTATCAGAAATTTGATACGTTGTTTTATTTTGTGACAGCATTCATATCCATTTACAGAAATGCACTGCAGGGAATGGGTGAACACAAGCTACCCGTCATTTCAAGTTTTGCGGAGCTTCTCGGAAAACTTCTCATAGCGATATTCCTGACACCTGTCTTAAAATACACCGCTATAATAATCGCGGAACCTGTGGTATGGTTTATTATGGTGATTCCCCTTATATACGGTGTACGCCCAAAAATGAAAAGTTCGGATGAACAAAGATCATCCATGTAACGGTATCTGTTTATTTTTTCTGTAAGGAATCCATATGAAAGTAACTTGTGATTACTGCGGTGTAATGTATGACGACAACTTAACCAATTGTCCGAATTGCGGCTCGCCCAATAATAAGATCGACAGAACTTCCAATGCCCAGCCTAAGACCATCCCCGAATTACAGGAATGGTTCAGGGCAAACGGTTACGACTATTACAAGACCAGATTCTTCATCGGAATAGATTACAAAGATCCCAAGGCATTCGGTATTTATAAAGATGGTGCCGGTGATTTTGTCGTATATAAAAATAAAGCAAACGGCGAAAGAGCCATTCGTTATCACGGTTCTGATGAAGAGTATGCGGTCAATGAGATCTGGCAGAGATTCCAGCAGGAAATAATCAATCAGAAAAATGTCTGGCTGGAAAAACAAAGAATAAATAAAGAAGCCGTAAATAGCGCGGATATAGCGAAGGTAGAAAATCCGAAGCAAAACAATAAGCAGATCATAACTCTTTTTCTCATAATTCTGGTGACGCTTTTACCCAGCTTGATCATTCCGATATTAATAATAGATAAAATCCCTGCTCTTTTTCGAGTTCCGATTGTAATAGCTATCCCTTTTCTTGCTCCCATCTTGGCATCTTATGCATACTTTCTGCATGTGAATGGAAAAAAAATCAAAGGGAACAATGACTCAAGTTTCAAATCGTTAATGAAGTTTTGCCTTATCTTTTTCTCCATTATTTTCCTGATAAACGGAATAGCCGTATTTGTGGGAAGAAAGAACGGCTACTACTCCAAGGACAACGAGCTATATTACAGAGCGGGCAATGATTGGTATCAATATGAATCGATGAATTCATATTACAGTACCAATGAATACAACGATAATTCGTACATTTGGCATATTGAATACAATATACCATCCGATTTTACATCTTCCGGATGGAATGATTACAAGAATACAAACGGGTTTGAGTATTCATATCAAACCTTCGAAAGCACATCATTTTATGATGACTGGAAATCTGACGGAGACAGCGACGGCTGGTCCTCTAATGACTGGGACAGCGGATACACTGACTGGAACAGTGACTGGTAATTGACATTTTTTGCCCCATACTTAATGATATGCGGGAAGGTGCCTGAAAAAAGATCGGAGGAACTAAAATGACACCCACCCAAGATGAACCAAAAACTATTGAAGAATTAAGAGCCTGGTTTAAAGAACACGGATATGAACCCGCAGTAACAAGATTTTTTGTCGGAGTCGACGTCAGATCACCGAAAGCATTCGGAATCTACAGAGACGAGCTCGGAGATTATATAGTTTACAAAAACAAAGCGGACGGCACCAGAGTCATCAGATATCAGGGCGATGACCAGGCATTTGCCGTCCACGAATTGTATCAAAGATTTCAGCAGGAGATCATCAATCAGCAGACAAGATGGACTGCAAACAAGAAAGCGAAATGGAATGCTGACAACGAGCGGATGAGTTCTCCCGCTTTTGATGTATAC